>UMEH01041517.1_pt1 | contig 12034 bp, 7 predicted proteins | sample 1964681 | NCBI WGS metagenome assembly UMEH01 (sample SAMEA4836013, study PRJEB28245) | human gut metagenome | biome: gut microbiome; material: fecal sample | place: Denmark | collected 2008
AAGTTCATCGTTTCAAGTACTGGATTATTCAGTCATTTACAAGCTATTAGCCGAGTAATCAACTCTAAAAATTCGTTACCTATTCTTGATTGTTTCTTAATGGAACTGACTGACGGAACGTTGTCGCTCACTGCCTCTGACAGCGAAACGACCCTCTCCACTTCTTTGGAAGTAAATGAAAGTGACGGTGACGGACGCTTTGCCGTTTCTTCAAAAACCATACTCGAAGCCCTGAAAGAAATACCCGAACAACCACTGACTTTCCTGGTAAATACAGAGAATCTGGAAATCACCGTACAATATCAGAATGGTAAATACAGCCTGATGGGACAAAATGCCGACGAATATCCGCAGGCTCCCGCATTAGGCGCAAATGCGGTACACGTAACAATGGGCGCTCCGGTGATGCTGGCGGGTATCAACCGTTCCTTGTTCGCTACTGCCGATGACGAGTTACGTCCGGTAATGAATGGTATTTATTTTGATATCACTACCGAAGACATCACTTTCGTAGCCTCAGACGGGCACAAATTAGTACGCAATAAAACATTTGTGGCACACGGCGATGAAAAAGCCGCTTTCATTCTGCCCAAGAAACCGGCAACCCTGCTGAAGAACCTGTTGCCGAAAGAACAAGGAGATGTGCAAATTGATTTTGACGACCGTAACGCTACGTTTACATTAGAAAACTACAGCATGATATGCCGTCTTATCGAAGGACGCTATCCCAATTATAATTCAGTAATTCCGCAGGATAATCCGCACAAGGCCACCATTGACCGCATGATGCTGATCAGTGCGCTCCGCCGTGTATCTGTATTCTCATCACAAGCAAGCAGTTTGATAAAACTCCGCCTCAGTGAAAATCAGATCCAGATCTCCGCACAAGACATAGACTTCTCCACCTCAGCAGAAGAAACACTGACTTGCCAATATACAGGAAGCCCCATGAGCATCGGCTTTAAATCAACATTCCTGATCGATATTTTAAACAATATCTCGGCACAGGAAATACTTTTCGAACTGGCTGATCCTTCACGTGCGGGTGTTATTGTTCCTGTAGAACAGGAAGAAAAAGAAGACCTGCTGATGCTGCTGATGCCTATGATGCTGAACGACTAAAAACAACACGCCACCATGTGGCGGAAAAACAATATATAATACAAGCTGAAAATGAAATTGAACTTGAAGAATCCTATTGTTTTTTTCGATTTGGAAACAACGGGAACAAATATAAACACAGACAGAATAGTGGAAATATGCTATCTGAAGGTGTACCCAAACGGCAACGAAGAAACGAAGACCATGCGTATCAATCCGGAAATGCATATTCCCGAACAATCTTCTGCCATCCACGGTATTTATGACGCAGATGTGGCGGACTGCCCTACTTTCAAGGAAGTGGCAAAAGAGATAGCCCGGGACATTGAGGGATGTGACCTTGCCGGTTTCAATTCCAATCGTTTCGACATTCCGGTTCTGGCCGAGGAGTTCCTGCGCGCAGGAGTAGACATTGACATGATGAAACGAAAATTCATTGACGTGCAGGTGATTTATCACAAACTGGAACAGCGCACCCTGTCTGCCGCCTATAAATTCTATTGCGGAAAGAATCTGGAAGATGCCCATACAGCCGAAGCCGACACACGTGCCACATACGAAGTACTGAAATCCCAATTGGACCGCTATCCGGAAGAATTGCAAAACGATATGGCATTTCTAGCCGAATATTCAAGTTTCAACAAGAACGTAGATTTCGCCGGACGCATTGTTTATGATGACAAAGGCGTGGAAGTCTTTAATTTTGGGAAATACAAAGGAATGTCGGTCAGCGAAGTATTACAAAAAGATCCGGGCTACTACAGCTGGATACTGAACGGTGACTTTACGCTGAACACGAAAAACGTACTGACAAAAATCAGACTACGTGAATCGGGAATGATGAAATGAGTATGAAAGGAAAAAAAATCGTACTAGGTATAACCGGAAGTATAGCCGCCTATAAAGCGGCTATACTCATTCGCGGACTTATTAAGAAGGGAGCGGAAGTACAAGTCGTGATTACCCCCGCAGGCAAAGAATTCATCACACCTATCACTTTGTCTGCATTAACAAGCAAACCTGTTATCAGCGAGTTTTTTGCCCAGCGTGACGGGACATGGAACAGCCACGTTGATTTGGGACTATGGGCGGATGCCATGATTATCGCTCCGGCTACCGCATCCACTATTGGTAAAATGGCCAACGGAATAGCGGACAATATGCTGATCACGACTTATCTGTCAATGAAAGCTCCCGTATTCGTAGCTCCGGCAATGGATCTGGATATGTTCGCACACCCTTCCACCCGGAAGAATCTGGACACGCTCCGTTCTTACGGAAATCATATTATAGAACCGGCAGAAGGGGAACTGGCAAGCCATCTGGTAGGAAAAGGCAGAATGGAAGAACCGGAAAAAATAGTGGAAATTCTGGAAGCTTTCTTTGCCAAACAACAAGACATGGCCGGAAAGAAAGTAGTCATTACCGCCGGTCCAACCTACGAGAAAATAGATCCGGTACGCTTTATCGGCAATTATTCTTCAGGAAAAATGGGATTCGCACTTGCCGAGGAATGCGCTTCACGTGGAGCGGAAGTATCGCTAATCAGCGGACCGGTAACGATTCAGGCCCATCACCCTAACATCCGCCGCATAGATGTGGAAAGTGCCGGAGAAATGTACGAAGCCGCCATCCGCGAGTTTCCTACAGCTTCGGCCGGCATCCTGTGTGCGGCAGTGGCCGACTTTACCCCGGAAACCGTAGCCGGTCATAAAATCAAAAGAGAGAAAGATAATTTAATACTGCAACTGAAACCCACACAAGACATTGCCGCCGCACTGGGAAACCGGAAAAAAGACGGACAGACATTAGTGGGATTTGCCTTGGAAACAAATGATGAAACAAAAAATGCACAAAGAAAACTGGAACGTAAGAACCTTGATTTCATTGTACTGAACTCATTGAACGACCAAGGAGCCGGGTTTCGTTGTGACACCAACAAAATAACGATTATAGACCGTCAGGGAGCAACTCCTTATCCGCTGAAAAGCAAACAGGAAGTAGCAAGGGATATTATTGACAGACTGGTAAATAATAAATAATTTCTTAATTTGCCATGTTGCCAATGTGCCAATGTGCTAATGTGCTAATTACCATGCGGAATACAACAGCGCAGCAAATTAGCAAATTGACAAATCAGCAAATTATTAAAAAGGAGCAAGAATATGCTGCAATCTATCTATATACAGAATTATGCATTGATTGATACATTGGATATCAGTTTCACCCCCGGCTTCTCTGTCATCACCGGAGAGACCGGTGCCGGTAAATCGATTATTCTAGGCGCTATCGGCTTGTTACTGGGACAACGGGCCGATATCAAAGCGATCAAGAAAGGCGCCAATAAATGTATTGTAGAAGCACGTTTCAACATCTCCGCCTATCAGATGGAGCCTTTCTTTACCCAAAGAGATTTGGAATATGATCCGGATGAATGTATTATCCGCCGCGAGTTATATGCATCAGGTAAAAGCCGCGCATTCATAAACGATACTCCGGCCTCATTGGCGCAGATGAAGGAACTGGGCGAGAAACTGATAGATGTACATAGCCAGCATCAAAACCTGTTGCTCAACAGTGAGGGATTCCAATTGAATGTATTGGATATCCTGGCACAGGATGACAACGAACTTTCAGCATACAAGGATATTTATACCGAGTACAGGAACGTATGCAAACAGCTGGCCGACTTCATAACGCAAGCCGAGCAAAGCCGGAAGGATGAAGATTACATCCGGTTCCAACTGGAACAGCTGGATGATGCAAACCTTCAGGAAGGAGAACAAACCGAACTGGAACAGGAAGCCGAAACCTTGAATCATGCCGAAGAGATAAAAGCGGGCTTGTACAAAGTGGACCAAATAATGGCTTCGGAAGATGCCAGCCTGTTGTCCGCTACCAAAGAATGTATGCAAACCCTGCATAACATAGCGAGAGTGTACACACGTGCCCAGGAATGGATAGGGCGTTTAGACAGTTGTTACATAGAACTGAAAGATCTGTCGCATGAAATAGCAGGCGCACAGGAGGAAGTGGAGTTCAACCCCACCCGTCTGGATTATGTAAATGAACGCCTGAACTTAATCTACTCTTTGCAACAGAAGCATCACGTACAAACAATAGAGGAATTGATAGCCGTGCAAACCGACTATCATGAGAAGCTGAACGCCATCACTTCTTTTGATGACCGTATAGCAGAACTTACCGCCCAAAAAGAAACGCTATATGACAAAGTGATAAAGCAAGCTGCTGTGTTGACAAAACTCCGTTCCCAATCGGGCAAGCACATTGAAAGACAGATGCAAAGCCTGCTGGTTCCTCTCGGTATGCCCAATGTGCGCTTTGTGGTGGAACTGAATCCGCGCAAGGAACCGGACAGTAAAGGGATGGACAGTGTGACATTCCTGTTTTCGGCCAACAAGAATGGAACATTACAAAATGTAGCTTCCGTAGCATCGGGTGGTGAGATTGCCCGTGTCATGCTTTCGCTGAAAGCCATGATAGCCGGAGCTGTGAAACTGCCTACTATCATCTTTGATGAAATAGACACCGGAGTTTCCGGTTCCATCGCCGAGAAAATGGCGCTCATCATGCAGGAGATGGGAAAACAAAACCGTCAGGTCATCAGCATCACCCACCTGCCCCAGATTGCAGCACGCGGCATCACTCATTATAAAGTATATAAGGAAGATACGGAAACAGGCACCAACAGCCACATCCGCCGCCTGACTGATGAAGAAAGAGTAAAAGAAATTGCCAATATGCTAAGTGGGGCTACCTTGACAGAGGCAGCCCTGAACAATGCAAAGGCGCTGATAAGTGGCTAGTGCCAATTACCACTAACCACCTGTCACTAACCATTAACCACTTATTAAATATGTTAGAAAAGAATGAAATGATTTTCGGTGTACGCGCTGTTATTGAAGCCATACAAGCCGGAAGAGAGATAGATAAAGTATTGGTGAAGAAAGATATACAGAGCGAACTGTCCAAAGAACTGTTTGCCTGCTTGAAAAATACCCTCATCTCTGTTCAGCGTGTACCCGTGGAGCGTATTAACCGTATTACCCGGAAAAACCATCAGGGAGTTGTAGCATTCATCTCCTCTGTCACCTACCAGAAAACAGAAGATCTGGTACCTTTCCTGTTTGAAGAAGGAAAAACACCCCTATTCGTCATGCTGGATGGAATTACCGATGTACGTAACTTCGGAGCCATTGCCCGTACCTGCGAATGTGCCGGTGCAGATGCCATTATTATTCCCTCGAAAAACAGTGTCAGTGTCAATGCCGACGCAATGAAAACATCAGCAGGAGCTCTGCACACTCTTCCCGTATGCCGCGAACAAAATCTGACTAATACCATCAAGTATCTGAAAGACTGCGGATTCAAGATTGTAGCAGCCACGGAAAAAGGTGATTATGATTACACCAAAGCAAACTATAAAGACCCTGTATGTATCATTATGGGAGCCGAGGACACAGGTGTTCCCTACGAACACCTTTCCCTGTGCGATGAATGGATCAAAATACCGTTAATGGGTAAAATAGAATCATTGAACGTATCGGTTGCCGCAGGTATTCTGATTTATGAAGCTGTAAAGCAACGCGGCTTCACAGAAGACAAAACGGCATCCGCTTTATAAATACCGTATCATCGTTAACAAACAACTAACTATATCATGAAGAAAGTACTTTTGATACTGGCATGCGGCATAGCCGCCCAGCTAAGCTATGCACAAGCAACCCCAAAGTGGGCCGGCAAAGCTAAAAAAGCCGTTTTTTCCATCGTTACATACGATAAAGATAACAAAATCAAGAATACAGGAAATGGATTCTATATCAATGAAAATGGAACGGCATTATCCGATTATACCCTGTTTGAAGGAGCCGAACGTGCAGTAATCATTAATGCGGACAGTAAAGAATTGCCTGTATTGCGTATCTTGGGAGCCAACTCCATGTATGACATCGTAAAATTTAATACTGAAACCGATAAAAAGACCATAGCATTAAAATCGGCATCACAGCCGGCATCGGTAGGTGAAACAGTCTATCTGCTACCCTACTCGACTCAAAAAGCGGCAACCTGCCAGACAGGGACCGTCACCAAAGTAGACACCATCGGCGACAAGGCATATTACTATACACTGGCAATGACAACCAACGAAAAAACAGTAAGTTGCCCTATTATGAATGCCAATGGAGAAGTATTAGGTTTAATCCAAAAAAACGCATCGGATGAAGCCAAGGAAAGTTATGCCATCGGAGCTACATACGGTGCCTCGCTGAGCATCACCGCCCTTTCTTTGAACGACATGTCACTGAATAAAATCGGCATCAAAAAAGGACTGCCCGAAACAGAAGACCAAGCACTGGTGTACCTGTTCATGGCATCTTCACAACAAAATCAGGACGAATATATCACCACATTAAACGATTTCCTGGAACAATATCCCAACAGCGCGGACGGATATATACGCCGTGCCACTACTTATATGGGATTTAATGATGATGAACACAACGCTTTGGCAGATGCTGACCTGAAGAAAGCACTGGAAGTGACAGCCAACAAGAGTGAAACGCAATATAATATCGCTAAATTAATTTATTCGTACACCATCTCTTTAGGTGACAAGAAACCATACGGTGACAGGGGATACTCCAAAGCTCTCTCCATTATTCATGATGCCATGCAGGCCGACAACCAACCCATTTACACACAATTGGAGGGAGACATTCTGTTTGCTATGAAAAAATATCCTGAGGCATACGCCGCTTATGAAAAAGTGAACCAGTCTTCCATAGCCTCTGCCGCTACATTTTACTCGGCAGCCAAAACCAAACAACTGATTGAAGGAACAGATATGAACGAGGTTATTGCCTTGATGGATAGTGCTGTGGCACGTTTCACCAAGCCTTATACATCGGAAGCGGCTCCTTATTTCTATGAACGGGCAGAGATAAAAGCCCAGACAGGCAAATACCGTGAAGCGGTAATAGATTATGATACTTTTTATGATGCTATCGGTGGACGCGTTACAGCCGCCTTTTATCTGCAACGCGAACAGGCGGAAATACAATGTAAAATGTATCAGCAAGCTATCAACGACATTAATAAAGCAATAGAAATGACTCCTGAGGATATAGCCATGTGGGTGGAAAAAGGTTCGGTGCATCTACGTGTAGGGCAACATAACGAAGCAATAGAAGCATTGGAAAAGGCTATCTCTTTAGACCCGAAAGCCGCAGCCGCATATCGTATGCTGGGATACTGCCAGATACAATTAAAGAAAAACAAAGAAGCCTGTGCAAATTTTGCCAAAGCAAAAGAACTGGGCGATGAAGTGGTAGACGGACTGATACAGAAGTATTGCAAATAATACCGGGAAGCTCCATCTGAAATCCGCGAATCTTGCTACATGATTTCTGAAATCTTGTTGCATGATTCGCGGATTTTTGCTACAAGATTTCAGGAAACATTCCCTGTCATTCATGAAAAAGCAGGAAAGAAAAAAATTCTACTTATCTTCCAACTGCCGTATAATCAGTACCCGTTTCGTATCTTCCGTCACCCGGAAACGGTCATCGCTACGCTCTCCTACCAGCCATACAATCCGGTCTGCTGAGCAAACCACATACTGATTTTCTTTCTGGAAAAGAGAAAACTTACGATCTGTCAGATAATCGCTGACCTTCTTTTTCCCTTTCATTCCGAAAGGAACAAACTTATCCCCCTGCCTCCATTTACGCACCGTGAGAGGTAGCACCACCTTATCCGCATCCAAACAGGCCGTATTCTTATTCCTGGGGATGACAAAGTCCGGCATTATTTCCTGCGTTTCCATTGCAAGCCGGAATGGGGGCACATTTTCCTCCACTTCCTCATCCGCCGGCTTCCTCCTGCGAATAATCAGCTCCGTCCTGTCGCGCAGCACCTCCCATCCGGCAGAAACGAATCTTTTTCCCGACTGGGCAGACAAACTGCGGAATACATCTCCTACCTGAACGGAATTGAAACCTAACGGATGAAGAATCTCAAACAGCAAAGCCGCCGGAGCACTCTCTTCCATCAAACGAGAAATAAGAATATGGCCGGACTTTTCCATCACCCTTTCTTTCCCCGCCTCTATTTCCTTATTATATATAAGAGAAACATCAGTCAGACGTCTGGATGTTTCAGCTATACTTTCACTGACAGAAGGATTCAGCTCACGCAACATCGGAAGAATATTCAGACGGATTTTATTACGCATATATTCATCTTGCAGATTGGTACTGTCTGTAACATAACCTTGACGCAAACAACGCAAATAATCCAAAATATCCTGACGGCTCACCTCCAACAAAGGCCGTACAATGCAGCCGTTATGCGGACTGATACCTTTCAAGCCATTGATTCCCGCGCCACGTATCAAATTCAATAAAAAAGTTTCCACACTATCGTCCCGATGATGGGCTACGGCAATAACAGCCATCCCCCTCTCCTTACGCAGTTGTTCGAACCAATCATAGCGCATTTCGCGAGCTGCCATCTCAATAGAAACATGATGCCTTGAAGCATAAGTGACTGTATCAAAATGAGTAACATGCAAAGTCACTCCCAGCCCTTTACACAACTCATTGACAAACCTTTCATCTCTATCGGACTCCTCACCACGAAGATGGAAGTTACAATGGGCAGCCTCACAATGATACCCTAAAACAAGCAAGACACGCAACAAAGCTACCGAATCTGCTCCGCCACTCAATGCCACTAACACCTTATCATGCAAAGTGAAAAGTTGTTTTTCCTCTATATACTTCTGAATATTCCAATGAAACATGACACAAAGATAAGGGTTCTGCAAGACAAAAACAAAGTGCCTGTTCTTTATTTAAAAACAATCTAAATAGTTTGCATACTTCTAAGTAATAACTTATCTTTGCGAAAAATTTAAAACAAGATGCGTTTATCCGAATTAAGAACAGGAGAAAAAGGCGTAATAGTCAAGGTTTTAGGTCACGGTGGTTTCCGCAAGCGAATCGTTGAAATGGGTTTTATTAAAGGAAAAACCGTAGAGGTAATCTTGAACGCCCCTTTGAAAGACCCTATAAAATACAGACTACTAGGTTACGAGATCTCTCTCCGAAGACAAGAGGCAGATATGATTGAGGTGGTAAGCGAGCAGGAAGCACGCACGATGCAAAACCCTTACCATGGTTCCATAACAGAAGATGTACCCGTGTCCGAATCAGAACTGGTGGCACTGGCAAAAGGCAAACGCCGTACAATCAATGTAGCCTTAGTAGGTAATCCTAATTGTGGAAAGACTTCGCTATTCAATATTGCATCCGGCGCCCATGAACATGTAGGAAACTACAGTGGTGTGACAGTAGATGCCAAAGAAGGTTTTTTCGACTTCCAAGGTTATCATTTCCGTATTGTAGATTTACCCGGAACCTATTCTCTTTCAGCCTATACTCCGGAAGAACTTTATGTACGCAAACATATCATTGAAGAAACTCCGGATGTAATCATCAATGTGGCAGACTCTTCCAACCTGGAACGTAATTTCTATCTTACCACCCAATTGATTGACATGAATGTGCGTATGGTCATCGCACTGAATATGTATGACGAACTGGAAAGCAGCGGCAACAAACTGGATTACATCAAGTTAAGCCAATTGATCGGAGTGCCTATGATACCTACTGTCTGCCGGCGGGGTGAAGGCATAGACCAACTGTTCCATGTTATCATCGGTATTTACGAAGGCGGGGATTTCCTGTCACAAAAGGGCGAAATACGTTCTGAAATTCTGGAAGATCTGAGAGACTGGCACAAAACCTATGTACCCGACCACGAATTCGGAAGCCACAAAGAAGAGGAAGATGCCCGCCCACGCGGATATATGCGCCATATTCACATTAACCACGGTCCTGAACTGGAGCGCAGTATCGAAGAAGTAAAAAAAGCAATCAGTCAAAACGAAGACATACGCCATAAATACTCCACCCGCTTCCTATCTATCAAATTACTGGAAAACGATAAGGAAATAGAAAATTTCATCTCTACACTGCCTAATGGCAAAGAAATTATAGCGATACGCAACAAGGAAACCTTACGTATCCGTAAAGTGATGAACGAAGACAGCGAGCAAGCTATTACGGATGCTAAATATGGTTTTATTACCGGAGCTTTGAAGGAAACATTCACCGACAATCATTTGGAAAAAGAACAAACAACCCGCGTGATAGACAGTATTGTGACACATCGCATTTGGGGATATCCTATTTTTTTCCTGTTCCTTTACATCATGTTTGAGGGAACCTTTGTTTTGGGTGACTACCCTATGCAAGGTATTGAATGGCTAGTAGACCAGTTGGGCAACCTGATACGGAACAATATGGCTGAAGGTCCTTTGAAAGACTTACTGATAGATGGTATTATCGGTGGAGTGGGCGGTGTTATCGTTTTCCTGCCGAATATCCTCATATTATACTTTTTTATTTCTATATTGGAAGATTCGGGGTATATGGCACGCGCTGCATTTATCATGGATAAAATAATGCACCGGATGGGACTGCATGGCAAGTCCTTTATTCCACTGATTATGGGATTCGGCTGTAATGTACCTGCCATAATGGCAACACGTACTATAGAAGACCGAAAGTCCAGACTAATCACCATGTTGGTGAATCCTTTAATGTCCTGTAGTGCTCGTCTTCCCATATATTTAGTTATGATAGGTGCTTTTTTCCCTAACTGCGCCAGCTTTATGTTACTTTGCATCTACACAGCAGGCATTTTATTGGCAGTAATAATGGCCCGTATTTTCAGTAAATTTCTGGTGAAAGGAGAAGATTCTCCATTTGTGATGGAACTCCCCCCCTATCGTATGCCTACCTCTAAAAGTATCATGCGCCATACATGGGAAAAAGGAGCACAATATCTGAAAAAGATGGGAGGCATTATCATGATTGCCTCAATTATTATCTGGTTTCTAGGGTATTATCCACAACATGATGCTTACGAAAGCGTGGCTGAGCAACAAGAAAATTCATATATCGGACAAATAGGCAAAGCCATAGAGCCTGTTATCAAACCGCTAGGATTTGACTGGAAGTTAGGAATCGGACTTATTTCAGGTGTGGGTGCTAAAGAACTGGTAGTAAGCACACTAGGAGTATTATACACAAATGAAGGAGATGTGGAAAATGTGAATCTTTCTAACCGCATCCCCATTACTCCACTGGTTGCATTAGCTTACATGCTGTTTGTATTGATTTACTTCCCCTGTATTGCCACTTTCGCAGCAATCAAGCAAGAATCCGGCAGTTGGAAATGGGCCATATTCACAGCAGGATACACCACTGGATTGGCTTGGCTTGTTGCATTTACTGTATTTCAAATAGGAAGTCTTATCGTTTAATAAACCTAAACCTAAAATTATTTGTTTATCAAGCATGGAGTTACAACAAATTATAGTTATTGCAACTGTATGCCTCTGCACCATATGGATAAGCATACGTATCTTTCAGTATTTCAAGCGCATAAAGAACAATAGCAATCCGTGTGAATGCTGTAGTTCGGACTGCGCCATGAAGTCTATGCAGAACAAGCCAAAGTACGGTTGCGAAAAAAATGCAGAAAAAGTGAGAAAAAAATAGCAGAATATTTGCAGATTAAAAAAAATGTCGTACCTTTGCAACCGCAATCGAGAAACAAAGATTGCTAACGACAAGGTTCCTTGGATGAGTGGCTTAGTCAGCGGTCTGCAAAACCGTGTACGGCGGTTCGAATCCGCCAGGAACCTCCAAAAGCGAAAATGGATTAGAATGAAAATTTCTAATCCATTTTGCTTTTCAGCTACTTACGTCCTCTATGGTAGAAGTAGAGAAGGGTGGGCTTTCCACCCCCGCGACTCCACTGGAGATGTTGAGGCTTTATA
>UMEH01042771.1_pt1 | contig 11974 bp, 9 predicted proteins | sample 1964681 | NCBI WGS metagenome assembly UMEH01 (sample SAMEA4836013, study PRJEB28245) | human gut metagenome | biome: gut microbiome; material: fecal sample | place: Denmark | collected 2008
TTTTCGCTTTATCTGAAGGGTGTCAGCATTGTGGGGCCCTTCATGGGAAGCCTGCTCGGGATGATGGAGCCGATTACGGCGGTTATCGTTTCCCTCCTCTTTTTGCACGCAAAATTCCAAGGCATAGACCTGATTGGCTTTGCGCTGATTCTGGGGACAGTGGTGGCGCTTTCCTTGCAATCGAAATAACGAAAAAAACAGGATACCTTGGTTTTTGCGGAAGCCAAGGTATATTTGCGTGCAAAGGAATTTTGTGATAAAATTATATATTAGAAAATTTTTATCTGAAGGATATGGAAATAGATGAGGTGAGAGCTTTGGCGGAACAGAAAAATAAGAAAAAAACTGCCAAAACCACTGCAAAATCGCCGTCTGTGAAAAAAGCAACGGCAAGGAGCAGTGCCGGAAGGGAAACAGCAAAAAAGGAAACGGGAGCGAGAAAAGAAACCACCAGAATGACGGCGCAGCCTGCCCGTTTTGGGGACAGTATTCTGGATGAAGTGATTCTGCTTCTGATTATTGTGGCATCAATTATTGTATTTATCAGCCTGCTGACGGAAAGGATGGGCATCATCGGCGGCATCATCAGCAGCTTTTTCAAGGGACTTTTCGGGCTTGGCGGGCTTTTTCTGCCCATCTGTGTGATTGCCTACTGCATCTGGATGCTGGTGAGCGAGGAAAAGCGATATCCGCTTGTGCGCGGCATTGGGGCGGGGCTATTTCTGCTGACCGTAGCCGCCTTTGCGCAGGTGCTGCACCCGATTCAGGCGGCAGAAAACCTCGGCTTTTTCAAACGCTGTGGTGTGCTTTACGGCGCAGGGGCGTTTACAAACGGAGGGCTGACAGGTGGACTGATTGGCGGTGGACTGGACAGGGCATTGGACACCCTTGGGAGCATCATTGTCCTATTGGCGACAGGCATTATTTCCATCGTCATGGCAACAGGAAAATCCTTCTTCCATGCTCTTGGGGATGCCAATGCGCACCGTAAGGCGAGACGGAAGGTGAAAAACGAAAAAATCAAGAATAAAGCCGAGCGGATTCGCCAGCAGGAGGAGCTGGAAGCGGAGCGGCAGGCGAAAAAGGCGCAGCGCCGCAGAAGGATGAACCGTGAGGATTTCAATATCGAGGTACAGGAGAACAGCGGCGAAACGCCCTATGTGGAGGAAACGGTGTTCCGCAAGAAGCCTTTGATTCTGGAAACGAAAAAACGGGAACCGATTTTTGATTTTGTGAAGGAAAACGGCGCAGAGGTTGCGGTGCGCAGAGAAGAAAAGACGGAGGATGCACCGAAGGAAGCGCACGATGAAAAAGCCGCAGAAACGCCTTCTATCCGAGAAGCGGCGGCAATGCCGGCAGAGGATGTGCGGAAGGAGGTGGCAGAGGAGCAGGTGAAACCGCAGGCAACAGAATCCGATGCGGCGGATGCATTGTTTGCGGAAATCTTTGCAGAAAAGCCGCGCGAGGAAAGCATCAGCATTGATATTCTGCCGGAGGAGGACATGGGCAAAACCGTTGTGCCGAGAAAGGAAACGCCTGTTGCCGAGGAAGAAATCCCCATTGCAATGATGGAGGAGACTGTGGAAGAAACGCAGGCAGAGGAAGCGGAGGAATCCGAAGAAGCGGCAGAGCCGGAGGCAGCGAAGCCTGCGGCAGATATGCCTGAGCCAAAGAAGGAAACGGCACCTGTCGAGGAAGAAAAGCCATATATCTTTCCACCGATTACGCTGCTGGGAAAAGATCCGCAAACGGGCAACGGCAGCAACCGTTCGGAATTATTTGAAAATGCAAGAAAGTTGGAAACTACGCTGAAAAGCTTTAGTGTGGATGCAAAGGTAATCCAAATCAGCAGAGGTCCTACTGTGACGCGCTATGAGCTTTCGCCGAGCCAAGGCGTAAAGGTCAGCAAGATTGTGAATTTGGCGGATGATATCGCGCTGAATCTGGCGGCAAGCGGAATTCGTATTGAAGCACCCATTCCCGGCAAGGCGGCAGTCGGCATTGAAGTGCCGAATAAGGAAACACAGTCGGTTTATATGCGGACGCTGCTGGAAAGTGATGCCTTCAAGCAGCACCCCTCTAAGCTTGCCTTTGCCCTGGGGCAGGATATTGCAGGCAACCCTGTTGTGACGGATATTGCAAAAATGCCGCACCTGCTGATTGCGGGCGCAACGGGTTCGGGGAAATCGGTCTGCATCAATACGCTGATTACGAGTATTCTTTATAAGGCAGACCCCAAAGAGGTTAAGCTGCTTCTGGTTGACCCGAAGGTGGTAGAGCTGAGCGTGTATAACGGGATTCCGCACCTTTTGATTCCGGTTGTGACAGATCCGAAAAAGGCGGCCTCTGCGCTGAATTGGGCGGTGCGTGAGATGCTGCAAAGATATAATGATTTTGCCGCACACGGCGTTAGAGATATCAAGGGCTTTAATAAATTGATGGAAGAAAAGGGTGACGAAAAGGGCAAAATGCCCCAGATTGTCATTATCATTGATGAATTGGCAGACCTAATGATGGCAGCGCCCGGCGAGGTGGAGGATGCTATCTGCCGTCTGGCGCAGATGGCGCGTGCGGCAGGGATGCACCTGATTATTGCGACACAGCGTCCCTCTGTGGATGTCATTACGGGGGTAATCAAGGCGAATATCCCTTCCAGACTGGCGTTTGCCGTATCCTCCGGCATTGACTCCAGAACGATTCTGGATATGGTCGGGGCAGAAAAGCTGCTGGGGAAGGGCGATATGCTGTTCTATCCTTCGGGACAAAGCAAGCCTTCCCGTTTGCAGGGCGCATTCGTAACAGATCAGGAGGTCGAAGCTATTGTCGATTTTCTGAAAAAGAGCAGCAAGCCCAATTATACACAGGAAACCATCGACCAGATTACCGCTGCCGGCAAGGTTGGCGGTGCGGCGGAGGATTCGGATGAATTTTTCTCGCAGGCAGTTGATTTGATTCTGGAAAAGGAAAAGGCATCTGTTTCCATGCTCCAAAGACAATTCCGCATCGGCTATAACCGCGCGGCAAGGCTGATGGATGATTTGGAGAAGCAGGGGATTGTCGGCCCGGAGGAGGGCAGTAAGCCTCGAAAGGTTCTCATTACCAAAAGCGAATGGGAGGAAATGACGGGCGCGGTTCCCGATGAGATTTAAAATACCAAAAAGGATTGTGGAGAGAACTCTCTGCAATCCTTTTTTCGGTTTTCGACTTAAAATGATTGACAAAAAGAAAGAAATATAGTACTATCACGATAGGGTCATATGACTGACGGAAGTGGAGACAACCACATGGAGTATGACTATTCGAATGCCGACCGTCTGGGCGATGATGCTTGGATTGGGTGCGGTTTTTTTTATGGAAAATTTTCGGTAAAAAACGCACCGTCCCTTGTATCAGATGTGGAACAGCGGAATACCGCCAAAGCAGAGAGGAGATTTTTCGAATGTTTAAAACAGACTTACAGATTGCGCAGGAATGTAACATGGAGCATATCCTGAAGGTTGCTGAAAAAGCAGGGATTCCCGAAGAATATGTAGATTGCTACGGCAAATACAAGGGCAAAATCAGCAGCAAATATTACGACAAAATCAAAGATAACCCCGATGCAAAGCTGATTCTGGTAACAGCGGTGAACCCTACCCCCGCAGGCGAAGGCAAAACAACCGTTACCATCGGCCTGACAGAGGCATTGCAGCAGATGGGCAAGAATGCGATTACCTGCCTGCGTGAGCCTTCCTTGGGGCCCTGCATGGGCGTGAAGGGCGGCGCTGCCGGCGGCGGCTATGCACAGGTGGTTCCCATGGAGGATATCAACCTGCACTTTACCGGCGATTTGCACGCCATCACAACAGCAAATAACCTCTTGGCATCCATGGTGGATAACCACATTCAGCAGGGCAATGAGCTGAACATTGACCCCAGAAGAATTGCATGGAAGCGCTGTGTAGACCTGAACGACAGACAGCTGAGAAATGTGATTTCCGGCTTGGGCGGCAAGGTAAACGGCGTACCCAGAGAGGACGCATTCCAGATTACCGTTGCTTCCGAAATCATGGCAATCTTCTGCTTGGCAAATGATTTGAAGCAGCTGAAGGAAATGTTGGGCAGAATCATCGTTGGCTACACCTATGATGATGAACCCGTAACAGCAAAAATGATTGGCGCAGACGGCGCAATGACGGTTCTTTTGAAGGATGCACTGCAGCCTAACGTAGTGCAGACACTGGAAAACACACTGGCAATCATCCACGGCGGCCCCTTCGCAAATATCGCACATGGCTGTAACTCCGTTATGGCAACAAAAACAGCAATGAAAATTGCGGATTATGTTGTAACAGAGGCAGGCTTCGGTGCAGACTTGGGCGCTGAAAAATTCTTTGATATCAAGTGCCGTAAGGCAGGCCTGAAGCCCGATGCGGTTGTTCTGGTTGCAACTGTGCGTGCGCTGAAATATAATGGCGGTGTGCCGAAGGCAGATTTGTCCAATGAAAATCTGGATGCACTGGCAAAGGGCTTTGTGAATCTGGAAAAGCACATTGAAAACATTCAGAAATACGGCGTTCCCGTTGTGGTAACACTGAACCATTTCGTAGCTGATACAGATGCAGAGGTGGCTTATGTGAAGGAACGTTGCGAATCCATGGGCGCAACCTTTGCTGTAGCGAAGGTTTGGGCTAACGGCGGCGAGGGCGGCAAGGCTCTGGCTGAAAAGGTTCTGGAAACACTGGAAACAAAGGAAAGCAAATTCCATTTCCTGTATGAGGATGAACTGAATATCGTAGAAAAGGTAAATAAGGTATGCAAGGAAATCTATGGCGCAGGTACAGTTAATTTCTCTGCGGCGGCAAAGAAAACACTGGCACAGATTGACAAGCTGGGTTTTCACGATTTCCCTGTATGTATTGCAAAGACACAGTATTCTCTTTCCGATGATCCCAAGGTTCTGGGTCGTCCGGAAGGGTTCGAGGTAACAGTAAAGGAGATTCGCATTTCCGCAGGCGCAGGCTTTATCGTTGTTCTGCTGGGCGATGTTATGACAATGCCCGGTCTGCCTAAGAAACCGGCTGCGCTGAATATCGACATTGACGATAACGGAAATGTGGTAGGTCTCTTCTAAGAAAAAGGGAGTTAAAAAGATGAAAGCACAACTGATTGATGGCAAACGGATTTCTGCGGAAATTAAGGCAGAGGCGGCGGAGGAGGCAGCAGCATTAAAGGCAAAGGGGATCACACCCTGCTTAGCGGTTGTTTTGGTCGGCGATGATTCCGCCTCTCAGGTATATGTGAATAACAAGAAAAAGGCGTGTGAGGCAGTCGGGATTCGCTCGGTTTCCCATGTGTTGTCTGGGGGGACAACGGAGGAAGCACTTTTGGAGCTGATCGCCAAGCTGAACGCGGATCAGGACATTCATGGGATTCTGGTGCAGATGCCTGTGCCAAAGCAGATTGATGAACGAAAGGTTATTCTTGCCATCGACCCGAAGAAGGATGTGGATTGTTTCCATCCCGTAAACGTGGGCAATCTCCACACAGGCGGAGAGGGATTCCTTCCCTGTACCCCTGCGGGCATTATTGAGTTAATCAAGCGCAGCGGTCATTCCATCGAAGGGAAGCAGTGTGTTGTGATTGGCAGAAGCAATATCGTAGGAAAGCCTGTAGCTATGCTGTTGATGCAGGAGAACGGCACTGTGACGATTTGCCATTCCAGAACAAGGAATCTGGCGGAAATCTGTCGGGGGGCAGATATCATTGTCAGCGCAGTGGGCAAGGTAAACACAGTGACGGCGGATATGGTAAAGGAAGGCGCGATTCTCATTGATGTTGGGATGAATCGCAATGAGGCAGGCAAGCTGTGCGGCGATGTGGATTTTGAGAACGTGAAGGAAATTGCAGGGGCAATTACGCCTGTTCCCGGCGGCGTTGGCCCGATGACCATCGCTATGCTGATGAAAAACTGCAACACAGCCGCAAAAATCCAGAATGGATTGGAATAAAGAAAAATTGTAAGAAAATCTTAAGATGGATACCCTTGACTTTCAGAGAGAGCCAAGGGTATTCTTTTTATATAGGGAAAATAAGGAAAAGCGGTCGGAAAGGAAGTGTTTGTATGAAAAAAGGTGCTTTGAAGGGTATTGTATGCTTGGTTGTAATCGTGGTTATCTGGATGGCAGTTTCTTTTCGGAGCAAACCGCTTTCCGAGGAGGGGGAAATTTCCCTTGAGAATTTTGTAGTTTGCCGTGTGCAGATGATGGAGATAAAAAATGATACAGGCTATGTGAGTGGGGCAGAAATCAGAGAGAAGGAACGGATGCAGAAGGCACTGGATGCGTTGGGTGAAATAGAGGTCAGAAAAATGATGCCATGGGAAAAGCTGCTTTCCGACAGGCAGGAACAGGAAACGTATTATACAATGATGATTTGGTACGACAGCGAAACGGAAGGACGGTATGAGTCGCTCGCCTGCTGGGAGGGAGGACGCATTGATTTCAGAGATACCGCCTACATGATTACGGGAAAGGAGAAAACGAAGGCAACAGACCTACTGGAAGGGCTTTTGCAGGAATACGAAACAGCAGAATAAGGAAAAGCAACCCTCGATATTTTCGGGGGTTTTTCTTTGGCAGAAAGAGGGAAAAAGAATTTTGCGGAAATATAGCAATTTTCCCGGTTTTATAGTAAAATATAATGATGGAAAAAAGAGAAGATTTTAAGGAGGAATACAATGAGCAGAAAAATCGCATTCACCTCTTTGGGGTGCGATAAGAATAGAGTTGACAGTGAGGTTATGCTGGGGATTTTGCAGAAAAACGGCTACACAGCGGTAGCGGATGAGGCAGAGGCAGATATTATCGTGGTGAATACCTGCTGCTTTATCAAGGATGCTTTGGAAGAAAGCATTGAAACCATTCTGGAGATGGCCCAATATAAGAACCCTGATGTGGGGAACTGCAAGGGATTGATTGTGGCAGGCTGCTTAGGGCAGAGATACGAAAAGGAATTTTTCGATGAATTGCCGGAGGTGGATGCCATTATCGGCACAACAGCGTACGAATCTATCGCGGAAGTTGCGGATGAAATTCTGGGCGGCAAGGAGCAGGTGAAGCAGCTGGAAAGCATTGACCTTGCCATGCAGGATGGAAACGGCAAGCTGCGTGTGCTTTCGACCGCACCGTATTTTGCGTATCTGAAAATTTCCGAGGGCTGCGACAACCGTTGCACCTATTGTGTGATTCCGCAAATGCGTGGCAGACACCGCAGCAGAGAGCTGGAAAGCCTTGTGGAGGAAGCAACCCTTTTGGCACAGCAGGGCGTGAAGGAATTGGTAATTGTTGCACAGGATACCTCGATCTACGGCAGAGATTTATACGGCAAGCCGATGCTGGATGAGCTTCTGCGGCGGCTGAATGCTATTGAGGGGCTGGAGTGGATTCGCCTGCTGTATGCGTATCCCGAAACGCTGACAGAGGAAACCATTGAGGCAATGGCAAGCTGTGAAAAGGTTTGTCATTATATTGATATGCCGATTCAGCATGGAAATGATGCCGTACTGAAGCGCATGGGCAGAAAGAGCAGTCAGGCACTCATTCGGGAAAAGGTGGCAAGGCTGAGAGCGGCTATGCCCGATATTGCCATTCGTACGACACTGATTGTCGGCTTCCCCGGAGAGACAGAGGAAGAATTTGCGGATTTGCAGAGCTTCGTGCAGGAAATGAAATTCGACCGTCTGGGTGTGTTCTCCTATTCGCAGGAGGAAGGCACGGTTGCGGCGGAAATGGAAAATCAGATTCCGGAGGAAACGAAGGAAGAACGCAGGGATATCATCATGGATATACAGAAATCCATTGCGGCTGCGCTTTGTGAAAAAGAGGTCGGCAAGGTGATGGAGGTGCTGATTGAGGGCAAGCTGCCTGAAGAAAATATCTTCTGTGGCAGAACAAGACGGGATGCCCCCGAAATTGACGGTCTGGTATTTGTTTCCTCGGAGGAGGAGCTGTATTCCGGTGATTTTGTAACGGTAAGGATTCGAGAAGCAGGCGATTATGATTTGATGGGAGATGTGGTTTATGGATATGAATTTGGCGAATAAGCTGACCATGCTGCGTGTGGTTATGATTCCGGCATTCTTGCTGGTGCTGTTTCTGGCACCTGAGCCAATGAACAGATATATTGCAGTGATTATTTTTATCGTGGCATCCTTAACGGATATGCTGGATGGCAAGATTGCAAGAAAATACAACATGGTTTCCAACTTCGGGAAATTCATGGATCCCCTTGCGGACAAGCTGTTGGTGATGTCTGCATTGGTTTCCATGGTTGCCTTAAAGGACTTGGCGGCATGGGTCGTTATCGTGATTTTGGCAAGAGAATTTGCCATTACAGGCTTCCGTACTCTTGCGATGGAGGCGAATATCGTGATGGCGGCAAGTTGGTGGGGGAAGGTGAAAACCACCACGCAGATGATTATGATTCCTGTGCTGCTGCTGAATCTGCCGTTTGCGTGCATGCCTGTTCTGGAAAAGCTTCTGGTGATTCTGGCGGTATTCTTTACGATTTTCTCCGGCGCGGATTATATCATTAAGAATAAGCAGGTTCTGATGGGCTAAGAGAAAAATGAAAGAGAGCGCTTTGTTTGAAAAGGCTCTCTTTTTTATTTCGGGATATTGGAATCCGATGATAAAAACGGTACAATAGAGGAAAAGACACAAAGGAGGAAGAAACATGAAGGCGGAGATTCTTGCAGTTGGCACGGAGCTGCTGTTGGGGGATATTTTGAATACAAATGCACAGTTTCTGGCGCAGGAGCTGGCCAATCTGGGGATAGAGGTATATTATCAGACGGTTGTTGGGGATAACCCACAGCGTTTAAAGGATACGATTTTTCATGCCTTTTCCAGAGCAGATTTGATTATTACAACAGGCGGCTTAGGGCCGACAGAGGATGACCTGACGAAGGAAACGGCGGCAGAATATTTCGGGGAAAGGCTGATTCTGGATGAAAGAGCATTGGGCAGAATTCGGAAATATTTTGACCGCACAGGCAGAGTGATGACGGAAAACAACGTGAAGCAGGCAATGGTGCCGGAGAAAAACGGGATTGTGCTGTATAACGATAACGGCACGGCACCGGGGATTATTATGGAGAAGAACGGAAAGATGATTGTGATGCTGCCAGGCCCTCCGAGAGAAACGATTCCCATGTTCCAAAATCAGGTGAAGCCTTATCTGGCGAAGAAGCAGGAATTTACCTTTGTTTCCCGTATTCTGCGCGTGGCAGAGGTGGGCGAGAGTGCCATGGAGGAAAGGGTAAAGGATATCATTGATGCACAGACCAACCCGACGATTGCGCCCTATGCGAAGGATGGCGAGGCAATTCTGCGCATTACGGCAAAGGCAAGGGATGAGGAGGAAGCAAATCGGCTGATTGACCCTGTTGCGGCGGTATTGAAGGAAAGATTGGGCGATGCGGTCTATGGCGAGGGCGAAACCGATTTGGAAACCGTTGTGGCAGAACAGCTGTTGCAAAAGCAACTCACGTTAGCGGTGGCGGAATCCTGCACCGGTGGTATGATTGCGTCTAATCTGGTGGAATATCCGGGAATTTCTGCGGCACTTGTGGAGGGCTGTGTGACCTATTCCAATGAGGCGAAAATGCACAGACTCGGCGTAAAGGCGGAAACACTGGAGAAATACGGCGCAGTCAGCGAGGAAACGGCGAAGGAAATGGCGGAAGGCATTGCGAGAACAAGCGGCGCAGACATTGGCTTAGCAACCACGGGCGTTGCAGGTCCGGAAAGCAGCGAGGGCAAGCCGGTCGGTCTGGTTTATATTGCGATTGCTTATAAAGGAAAAACGGAGGTGTACACCTGCCATTTTGTCGGGAAGCGGAACAAAATCAGAGAACGTGCGGCATATACTGCGCTGAACTGGCTGAGGAAGGTAATCAATGATGAAGCATAAGGGGGATTGGCTGCTGCTTCTGGCGGCATTTATCGGCGGCGGCGGATTTATCAGCCTGAAATATCTTCTGGATTGGGGATATGACCCGTTTCAGGTGATTTTCGGGCGTTTTCTGACGGCATCCGTCTGCATGTGTCTGGTTTATTGCAAACGGCTGAAACGAATTACCAAAGAGGAATGGAGGGTCGGCAGTATTCTGGGGGCATTGCTTGCGGCAATGTTTCTTCTGATGACGGTTGGGCTGCAATACACCACGCCATCGGTCAATGCGTTTCTGGTGAATATTCCTGCGGTCATTGTGCCGTTTGTCTGCTGGGGTGTGTTCAGGCAGAAGCCGAATCGGAACTGCTTTCTGGCGGCGGGGATGACGCTCTTTGGCGTTTGCTGCCTTTCCCTGACGGCGGATTTTCGTCTGGATTTCGGGGCAGGACTGTCACTCTTGGCTGCGGTGGCGTTTTCGCTGCAAATGGCGTTTCTGGGGAATCTGACAAAGGACTGCGATTCTGTGCATATTGCGATTGTGGAGAATCTTTCGACCCTTGCGGTGATGACGGTGATTCTGATGTTTACGGGATGGGATATGCCGCCTCTGACATTGCCTGCCTTCGGAAACTTTTTCTACGCAGGGGCATTTTGCACCGCGCTTTATTTTGTGCTGCAAAGCATCGGACAGCAAAGCACTGCGCCGAACAAGGCGGCAATCATCATTACAACGGAATCTATTTTTGCGGCGGTATTTTCTGCGATTTTATACGGCGAACGGATGCACTTCAGGGGATATCTGGGGTGTGCGGTGATTTTTGCGGCAATGGCTTTGGCGGAAAAGCCTGTGCAGGAGAGAAAATAGCCGTTGACAAGGCGAACAAAATCGAATAAAATGGAAAAAAAGAGAACAAATATTCGTGAATATAAACAGAATCCGATAGGGTTTGGAAAGGTGGAAATAAAATGGCGGCAAAGGCACAAAAGGAAGATGTAAAATTTGAAGATAAGCAAAAGGCACTGGATGCGGCATTAAGCCAGATTGAGAAGCAGTTTGGCAAGGGTGCGGTAATGAAGCTGGGGGATAATAATGCAAAAATGGCGGTTGAGGTTGTGCCGACCGGCTCTCTGAGCCTGGATTTGGCGTTGGGGGTTGGCGGTTTGCCGAAGGGCAGAATCGTCGAGGTTTATGGCCCTGAATCCTCCGGTAAGACAACGGTTGCCCTGCACATGGTGGCAGAGGTGCAGAAGCGCGGCGGCATTGCAGGGTATGTGGATGCGGAGCATGCGATGGACCCCACCTATGCAAAGGCGCTGGGGGTTGATATTGATAACCTCTATATTTCTCAGCCGGATGACGGCGAACAGGCGTTGGAAATCACCGAAACCATGGTACGCAGCGGTGCGATTGATATTGTGATTGTGGACTCCGTAGCGGCATTGGTGCCCCGTGCGGAAATCGAGGGCGAAATGGGTGATTCCCACATGGGCTTGCAGGCAAGACTGATGAGCCAGGCATTGAGAAAGCTGACAGGTATTACCAATAAATCGAATTGTACGGTTGTTTTCATCAACCAGCTGCGTGAGAAAATCGGCGTAACCTTCGGCAATCCCGAAACCACAACGGGCGGCCGCGCACTGAAATTCTATTCCTCTATCCGTATGGAAATCAGAAAGGCGGATGTGCTGAAGCAGGGGACGGAAATTGTCGGCAACCGCACAAAGGTAAAGGTTGCGAAAAACAAGGTAGCACCTCCCTTCAGAACAGCCGAGTTTGATATTATCTACGGCAAGGGCATCTCCAAGGAGGGGGATATTCTGGATCTGGCGGCAGATGTGGATATCGTAAACAAGAGCGGCGCATGGTATGCCTATAAGGAAACCCGTATCGGGCAAGGGCGTGAAAACGCAAAGCAGTTCCTGCGCGAGCATCCCGAAATGTGCGCGGAAATCGACCATCTGGTGCGCGTGCATTATGGACTGGAGCAGAATCAGGCTGCCCCGCAGACAGCAGAAGCGGCAGATGCAGCCGAAGCAC
>UMEH01066877.1_pt1 | contig 11940 bp, 10 predicted proteins | sample 1964681 | NCBI WGS metagenome assembly UMEH01 (sample SAMEA4836013, study PRJEB28245) | human gut metagenome | biome: gut microbiome; material: fecal sample | place: Denmark | collected 2008
TCGTAGCAGTAGTCCACGCTGTAGGCCAGCCGCCGCAGGCTGCGGACGATGGTTTCACACAAGGCGCGTTCGTCTTCAATAACCAAAAGGTGCATGAGAGCCCTCCTTTTACATTTCTTCATGTTCACGTTGTTCTTAATTATAGCAAAAACAGATAAGGTTTGTGTTAAATTTTTCTTCTTAACAGGGACTTTAACTCCCCTGTGCTATGATGACGGCAGAAAAAGTGAAGGGGTGATAAATTTGAGCTGTGTAAAAAAGGCGGCGCAGGCCATGTTGCTGGTTGTGGGTATCGCCATGCTGTGCTTCGGTGTCTGGCGGGGCGAGGCGGCGACGGTGCTGAGCAAAGCGATCAAATTGTGTCTGGAGTGTGTGGGCATTGGGTAAGAAAAAACGCGGCGTATCTCAGGTACTGTCCCGCTTCCGTGGCTGGATACAGGCGGGGGCAGCTTTATTGACCAACCTGCATCTGCCGAACTTTCTCAAGGGCAAACTGTATCAAGGCGCAGGGAAAACCGTATGTGTACCCGGGCTGAATTGCTACTCCTGCCCGGCAGCCTCCGGCGCTTGTCCTATCGGGGCGTTTCAGGCGGTAGTGGGTTCTTCCAAGTTCAGCTTTTCCTATTATATCACAGGCTTTCTCATTTTGCTGGGAGTCCTGCTGGGACGCTTTATCTGCGGTTTTCTGTGCCCCTTCGGCTGGTTTCAGGAACTGCTGCATAAAATTCCCACGAAAAAGCTCTCCACGAAGAAGCTGAAGCCCCTGACCTATCTCAAGTATGCCGTCCTGCTGGTGATGGTCTTCCTGCTGCCGGCGCTTCTGGTGAACGACGTGGGCATGGGAGACCCGTTCTTCTGCAAATACCTCTGCCCCCAAGGCGTGCTGGAGGGAGCCATCCCGCTGTCCCTTGTCAATTCCGGCATCCGGGCGGCGCTGGGCAAGCTGTTTACATGGAAATTCAGCATCCTGCTGTCGGTGATCGTGCTGAGCGTACTGTTCTACCGTCCCTTCTGCAAGTGGCTGTGCCCGCTGGGAGCGTTTTACGCACTGTTCAACCGGGTGTCCCTCTTCCAGATGAAGGTGGATAGGAACAAATGCGTCTCCTGCGGGAAATGCGCCAAGGCCTGCAAAATGGATGTGGACGTGACAAAAACGCCCAACCATACCGAGTGCATCCGCTGTGGGATGTGCATCCGCGCCTGTCCCACCAACGCCGTCAGCTTCCGCTACGGCTTTGGAGACGGCAAAAAAGAACCTGTAAAACCTGCAGATAAATTAAAAACGGAGGAAACAAAATGAACGTAAAGAAAATCATCACACTGCTGCTGGCAGCACTGCTGGTGCTGTCCCTGGCCGCCTGCGGCAAACAGGGCAGCGGCGACACGACAAAGCCCGACGGCGAGCCCAAGAACGCCCAGGAGGCGGCCGCTATGTACAAGGACCTGATGGATCAGGAGAATGCCATTCTGACGGAAAACCAGTCCCTTTGGGAGAAGGTGTTCCAGTCCGCCGACAAGGGCATGACCACGCAGGAGGACGGCAAGAACTACGGTGATTTCCTGCTGGACACCATTGAATCCGCCAAGGACAAGTTTACCGCCGACGAGCTGAAGCTCCTGCGCCAGGGCGGCGAGAAGATCCGGGAGATCGAGCGCACCCTGGCCGCCATTGTGGCCAAGTTCCCCGATGCGGCTCCCAAGGCCCCGGACAACGGTGACAGCATCCCTGCCGACAGCCCCACGACACCCGGCGACAGCGGCAAGACGCAGAAGTTCCCCGCCTTCGAGGGCAAGGACCTCAACGGCAACACCGTCAAGAGCGATGACCTGTTCTCCAAGAACGCCGTCACTGTGGTGAACTTCTGGTTCACCACCTGCAATCCCTGCGTGGGCGAGCTTGCCGAGCTGGACGCGCTGAATAAGGAACTCGCGGAGAAGGGCGGCGCACTCATCGGTGTCAACACCTTCACGCTGGGCGGCGACGAGGCAGCGATTTCTGAGGCGAAGGACGTGCTGGCCAAGAAGGGCGTCACCTATCAGAATGTGTATTTTGACTCAGATGGTGAGGCGGGAAAGTTTGCTGCCAACATCTTTGCTTATCCCACCACCTATGTGGTCGACCGCAACGGCAATATCGTGGGCGACCCCATCGTAGGTGCTATTACGGAAAAGAATCAGGCGGAGGCACTGCAAGCCCAAATCGACAAGGCACTGTCCGCCGATAAGGGCTGACCCAAGATTTTCAGAAAGTGTCTACGATGAAGAAAAAACATCGTAAGCCGGCACATTCTGCGCACCATTGCATCGCCTCTGGCAAGCAAGCACCTATCCTATCGAAATGGCCTTTGAAGGCGAAACCGGAGCATCAGAGGGGCGTTCATCCTTGGAGACCCCTGCTCCATCAAACAGGGATTGGACGAACACCTATTTCTTCAGCGGCGGTTTCGCCGTGAAGTGTTCGCTCTGATCCGCAGCAGAAAAGCGCCGTCTTGGAAGTGATTCCGGGACGGCGCTTTTTACTATCCGCACATTCGATTTCCGCTATTCCTCCTGCTGCTGTGATTACAGAAAGGAACGGGAGGTTATGCGAATGGAGAGATTTGTCACAGATGAACGATGCCGTTACCTGCGGACATTCCTTTGCGTAATACAATAACCACAGAATCAAATGAAAACTAAACGGCCTGAGCCCTGTGCAGTACAGGATTCAGACCGTTCAGATCGCTTAATTCTTATTTTGTCTAACTTTGGGGGCGCTTCACACTGGCGCGCCGCTCTTTTTATCACATTTCGCTAAATTCCCGGATGGGGCTTACTTCTTCAGCTTCTGATCCACCACCTCGTGGAGCATGGCGGTGAAGCCCGCCACGGTCATGGCACCCAGATCCTCGCCGGTACGGGTACGGACGGAGACGGTACCCGCCTCCATATCCCGGTCGCCCACCACCAGCATATAGGGGATCTTCTCCAGCGTGGCCTCACGGATCTTCTTGCCGATCTTCTCGTTGCGGCTGTCCACCTCCACCCGGAAGCCCTCGCCCCGCAGCTGCTGGGCCTGCTGGGCGCAGTAGTCGGCGGCACGATCGGTAATGGGCAGCAGGCGCACCTGCTCCGGCATCATCCAGGTGGGCAGCGCACCGGCATACTCCTCAATGAGGTAGGCCAGCGTCCGCTCGTAGCAGCCCAGAGAGGTACGGTGGATGATATACGGCAGGGCCTTGTTGCCGTTTTCGTCGATGTAGTACATCCCGAAGCGCTCGGCCAGCAGCATATCGATCTGGATGGTGACCAGCGTATCCTCCTTGCCGTACACGTTCTTATACTGGATATCCAGCTTGGGGCCATAGAAGGCGGCCTCGTCGATGCCGATGGAGTAGTGAACGTCCAGGTCCTTCAAAATCTTCTCCATGGTACTCTGGGCGTGATCCCACTGCTCCGCCGTACCCTCGTACTTGTTGTTGGGGTTGGCGGGATCCCACTGGGAGAACCGGAAGGTACACTTATCCAGCAGACCCACGGTGCCGAGGCAGTACTTGGCCAGCGCCAAGCAGCCCTTGAACTCCTCCTCCAGCTGATCGGGACGCAGCACCAGATGGCCCTCGGAGATGGTGAACTGGCGCACACGGATCAGACCGTGCATCTCGCCGGAATCCTCGTTGCGGAACAGGGTGGACGTCTCGCCCAGCCGCATGGGCAGGTCACGGTAGGAGCGCTGGCGGTTCAGATACACCTGATACTGGAAGGGGCAGGTCATGGGCCGCAGGGCAAAGCACTCCTTCGTCTCGTCATAGGGGTCGCCCAGCACGAACATACCGTCCAGATAGTGATCCCAGTGGCCGGAAATTTTATACAGGTCCCGCTTGGCCATCAGGGGGGTCTTGGTCAGCAGGTAGCCGGCCTTCTCCTCGGTGTCCTCCACCCAGCGCTGCAGCTGCTGGATGACCCGTGCGCCCTTGGGCAGCAGGATGGGCAGGCCCTGACCGATGCAGTCCACGGTGGTGAAGTACTCCAGCTCACGGCCCAGCTTGTTGTGATCCCGCTTCAGAGCCTCCTCCCGCTCCTTCAGGTAGGCGTCCAGCTCCTCCTTCTTGGGGAAGGCCACGCCGTAGATACGCTGGAGGGTCTGGCGGCTGGTGTCGCCCCGCCAATAGGCGGCGTTGCAGGCCGTCAGCTTGATGCCGTTGCCCTTGATGCGGCCGGTGGAATCCAGATGGGGGCCGGCGCACAGATCAGTGAACTCGCCCTGCTTATAAAAGGAGATGTGGGCGTCGGCGGGCAGGTCGTTGATGAGCTCCACCTTGTAGGGCTCCTCCCGCTCCTCCATGAACTTCAATGCCTCCTCACGGGGCAGTTCGAAGCGCTCCAGCTTCAGCTTCTCCTTGCAGATCTTCCGCATCTCCGCCTCGATCTGGGCCAGATTCTCCTGTGTGAAGGCAAAGGGTGCGTCCAGATCGTAGTAAAAACCGCCGTCGATGGACGGGCCGATGGCCAGCTTCACCTCCGGCCACAGGCGCTTGACGGCCTGAGCCAGCACGTGGGAGCAGGTGTGCCAATAGGTCTTGCGATACTCCTCGTTTTCAAACGTGTACTTGTTTTCTTCGCTCATGATAGCTTCCTCCTTACTTGGTCGGGGCGGGCAACAAAAAAACCCCGCCCCTGATACGGTTCAGGGGTGAGGTAAAATAGCTTTACTCCACGGTTCCACCCTGCTTACGGAAATTTTTCCGTCGCTCGTGATCTCTGTAACGGGAGAACCCGGCCCGGCCTACTGGTTTCCGTTCGGCGAGCGGCTCGGAGGGGGTACCGTTCCGCTTCCCGTCAGATCCCTTGCACCACGGGGGGACCCTCTCTGTGACCTTCTGCGGACAGCTTCCTCGTCTATGCCTTTTTTATACCCCAGAATATAGCACCCCCGGCGGCGGTTGTCAACGGCCTTTTTGAAGTTTTCCCCGGATAAAACAAAAAAAACTACCCTTTTCACAGGAACTGTGCTATGATATAAGAGTATGATTGTCGTTTGATAAGGAGGGGACCTATGCGACGTCTGAAACGCCCGGCCCTGTTGGGGCTGTTGCTGCTGGCCTGCCTGCTGCTGGCCGGATGCCAGATGGACAGCACCGTGGAGGAACTGTTCACCCTGCCCCGCCTGCCCACGGAATACACCACCCTCTCCCGCCAGCTGGATCAGCTGCTGTCGGAGGGCTACGAATACATGGCTCCCACCTCCGGGCGGAACATCCAGTCCCTCCAGATGGTGGACATCGACGGCGACGGGCGGGACGAGGCGCTGGCCTTTTTCCGCCTCAGCAACGGTGAAAAGCCCCTGAAAATTTACGTGTTCCACCCCCGTGAGGACAGCTATGAGCTGGCCTCCATCATCGAGAGCAGCGGCACCGCCATCGACTCCATCTACTATGAGGATCTCACCGGCGACGGTCGGAAGGAGCTGATCGTAGGATGGAAGATCAGCTCCGACGTCCAGACCGTCACCGTCTACGATATGCGGCCCGGCCCGGTGCAGCTGATGCAGAGCAACTACACCCGCCTGTCCTTTCAGGAACTCAACGGCGACGGCATCCCCAGCCTTCTGCTGCTGCGAACCAACAGCGACAACCAACCGGTGGCGGAGTTTTGCAGCTGGCAGGAGGGGTCGCTGTCCGTCTCCCACCGCTGCACCCTGTCCAGCACCATGGCGGAGCTGAATCAGGGCAGTGTGGTCACCGGCAAACTGGATCAGGACACCCCGGCGGTGTTCATCACCGGCATCAACAGCCAGGGCATCGCCGTGACGGATATCCTCGTCTGGCAGGAGGACGCCGGGCTCGTCAACGCTGCGCTGGACCGCAGCACGGGGCTCTCCACCGCCACGGCTCCCTATCGTCAGCTGACGCCGCAGGACATCAACGGCGACGGCATCACGGAGCTTCCCCGGCCCGACAGCTCTGTCTCCGACACCAAGCAGGCCGACGGCATGGTCTTTTGGGAGCAGTACCGGCCCGACGGCCTTGTCACCGTGGAGCGCACCTATCACTGCCTGTCCGGCGGCTGGTACTTTATCCTGCCGGAGGATTGGACGGGCGAGGTCACCGCTCTCGCCTCGGACGCCGGTATCGGTGAGACGCAGGTAACGATGTCGGTGCAGGGGGAGAAGGCCCTGAGTATCTGCGCCCTCACCGGCGAAAACCGGGAACGGCGGGCCCTCCGGGGCAATCGGGTGGTGCTCAAGCGCCGCACCGGCACCATTTACGCCGCCGAGACCCTCAGTGAGATCTATTCGCTGGATGAGGAGACTCTGCGTCAGAATTTCAACCTGATCGTCCACTCTTGGGACGCCAACTAACGACATAGAAGGAGTAGCTTATGAAAAAAGTTCTGGTTCTGGAGGATGAATCCAGCATCCGCAGCTTTATCGTCATCAATCTGCGCCGTGCCGGTTATGAGGTCATCGAGGCAGGCACCGGCGAGGAGGCGCTGGAGATGCTGCAGCAGCACAGCGATATCCGTGTGGCGCTGCTGGATGTGGTGCTCCCCGGCATCGACGGCTTCGAGGTATGCCGCCGCATCCGGGCCACCAACTCCCGCATCGGCATCATCATGCTCACCGCCCGCTCACAGGAGATGGACAAGGTCACGGGCCTGATGACCGGCGCCGACGACTACGTCACTAAGCCCTTCTCCCCCGCCGAGCTGACGGCACGGGTGGACGCCCTCATGCGCCGCAGCGGCGGCAGCATGGAGGAGCACTCCGGCGAGATCAGCCAGCCCCCCTTCCTGCTGAACACCCGCAACCGCACGCTGGAAAAGAACGGCAAGCCCGTGAAGCTGACGCAGGTGGAGTACTCCATCATGCGGATGTTCATGGAGAATCCCGGCAAGGCCCTGTCCCGTGAGGAGATTTTGGATCTGGTGTGGGGCCGGGATTACTTCGGTGAGCTGAAGATCGTGGACGTGAACATCCGCCGCCTGCGACTGAAGATCGAGGACAACGCCACCAACCCCACCTTCATCAGCACCGTATGGGGCTACGGCTACAAGTGGGACGCCTGATGGCCCCGCAGCAAGGAGGTGACGGTCCATGAAGGAGCGTCTGCGGATACAGGGCCTGCGCAAGCGCTGGATCCTCAACAGCGTGGGGCCTGTGATCCTGATACTGGTGCTGGCGGCCATTCTGGCCTCGGCCACCGTGGCCAACAACTACTACGGCTCCGCCCGCTCCACGCTGGAGGCCAAGGCCAAGGCCGGCGCCGACTACTTCAACTCTTACAGCATGAGCAGCTACAGCGAGTACTACCGCAACGCCTCACTGTACGCCGCCAGCTTCGACAGCACCCGCATCGAGCTGCAATTCCTGAATCTCTACGGCCGGGTGGATAACTCCACTCAGGGCGTGGCCGCAGGCACGGCTCCCCAGACCCCGGAGATCGCACGGGCGCTGGAGAGCGGCAGCATCGAGGTATTCAGCGGCAAGGACCCCGTCACCGGCGAGTCGGTGATGGCCGTCACTACACCCCTGAAGTTCAACGGCTCCACGGTGGCCCTTATGCGCTATGTCACCGCCACCCGGCAGATCGACCATCAGATCCTTCTGACCATCCTCATCATCAGCGCCATCATCGCCGGGGTCATCTGTCTGGTGCTGATCTCCAGTCTGCTGTTCATCAACAGCGTGGTGGCCCCGGTGGCTGAGGTGACGGACGCCGCCAAGCGCATCTCCAGCGGCAGCTACGGCATCCAGCTGCCCAACCCCTACACCGATGAGATGGGGGAGCTGGTGGACAACATCAACGATATGTCCCTGAAAATCAGCCAGAGTGAGAAGATCCAGACGGAGTTCATCTCCTCCGTGTCCCACGAGCTCCGCACCCCCCTGACGGCCATCAATGGTTGGAGCGAGACACTGCTGGAGGACGACGATCCCGCTCAGCTGCGCCGGGGTCTGCACATTATCCTCAAGGAATCCCGCCGACTCACCAACATGGTGGAGGAGCTGCTGGAGTTCTCCAAGATGCAGGACGGTCGTTTTACCCTCCGCATCGAGGACGTGGACCTGCAGACGGAGTTTGAGGACGCCGTTTACACCTATCAGGAGCTGTTCCGACAGGACGGCATCCGTCTGGAGTATGACGACGACGGCGAACTGTACACCGATCCTATCCCCGGCGATCCGGAACGGCTGAAGCAGGTGCTGTGCAACGTACTGGACAACGCCGCCAAGCACGGCGGCTCCGGCAAGCGCATCATCGCCTCCCTGCGGCGGGAGGAGGACAACTATGTCATCCGCATCCGGGACTTCGGGCCCGGCATCCCCCCGGCGGAGCTGCCCTATGTGAAGCAGAAATTCTACAAGGGTTCCTCCAAGGCCCGTGGCAGCGGCATCGGTCTGGCGGTGTGCGATGAGATCATCACCCGCCACGGCGGCACCTTCGAGATCGGCAACGCCGACGGCGGCGGCGCTCTGGTGACCATTACCCTGCCCATTCCGCCCCACACGGAGCATCGATAGAAATAGAACAGTTGTTGCATTTCATTCGAGCAAGTGCTATACTTACGGAAAGGAACTTACATCGTCTATGGAACACAAACCCGGTACATTCCGCACCTCCATCGGCGGACAGGCCCTCATCGAGGGCATCCTCATGCGTGGCCCGGAGAAGCAGGCCATTGTGGTGCGCTCCCCGGAGGGCCTTGTGACCAAGGTGGAGGAGCTGACACTTATCAAGGACAAATACCCCATTCTGGGCCTTCCCATTCTGCGGGGGGCCGTGACCTTTCTGGACTCCATGATCCGGGGCGTCAAGGCCCTGATGTTCTCGGCGGACTACTTCCCCGACGACAAGGCCGCCCAGCCCTCCAAGCTGGACCTGTGGCTGGAAAAGCACGTTCCGGCAGAAAAGCTCCAGAACGTGCTGGTATGGGTGTCGGTGCTGCTGTCGCTGGGTATGACGCTGGTGCTGTTCATGCTGCTGCCCACCTTCGTGGCCGGGCTGTTCCACGCACAGAACGCCGCCCTCCACAATCTCATTGAGGGCGTCATCAAGGTGGCTATCTTTCTGGCCTATCTGATCCTCTGCTCCAAGCAGAAGGATGTGCGCCGGGTATTCTGCTACCACGGTGCCGAACACAAGACCATTTTCTGCTATGAGGCGGGCCTGCCCCTGACGGTGGAAAACGCCCGCATCCAGCCCAAGCATCATCCCCGCTGCGGCACCAGCTTCCTCTTTGTGGTCATCATCGTGTCCATCCTGTGCAGCAGCATCGTTTTCAGCTACGTCAACTGGCAGAACATCTGGGTCCGTATCGGGATGCATCTGCTGCTGCTGATCCCGGTGGTGGGCATCACCTATGAATTCAACCGGCTGGTGGGGCGGCACGACAACGCCCTCACACGGGTGCTGTCTGCCCCCGGTATGTGGCTCCAGAATTTCACCGTCAACGAGCCGGACGACTCCATGCTGGAGGTGGCCATTGAGGCCTTGAAGCTGGTGCTGCCGGAGGAGAAGGGCAAGGACCGCTGGTGAGAAATTCCCGGCCGTTCTCCCCTGAAAAGCCCAAAATATGACAACGGAGCGTATTATGGCAACTACTTACAACAATTTGTATATGGATATCCGGCAGACTCTCCGCCGGGCAGGCATCGAGGCCGCCACGCTGGAGGCCCGTGAGCTGATGTGTTTCGCCTCCGGCAAGACCCGCAGTCAGCTGGTGCAGGATGGGCAGCTGTATGTCCCTCCGGCCATCGAGGAGCGGGCGAAGGATCTGGTGCGCCGCCATCTGGCAGGGGAGCCGGTGGCCTACCTCATCGGGGAGTGGGAGTTCTATGGACTGCCGCTGGACATCTCCGAAAGCGTGCTGATCCCCCGTCCGGACACGGAGACGCTGGTGGACCACGTGGTAGCGTGGCTGCGGCCCCTGCCGGAGTGCCGGGTGCTGGATCTGTGCGCCGGCTCCGGCTGCATCGGTCTGGCCATCGCCAGTCAGGTCCCCGGCGCACGGGTGGTGCTGGGGGAGCTGGACGAGGGGGCCTTGCGGATCTGCCGCCAGAATATCCGCCGCAACAGTCTCAGCGGACAGGTGGTGTCCTTAAAGATGGACGCTCTGTCCGATCCGCCTCCCCGGCTGGGGGATTTTGACTGTCTGGTGTGCAACCCCCCCTACATTCCCTCCGGGGACATCGCCGGACTGGACGTCTCCGTCCGGGACTATGAGCCCCATCTGGCGCTGGACGGCGGGACCGACGGGCTGGACTTCTACCGCAGCGTCTGCCGCCGCTGGCGGGGCGTGCTGCACACCGGGAGCCGCCTGGCCTTCGAGGTGGGCATCGGGCAGGCCGACGACGTCCTGCGGCTCATGCGAGGCGAGGGCTTCGGTGAGCTGGAGATCCTGCCGGATCCGGCGGGCATCCCCCGTGTGGTGACGGGCCTGCGCTATCGGGAGGTCTATGCCGACGCCTGATGACCAGCGGAACGACTTTGTAAATCGATGGGCCTCTGCCCATTTACCACGAAAATTTTCATTGATACAGGAGGAAGAAACATGGCAGCGAAGAAAGACAGCTCTATAGCTGCTCCCGTGGTCTCCGACAAGAAAAAGGCGCTGGAGACCGCCATGCAGCAAATCGAAAAAACCTACGGCAAGGGCTCTATCATGCGCTATGGCGACAATGTGCAGCCCAATGTGGAGGCCATCCCCACCGGCTCTCTGGCGCTGGATCTGGCGCTGGGCATCGGCGGCGTACCCCGTGGCCGCATCATCGAGATCTATGGGCCTGAGTCCTCCGGTAAGACCACGCTGGCTCTGCACGTTCTGGCGCAGGCTCAGAAAATGGGCGGTGAGGTGGCCTTCGTGGATGCCGAGCACGCTCTGGATCCCACCTATGCTCGTGCGCTGGGGGTGAAGATCGAGGATATGCTCATCTCCCAGCCGGACACCGGTGAGCAGGCGCTGGAGATCACCGAGGCGCTGGTTCGCTCCGGGGCCATCGACGTGGTGGTGGTGGACTCCGTGGCCGCTCTGGTCCCCCGTGCCGAGATCGAGGGAGAGATGGGCGACAGCTTCGTGGGGCTCCATGCCCGACTCATGAGTCAGGCGCTGCGGAAGCTGACGGGCATCATCGCCAAGACCAATACCGTGGTCATCTTCATCAACCAGCTGCGGGAAAAGGTGGGCGTCATGTACGGCAACCCGGAGGTCACCACCGGCGGTCGGGCGCTGAAGTTCTACGCCTCCGTCCGCATCGACGTGCGCCGCATCGAGACGCTGAAGTCCGGCGGCGAGATGATCGGCAACCGCACCCGTGCTAAGGTGGTCAAGAACAAGGTGGCGCCCCCCTTCCGTGAGGCGGAGTTCGACATCATGTACGGCGAGGGCATCAGCAAGCTGGGCGAGATGCTGGATCTGGGCGTGAAGCTGGATCTGGTACAGAAGAGCGGCTCTTGGTTCAACATGGGCGAGGTGCGTCTGGGTCAGGGCCGTGATGCCGCCAAGCAATATCTGCGGGATCATCCCGACGAGGCCGACGCACTGGAGGCCAACATCCGCCGGGACTTCCACAAGCTGATGAGCAATCAGTCCAAGGTGGCGGCACGGGCCGCAGGCCGTGCGGTGGATGTATCCGCCGACGACTTCGACGATGCGGATTGATCGCATCGAGCCATCCCGCCGCAAGAAGGACCGGGTACTGGTGTTTCTGGAGGGGGGCGACCTGCTGCGGGTGACGGAGCAGGAGCTGCTGGTCTTCGGGCTGCGGCCCGGTCTGGAGCTGCCGGAGCAGCTGTTGGCGCAGGTGGAGCAGTCCGCCAAGCGGTCGGAGATGAAGGCCCGTGGCGCCCGACTCACCGGCAGCCGAATGCTGTCGAAAAAGCAGGTGATGGAGCACCTGACCCGCAAGGGCGGCGACCGGGAGCTGGCGGAGGATACAGCCCAGTGGCTGGAGGAGTTGGG
>UMEH01028263.1_pt1 | contig 11802 bp, 8 predicted proteins | sample 1964681 | NCBI WGS metagenome assembly UMEH01 (sample SAMEA4836013, study PRJEB28245) | human gut metagenome | biome: gut microbiome; material: fecal sample | place: Denmark | collected 2008
TACATTTTTTCATAGTAGTTCTGGTATTCACCGGAGATGATCGTTTCCCACCATTCTTTGTTATCCAGATACCATTTGATGGTCTTCTTGATACCGTCTGCAAATTTTGTTTCCGGTAACCAGCCAAGTTCGTTGTGAATCTTAGTCGGGTCGATTGCATAACGCATGTCATGACCTTTACGGTCTGCTACGTAGGTGATCAGACTTTCCGGTTTGCCAAGCTCTTTACAGATGATCTTAACGATATCAATGTTTGTCATTTCGTTGTGACCACCTACATTATAAACTTCGCCTACACGTCCTTTGTGGATGATCAGGTCGATCGCACGGCAGTGATCCTCTACATACAGCCAGTCACGTACATTTTCACCCTTTCCGTAAACAGGAAGTGGTTTGTCATTTAATGCGTTGGCAATCATTAACGGAATCAGTTTTTCCGGGAAATGATATGGTCCGTAATTGTTGGAGCAGCGGCTGATGGTTACAGGCAGTCCGTAGGTTCTGTGGTAAGCCAGCACCAGAAGGTCTGCAGAAGCCTTGGAAGAGCTGTAAGGGCTGCTTGTATGGATTGGAGTTTCCTCTGTGAAGAACAGGTCAGGTCTGTCTAATGGAAGATCTCCGTAAACTTCATCAGTAGATACCTGATGATAACGTTTGATACCGTATTTGCGGCATGCATCCATGAGAACAGCAGTACCGATAATATTTGTGGTAAGGAAAACTTCCGGGTTTTCGATGGAGCGGTCAACGTGACTCTCTGCAGCGAAGTTTACAACCATATCAGGGTGTTCTTCCTCAAAAAGTTTGTAAACTGCTTCGCGGTCGGTGATGCTTTCTTTTACGAAACGGAAATTTGGGTTGTCCATGACAGGTGCAAGAGTGGAAAGGTTTCCTGCATAGGTCAGACAGTCCAGACAGATGATGCGGTAATCCGGGTATTTTTTTAACATGTGAAAAATAAAGTTGCTTCCGATAAATCCGGCACCGCCGGTTACGATAATGTTCATAGTGATTCTCCTTAAAAAATATATAATATGAATATCTGTAAGATTCTGTTATAGAGTCAGGCAGATAAAATTATCCGCCTTGCTGCATGGCGGGTGATATATCAAATAACTGTTTGAAAATTTGATATATCACTCACTTGACTGCGAATTCGGTTGTACAGGTCTAAAAGCTTCGGTTAGTGCAATACATCCAGATATTTACCGTCCAGAACGTCTTTTAAGTACTGACCATACTGATTTTTCTTCAGTATTTCATAAACCTTCAGCACATCTTCCTTTGTAATCCAGCCATTGAGATATGCAATCTCTTCCAGGCAACCGATTTTGCGGTGCTGGTGGCTTTCCATTGTTTTTACAAAGTTGGTGGCTTCCACAAGGCTCTCGTGTGTACCTGTATCCAACCATGTGAATCCCTGTCCGAGAAGCTCTACGTTTAATTCGCCTTTTTCCAGATAGATGCGGTTCAGATCTGTGATCTCAAGTTCGCCTCTGGCGCTTGGTTTCAGATTTTTTGCATACTCTACGACGCGATTGTCATAGAAGTATAAACCTGTGACACAGTAGTTGCTCTTCGGGTGCTCCGGTTTCTCTTCAATTGAGATAGCCTTGCCTTCATGGTCAAATTCTACAATACCGAATCTCTCCGGATCATCTACATAGTATCCGAAAACAGTTGCACCCTCGCCGGATTCTGCGTTCTTTACAGCAGCTTTCAGTCTTTTTTTCAGTCCATGTCCTGCGAAGATATTATCGCCGAGAACCATGGCAACAGTATCATCACCGATAAATTCTTCGCCGATGATAAATGCCTGTGCAAGTCCGTCCGGACTTGGCTGTACTGCATAGGTGAGATGGACACCGAACTGATGTCCGTCACCAAGAAGTTCCTCAAAACGAGGAGTATCCTGCGGAGTAGAGATGATCAGGATATCGCGGATCCCTGCATTCATCAGTACAGACATGGGATAGTAGATCATTGGTTTATCATAGATTGGCAGAAGCTGTTTGGATGTTACCATTGTAAGCGGATAAAGGCGTGTGCCGGAACCGCCTGCTAAAATAATACCTTTCATGTGTATTCTCCTTTGTTATTTGGCAGTATGCGGTCGGAGCGATATTCTGTCAGTTATCTTTGTAAATGATAAGCAAAATATCAGGCGACTGCGGTACTAATCAACGGGTTTCTGGATTATCAGTCTGAGTTACGATATCATCCTGACTCTGGTGATTGTATTATAAAAGGTGACCTTAGGTCACCTTCAAGTACTTTTTACAAAAAAGTTAAATTTTGGTTATTTTTCACAAAGAAAAATGCCGGCATCCTTGGTAATAAAGAACCCATCCTTTGTCTTTCGCGATACAAATCCACGGAAATCTTTGTATTTGTCCAGAAGATACTGATTCTGATTTCCATGGCAGGAGAGGATATAGGAAATCAGCGGTTCTGCATCGGGGACAAGAAGGGAGTCATTATAGGATTCCCAGAAAATATCAGAAAAATACGGTGCAAGGATATCGGCACCGTTTTCTCTGCCGAAACGTTCATAAAGTCTGTCTGCGGAAAGAACGATTCTGTTATCGAAATCCTGGACCAGCTGACTGACTTCCTGCATATGATGACTGCCATAAGTGCTACAGATTAGTTTCCCACCGGGAACGAGCACACGCTGGATTTCATTACACACAGCAGGAATGTCTTCACAGTAAAAGAGAACATGATTGGCAATCACCAGGTCAAAATTGCAGCCTTTATGTGGAATTTTCGCGCAGTCAAAAACCTCGAAAGAAAAACGTTTGTCTTTTCGCCCGAGTGCACGTCTGGCATCACGGATCATTCCGGAGGAAAGATCAGAGAGGGTAATGGAAATATCCTGTGGAAGAAACTGGATGTTTTGTGTCCAAAGTGCACCGTCGCCACATCCGAGCTCAAGAATACGCATGCCTGGATGAATTTGGCATTGTTTATAGATCCATGGAAACCATCCCTGCTTATTTTGGGAGTAGAGACTGTGCAGGTTGATTCTGGATGAGATATTGGAAGCATTCTGGTATTGATTCTTCATACTTTTTTCCATACCGGTGAGGTGAATCAGGTCAAGCATCTGATTCCAGTCTATCGCATGCTGTGAACGGATTGCTTCGGTTGTATCCTGAATGGCTTTTTCTACCAGTTGCATCTGCTCGATGCGGTCGCAGACGAGTTTCAGCTGAATATTCAGGGAGTTTTCCATGAAATGGTAATCAGAATCATCAATAGTCATTTCACGGATATCGTCAAGGGAAAAGCCAAGATATTTCAGAAGCAGAATCTGGGAAAGTCTTGCGAAATCTTCGTCTGTGTAAAAACGAGCGCCGGATTCCGTCACATAGGATGGTTTTAGAATATTTTGTTTATCATAGTAGCGAATGGTACGTAGTGTTACATGTGCCATGCGTGCAAATTCTCCGGAGGAGTAATAGCCATCTTTTTTCACGAAATAACCTTCTTTAAATAGTATTGTTCAAAAATAAACTGGATTACAGGAAAAGGATCACATTAGTTGAATTTTTTGCCTGTTTCCAGAAGTATAACATAGTTTACTGACAGGTTACAAGTAGCAGGTAAGAGGAGTAGTTTTCTGCTCCCTCTTAAAAAATTTGTATAAATTTGTATTTTCCTCTTGGTAGATATCACCTCCTTTGGTAAACTATAGTTAGTTTAGAATTGATTTAATATCTTCGGCTTTTGTTAGTTGCCGTCCAAAATTGGCTGACAACTTAGAAGATATATTTTTTTGCACCTCTTTTATCCCTTTCTTTTTCAGATAAAAATGCTCATAAAATTGTTTTATAAAATCTGCTATCTGTTCCGTCAGATAATGTTTTTTCTGTACCTGTTCATTCATCTGCATGTGTGTTTTATATTCCCTTGTCAGTGCTTCTGGCGGTTAAGCCCCTGATTTTCTATCTTCCATCTGTTTCTTCCTGCTTTCGCGACCTTTTTCACCCTTCTTGGCGTGATCTCTATGCTTGTAATCCGTGTAGCCCCTGTCCTTTTTCCTTTTCTGTCTGCCTGTAACTTCGTTTCTGTATAATTGATCAGATTAATTTTGGTATTTTGAAAGATTATTTCATTCTGATATTCTTTATCAAGCTCTGTTGCATCAATGATGATCTGCCATTTCTTAAATACTCTTGCATTATTAAATGTTTTCCGATGGACCATGCAGTATACGATATCTTTCGAGCTCTTTCCTGTTCTTTTCTCATTTTTAATCTTTCTTCCTTTGCGATAAGATTTTCTTTTATTTCACCTTACCACAAGGGAAAATGTCTTAAATTCAGCAGATCTAGTATGAATTATTTTTTTAATGGTTACGCAAATGAAAAAGTAAAAATGTTTTTGGAGAACAGATAAGAGAAATTTCCAAAGGTCGTAATTATGATTTATCAGTTATGGAATATAAGGTATTAAAAGAAGAGGCTGATGAAAAGTGACAGGAAAAAGTGACAGGAAAATGAAGTCTTGATGGAGAAATTGATAGATGTTATGTATGAAAATGAGTAATTGAAAGCAGAAACTCTAAACCTTGGGAATTGCTGGAAAAGATATATGAGTTCATGAAACAGTTTGTGTTGGATGGAAGGAATCTGTTGGAAAGTTTTCTGGAGAGTGTCGACAGGAGAGAAGGAGGCTTGCTATGACATTAAATGAAGCGGTTTATGTGTTATAAGTTAGTGAATAAACTGTTTTCTTCATTTTAATGTTTAACAAAAAGTCATATATTACGTAAATAGAAGTGACAAAAAGTCACGAAAAATATTCGCTATAGATATATCATATAAATGAGGTGATAAAAGTGGAATTAAGACAATTAATAAATAGACTAAAGGCATTAGCTGATTATTTTTTTAGCAATGGGATAGACGACATATATACTAATAGTAAGATATATGAAGTCCTTATTGCAGAGCAATTTGGGCATCAGATTATTAATGGACATGCAAATACACCTGATGCAAGAGACGGAGATGGTGAATTTTATGAGTATAAGCATTATAAGGTTTCCAGTTCTAATCATACATGGACTTTTAATGATTTTACTGATAGAACAATAGAAAAATTGTATTATGTAAAAGAAGTTTATTTTACGGTCATTAATGATGAGTATACAATACCGCATATTGAAAAAATATATGTTGTTCCAGGAGAAGAAGTTGCAAGATATATGGAAAAAAAAGCGCAACATATTTTTAATTTAAGGAGAATGATTAATATTAGCCCAATGCAGATTGTGAGTAATATGTCCTATGATATAATTGAAATGGAAACAAATACTTGTTCAAGCAAATTAAAAGAGATTTTTTTAACAGCATCAAAGATTGAAAAAATAACAGGTGTTGATGGGATTTTGACAAGTAATAAATTATGGGAATTATTGGTAGCATATGAGCTTAATCATAATGTGAATTCGGAGCAAAGAAAACATGATGCATATGATGAATGGGGGCGCACGTACGAATATAAAGTCAGTAGTGATCCGAGATGGACATTTCAAGATATTACGCAAAATGTATTGGATGGATATTTGGATGATGAAAAAATTGTTTTAGCAGTAGTTGATAAAAAAATTTTTTCAGTAGAAAGAGTTTATTTTTGCGATCCTAGTGCGATTGTTTCTATATTGCAATGTAAATTGCAAGAACGGATGAATGGTAAAAAAACTATCAGGAGAATAAGTTCGCATATAGGAATGGTGGATGTGAGACGTATGCTTGATGAAGGAGACGCAGAATGGGTTCTTTAGATATATTTGTAGAAAATATTAATCGGCTGGCTGCCCACTATCATTTAGATACATATGCAGATATAGCACAGTTTTTAAATGTTACAGAAGATTCAATAAAACGTTGGCAAAGTAAAACCCGGTGTCCCTCGTTAAAGACGATTGACCAAATAGGGGATAGGATTGGATGTCAATCATATGCGTTGATACAAAAAAATGGGAAAATTTTTGCGGGAATTGATTTTGGGCAAAATAATTCACGAGAAATATTATTACGTAACTTGCAAGAACATTTTATGCGAGCAGGGAGGTTTTCTTGGAATGATAAGGCTGCTTTGTTTTATGGCTTTGTTAGCAAAGATGCTTTGAAATCATATTTTAGAGAAGAAAATTTTAAAACCCCACCATTAAGTAAATTAGATGAAATGGCGGAAGCTTTGGGAAAACCAACATACGAGTTGATTAAGGAGGATAAGTCAGATGAGAAAACAGATACCTGAGAGTGTAAAAATTAGATTAAACAGAATTAAGACGGCAATAGAAGATGTTCCTAATACTGTTCCAAATGAAATGCGAACAACTTTTAATTTTAAAGGACGTAAATCGCCGTATATAGCTGAAAAAGTTATAGAAGCAGTGTGCGATAGTGATGATATTATATACGATCCTTTTATGGGTTCAGGTTCGTTTGTGTATGCAGCAATGGGAAAGGTGAAGAAGATTTATGCAACCGAACTGGACAATTACACTTTTAATGCAGTTGGGGCGTTAATGAATAGAGTGGATATGCTCAAATTGGAAGAGCTTTTTAATATTGTGAAAAGTAATGTGTATGAAGAAATAATGGCATTATACGAAACATCTTGCTGTGGTTGCAAGAACTATATAAACAAAGTTTTATTTGATCCAGAGGAAGGCAAAGAGGGATACTTTAATCCGTCTGGTAATAGAGAAATTATAGATGGGAAAAATATAAAACTTGTAGAAAAATGTCCTGTTTGTGGTGGGAAAGCGAAAAAATTTGATGAAGAGGATTATAAAAAACTAATTAGTTTGAATAAGATAAATGTAGATAGATTTCCGAGAAATCAATATATTGTAAACAGCAGAATTAATATTACTTCATCAACTGGTGCAGATAAATATGATAGGATTTTTACACAAAGAAATAAGATTGCATTGTTGATGTTACAGGATGCAATAAATGAGCTTGAAACATCTGAAGAAAGGGATGCGTTAGAACAAGTTTTAGTTGCGTCTATTTCCCTTGCAAGGATTGCAATGTATGGTTCGAGCACAGATATTTTGTATCATGTGGTAGGACATGGTGCACAAGATATGAATGTTTGGTTACTTTTTGAAGATAAATTCAAAAGTTTTTGCAAATTTAAGACGTTATATAGCACAAAACAAATTGGAATGACCGATTCAGAGGTAATAATTACAAATAAGGACTATGCGTCTTACATAGATGAAAATCCTGATTTGAAAGTAGATGTTATATATACTGATTTTCCGTATACGGATCAAGTTCCATACTTGGAAAGAAATCAGCTATATCGTGTATGGTTGGAAAAATTCTATGATTCTAAATATGCTTTAACAGAAGATATGTTAGAGCAAGAGATTGTTCAAACAAATGCGGAAAGCCGAATTACCAAAAGAGACATAGAGAATTATTATAAAGATATTGATAATATGTTTGCACATTTTTTTAAAATTTTAAATAATAATGGGCTTGTTTTCTTCACTATGAAGCTAGGAAAAGCAAAGTATTTTAAAACATATATCGAAATTGTAAATTTGGCACGGAAAAATGGGTTTGAATATGCCTATCAAGTTGGTGTTGAGAAAAAAGATCCAACAATGCGAAAACAATCCGCGTTTACCAATACCTTTATGAATGAGATGATAGTTGTTTTCTATAAGTTACCAGAACATGATAGATATTGGTATATTGGAAACGAAAATTATGAGTTTTTGCTTGCGAAAAAAGTGTATTCGTATTTAATACGAACTAAGGAGTATGTAACTCTGACGAGCGCTGTTACCTTAGTATGTAACGATTTAAAGTCAAAGTATTCATATATAGCAAGTGAACAAGATATATTAAGAATAAAAACTTTGTTGGAGCAATACTTTAAAGTAGATGCTGGTTGCATACAAATAGATAATAACCAATTGTATTTGGATATTGAGGATACAACAGACTTATATACCAAATTGTATGATTTGATGCCTGTTTTTATAAGGCAACTCTTGAATAGCAAAGGTAAGTTTGTGTTAGAAGATGTTTATTTTGAATTAGTGAATTCATTATGTGATGGTAATCCCAAAACTATTGCACAAATACTAGAGGATGAAAGTCACCAGAGAGATATAGAAAATTTGATAGCTAATTATTGTCAAAAAGACGGGCAATATTATGTTGAGAGAAAAGATATTAGTAAACCTAATGAAGATGCTATTGATATTTCGACATTAAGTGGTGCGGATTTTGAAATATTAGTACAGAGTTTGTTAAAAGAAGAAGGTTATGAAAATGTTATAAAAATGGGTGGCGCTGGTGATTTGGGTGTTGATATAATTGCATCTAAACGGCAGCAGGGTAGATTGATACATTATATTTTCCAATGTAAGCGTTGGGCATCAAATGTAGGTTCAGATCCTATACAACGTTTATATGCAGAAAGAATGAGAAGAGGATTGGATCATGCAATATGTGTAACAACTTCTGGTTATACAAAGGATGGGAAAAAAGTAGCAATGGATTTAGAAGTTGAAATTGTTGACGGTAATCAATTGATGCAACGACTTAACAGATATTTCTCGGGCGAGTATTATAATGGAATTCAAGAGGTATAAATAAAAATGCGAGGAAGTCCTCGCATTTTTGTTATTTCCATCGAGCTGTAGAAGAATCCCAAGTTAAATGTTTTTCAAAAATATCAACAAGAGAAGAATATTTGCTGGAGAGCTTTTCTAGCCAACCATTTTGAATTAGAATTTCCATGAGTCCATTATCGTATAACTCAGGAGTAGATAATGAACCATTTGATTTTACCATATATTTAGCTTGGCGAATTATATTGTGTTCGATTTCCGACACATCTTCCTCGGCATTATGCTTGATAGGGGCATCACTTTTAGAAAAAATCAATATAGAATCACCATTTAATGATTTTTTAGGACTAATAATGTTTTTAAGTGTGACGGTTTTATCCACATGTATTTGGGTAATAAATCTAAAACAATTTTTCTCTAAAATTGATATTAACTCGTTCCAAACATTTAGATTGCAATCGTGGAAATATAAACATAAATAATGATTAGGCTTTAACTTTTGTGAGCACATGTTAAAAACCAAATCTAATAAATGAAAATAGTTCTCTCTGTTTTTGTTACGAGACGGGGCAGAAGATACAATTATTTCGTCGTTTAGATTATAATCTAAATTAAAAAATGGTTTATATAATTGCATATATTCCGAATATAAAACCTGTTCAAGGTAGGGCGGATCAGTAATGATTAAATCAACACCATTTTTAGGTATATCTTGTTCTGTGATTAACTGGCTGCCTTTTTGTATAAGTAAACATTTTCCTGGTGAAAGCATATTATAAGACTCAACGATTTGTGAATCAGCATAATTTTCTTTCATATACGGAATAACATCGTAAAATTTCTTAATTTTTTTTGTGTAAATATCGATAATATTTTTCTCAACACAATCTGTTTTGGGTATCCACAATGGCCATTGTGAATTTGAATGTTTATCGGTTATTTTACATAAATGCAGTATAGACATAAGAATATACTTCAAAATATTTTGATATGCGGGTTCGTACTTTTTTATGATGCTAAGTATCTCGTCTAAAACAGAAATATTTCGACCTGTAAAAATATTTTTAATGTCGTCATTTTCTGTTACGGCAATTTTGGAATTGTACAGCAAACTAGTGTTTGTGACATTTTCGAGTTTGCGTATTGTAGTTAACTTGGTATAGTCCGTTCTATCAGGCGATTTGACGCCTTTTTTGCTACAGGTGCAACTGTAATTTATGGTTTTTATAGTTATATTGGAACCAGTACGTTCAGGCTTGTCAAAAACGACTTTTGAAATAGTGCCAATGGTGTTGCATTTAGGACAGGTTGTTTCGTAATAATGCCCTAAAGAATTAAGTTCTTGAATAAACTTCTCTAGTGTTTTTTTTATATTAGGAGTGGCATTGATAGATAATAAAAGTTTTGAAATAAACAATGGCATATCATTAATGTCACAACCTATAGCACAACGAGATAAGTCGCTTTTGATTGCTTCGAGTGTTGTTACTCCAGAACCAAGAAAAGGATCAAAAACGATCTCACCTTTATTTGACAAGGCATCTACTAGGCTATCGCATATATTAAAGGCTTTTTGTGACCAATACATATGTGAGTTATACATTGGATTCTTTTTGGTAGGTGTTAAACTACATAATTCAGCTTTTAAAGAATCTATGTTAACTTGATTAATATTTTTTTCTCCACACAATATTAGGTATTCTAAAACCTTTTTTTGGTTACTGTTGCGATGATTGGCATGGTTATAACGTTGTGTTACAACATTAACGCGAGCACTAGTATAGTGTTTTTGAGCAAGTTCAATTAACTCATCAATGGAGATAGTGTATCTATCAGTAGCTTGTTTTTCTCTGTCTTGTGGGTAAGCATAGCTAATGGCTAAATTAGTGTTGTTATGAGAACAAAAATTAATTAAATTTTCTAGAGATTGCTTTGCAGAACTTCGCTGACTCAATTTGGATTGGTATCGTCCTTCCGTATATAACCCTTTTGTATATCCATTTTTTGTGACAGTCAATTCGGGATATTCATATTTGGCAGCAACATTTAATAAATGATAATATCTTGAATATTGCATATCTGTATATGGAGGGTCAGCATAAACTAGGCCAACATTTGTAAATATTTTTTGCTCTAATATATCTTCAAAGTTTAAATTAAAAACCCTATTCTTTCCTGAAAATTTAGAAAGAGGAACAGTTATATATTCTTTGAATTTCTTTACAAATAACTCATAAACATTTTTGCTGCGCTGAATAAACAGGCGAGATTGGTTTTTTTCAAGACTGAGAGGTTGTGCCATGTGTCCATCCTTGGAAAAAACGGTTTCTTTCATAGCATAAAATAAGCATGAAAGAAGGGCGTTTTTATATTGTGGAAACCGTAAATTGATTATTTTGATTAGACAATCAATATCAAGTGCTTGAGTTATTCCGTAATAATTGGTTGCATAGTATGTTGTAAATAAATAGAAGTCCCCTGTTTGCTTTATACTGTCTACAGTTAATTCATTTTTTGTTATATCAGAATATTGATTGTTCCATACAGTCGGATACAGTTTGTATAAAGTAATCAGTCGTTCGTAGTCGCCTTGTTCGAGAGCAAGTTGTTCTTTCTTGACAAAGTCTATAATTGGTTTTGCAAGTTTTTTTATTGTAGTTGTATATTCAATAGCTAAAGAATTGACAAGTTCGCTTGCGGAGTCAATATCGGCTTGGTTTAATATCGAGTCTGCAATTATACTTGCATAGGTTTCAACGTCGTTAGCATACACTTGATAGTTATCTCTGAACATATTACAGACAGCTGCGGAACCAGAAAAAATATCTAATATAGCTTTTCCATCTTGAATATAAGGTTCTATATTTTTTTGTATAAAACCACTAAGGTTGTTTTTGCTTCCTTGATAGTTTAAAACAGTAAAATTTTTCATAATAAAATCCTCCGTGATCTATTATAATGAATGAAGTGTAAAAACACAATCACAAATAAAAAAATATCAGTATTTTTTTGGCATCGGGAAAATAAAATAGTAAATGTTGTATGATAAGATTAAATTGAATTTAAAGATAAGAAGGGTATTTCACATCGACAATCATGCCAAATCGATCCTCAAAAGGTATTTCTTTCATTGTGGTATCATCCATCTATAGCAATCCTCTGAAATAATGCATCTTAATCCAGCC
>UMEH01058879.1_pt1 | contig 11769 bp, 10 predicted proteins | sample 1964681 | NCBI WGS metagenome assembly UMEH01 (sample SAMEA4836013, study PRJEB28245) | human gut metagenome | biome: gut microbiome; material: fecal sample | place: Denmark | collected 2008
TTCGCATCCCGCGCACTAGGCGAAGGCGTCGGCATCCAGCCGGCAGACAGCACCGTCGTCGCGCCGGTATCCGGCGTGCTGCAGACCGTCGCCGAAACCGGTCACGCATTCGGCATCAAAACCGATGATGGCGTGGAAGTGCTCGTGCACGTCGGCATCGACACGGTGAAGATGAACGGCGAAGGCTTCGATGTGAAGGTCAAGGCCAACGAACACGTGAACGCGGGGGACAACCTCGTTGTCGTCGACTTTGATAAGGTTAAGGAAGCTGGATACAGCACCACCACATTGATGACGGTGCTGAACACAGTGGCCTTCGCGTCCGTCACGCCAAAGACCGGCGTCGACGTCAAGGCCGGTGAGTCGGTGATCGACATCCAGCGCTGACCAATCGCATAGTCGGAAGGGGCCGACGTGGACGTTCTTCGCGTATTCAACAATAATGTCGTACTGGCAAAAGACGGCAACAGTGAGGTGATTCTCACCGGTCGAGGTATAGGTTTCCAAGCCAAGCCCGGCCAGCATGTTGACGACGCGAAGATCGTCCGTCGGTTCGTTCCCGCAGATGGCAAGGATCCCGACCATATGGCCCAACAGGTGGCCGGGATTCCGCCCGAAATCATTCGTCTCGTTACGGACGCCATGAACCGCACCGGTCTGAAGGAACAGGCCGACAGACAGCCTGCATTGGTGCTGGCATTATCCGACCATATTTGCGGTGCGATCCGCCGATCGCAAAACAAGCAGACCATCGAATATCCGCTGGAAGCCGAAGTGCGTTCGCTCTACGCGAGCGAATATGCCAAAGGCAAAGCTCTGGTCGATGCCATGAACACGTATCTGGGCGGTGCGCTGCCGGATTGCGAAGCCGTGGCTTTGGCCCTGCACTTGGTCAATGCGGGCTTCTCTACCGGCGATCTTTCCGCAACCTACACCATGACCGGCGTCATCCAGCAAATGCTGACGGTCATCGAAGGCTATTACGGCATCACTCTCGACCAGAACAGCGTCAATGTGGCGCGTTTCATCACGCATCTGCGCTATCTTTTCGTGCGCATCCACCAACATGAACAGCTTGATGACGAGCCTGAACCAATCGTGGAATCCATCAAAACCTCATATCCGAAAGCATCGGATTGTGCGAACAAACTTGCGATCATCGTCAAAATGCGATTGAACGTGAGTCTTTCGGAAGCGGAAATCGCCTATCTCACCTTGCATGTCGCACGAGTGACTTCTCATGCGACGGAATCGCATGAGAATGACGATACCAATGCATAATCTGCATAAAATACATAATCATCGTAATAAATAATTTAATAATTACGATAATAGTTACTGATTTACATTGGAAGTATTGGCTTCGGGCGCTTCCGGCACGCGCACGCACAAAGACTTACGCTCCACACTGAAACGAATGTGCTGCGTTTCGGGAAGCATGTCGCCATCCACCTGAGCCAACACGGGCTTCTCCAACTTGATTTCCGCGCTGACGCCCTGAATCTGGTCAACCGTGGAATTCGTGGACAGCGGACTCTGCTGGGCCTTGCCGGTGATCGTCTGATGCAGCACATCGCCGAACAGATTCGCCCAACCGATCAAACCGCCGGATGTGTCAATGATCTCGTAATCGAGAATGCCGTCATCGTACACGGCGTCGGGCATGAGCGAAAATACCGGAATCTGGCCGCAATTGCCGGCCATGAACGTGCGGAAGGTCAATCCGTGCGTGGTGTGCGTGCTGCCGTCGGCGCTGGTAATGGTCACATCACCCTTGTACTTCGGGGCGAACAGGTTCTTCACGCCCGACACGAAATAGGCGAGCCAGCTGATGTTCTTCTTCAACTCAGGATCGGTGTCGTCGATCATCACCGCATCAAAGCCGATGCCCGCGATAATAAGGAACGCATGGCCGTGATCGGCGGCTTCATCATCGAGCAGCGTCAGTCGGCCGACATCCACCAAACGCGAACCATGAGATGTGGCGACGGTCAGCGCCGCATCGATATCATCCACAGGAATGCCCATATTGCGGGCAAACAGATTGCCGGTGCCAATAGGGATGATGCCCAGCGCGTGGCCGGTTCCCGAAAGTGCGCTCGCCACCGTGCGCACCGTGCCGTCGCCGCCGACCGCGACCACCACGTCGGCGCCATGCTCCAAGGCTTCCAGCGCGCAGGCGCGACCATCCTTATCAAGCTGCGTTCCGATATATTCAACCTGCGTGAGATGCTTCGCCTCGCAGAACTCCTGAATATGCTGCTTGCGTTGTTCCGCCTGCGGTTTCGAAGGATTGATCACAAACGCGTAATGCACCTGATCATCGTCGCGCTTGTCGAGCTGTTCCGCAAGTTTGCGATGCTTATACGCGCGTACTGCGAAAAAGGCGGCCGCGCACACCGCTGCGACCGCAAGAACGACAATCAGAATGATAACAGGCATAGGCATGTCATCTATTGTTCACGGAAGATGCGAAAAAAGCGAATCAAGACTGATTTATTCGACGATTCCTGCACGTTGTATACAAAAATGAGAGGACTGCGGCGGGTGTCGGCTTTCAGCACTAGGCTAGGAGGCATGCTTGATATCCAATTCATTCGTGAACATGCTGACGTTGTTAAGGAATCCCAGCGCAAGCGTGGCGAATCGGTCGAACTGGTCGACGAGGTGCTGCGCTCCGACGAGGTTCGTCGTTCCTCTCTGAAGGAATTCGAGGCTGCCCGTGCGCAGCAGAAGGAAATCGGCAAGAAGGTCGCCGCGGCTCCGGCCGACGAAAAGGCCAAGCTGATTGCCGAAACCAAGGAACTCTCCCAGAAGGTTTCCGAATACAAGGCCGCAGCGGACGCCGCAGCCGAAGAATACACCACCGCCATGTGGAAGCTCTCCAACGTGGTTGAGCCGGAAGCTCCGGAAGGTGGCGAAGACGATTACGTGGTGGTCAAGAAGGTTGGACAGATCCGCGATTTCGCAGCCGAAGGTTTCGAGCCGAAGGATCACCTGACCCTCGGTCGTGGCGTTGCCGGCATCGATATGGAACGTGGCGTGAAGGTCGGCGGTTCCCGCTTCTACTTCCTGCGCGGCCAGGTGGCACGCATGCAGATAGCCATGCTCACCATGGCTGTGGACCAGGCCGAAGAGCACGGCTTCACGCTGGCCATCACCCCGACGCTGGTGCGTCCGGAAGTGATGCGCGGCACTGGCTTCCTCAACTCCCACGCCGACGAAATCTACCGTCTGCGCGAACCTGACGAGCAGTACTTGGTCGGTACTTCCGAAGTGGCGCTCGCCGGTATGCACGAGAACGAGATTCTCGACCTGTCTGACGGTCCGCTGCGTTACTGCGGTTGGAGCTCCTGCTACCGCCGTGAGGCTGGCGCAGCTGGCAAGGATACTTCCGGCATCATCCGCGTGCACCAGTTCGACAAGGTGGAAATGTTCGTTTACACCAAGCAGGAGGACTCCTACAAGGAGCATGAGCACCTGCTGGCCATGGAGCAGGAAATGCTCGGCAAGGTCGAGGTGCCGTACCGCATCATCGATACCGCTGCCGGCGATCTGGGCTCTTCCGCAGCCCGCAAGTTCGACTGCGAGGCGTGGGTGCCGACCCAGGGTCGCTACCGCGAGCTGACCTCCACCTCCAACTGCACCGAATACCAGGCCCGTCGCCTGAACATTCGCGAACGTATGGAAGATGGCGGCACCCGCGCCGTTTCCACGCTGAACGGTACGCTGGCCACCACTCGTTGGCTGGTCGCCATTCTCGAGAACCACCAGCAGAAGGACGGCTCCATCGTCATTCCTCAGGCCATGCGTGCCTACATGGGTGGCAAGGAAGTCATCGAGCCGACCAAGTGGGAAGCCTGATAGAGTTTGGGTTTGCTTGGCAGAGTCTGATAGCTTGGGTTGCTCGTGGAGTTTGGTAACTCGGGTTTGTTTATCGGTTCCACTGAGTTGCTGAGCTACTAAACTGCTGAAACGGACTTCTGCAATACGAAATATGGAAGTCTGAGGATGCCTGGCATTTGGCATTTGCCGATTTCTGGCTTTTCTGGCTTATAGGAAGGGACTCGCGGTGAGCGGGTCCCTTCTTTTTTGTTTTCGCCGCGTTCTTTCCTTTGTCCTTGCTCGCTTTCTTCCCCTCGTTCTTTGGGTTGTGCTATATTAGCGTTTCGTGCGTGATGCACATGGGTAGGTGTCTGAGCGGTCTAAAGAGACGGTCTTGAAAACCGTTGAGGTGCAAGCCTCCGCGAGTTCGAATCTCGCCTTACCCGCCTATAAGGCTTACTGAGAGCGCTCTAAGCACTCGGTAAGCCTTTTTTGTTGCTGCAATCCGGGTAAACTCCACCCAAGTTCGGCTCAGCACCGTCCAAGTCTCAATTCTTCCATCCACTGGAATAATTCTCCCCGCTAGGGAGCGCGTGAAAGTCCGTATTCTTCCATCCACTGGAATAATTCTCCCCGCTAGGGAGCGCGTGAAAGTCCGTATTCTTCCATCCACTGGAACAATCTTCCCGCTGTTGGCCCTGTGAGCGTCCAGATTCTTCCAGTGGGTGGAGGATTTGGGTCGCTGGGATGGTCTGTGGCGGGGTGATTCTTCCAGTGACTGGGGGATTTTTCCCGCTGGGGGGCTTGTGGGCGTCTGTTTTTCTCCAGTGGGTGGAAGATTTGGGTCGTTGAGAGGCTTGTAAATGTCCACTTTCTTCCAGTGACTGGAAGGATTGGGGAGGGATTGTGATGTTGTTCGGTGTACGATCAGGCTGAGTTGTGAGAAAGGCTGCTGTGACTATGCGTGAGAATGGGATGCAAATGAAGGAACGAGCGATGGGAGCTATGGCTGGGCTTGCGTTGGGCGATGCGTTGGGAATGCCTACGCAAAGCATGTCGGCCAAGCAGATTCGCCGGTATTACGACGGTCCGATCACGAAACTTATGAATGCCGTGCCGCAGCAGCCGATCGCACCGAATATGAAAGCTGGTGCCGTCACCGACGATACAGAACAGGCTTTCGTACTCGCACGGCGACTTATCGACGATAACGGCTGCATTGATAACACCCGATACGCCCACGATCTGCTGCAATGGGAAGCTGCGATGAAGGCCAAGGGATCGCTTGATCTGCTGGGACCTTCCACCAAAGCAGCGCTGCAAAAACTTACCGAAGGCGTAAGTCTGGAAGAGACCGGCCGATTCGGCACCACCAACGGCGGTGCAATGCGTGCCACGCCGGTGGGCATCGCATTCCGTCCAGGCCAAGCGCTCGCCGACGCCGCCTGGCGATCCTGTGTGGTGACGCATAACACGGTGCAGGGCATTGAAGCGACCACTTTGGTGGCTGCGGCGGTGAGCTTTGCCATTGAAGGAGAACGTGACTTTTTGCACCTCGCGGTGGAATTCGTACGGAAGCTTCCACAGCGTGGCAATTGGTCGGCAAAGGCTTCGGTGCTTGCGCGTGTGCAATATTTCATGAATTGGGCCGAAACTGATGGATGCAGGCTCAATGACAACGAATTCGCTGCTGTGCTGCAACGGAATTGCGGTACCAGCGTGGAATCGAACGAGTCCGTGGCCGCCGCTTTCGCCATTGCGGCGCGCTTTTTTGACGATCCCACGCATGCTTTGTGTTTCGCGGCTTCTATCGGTGGCGACACTGACACCATTGCGGCTATTGCGGGCGCGATGCTGGGGGCGTGGCATGGTATGCAAGGTTTCGACAAAACCATGCTTGATCAGGTGCTTTCACAACTTGCTGAAGATAATCACCTTGATTTGGTCGGCACTGTTACGTCGCTACGCGCGTTACGCGATGATAGTGCGCTTAATGATGTCAATATCGTTTGATCTGCAGGAACCGTAGTTAGCGAAACTATGACGGAAGTGCGAAAGGCATCGCAATGACTGGAAAAGTTATTTCTCTTGGGCAGGTTATTGTCGATCTGACCATGAATGTGGACGCGGTGCCGCGTGCGGGTGAAGATGTGTTCGCCGGCAATGTGCAAACGCAGGTTGGTGCCAGCTTCAACACGCTGTATGCCGTGCGCCGCATGGGCGTTAAGGCGTCTCATGCTGGTGTGATTGGTACGGGGCCGTGGGCTTCGCAGATTCTGCAAACGTTGGAAAATCAGGAAATTCAGCATATCGGCAAGCGGGATGCCGTGCACGATTCGGGATTTTGCGTGGCGTTGACCGACGCGAATGCTGAACGGACGTTCATTTCGACGAGGGGCGCAGAAGCGTACGGCAGTGCCGATGCGTTCGATTCTGTGAATCCAGAAAAGCGGGATGTCGTGCATGTGAGCGGATACACGTTGGTGCATCACACTGCGGACGCGCTGCTTGCTTTTGTGAAAAGAACGACTGAACATCGTGAGTTCACTGCGGTATTCGATCCTTCTCCGATGATCTCGGCAGTTGATGATGACGTTTTCCGTGTGATGCTCGCATATCGTCCGATATGGTCGTGCAATGAACGCGAGGCAACGTTGATTGCGCAACGTTTGGCGGCGCTCGATAGTGGCGATTCTTGCGATTGCAAGGTTTCGCGGGATATGCTGCAAGAGATTGAGAGTGCGAATGTCAATGAGGAGACGGTTGCGTGGCTGTGCGATCGATTGCAATCTCCTGTAATCGTTCGCGTGGGCGCGGATGGTGCGTGGTCGGCGATTCCCGGTGACGAAGTGCTGCGAATTCCAGGTTTTCCAATGAAAGCGGTGGATACCAATGGCGCTGGTGATTGTCACGCGGGTGTGTTGTGCGCCCTGCTGTGCGAAGGCGTGCCGTTGGAGGAGGCTGTACGTTGCGCCAATGCTGCTTCGGCGTTGTCTGTAACGCGATCAGGGCCGGCTACCTGCCCTGATCGAAAGGAGGTTGAGCGGCTCCTAGGAAGGGCGTTCTAAGACTTATGGTACAAATGACTATAAGTGGTTATATCATGTGCACGATTGCGCTGACGCGGCGTGCATGTCGCTTGCCCGCGGCGTTGCTCGGCAGATTCAAGGAGATTAGTTTCACATGAGCAATGAGAAAGGGACCCTCTCCATCGAGGAGCAGGGTATCGACACCATATCCGAAGAGGAGCGTAAGGGCACGCCGGCCAGTCTGTTTTGGCCCTGGTTCGCTGCCAATGTTTCCATGTTCGCCATGTCGTACGGCGCGTGGGCGCTCGGTTTCGGCATTTCGTTCTGGCAGGCCACCGCCATGACCATTATTGGCGTGGTCATCTCGTTCCTGCTGGTCGGCATCATTTCCATCGCGGGCAAACGCGGCAACGCGCCCACCATGGTGCTCACCCGCGCCACGTTCGGCGTGGAAGGTGCCAAAGTGCCAGCGGCTCTGAGCTGGATCGCCACATTAGGCTGGGAGATTTCACTGACCACCACCGCTGTGTTGGCATTATCAAGCACCATCGAAAAACTCGGTTGGGGCTCTGGTGTCGCGCCCAAGATCATCTCCACCATTGTGGTGGTCGGCCTTGTGGTGGTCGCAGGTATTTTCGGATACGACCTGATTATGCGTTGTCAGCAGGTCATCACCATCGTGACCGGTGTGATCACCGTCGGTTTCTTTATCCTCGGCTGGGGACATATTGACTTTTCCGCCATTGACTCGGTTCCGGCGGGATCATTGCCGGCCATGCTCGGCTGCTGCTTCTTCGTGATGACCGGCTTTGGCTTGGGCTGGGTGAATATCGCTGCCGATTACTCGCGCTATCTGCCGCGCAACTCCTCCAATGGCGGCATTGTGTTCTGGACCACATTCGGTGCGTCCATTGCCAATGTGTTCCTGATTTTCTACGGTCTGCTGCTCGCGGTTTCCAATGCCGACATGGCGGAAAACGTTGGAAATGATCCGATTGGAGCCATGGCTTCCATTCTGCCGACCTGGTACTTGATTCCGTACACCATTGTGGCCGTGCTCGGTTTGATGTCCGGCTCCATTATGGACAATTATTCCAACGGGCTTGCGCTGCTGTCGTTCGGTGTGAAGTTGCCGCGTACCGTGGCTGCCGCGCTCACCGCCGCTTTGACTGTGCTTGGTGTGGTCTACGTGACTTTCTTCTCCGACACGTTCATTGGCCCGTTCCAAGGCTTTCTGACCACGCTCGGTGTGCCGATGGCCGTATGGGCCGGCATGTTCGTGGCCGATGTGATCATTCGCAAGAAGGATTACAGCACCGCTGATTTGTATGATCCGAAGGGGCGTTACGGTGCGTGGAACGGTAAGTCTTTCGCCATTCTTGTCGTCGGTACCGTGCTTGGTTGGGGATTGGTGGTCAACACTGCCGCCAGCTGGCTGAACTGGCAGGGGTATCTGCTGTTCCTTATCGGTGGCAAAGAAGGTAGTTGGGCTGCCGCCAATCTTGGTGTGATTGTTGCGCTGATTATTGGTCTTGCGGGATCGTTGATGTTCCAGCGTGGCGATATTGCCAAGCAGGAAGCTGATCTGCCGGTTTCGGAAGCATGAGTTGCTTATTGCGATAATACAAGGAAAGGAAAAGTCATGATTGCGGAAGATGAATGGCTGGTAGTTATCGACAGGCAGCGTGTTTTTGCGGAAAGTGAATGGTCCGCATGGGCTTGCCCGGACGGCTCCTATCACACTACTGATGAAGCGTTCGCACGATTGGTGAAGGCGTTCGGCGATCGTGTGGTCTACACACGATATGTTGCGCCTGAGCCGCTGCAAAACGCTTGGGCTGATTATTTCAAGGATTGGCCGCAGTTTTTAGTTGCTCCCGACGATCCGATGTACGATCTCACCGCGGATACCGCGGAATTGGCGCAAGGCCATGCCGTGGTCAGTTGCGACACTTTCGGCAAGTGGGGAAGCGTGCTGAGCGAAGCCATTAAAGGCGCTAAAAAGATCACGGTATGTGGTGTCGCCACCGATTGCTGTGTGCTTACCACTGTGCTCGCCGCGGCTGACAATGGTGTAGCGGTGCGCGTTGCTGCTGACGCCTGTGCCGGCAGTTCTCCGGAAAACCATCAGATGGCATTGAACACCATGGCATTGTTCACGCCGCTGGTCACCGTTACCAACACTGACGCTATTCTGAAGTAAAAAATATCGCAAGCAAACCATTTTCTGCGGGGCTTACTGAAGTTTTTCAGTAAGCCCCGTTCATGTATATCGCAGCAAAACGGGTCTTCAAAAGCGTTTGAGAGTCCGGATTCCTCCATTTGCTGGAAGTTTTATCTCGTTGTCGGCCCTGTGAGCGTCCAGATCCTCCCAGTGGGTGGGATGGGGCGAGGCGGGGTGAAAGGGAAGACTGATTGTTATACGATGCGGCGGTCGGCGGCCCAGCGGGTGAGTTCGGTGCGGTTTGACAGCTGCAGTTTGCGTAGTACGGAGCTGACGTGCGTTTCCACGGTTTTGATGGAAATAAACAGTTCCGCAGCCACTTCCTTGTACGTGTAGCCGCGCGCGATCAAGCGCATGACTTCCTGCTCACGGTTCGACAAGCGGTCCAGCTCGTCATCGTGGATCGGTCCGCTTGCAGAGCCGCCCATGCCAGCCGGTGAGCCATTTTGGAAAGCGGACAGCACGAATCCCGCCAATTTCGGCGAAAACACGGCATAGCCCTCATGCACTTGCTTGATGGAAGAAATCAAATCATCGCCGGAAATCGTCTTTGTCACATAGCCTTGCGCTCCGGCACGAATTACCGATCCGACATCCTGCGGCGAATCAGACACCGACAGTGCCAGAAACACGGTATTAGGGGAGTATGCGCGCGATTTCATGAGAATTTCAGCTCCGCCGCCGCCCTCGCCGCCGGGAACATGCACATCAAGCAGCACCACATTCGGCTTCGTCTGCGCGATCATCGCCACCGATCCCTCGACATCGGACGCCTGCCCGACGATGTCGAAATGCGTCTGCAGCGTTGCGATAACGCCCGCACGGAACATTTCATGATCGTCAACGATGGCGATGCGTATCTGCTGTTCCTGCTCGTTCATTGCTGCTCCTCAAAATGGTTGGTAGGTTGATTGCTGAATTGATTGGTACGTTGATTGTTGGATTGACGGTTATGGTGATTGGGAAAATCGGTTTGTTGTGAGTTGCTTTGCGGTTCGTGCGATTGCTGCGCATTCGTGTCGGCGGCTGTGGATGCGGGCATGTCTGCGATTGGCATATGCATGCGCACCTCCGTGCCCCATTGCGGTCTCGATACAATCTCCACTGTACCGCCACGACGCTTGATTCGTCCGATAATCGATTCACGAATGCCAAGGCGATTCGCGGGGATGGCATTCACGTCAAATCCGTTGCCATGGTCGCGTACGAACACTTCCACAAGTTTGCTGCTTGCCTCGCAGTAGACGGAAATCGGCTCTCCTCCATGCGCTACCGCATTGATAAGCGCCTGTTGCGTGGCGTCAAGCAGCGCATCGGTTTGCGCGCTTGGACGTGCGTCGCCCACCGTCACCACTTCGATCGGCTTGCCATGCGTGTCTTCCACATGTGCGGCGATTTCTTTCAAACCGGCGTTCACGGAACGGTCAGACGTGGTGCGTTCCTGATACAGCCATTCACGCAATTCGCGTTCTTGCGAGCGTGCCAGCGAAAACACCGTCTGCTGATCGTCGGCATGCAACTGAATCAGCGCCAACGTTTGCAGTACGCCATCATGCAGATGCGCGGTCATGTCGGCACGTTCCTCTTCGCGTTCCTTCGATGCGCGTTCCGTACCTAAATCGCGAATCAGCGCCATGATCCATGGCACAATCGCAAGCAGTACGCCAATCAGCAGTGCCAAACCGGCGCACAGTATGCGAATCATGGAAAACGCGTCAAAATGCATGCAGGAACTGACATACAAAGCGTATGCGGCGAAAATAATCGCAATGCCGCCAAGCATCGTCCATAACTGACCTTCTTCGGCATTGAAACGCAACCAGGAGACGCCGATACCGACCAGACCAAGCAGCAGGGGCACAATCAGAGTGCGTTCAACACCGCCTGCGAACATGACGAAACAGATGGAAAGCAGCATCAGACCAGCTAATGCAAGCAAAGCGGGTTTTGGTGCTTTCTTCAGTGTCTGCTCAAGACTTTCGCTGGAAGATTGCGTATCGCCATGCGTTCCGTCGTTGCATGCAGTCGTATCTTCAAAAGATGGTGGTTGCGGGTGCGGACCATCTTGCGTAGCTGTAAAAGATTGATATTCCGGGGAAACGGGATATGTCCCGTACGGCATGTTGCCCCGGGAAAGCGGTGCCTGCCATGGCGAACGCTTGCCGGCAATAATGTACGTCTGCTGTATGGGGTCTCCCACGGGAAGTGCCATCCACAGGAAAATGTAAGCGATCAGTCCTGCACCGAACAGACATGTGGTGGCGAGGAAAAACAGGCGCACCCATAGCACGGCAATGCCCAAATGCATGCTGATCGCCTTGCACACGCCAGCTCCCATGCGTCCGTATGGAGGACGCATCAACGGCAGTTTGGCCGGCTGCGTCGGCAGCGGACGTCCCTCATGCAGGGCTTGATCGCAGCAGTAGCGCATATATACGGCGCTTGCCTGGTCGTATTGGCTTTGCGTATACCACGGTTTTCCTAAGGATTTCATACTTCTATTGTGCCTTGTAAGGGACGCCGTTTCAGGGCATTCATATAGTGTTCAGGGCAGATTCAGGGTGTTCCCCGATACATGTGGCATGCGCGAGTTGCTGTAATGGAACCATGAGCAATGCAAACAATGGTCCGCTGGGCGATCGCGGCAACGCAGGGCCGCAGCCTTCTGCTGGACAGCCGTATCATCGGCAG
>UMEH01032126.1_pt1 | contig 11713 bp, 8 predicted proteins | sample 1964681 | NCBI WGS metagenome assembly UMEH01 (sample SAMEA4836013, study PRJEB28245) | human gut metagenome | biome: gut microbiome; material: fecal sample | place: Denmark | collected 2008
TTTTCCCGACCCAAATTGGCTGTGCGCTCCCGGCGCTAACAGCGCGCGTGACCGTCGGCAATGCCCCGGGCACAGGAAAACCGATTCACCGCAGCATCTACGGCAACACACAGAAAGAAGTGTTGACCGCCATGCGCGACGCGCAAAAAGCGATCGACGACGGACTTTACATAGAGCCGACGCGCCTGACGCTTGCGCAATGGCTCGATATCTGGCAGAGCGATTATCTGCTCTCGCAGAAATACGGCACGGTCAAGACCTACAAGGCCCAAATCGCAACGCACATCAAGCCCGCCCTCGGCGCGGTGAAACTCACCAAACTCACGCCGCATATCATCCAGGGCTTTTACAACGATCTGCTCGCCAATGGCCGCATTGTTCCCAAACGGGACAAGCAGGGCAAGATCATCAAAAAGGACGGCGTCGCCGTCACGGAGACCGCACCGCTCAACGCAAAGACCGTGCGCAATGTTCACGGCGTTCTGACAAAGGCCCTTTCTCAGGCCGTCAAGGTGGGCTACATCGCACGCAATCCGTGTGACATGGTAGACCTTCCCCGCGTCGAGAAAGCGCAGATCATGCCGCTTACCGACGAACAGGTCAAGTCTTATCTCGCCGCAGCGGATACCGACAACGATTATGGAGATATTCTGAAAGTAATTCTCTTTACCGGCCTGCGTGAAGCCGAAGCGCTGGGGCTGACATGGGATTGTGTCGACTTCAAGAAAGGCACGCTCAAAATTTGCAAGCAGTTGCAGAAACGCCCCGCCGAGGCCGGCGGTTTCCAGTTTGCCGCCCTCAAAAACGACAAGACGCGCATCCTGCGCCCCGCTCCCTTCGTCATGGATATGCTGCGCGCCGTTCGCTCCAAGCAGGCGCAAAGGCGTTTACAGGCCGGTGATCTTTGGCAGGACTGGATAGACCCCGCCAAGCAGTACGCCGCCTGTCGGCTCGTTTTCACAAATGCGCTCGGCGACCACCTGCACCCACAGCGTCTTTATGCACATCATAAGAAGATTGCAGCCAAAGCAGGAGCGCCGGACGCCCGTGTGCATGATCTGCGCCACACCTTCGCCGTGCTCTCCCTGCAAAACGGCGATGACGTGAAGACCGTGCAAGAAAACCTCGGTCATGCGACCGAGGCTTTTACGTTGGACGTTTACGGCCACGTCTCAGAGCGCATGAAGGAGGACAGCGCCGCCCGGATGCAGGGCTATTTTGAAAATCTCAAAAAGGCATGAAAAAAGCTCCGTCGATCTCATCATCGGCGGAGCTGCTTTTGTCCCCGTTGAGGGGTAAAACTTTTAATTGGGGTAAACTTAGGGGTAAAACATATTCTGTCAAAATGCAAATGCAACTTTTCTGCGTCAAAAGTGCCCAAATCATGTGCTAAAAAGAAAGAACCGCAACCTTTCGGCCGTGGTTCTTTGGCAGCGGGAGAAGGATTCGAACCCTCACATACGGAGTCAGAGTCCGCTGTGCTACCATTACACAATCCCGCTATATTGCGCTGTTCGCCGCGCTGTGTCGTTCAGCGAACAAATATTATTATAGCAGGAACTTTGCATTTGTCAACAGGAAATTTTCTAAAAAATCAAAATTTGGAAAATTCCTGCCTCTTCCCCACTTTCCTGTCACATCCAGATGGCAAACAAGCGCAGCAGCGGCTCGAACACGCGGCGCAGTACGCTGCGCTTAGCCCACTCCTCTTTTGTGACGAGACGGCTGTGGTCGACGATCATATCCATATCCTCAAGCAGCGATTCAATCATCGGCGCGCCGTAGACCATCACGCCGCACTCATAGTCGAGCTCAAAGCTGCGGTAGTCCATATTCACCGAGCCGACAAAGGCCGCTACGCGGTCGACCATGATGCTTTTTCCGTGCAGAAAGCCAGGGGTATAGCGGTATACCTTTACGCCGTGTTTGATGAGCTCGCCAAAGTACGACTCCGCCACGCAGTCGGCGTACCAGTGGTCAGGCTTGCCCGGCAGCATCAGCCGCACGTCCACGCCCCCGTCGCCCGCGATGCACAATGCACGCATCAGGCTCTCATCGGGGATGAAGTACGGCGTCGTGATATAGAGGAAGCGCCGCGCGCCGGAGATCATCTGGAGGAACACATCCTCGGCCGGATTGTCGGGGTTGTTCTGCGGTCCGTCGGTAAACGGCTGGCAGAAGCCCTCGCTTTTGACCGGCGTATGGGGGCGGTAATAGTCGTGCTCGTTGTGCATCACGCCGCCGAGGTTCACACACATGCGGATAAAGCTTGCCGTCAGGCCCCAGGCGCCATCGCCTTCAAGACATACGCCGCTGTCCTTCCAGTAGCCGAAGCGCTCGATGATATTGGCATACTCGTCGGCGATGTTCACGCCGCCGGTGTAGGCGACGTCACCGTCGATGCAGGCGATCTTGCGGTGGTCGCGGTAGTTGAAGTGCAGGCGGTTCACATACTCGTGCACGGGGTTGAAGATGAATACCTCGACGCCCACCTCGCGCAGACGGTCGATCGTCTCGCCGGAAAAGCGCTTGATGTTGCCGAAGTCGTCGAAAATAATCTTGACCTCAACCCCCTCGCGCGCCTTGGCGCAGAGGATCTTTTCAAGCTCATCCCAGAGCTTTCCCTCAGCCAGAATGAAGTATTCAAGGAAGATGAAGCGCTCAGCCTTGGCTGCGCGGTCGATGAGATTACGCAGCAAAATCGCGCCCTCGGGCAGGTACGTGACAGAGGTATTCTGATAGAGCTGGAAGTCGCGGCGGCAGAGGTAGTTTGCCGTGCGCGACCAAGCGGGCAGCTGGCGCGTGAGCTTGTCGACGGCGATCTCACTGCGCATGCGCACGCTCTCCGGCTCGTCAGGAAAGCGCTTGGTGTTCTGCGGCAGATGACGCTTCTGCGCCGCGCCGCCCCAGAGGAACCAGAGAATCATACCCACCGGCGGGGCCAGCAAAAGCAGGATGAACCAGATGAGCTTATAGGAAAGCTCACCTGGTTCATTGTAGATATGCACCGCAAGGAACAGCGCGCCGACCTGTACGACGCCGTAGGCCAGCGCCAGATACTCCTGCATAAAGTAGGAGATGGCGACAACAAAGCCGATCTGCACCGCAAGCAGGACGACGACCAGCATGATCCGCAGCGCCGCAGAAATGCGCCGCTCGCCCTTTTGCTGAATCTGGAATCCCTTCATCGCAGTCTCAGTCCCCTCCTGTTGGCTGTTCCCTGTTTTTGATTTTTTGTTTTCCTCAGTTCTTCTCGTAGCGCTCGTTCTTCTCGTTCAAAAGCTCGGTCTTGATGTCGTAGAGCTTCTGCGAGAGGTCCACATAATAGTTATGCGGGTTATCGAAGCGCTTGACCTCGTCCCAGAGGGTATCGACCTGCTCGGCGCAGTATTTTTTGATCTTCTCGATGCCGGGACGCTTGTAGACGAGCTTGCCTTTCTGGTAGATGGGCACGAGCAGCTCGCGCGCTTCGAAGTGATAGACTTCCTTGCGCTTCCACGTGGCGTCGGGGTCGAAGATCTCAAGATTCTGGCTGTCGTCCACGGTCTCGTCGTAGACCGTCAGATAGTCGGCGATGGCCTTGCCGGTGTCGCGGCCGTAGAAGCGGTAGAGCTTCTTGAAGTGCGGTGTCGTGATCTTGCCGACATTCTCGCTGATCTTGATCTTGGGGACGATATTGCCGTCCTTGTCCTCCACCGCGACGAGCTTATAGACGCAGCCGAAGACCGGCTCGCTCTTGGCGGTAATGAGACGCTCACCGACGCCGAAGGCGTCGATCTTCGCATCCTGCATCCAGAGGTCCTGAATGAGGTACTCGTCGAGCGAGTTCGAAACGGTGATGGTGCACTCCGTCCAGCCCGCCTCGTCGAGCATCTTGCGCGCCTTGCGGGAAAGATAGGCGATGTCGCCGCTGTCCAGGCGGATGCCGCACTTTTTAATGCCGAGCGGCTTCAAGATATCGTTGAACGCCTTGATGGCGTTGGGAATGCCGGACTTTAAGGTATTATAGGTGTCGACGAGCAGGACGGCGTTCTGCGGATAGTATTTGCAGTAGGTCGCGAATGCGTCATATTCGGTGTCGAACATCTGCACCCAGGCGTGGGCCATCGTGCCGAGCGCGGGCGTGCCGTAGAGCTGGTCGGAGATGGTGCAGGCAGTGCCGCAGCAGCCCGCAATATAGGCAGCACGAGCGCCGTCGATGGCGGCGGCGGAGCCCTGCGCGCGGCGGGAACCGAACTCCATCACGGCGTGACCCTTGGCGGCGCGGACGATGCGGTTGGCCTTGGTGGCGATCAAGCTCTGATGGTTCACGGTCAAAAGCGCGAACGTTTCAAGCAGCTGCGCCTCGATCGCGGGCGCGCGCACGACGACCATCGGCTCTTTCGGGAAGACGGGCGTGCCCTCGGGCACAGCGTAAATGTCGCCGCTGAAGTGGAAGTTTGCAAGATAGTCGAGGAACTCCTCGCAGAAGATACCTCTCCCGCGCAGGTAGTCGATGTCCTGCTGGTCGAAGTGCAGATCCTCGATATAGTCGATCAGCTGGTCAAGACCGGCGGCAATGGCGTACCCGCCTCCGTCCGGCACCGAGCGGAAATAAACGTCGAAATAGGTAATGCGATCCTGGAACCCTGCTTTCAAGTAACCATTGCCCATAGTCAACTCGTAGAAGTCGCAGAGCATGGTCATATTGAGCTTCTGATCGGTTTTCATAGTCACCTCATAGTGTCACGGCGCGGACTGTGCCGCGCCTTGTAATAGGTGCATTATATCCTGCATACCAAAATAAAGCAAGGCTTTCCGCCCTTTTTCCGCTTTTTACTTGACTTTATCCATTGCGTCCCCTATGATAAAGGGACTTTCTAAAGAAACGGAGCATCACAATGGGTGTTATTTTAGGCATTGACATCGGCGGTTCGAGCACAAAGATCGTCGGTCTTGCCCCCGACCTCTCGGTCATCGACATGCTGCGCGTCAAGGCTGACGATCCGCTCACCTCGCTCTATGGCGCGATGGGCAACTTCCTTTCCACACACAATTTACAGCTCTCCGACATCCGCCATATCGCGCTTACGGGCGTGGGTTCTTCGTATGTCGAGGGCGATATCTACGGTGTGAAGACCATCAAGGTCGAAGAATTCCCCTCCGTCGGCGTGGGCGGCCTCGCCCTCTCGGGCAAGGAGCACGCGGTCGTCGTCAGTATGGGCACGGGCACGTCGTTTCTTTGGGCCAATAAAGGGAAAGAGGTTCGCCATCTCATCGGCAGCGGCGTGGGCGGCGGCACGCTCGCGGGACTTAGCTCGCTGACGACGGGCGTGCATCAGTACGCGCTGATCCGCAAACTCTGTCAGGACGGCGACCTTAGCCACATCGACCTGACGATGGCCGACCTCTCGCGCGAACAGGTGGGCGATCTGCCGCCCGAGGCCACGGCGGCAAATTTCGCCAAGGTCGCCGACGACGCGACGCCGTCGGACAAAATGCTCGGCATCGTCAATCTGGTACTCCAGTCCATCGGCACGATGTCGGTGCTCGCGTGCAAGTGCTGCGGCACGAACACGGTCGTCCTCACGGGTGCGTTGACGATGCTGCCGCCGGCAAAGGAGACATTCGAGCTGTTCAAAAAGCTCTACCATGTCAATTTTATTATTCCCGAAAACGCGACGTTTGCTACCGCCATCGGCGCAGCGCTGTACAGCGTGAGAGAATATTGACGCAAACTATTCAAGAAAGTGCCTGCCATTCGGTGGGCACTTTTTATTTTCAAACGCTTGTTCCATTTCGTATTTTATGCTACACTGTTTGTGAAACGAGGTGAACGCGATGGACCGCATCATTCTGCACTGCGACTGCAACTGCTTTTACGCCTCCTGCGAGCTTTTGAGTCATCCCGACCTGCGCCAACTTCCTGTCGCGGTCTGCGGCGATCCGACGGAGCGCCACGGCATCATCCTGGCAAAAAATGAACCGGCGAAGCGCTGCGGCGTCAAAACGGCGGAGACCATCTGGAAGGCCAAGCAGAAGTGTCCCGGCCTCATCCTGCTGCCGCCGCACCACCGGCTCTACGCCGAATATTCGAAAAAGATCAACGCCGTCTTTGGTGAGTACACCGACCTCGTCGAGCCGTTCGGCATCGACGAGAGCTGGCTGGATGTGACAAATTCCCTCCACCTCTTCGGCGGGGACGCCAAGGCTTTGGCCGACGCGCTGCGCGAGCGCATCAAGCGCGAATTTGGGCTGACGATCTCGGTCGGCGTGTCGTTCAACAAGGTGTTCGCCAAGCTCGGCAGCGACTATAAAAAGCCTGACGCCACGACCGTCATCGCGCGCGGCAACTGGCGTGACATCGTCTTTCCCCTGCCCGTCGGTGACCTTTTGTTCGTCGGCCGCAGCGCACAGGAGCTGCTCGGCCGCTACGGCGTGCGCACGATCGGCGAACTCTCAAAATGCAGCGAGGAAATGCTCGAAACCCTGATGGGCAAAATGGGCTCGCAGCTCTACCGCTATGCCAACGGCCTCGACGACTCCCCCGTCCGCGGAGCGGCGGACCGAGAGCCGATCAAATCCGTTGGCAATTCGACGACGTTCCGCCGCGACCTGACGCGCTGGGATGAGGTGCAAAGCGGCATCTCGCTGCTTTCTGACAGTGTGGCGATGCGCCTGCGGCGCTACGGTCTCTACTGCGGCGGCGTGCAGGTCGGCATCAAAAACAGCCGCTTTCAGGTCTTTTCGCGCCAGACGACGCTCGACCACAGCACGCACCTGATGCGCGAGATCAACGATACCGCGCTCCGCCTTGCAAAGGACTTGTGGAAAGCACCCGACCCTATCCGGCTCCTCTCCGTCACGGCGCTGCATCTGACCGAAGAAGCGCAATCCTACCGCCAGCTCGACCTGCTCGGCACGGACGACACACAGCAGGAAAAGCAGGAGGCCGTCGAATCCGCAATGGACACGCTGCGCAAAAAATTCGGCCGCGGCGTCATCTCCTACGGTACCGCCGAAGACACCATCAGCGGCGAAAAAATCGAACGGGATTAAATGCGCCGCATGCTTTCGCGCCCGCAGGCGCGAAATGATCTTAATCGTAAATTCCGACGACATGTGCGTCGGAATTTACTCTTCTCACTCCGCGCGTGTCGCAGCCGCCCTGCGGGCGGCAAGGCACGAAGCGGAGGGCAATTTTATCGGAGAGACGGCTTCGCCATCTCTCCGATAATCTCAAAAGCGGGGATTCTCTCAAAGAGAATCCCCGTTTTTGAAACGTCAGTTTATGAGCCATTCCGGCCTTGACCGCTTCTTGATGCCCGACACCACTCCCATCGCGGCAAAGATCGTCACGATGGACGAGCCGCCGTAGCTGAAAAACGGCAGCGTCAGCCCGATGACCGGCATAAGGAACAAGCACATGCCGATGTTGGCAATGGTCTGGAAGATGAGCATGCCCGCCATGCCGACGCACACAAGGCTTTCCATGCGACTCGGCGCTTCGCGCGCGACAATGAGGCAGCGGACGATGATGGCCAGCAGCAGCACGATGACGAGAAGGCAGCCGATAAAGCCCAGCTCCTCGCCGCAGACGCAGAAGATGAAGTCCGTCTGCCGCTCGGGAAGACTCGACCGGTACAACGACTGCGTCTGCGTGCCGTTGAAGAGGCCCTGCCCCGTCAGCTTGCCCGAGCCGAGAGCGAGCATTCCGCGCGTCTGCTGCCAGCCCTTGCCCTCGGGCTGGTAGCTGTGGTCCAGAATGACCTTGATGCGGTCGTACCAGTCGCCGCGCAGGAGATTGAAATTCCACGCAGCAAGGAATCCGCCCACCGCGCCGCCAAGGCCGAGGAAGATCCAACGCAGCGCAAAGCCGCCCGCAAACGCCATGCACACAAAGACGAACAGATACACAAGGCCGCTGCCCGCATCCTTGGAGATCACATAATAAAAGAGGAACATGATCCCCGCGTGCGCCGTGGGCTGGATGACATTGGAAAAGCGCGTGAGGTCCTTTTTCTCCTGCAGCAGCGCAAGCTGGCGCGCCAAGAGGATAATGAACGTGATCTTCACGATCTCGGCGGGCTGAACGGTGATGGGAAAATTCTCCAAAAAGCCGACGCCGAGCCTTTTGCCGATGTCGTTCACGCCGAGCCAGGCGCGGTTGCCGTTTCGCGTCAGGCCAAAGGGCGTGCGCAGCAGCAGAATGAAGCCGAAGTTGAACGCCAGCAGCCACTTCCATTTTTTCCCGACCTCCGACACGTCGATGCTGGAGAGCAGGAAGTAGAGCAGCACGCCCAGCAGCAAGCCAAATCCCTGAATGGCAACATATTTAAAGGTATTGCGGAAATGCGTGGCGCTCGCGATGAGCACCATGCCGTAGAGCGTGGAAACGGTGCACAGCGACAGCAGCACCATATCCGACTGCCGCACCACATCACTTAAAAAATCGCGGAATCTGTTCACAGCCTCACGCTCCCTTCGCACAAAGTTTTCGATGTATTTTAGCACAATTTTACCCGTCTGTAAACGCACATTTCTCCCTCTTTCCGCAGAAAAGGAATTGTAAAGGCCGGCGCGCTGTGCTATACTATTTGGTAATATGGGTGAAAATGGGGTCAAGGAGGCGAAACCATGCAATTTCTGTCGCACAGCACGCAGGAGACCGAGGCAATCGGCGAAGAGCTTGCCCAAAAGCTCCGCGGCGGCGATGTGCTCGCCTTCACGGGCTCGCTCGGCATGGGAAAGACCGCCTTCACGCGCGGTCTTGCGCGCGGCCTTGGCTGCCGCGGACGCGTCACGAGCCCGACGTTCACCATCGTCAACGAATACGAGGGCAAAACACCCCTCTTCCATTTTGATATGTACCGCCTCGGCTCGTCGGACGAGCTGTCCGCAATCGGCTGCGACGATTATCTCGCCCGCGGCGGCGTCTGTGCCGTCGAGTGGAGCGAGCGCGTCTCCGACGCGTTGCCGGAGGACACGATCTTTGTCGACATCGCGCGCATGGACGAGCACGAAGACTGGCGCACCATCACGGTCACAGGAGGCAGATTCGCATGAAAATTCTCGCTCTGGAAACATCGGCGAAGAGCGTTTCCTGCGCCGTCGTCGAAGACGGCGCGCCGCTCGCCTCCGCCTATCAGTGCACGGGGCTGACGCACAGCCGGACGCTTCTGCCGATGGTGGATGCGATGCTCAAAAACGCCGATCTGACGCTCGATGATATCAATGCCATCGCCATCGCGGCGGGGCCGGGCTCGTTCACGGGCCTTCGCATCGGCATTGCGGCGGTCAAGGGCCTTGCCTGGGCCGCAGACAAGCCGTGCCTCGGCGTTTCGACGCTCGAGGCCATGGCGCAGAATGCCGCGCACATCGACGGGCTTATCGTCGGCGCGATGGACGCGCGCCGCTCGCAGGTCTATAACGCCGTTTTCGAGGCAAAGGGCGGCGAACTCACGCGCCTGACGCCGGACCGCGCGATCTCGCTCGAAGAGCTCTGCGCGCAGCTTCAAGGCAAGCAGCAGCCCATCACCGTCCTCGGCGACGGCGGCGTGCTGTGCTATCGTTATTTAGAAGAGCACGGCGTCAAGTGCTCGCTCGCGCCCAGTATGCTCCTTTATCAGAGCGCCGTGGGCGTCGGCCTTGCGGCCGAGCGCGCCTATGCGCGCGGCGAGGCCGTGAGCGCGCAGGAGCTTCTCCCCGTTTATCTGCGCCCCGCGCAGGCAGAGCGCCTGAGAAGCTCCAAATTGAACCAGTAAGCAAAAACACATTAAAATATATTTTTTCGGAGGTCAAAGCAATGGAAGCCAAATTCAACGAGAAAGTACACATTATGAACCACCCCCTCGTCGCCCACAAGCTCACCATCATGCGCGATGAAAACACCAGCGTCAAGGATTTCCGCGAGCTCGTGTCCGAGATCGGTATGCTCATCACCTACGAGGCCACGCGCGACCTCCCACTGACCACCAAGCACATCAAGACCCCCATCTGCGAGATGGACGCCCCCACGCTCGCAGGCAAGAAATTCGTTGTCGTCCCCATCCTGCGCGCCGGTCTCGGCCTGGTCGACGGCGTGCTGCGCATGGTGCCCTCCGCCCGCGTGGGCCACATCGGCATGTACCGCGATGAAGAGACGCTCGAGCCCCACCCCTACTTCTGCAAGATGCCCAAGGACGTGGCCGAGCGCGACGTGATGATCGTCGACCCGATGCTCGCCACCGGCGGCTCTGCCTGCGAAGCCATCGGCGAGATGGTCAAGCGCGGCTGCAAGCACATCACGCTCATGGTGCTCGTCGCCGCTCCCGAAGGCATCAAGGCCGTTCAGGAGAAGTACCCCGACGTCAACATCTACGCCGGCGCACTCGATGATCATCTCAACGAGCACGGCTACATCGTCCCCGGTCTCGGCGACGCGGGCGACCGCATTTTCGGCACGAAGTAACTTCAATGAAACCGACTTACGTCGCTTTCATTGAGAAAGATTCGCGTCGCTCTGTGCCTCATTGTCTGCACAAGCAGACAATTCGACACTCGCTTTGCGCAAAGAGTAATTCCTGACGCACATGTCGTCAGGAATTACGATTTAAATTGTTTTCCGCCTGCGGGCGGAAAATGGTACGAAGAATCTTCACAATTTTGTCATTGCATTATTGTGCTCCATTCGTTATAATGATTGGGCATTTTCAATAGCACCTTTGCAAATCTGCAAAACCCAATAATTGAGAGGACTGAACAAACAAATGAGTGCATCCAGAGAAAAGAAGAGCCGCCAGGAGGGTCTGGCAGGCGGTTATGTCGATCCCCGGACGAAGCGCGAAAAGGACGAGCAGGCGAAGGATCGCCGCAGCAATGCCCTGTATATCGCCATCGCCGTCATCTTTGTGATCGTCGGTATCGTCGTCACGGTCGCCAACTCCAAGGTGATCGAACGCAGCGCCGACGCCGTGACCATCGGCAACGAGACCTACACGGCCGCCGACGTGAGCTACTTCTACAATACCATCTACAACAGCTTCGTCTCCCAGAACTCCTACTATCTGAGCGTTTACGGTCTCGACACCAGCAAGTCGCTCAAGGAGCAGGACTGCCCCGTGACCGATGGCGGCACCTGGTACGATTATTTTCGCGATCAGGCACTCAGCAGCATGACCTCCTATTCGCTTCTCGCGCAGAAGGCTGAGGCTGAAGGCTTTGACGCCAGCGAGGAAGTGGAGCAGTCCGTGCAGGAGACGCTCTCCGATCTGGATGCTTCCGCATCTTCCGCCGGTTACACCCGCGCGCAGTACATCAAGGCCGTCTGCGGCCCGCTTGTCAACCAAAAGGTCTTTGAGCGCAACATCCGCATGATGGCGCTGGCGCAGGCTTATTCCAACAGCTACTCCGACTCCCTGTCCTACACCTCCGACGAGGTGCAGGCCGCTTACGACGCCGACCCCAAGAGCTTCCAGAGTGCTGACATCGAGTACATTCTCTTCACCTCCGGTGCCGACAGCGATGCGACCGACGAGGAGAAGGCCCAGCTTCTTGATGAGGCCAAGCAAAAGGCCGAGACCGCCCTTTCCCGCTACGCGCAGGGCGAGGCGTTCGATGCCATTGGCGAGGATATGGAAGGCTCCTATGCGCATGTCGCCTATGCCGCGAACGGCTCTTCCGACATGCTGACCTGGGCATTTGACGATGCCCGTCAGGCGGGCGACACCACCGTCGCCGCCTATGGCGAGACCGG
>UMEH01043934.1_pt1 | contig 11694 bp, 6 predicted proteins | sample 1964681 | NCBI WGS metagenome assembly UMEH01 (sample SAMEA4836013, study PRJEB28245) | human gut metagenome | biome: gut microbiome; material: fecal sample | place: Denmark | collected 2008
CCCGTTAAAAAAACCAAAAGTTCAGGATATTTATGTTTCATAGTCGTTATGTAACCCGAAATTTCATATTCCATACCTTTCAGTACACCTTCACGCATTGCCGTATCGGTGTCCTTGCCCAACGGCAGCCGGCGCCCTTCCCGAACAACCAGCGGAAGCCGTCCGGTGAACTCATGGAGCGCCTTGAAGCGCATTTGCACGCCCGGCGAAATGTTTCCGCCATGATATCGTCCGGCAGCATCAATAAACTCGTAAGTGATGCAGGTTCCGGCATCTACCACCAGAATATCTTTTCCGGGAAATTGTTCATTGGCTCCCACAACAGCCGCCATGCGGTCGTACCCAAGTGTTTGGGGCGTCTCGTAAAGGTTCTCCACCGGAAGCGGTGTTTTTTCGTCCAGCCACAACAGCGGAACAGGCAGGTGTGCCAACTGCGCCAGCACCCGTTCGCCCAAATCAATAACAGTGGCGACAATCGCTTTATCAATCGGATATTTTGCACAGATATCCGGCAGTTGCTCAAGGGTTTGATTGGAGTCGTAGAATATCTCTACAATACTTCCGTCCCGAAACACCGCTATCTTTGCTATGGTATTGCCTATATCAATTACAAGATTCATTCCATGTTTTTTTAAGCGGTGCAAAGGTAGCACTTTAATTTCGCATAATCCAAGATAACACAGGGTATTTTAATCATAAATAATTACATAAAAGTGAAACAGTTTATGAAACAGCAAATGAAACAGTTTACATTCTATCAGTCAGCGCATTACAAGCACAGCTGAAACAGCAGGTGAAACAGTTTGTGAAACCAATATAAAAGATATACCAAAATAGATACAGGTCTATTTCCTTTGTTTTTTTGTTTTTTCGGGAATGCCGGGATTCTAAAATAACAACAGTTTTATTCCTCCACCGGAAGAAAACCGCATAAGTTCCGAGCATATCCGCTGATCCTCCGAAGAAAAAAAACATTCCGCCTTTTTCCGCGCTTCAACCGCTTATTCCGAAGATTTTCCGTAAATTTGCATCCATGAAACAGTATTTAGTCTTTTTATTATCCCTATTGACCTGCCTACCTTGCTCCTCCACCGCCACCGCACATACGGAACGAGCAGCAAAGGCCTCCCCTACGGCGGATTCCATACGCATCAGCCTGCTGACATGCGCTTCGGGAGAGGAGATATATTCCCTTTTCGGACATACCGCCATACGATACGAGAACTACACACGCGGCATCGACGCCGTATTCAATTACGGCATATTCAATTTCAATGCACCAAACTTCATCCTCCGTTTCGCTTTAGGTGAAACGGACTACCAACTGGGAGCCGGCGATTATGAACGCTTCGCGGCGGAATATTATTATTTGGAGCGCGATGTCTGGCAGCAAGAACTAAACCTCACCCCGGCGGAAAAAAAGAAGCTGGTCGCCCTGCTTGAAGAGAACTACCGTCCCGAAAACCGGGTGTACCGCTACAACTTCTTCTACGACAACTGCGCCACACGTCCGCGCGACTTAATAGAAAAATCCATTGACGGCACACTGCAATATGCCGACAACATGACCGACACAAACACCGGAACCTCTTTCCGCGACCTATTGCACAAATACAGCAAAGGCCATCCATGGTCACGTTTCGGCATGGATTTGTGCATGGGCAGCCAAGCCGACAAGCCCATCAGCCGCAGACTGATGATGTTCGTCCCGTTCTACGTGCAGGATTACTTCAACACAGCCCGGATCATCGGCAGCGACAAGCAAGTGCGCCCCCTGGTACTGAACGAAGAGAAAATCATAACAACCGGAATGGAAGAGACGGGACAGCCGTCCGAAGGATTCACCCCGTTGCAGGCCGCCTTGTTGCTGTTTATACTGACCGCAGCCGCCACCCTCTACGGCATACGCCGAAAGAAAACGCTTTGGGGAATAGACCTCGTGCTGTTCTTTGCCGCAGGAATGGCGGGATGCATCCTGACATTCCTCGTCCTGTTCTCCCAGCACCCGGCCGTCAGCCCCAACTATCTGCTGTTTGTGTTCCATCCTCTCCACCTCCTCTGCCTGCCATGCATGCTGAACAGGGTGCGAAAAAGGAGAAGAAGCCGTTATATGCTGGCGAACTTCCTGGTTTTAACACTTTTTATATTGCTTTGGCTCATAATACCGCAAAGATTTCCGTCAGCTGTATTACCTTTGGCACTTTGTTTGCTGATACGTTCTGCGAGCAACCTAATTCTCACATACGATAAGAAATAATGAAGAAAGGACTGATAACTTCCATACTCGCACTGACATTCGGCAGCCTGCAAGCCCAGCCGATGCCACCTTCACCCAAGCTGGTGGTGACACTGACAATCGATCAACTGCGTACGGACTATATGGAAGCGTTCTCTTCGCTCTATGGGGAAAGAGGATTTAAACGGCTGCTACGGGAAGGGAAAGTATTCCGACAGATGGAATATTCATTCAACGTCACCGACCGCGCCTCAGCCATGGCCGCTCTCTATACAGGCACCACACCTTCCATGAACGGCATCATAGCCGAACGCTGGTTTGATCCGAAAACCTTGCGCCCGAAAAACTGTGTGGATGATTCGGCCTTTATGGGCAACTACACCGACCAGAACACAGCCCCTACGCAACTTCTGACCTCCACCTTTGCCGATGAGCTTAAAATAGCCACTAAAAATGCCGCACTGGTCTATGCCATCGCCCCTTTCCGCGACGCTGCCGTCCTTTCAGCAGGACACAGCGGGAACGGCGCCTTCTGGCTGAACCATGCAACCGGAAAATGGTGCGGAACAACTTACTACGGTGAGTATCCCTGGTGGCTGAGCCAATACAACGAACAGCAGTCACCCGACTTCCGCATCAAAGAAATGGAGTGGAATCCTCTCCACCCCATCACAAGCTATACCTTCCTGCCCGAATGGCGCACTATCCCTTTCAAGTACAAGTTTGAGATAGAGAAGGATAACAAATTCCGCCGGCTGATCACCAGCCCGCTCATCAACGACGAAGTAAACCGCGTGACAGAAGATCTGCTGGACAAAAGCAACATCGGCAAGGATGAGATAACCGACCTGCTTGCGGTGACCTATTATGCCGGCAACTACAACCACCGCAGCACACAAGAGTGTGCTATGGAAATGCAAGACACCTACGCCCGCTTAGACCGGAGCATTGCCAACCTGCTGGACATACTGGAGCGTAAAGTAGGCCTGCAAAACGTACTGCTGTGCATCGCATCCACCGGATATACCGACCCGGACGGAGCCGACATAGGCATCTACCGTATTCCCGGCGGAGAATTTCACCTGAACCGTTGCGCCACTTTGCTGAACATGTATCTAATGGCTACTTATGGCGAAGGGCAATACGTGGAAGGATTTTATAGCCAACAGATATATCTCAATCATAAATTAATAGAGGAGAAGCAGTTAAGCCTTTCCGAGGTACAGGAAAAGTCAGCGGAATTTCTGGTGCAATTCAGCGGGGTGAACAAAGTATATTCCGCTTACCACCTGCTTTTGGGCTCCTGGTCACCGCAAATAGACCGCATACGCAACGGCTTCCACCGCCACCGTTCCGGCGACCTGATCATTGAAGTGCTGCCGGGCTGGACCGTCATGCAGGAAAACAGCAATGACAACCGCGTGGTGCGCGCTGCCGCCATACCTGCTCCCCTCATCCTACTCGGCAAAGGAGTAAAACCGGAAATCATCCGTACACCGGTCGCAACAGACCGCATTGCTCCCACCCTGTCAAATGCGATGCGCATTCGCGCTCCCAATGCGTGCACAGCCACACCACTCACTTACTGATAACTGATAAAGATTCGTTGCAAAGCGCACATAAAAGCGAAGAACTCCATGAGCCTCTGCGCCCTCTGTGGAGATTCCTTAAAATAATCAGTGTAACGTTACGTTATCTGTTGCAAAATCAGTAACTTTGCGCACCATAATAAACTTAGATAATAATAATAAAAACAAATACATAATGGGATTTAATGAATTTTTAAGCTCGATTTTCGGAAATAAGGCTACTCGCGACATGAAGGAAATAAAGCCATGGGTAGACAAAGTAAAAGCCGCCTATCCGGAAATAGCCGCATTGGACAATGACGCCCTGCGCGCTAAAACCGAAGAACTGAAGGCATACATCCGCAACTCGGCAGCAGAACAACGCGCCAAAGTGGAAGAGCTGAAAGCAAGCGTTGAAAACACAGAGCTGGAAGAACGTGAGGAACTCTTTGCTCAAATAGACAAGATAGAAAAAGAGATTCTGGATATTTACGAAAAGGCACTGGACGAGGTTTTGCCCGTTGCCTTCTCCATCGTAAAAGAGACGGCCAGACGTTTCTCCGAAAATGAGGAGATCGTAGTGACCGCTACGGAGTTCGACCGCCATCTCGCCGCTACCAAAGACTTTGTACGCATCGAAGGCGACAAAGCCATTTACCAGAACCACTGGGTGGCCGGCGGCAACGACACGCTATGGAACATGGTGCACTACGATGTGCAGCTGTTTGGCGGTGTGGTATTGCACAAAGGCAAGATTGCCGAAATGGCAACCGGTGAAGGTAAGACATTGGTTGCCACCCTGCCGGTATTCCTCAACGCACTGACCGGAAACGGCGTACATGTGGTAACCGTCAACGACTATCTGGCAAAACGTGACTCCGAATGGATGGGCCCGCTCTATATGTTCCATGGTTTGAGCGTGGACTGCATCGACAGGCATCAACCCAACTCCGACGCACGCCGCCAAGCCTATCTTGCGGACATCACTTTCGGTACGAACAATGAATTTGGTTTCGACTACCTGCGCGACAATATGGCTATCAGCCCGAAAGACCTCGTACAGCGCCAGCACAATTACGCAATCGTCGATGAGGTGGACTCTGTATTGATTGACGATGCCCGTACCCCGCTGATTATCTCCGGCCCGGTTCCCAAAGGCGACGACCAGCTCTTCGAGCAGCTCCGCCCGCAAGTGGAACGTCTGGTGGAAGCGCAGAAGAAACTGGCCACGCAATACCTTGCCGACGCCAAGCGCCTGATAGCATCGAACGACAAGAAAGAACAGGAAGAAGGTTTCCTTGCCCTCTACCGCAGCCACAAGTGCTTGCCGAAGAACAAGGCATTGATTAAGTTCCTCAGCGAGCAGGGCATCAAAGCCGGTATGCTCAAGACCGAGGAGATCTACATGGAACAGAACAACAAACGCATGCACGAGGTCACCGACCCGCTGTATTTCGTGATTGATGAAAAACTGAACAGCGTAGACCTGACCGACAAAGGCGTAGACCTGATCAGCGGTAACTCCGAAGACCCCACATTCTTCGTACTCCCCGACATCACCGCCCAACTCTCCGAACTGGAGAACGAAAAGGAACTGACGGACGAAGAACGCCTTGCCAAGAAAGATGCCCTGATGACGAACTTCGCCATCAAGAGCGAGCGTGTACACACCATCAACCAGTTGCTGAAGGCCTACACCATGTTCGAGAAAGACGACGAATATGTGGTAATCGACGGACAGGTGAAGATTGTAGACGAGCAGACGGGACGTATCATGGAAGGCCGCCGCTATTCCGACGGTCTGCACCAGGCTATTGAAGCCAAAGAAGGCGTGAAAGTGGAAGCCGCCACACAGACTTTTGCAACAATTACTTTGCAGAACTACTTCCGTATGTATCACAAGCTGTCCGGTATGACCGGTACTGCCGAAACGGAAGCTGGTGAACTTTGGGACATCTACAAGCTGGACGTAGTCGTTATCCCGACAAACCGCCCCATTGCCCGCAATGACATGAATGACCGCGTTTACAAGACCAAACGCGAAAAGTATAAAGCCGTCATCGAAGAAATCGAGAAAATGGTAGAAGCCGGCCGCCCTGTGCTGGTAGGTACCACCTCCGTAGAGATCTCCGAAATGCTGAGCAAGATGCTGACCATGCGTAAGATTGAGCACAACGTTTTGAACGCAAAGCTGCACCAGAAGGAAGCCGACATCGTGGCCAAAGCCGGTTTGAGCTGCGCCGTAACCATTGCCACCAATATGGCAGGTCGTGGTACGGACATCAAGCTGAGCCCGGAAGTGAAAGCTGCGGGCGGTCTTGCCATTATCGGTACGGAACGCCACGAATCGCGTCGCGTAGACCGCCAGTTGCGTGGTCGTGCCGGACGTCAGGGCGACCCCGGTTCATCCGTATTCTTCGTATCTCTGGAAGACGACCTGATGCGTCTGTTCTCCTCCGACCGTATCGCCGGCGTAATGGACAGGCTCGGCTTCAAGGAAGGTGAGATGATTGAGCACAGCATGATCTCCAAATCCATCGAACGCGCACAGAAGAAAGTGGAAGAAAACAACTTCGGTATCCGTAAACGTTTGTTGGAATATGACGACGTGATGAACAAGCAGCGTACCGTAGTCTACACCAAACGCCGCCACGCTTTAATGGGCGAACGTATCGGCATGGATATTGTGAACATGATTTGGGACCGTTGCGCCAATGCCATCGAGGCTCCTACTTATGAAGACTGCAAAATGGACCTGCTCCAGACCCTTGCCATGGAAACTCCGTTCACTGAAGAGGAATTCCGCAACGAGAAAAAAGAGAAACTTGCCGACAAGGCCTTCGACGCCGCTATGGAACTCTTCAAGCGCAAGACCGAACGTATGGCGCAAATCGCTTATCCGGTCATCAAGCAGGTCTACGAAAATCAGGGACATATGTACGAAAACATTCTGATACCTATCACCGACGGCAAGCGCATGTATAACATCTCCTGCAACCTGAAAGCGGCCTATGAAAGCGAATGTAAGGAAGTGGTGAAATCATTTGAGAAGTCGATCCTGCTGCACGTCATCGACGAGGCATGGAAAGAAAACCTGCGCGAGCTGGACGATCTGAAACATTCCGTACAGAATGCCAGCTACGAACAGAAAGACCCGCTGCTGATTTACAAGCTGGAGTCTGTGAACCTGTTCGACACAATGGTAGACAAGATAAACAACCAGACAGTCTCCATCCTGATGCGCGGACAAATCCCGGTACAGGAACCGCAGGAGGTTCGTCAGGCCGCCCCCGAACAACGTCAGGACCTCAGCAAGTATCGCGAACAAAAGCAAGACCTGAGCGATCCCAACCAACAGGCTGCCGCCCAGCATGACACACGCGAACAGCAGAAACGTGAACCTATCCGCGCAGAAAAGACAGTGGGACGCAACGATCCCTGTCCTTGCGGAAGCGGCAAGAAGTATAAGAATTGCCATGGGAAAAATGCGTAAATAGCGGAATAGTGATTAGCGGTTCACTAATCACTTCACTAATCACTAACAAAAGCCTCGAACGGTTAAAAACTGTTCGGGGCTTTTATTTATTCAAGTAAAAGATTACTTTTGTTTTCAGAACAAAGAATAAAGGCTATGGCTAAATACTATCATTATCTGTTATTGTCTTGTTTGCTACTTTTGGCAGGCTGCCAAAGCGTTGAATATCTCGCTATCGACTATATGCTACCGGCGGATGTCAGTTTCCCGCCAAGCCTGAAGCGGGTGGGCGTCGTCAACAACATGCCCGAAGTTCCGGAAAACAAACCTATCCTCGCCAAAGAGAAGAAGAAAGACGACTTTGAAATAGCCCGGAAGGTGGACTATTACAACGGCAATGCCACCATTGCCACCGAAACACTTGCCGAAGCGCTTGCTGATGAGAACTACTTCAACGAAGTGATAATCTGCGACTCTGCCCTGCGCACCGGCGACATCACTCCGCGAGAGGCAATGCTATCACAGGAAGAAGTGAACCGGCTGGTGGATAATCTGGACGTAGATTTCCTCATCGCACTGGAAAACGTGCAGATACACACCACCCGCAAAATAAAGTATATGCGCGACTGGGGTGTCTACTACGGAACGGTGGACGCCAAAGTCTATCCCACCGTCAGTGTCTATCTGCCCAATCGCGGCACACCTATGGTGACCGTCAACAGTAAAGACAGCATCTTCTGGGAGGAAGCCGGAAACGGGCCTTTCGTACAGTCCCACCTCATCAGCGAAGAAGACGTGATAAAACAAGCCTCTGAATTTGCCGGAACCATCCCCGTAAAGAAGCTGTTGCCCTATTGGAAAACAGCCGGCCGATACCTCTTCTGCGGCGGTTCGGTGAATATGCGCGATGCCGCCGTATATGTCAGGGAGAAGCAATGGGAAACCGCCATCGACTTGTGGAAGCAGACCTACGCCACCAAAAAAGGGAAGAAAAAGATGCAGGCTGCCTATAATCTGGCTGTCGGCTACGAGATGCTGGACAGCATCACCACTGCTGTCGGCTGGGCTTTGAAAGCACAAGCCGAAGCACGCATTGTGGACGGCGTAGACAAAAAAGATTTGACTCACCTGACCCAGGCAGACCTCCCCAACTACGTCCTCACAACCCTTTACGTCACCGAATTAAAAGAACGTGAAGAAGGCTTGGCACGCCTAAACATGCAAATGCAACGATTTAATAATGATTTTTAGTCAAATACAGTAAATGTAACTGTTTTTTTTATACCTTTGAACATCCATTTAGTAAAGAAAAGCAATTATGAAACTCAGTCAACCGGCATTATCTCTCCTCGAAGAAACCATTAAACAGGCAATCGGCAAGTACACTTGCGGTTGCGAACAAACAATCGTTACGGATATTCATCTGCAAGCAAACCAAAGTTCGGGCGAATTCTGCATTTTCGATGATGACGACAGGGAGCTTTCCAGCACCGTTATCGAAGAATGGATGACTTATGAAGGCGATGACTTCTATGAGAACATAGAACGCATCCTGAGCAACCTGCTCTGCAATATGAAGAGCAAGGATACCTTTGACAAGCTGACTATCATGAAGCCTTTCTCCTTCGTGCTGGTGGATGATGACAAAGAGACCATAGCCGAACTCCTGCTGCTGGACGACGACACCCTGCTGGTAAACGAAGAATTGTTGAAAGGGCTGGATGAAGAGTTGGACGCTTTTCTGAAAGACTTATTGGAGAAATAGGCAGTCGGAGTTGCCAAAGACCATAATCGGAAAGTAACTATATATTGCCTTACAGTGTGAATCCTTGTTAAACAATAGAGTATATCAAACTATAATCCCCCTATAAACAATTAAAGATTTATAGGGGGATTTGCTGTAAGATAATATAGTCACCTATCGGAAATACCGCTTACGCCTTTTTCAAAGCAGCAATGCTTTCTTTCAATGAGTTGATGATGCTCTCTGCATCCGCCTGTTTCTTGCGTTCCATTTCAATAACGGCAGCCGGAGCATTGTTCACGAACTTCTCGTTGCTCAGCTTCTTCAAGACTCCCTGCAAGAAACCCTCCTTATGTTTCAGTTCGGCTTCCATACGGGCTATTTCGGCTTCCACATCAATCATGTTACCCAAAGGAACGGCATATTCCGTTGTACCCACCATGAAGGCGGCAGCACCGTCGGCTTTCGCCTCAACCACGCTTATGGCAGAGAGGTTGCACATCTTCACGATGACGGCGTCGAAAGCAGCCACCGGATTTTCGCCGACAACCTGCAACTCCAATGCCTCCTTCTGGGCAATGTTCTTCTGCAGACGGATAGAGCGTACATTACTGATGACCTCTTTCACCACCTCGAACTGCTGCACAAAGGCTTCATCAACTTCCGTTGACATGGAAATAGGACTCACCATAAGGCTCTCCCCGTCTTTACGGTCGATGATATGCTGCCACAGTTCCTCGGTGATGAACGGCATGAACGGATGCAGCAGATGCAACAGGTTATCGAAGAAGCCGATAGTCGTTTCGTACACCTTTTTGTTGATGGGCTGACCATAAGCAGGCTTGATCATCTCCAGATACCAGGAAGAGAACTCGTCCCAGAAGAGCTTGTACACTGCCATTAACGCTTCACTCAAACGATACTTGCCAAACAAGTCCGCCACTTCGGCAGCTACGGCATTCTGTTTGGACTCAAACCAGCGCATTGCCAGTCCGGCAGCTTCCGGCATGGGCACTTCGGCACTTACTTCCCAACCCTTGATCAGACGGAAAGCATTCCATATTTTGTTGTTGAAGTTACGTCCCTGTTCACAAAGCGCATCGTCAAAGAGGATGTCATTGCCGGCGGGAGCCGAAAGCATCATACCCATACGCACACCGTCGGCGCCGTAACGGTCTATCAGATCCAGCGGGTCGGGTGAATTGCCGAGCGACTTGGACATCTTGCGTCCCAGTTTGTCGCGTACGATACCGGTGAAGTAAACATTCTTGAACGGCATCTTGCCTTCGTATTCATAGCCCGCCATAATCATGCGCGCCACCCAAAAGAAGATAATGTCCGGCCCGGTCACAAGGTCGCTGGTGGGATAATAATAGTTGATTTCCTCGTTGCCCGGATTCAGAATGCCGTCGAACAGAGAGATGGGCCACAGCCAGGAAGAAAACCATGTGTCGAGGCAGTCCTCGTCCTGACGCAGATCTTCCGCTTTAAGAGCAGGATTTCCCGTCTTCTCCTGTGCCAGCTTCAATGCCTCTTCGGGAGTGGCTGCCACCACATATCCGCCTTCCGGCAGGAAATAGGCAGGAATACGGTGTCCCCACCACAACTGGCGGCTGATGCACCAGTCCTTGATGTTCTCCAGCCAGTTCTTATAGGTATTCTTGTATTTGGCAGGGTAGAATTTCAGGTCATCGTTCATCACCGGAGGCAAAGCCATGTCGGCAAAGTGCTGCATCTTGAGGAACCACTGCATGGAGAGCTTCGGTTCGATTGCCACATTGGTACGCTCGGAGAAGCCGACCTTGTTGGTATAGGCCTCCACCTTTTCCAACAGTCCAGCATGCTGCAAATCCTTTTCTATCTGCTCGCGTACATCGAAACGGTCCATACCGACATAGAGTCCGGCAGCTTCGCTCAATGTTCCGTTGTCATTGAAGATGTCGATGGCAGGCAGGTTGTATTTCTCGCCCAGCATATAGTCATTTACGTCGTGCGCGGGAGTTACTTTCAGACAGCCCGTACCAAACTCTACATCCACATAATCGTCCTGTATAACGGGGATAACCCGGTTCACCAGCGGCACAATCACTTTCTTGCCCTTCAACCATTGGTTCTTCGGGTCGGCAGGGTTAATGCACATCGCCGTATCACCCATGATTGTTTCGGGACGCGTAGTAGCCACTACGGCATAACGCCTGCCGGAAGCATCACGATGAACCACCTCACCTTCGGCCCCCGTCTCACCGGACATGTCATCATCGGCAACGTAGTATTTCAGATAATACAATTTGCTATGTTCTTCCTTGTAGATAACCTCTTCATCGCTGAGGGCGGTGAGCGCCTTCGGATCCCAGTTCACCATGCGTACGCCACGATAGATCAGGCCTTTATTGTAGAGGTCTACAAATACTTTGAGCACGCTTTCGCTACGCTTCTCGTCCATGGTAAAAGCAGTACGGTCCCAGTCGCAGGAAGCACCCAGCTTGCGGAGTTGTTTCAGGATGATACCGCCATGTTCGTCCGTCCATTCCCAAGCATGTTTCAGGAATTCATCACGAGTAAGATCCGTTTTCTTGATACCCTGTGCGGCAAGTTTGTTCACAACCTTGGCTTCGGTGGCAATGGAAGCGTGGTCCGTACCCGGAACCCAGCAGGCGTTCTTGCCTTCCAT
>UMEH01063071.1_pt1 | contig 11688 bp, 10 predicted proteins | sample 1964681 | NCBI WGS metagenome assembly UMEH01 (sample SAMEA4836013, study PRJEB28245) | human gut metagenome | biome: gut microbiome; material: fecal sample | place: Denmark | collected 2008
GTTTGTATTTGCGCGGCAAATGTGCTATTATGAGGGCTATATAAAAGAGGGGAGAAGAAATCATGAAGATCGAACCCAGAACATTCACCCTGCCCAGCGGGGAAGTGCTGACGGTGCGCAGCTTGTGCGCGGACGATGCAGAGGCGCTGAATGCATTCCGCTATGCGACCTACAGCGAGACCTATTTTATGGCCCGATACCCGGAGGAAGGGGCGAATCTGGAAGCGATGCGGAACAGCCTCGCAGGCTGCGGGGAAAGCCCGGTGAACTTTGAGGTAGGCGCCTTTGCCGGAGAAAAGCTGGTGGGGGAGTTTGGCGTTGCACAGGTGCGGCCGCATATCAAATACCGCCATCGTGCCGTAATGGGCATCTCTGTCCGGAAAGAGTATTGGGGCTGCGGTCTGGGCAGTTATCTGATACAGCTGGCCATTGACCAGACCCGCTCCAACGGCTTCGAGCAGCTGGAGCTGGGGGTGTACAGCGATAACAGCCGTGCCATCCATCTCTATGAGAAGGTTGGGTTTGAGAGCTATGGCATCCAGCCCCGGGCCTTTAAGCTGAAGGACGGCACCTACCGGGATGAGATCATCATGGTGAAGATGCTGTAACCGGAACAGAACAAAAACGCCGCCGACGGCTTTCGAACCGTCAGCGGCGCTTTGCTTATTCAGTCAGCAGTGGTCAATGGATCAGGCCCTGGCCTCGCTGTTGTGCTCTGCCTTCTTGTAGGCGGAGAAGGAGTGGAACACGATGTTCAGGCCCAGAACGATCAGCAGGACAGCCAGGATGAGCTGCAGGCCGTTGGCGATGAACACAGCGCCCCAAGTGGTCTCACCGGCAGGGATGGTGACAGCAGCGGCATTGCTGATGGCCTTGACCATCGCCATGAGGCGCTGCACCAGAGCGGTGAAGGTGACGCAGAGCATGATGATCAGCGGGGGGAAGAGCATCTTGTTGCTACGGCCGGTGACCTTCAGGAAGACGCACAGGGTAGACAGGACCAGAGCGCTCAGCAGCTGGTTTGCAGAACCGAACAGGGGCCAGATGTTGGCGTAGCCGATCTTGGTCAGCAGGAAGCCGAAAGCCAGAGTGATGAAGGTGGAGAAGTAGACGTTGCAGAGCAGCTTGCGCCAGCCCTCAGCGTGCTCCATGTCGTCCACGCTGAACAGCTCCTGGAAGCTCATGCGGCCGATACGGGCCACGGCATCCAGACTGGTCAGAGCCAGTGCGGAAACGCACATGGTCATAAAGACGGTAGCGGCATAAGCGGGGACGCCGAACATCTCAAAGAAACCGGCGACGCCGCGGCTGAAGATCTGGAAGGGAGTGCCAGCAGCGGGGGTGCCGTCAGCAGCGGCAGCAGCACCGGCAACGCAGAGAGCCAGAACAGCCAGCAGGCTCTCGAGGATCATGGCGCCATAGCCGACCTTCAGCATATCCTTCTCGTTCTCGACGGTCTTGGAGGAAGTGCCGGAAGAGACGAGGCTGTGGAAGCCGGAGACAGCACCGCAGGCCACGGTGACGAACAGGATGGGGAACATGGTACCCAGCTTCTCGTTGGTGAAACCGGTGAAGACGGGCAGGTTCATGGTGGGGTGAGCGACCAGCAGGCCCACAACGGCACCGGCGATCATGGCCACGAACATGAAGGTGGTCATGTGGTCACGGGGCTGCTTCAGCAGCCACATGGGCAGAACTGCGGCAAAGAAGATGTAGACGAAGGTGATGTAGCTCCATGCAGCCTTGCCCAGAATGAGGGGCAGGTTCGCACCGATGACGAAGGACAGCACGATGAAAACGATGCTGATGACGCTCTCTTTCCAGCCGGAGAAGTTGAACTTCTTCTGGATGAGGCCGAAGACGACAGCGAAGACCATGAACATGATGGAGACCATACCGGCAGCGCCGTTGGTCTGCGCAGCCTCCACCAGAGCGCCGTCGGCGCCGAAGGCGTTGAAGGTTCCGGCGACCATGTCAGCAAACGCTGCAATGACGATGCCGCAGAACAGCCAGCAGAACAGCAGGAACAGCTTGCGGCCGGTCTTGCCGATGTACTTCTCGATCAGCATGCCCATGCTCTTGCCGTCGTTCTTGACGGAAGCGTACAGAGCGCCGAAGTCGGTGACAGCGCCGAAGAAGATGCCGCCCAGCAGCACCCACAGCAGGACAGGCAGCCAGCCGAAAGCAGCAGCCTGGATGGCACCGGTGACAGGGCCTGCACCGGCGATGGAGCTGAACTGGTGTGCAAACACGGTCCAGCCGTTGGTGGGGACATAGTCACGGCCATCCTCGTGGACGACTGCGGGGGTCTTGGCGGTGGGGTCGATGCCCCATTTGTTGGCCAGCCAGCGGCCGTACAGCGTATAAGCGCCGAACAGACACACGGCTGCGATCAAAACGATGACCAGCGTATTCATTTCTTTTACCTCTTTCCTTTCTTTCACACCGGCAATGGCCGAAGCAGGACGGCTGTGCCCAAAAGCAGGGCAGGCGAAACGGCCCGGAGGGGTGAAAAAAGCCTCCGTCCTCACGAAAGATAGAGACACAAAGATGTATCCCATCTTCCTCGAAGACGAAGGCCAAACGGTGCATCTGCACCGGTCGTTCTCCGCGGTACCACTTCGTTTGCTGCTTTCGGGAGCAGCCGCTTGCGCGTACAGGCGTTCCTGCCGCCGATACGCCGCCCTGTAACGTGGGCTGAACGGCCATGCACTACTGCCGCAAGCGGGTTCGCACAGGCTGCTCGCAGGTGAGGGCTGATCGCACTGTGCTGCCGTCTTGCACCGGAATGGCGGCTCTCTGAGCGCAGGGAATGCGAAAAGTCATGTCCTGTTCATTGCATTTGCCGAATGATTGTGTATACTTTAGTCCTGATTTCATAATTTGTCAATATATTTTGGGCAAGTTAGGAGACTGTGCCATTTTTGCGGGGGAGAGATTAAGAAAATTTAGGCGATTTTTGTTCAGATGTGAGATGAATAAAACTGAATGCCTCCACAGGTGAAATCTGCTAAACTCCCAGAAAGAAAGACCGAATACTTGACTTTTATACTTTCAAGTGCTAAAGTAACAGAGTAATAGAAAGACCCCTGCCGCACCCCGCGGCACTTTGCCCTAAAGGAGGCAGCTATGGCGGACAAGAACCCCAGAAGAAACCCCACCACCGACGCACTGTTCGACGCGATCCTGAGTCTTGAGACGAGGGAGGAGTGCTACAACTTCTTCGAAGACCTCTGCACGGTCAAGGAGATCTCCGATATGGCCCAGCGTCTGGAAGCGGCCAAGCTCCTGCTCGGCGGCAGCACCTACGACCAGATCGTAAAGGCGGTGGAGATCAGCACCGCCACCATCAGCCGCATCAACCGCTGCATCCAGTACGGCTCCGGCGGCTACCGCGACACCATCGAGAAGGTACAGAAGAGCGCAAAGCCGGAGTGACATCCGGGCGGCGAGGCACATAGGATGGACTGCGCCCGATTCCTATTATAGAAAGGAAGGTCCTTCTTATGACTGATACCACCAACTGCACCCCCTGCGTTTCCTGCGGCTGCCCCGCGCTGCCGAGAGTTTCCTTCGACCAGGCCGTCGTTGACCTGATGGAGAGCATCGCTCTGCAGGAGTCGGCCCTGAGCCACATCCTCTGCGCCGAGACCCAGAAGATGAAAGCCGCCCTCAGCATGGAGGAGCTGGACCTGTGCAAGCTGCTGGAAGTCAACGACTCCGCCACCAACATGGTCCACGCCGTGGCGAACCTTGAGCTGGTTCTGAAAGAGAAGCTGGAATTCATCGCCAACAACCTCTACTACCCCTCGACGGGGAACAGCACCACCACCGAGAGCTGATGTCAAAATGCGACTGCCCGCCCGCAATGGGTGGGCGGTTTTTGCTTTCCGGGGCGGAGCTGCCTAAAAATATGTATAAAAGTCGGAAAAGTGTTTTGTTGGAATTGCTGAATATCGAAATCTGTGCTATACTATATAATGTTTATCCAAAGAGAAAGGGGAACCTGACCTTGCTGCACTACGATGCGATCCTGTTTGACGTGGACGGTACGCTCATCGATTCCGCCCCCGGCATTCTCAATACACTGGAAGAAGTTTTCAGCTCCATGGGCGTTGACGTCGCCCGGAGCGACCTTGGCCGCTACATCGGCCCGCCCCTCCGCAAGAGCTTCGGCGAGCATTTCTCCGACCCTGCAAAAATCGAGGAGGCCACGAAGCGCTACCGCGTGAGCTACGCCGCCAAGGGCTGCCACGAGGGCGATGTCTACCCCGGCGTGGTGGAGATGCTGGGCCGTCTCAAGGCTGCGGGCCTGACCCTCTGCACGGCCACCTGCAAGCCCACCGACGTTGTGAGGCCCATCCTCGAAGAGCAGGGCCTTGCGCCTTACTTCTCCTTCGTGGGCGGCGCGTCCATGGATGAGAGCCGCGACAACAAGACCGATGTCATCCGCCACGTCCTCGCCCAGCCCGTCATGCAGGGCAAGCGGGTGCTGATGGTGGGTGACCGCCGGGACGATATGCAGGGCGCTGTGAACTGCGGCCTGGACGCCGCCGCTGTGCTCTACGGCTACGGCGGCAGGGAAGAGGTCGCCCCCTTTGCGCCGGTCTTCATGGCCGCTGACTGCAAAGAGCTGACGGACTGGGCTCTCCGCCCGGCGGACGAGCCTTCCCATTCCTGAAACGAGAGGGACTGAATCTATGAGTCGAAAAAAACAACAACAAAACGAAACCATGACTCCCATGCAGCATCGGGCCGTTCTGGTCTGCATCCTCTGCGTGCTGGCGGTGCTGCTGACCTTCGGCATCACCACCACCCTCCTCAAAAAGGAGGAGCCTGCCCCCTCCGTCTCGGAGTCTGTGGCAGACCCCACCTCCGGCGGAGACCTGTCGGGCCACTACCAGATCGACAACGCCTCCACCGCTCTGCTGACGGAGACCGCCGACGCCGGCACGGACTATCTGAACGACACCCTCTTTCTGGGCGATTCCAACACCGTCCGCCTCTACAACAACGGCCTCATCTCCCTGCAGCAGTTCTGCGCCAAAGAGGGCATCGGCACCCAGGTAGCGCTCAACGAGGGCATCGTTACCTTTAAGAGGGATTCCAACCACTACACCATCCCTCAGGCGGTGGCCATGATGAAGCCCCGCCGTGTGGTCATGACCTTCGGCACCAACGACACCGGGATGGAAGTCTCGGACTTCATCGCCCACTACACGGCCCTCATCCAGGCCATCCAGCAGAGCTATCCCTACACCGACATCATCGTCAACACGGTGCCGCCGGTCCCGGCTGACCACTCCAACTACCCCCACATGGACCAGGCCAAGATCGACGACTTCAACATGGCCCTTCTGGAGATGTGCGAGCAGCTGGGCGTCCGCTTCCTTAACTCCGCCGAGGCCCTCAAGGGCAGCGACGGCTACGGCATCGCGGACTACTACACCAGCGGCGACATCCACCTCAAGAGCGCCGGCCTCAAGGCAGTGCTGAACTATCTCCGCACCCACGCCCTGCAGACCGAGGACCGCCGCCCCGACACCAACAACATCCCCACCCGCACCATGGAGTATGTCTCCAACCCCAGCTCCGCCGTGGCTGCTCCCAGCTCGGAGGCTGTCAGCTCCAGCGAGAGTCAGGCCGAGAGCGCCAGCAGCTCGGAGAGCTCTTCCAGCGAGAGCACCAGCGAGGAGAAAAAGTTCGAGGCCCGCTACCGTGTGGACAAGAACGGCGGCGGCACTCTGAGCGTCGGCAATGACACCGGCAACAGCTCTGTGACCTACACCGTCACCGACCCCGATAAATCCATCACCGTGACCGCTGTCCCGGCGGAGGGCCATGTCTTCGTCAAGTGGAGCGACGGCCTCACCAGCAAGACCCGCACCGACACCGACTTCAAGCAGAATCTGGATGTCACGGCAGTCTTCGGCACGGCCTCCGTCCACATCACCAGCGAGGGCAAGGGCGCTGTGGGCAGCTCCTACACCTTCAAGGCTGCCTTGAGCGGCAAGTACGCCAAGACCGAGAACCTGCGCTGGTACGCCAACGGTCAGGAGGTCACGCAGGCCGCCGGCAAGTCCAGCATCACCGTGGTGGTGGACAGCTCCATGGCCAACGCTTCTTATAAGATCCACGCCGTCGTCACCTACAACGACTGCAAGGTGAGCAGCAACACCCTGACCATCACCATCGGCAGCGGTGTGACCAGCGAGTCCGGCTCCACCAGCAGTTCGTCCTCGTCCCATGCCGGTTCTTCCGGCAGTACATCCTCTTCGTCTTCCTCTGCAAGCTCGGGCAGCTCTTCCCACAGCACCAGCAGTTCGTCGTCGGCATCGTCCGGTACGGCGTCCGGCAGCTCCAAGGCGGAGCCGGAATCCGAAAGCAAGGCCGAGTCTAAGGCTGAGTCTAAGGCCGAGGGCGAAGCAGAATCCAAGGCCGAAATCAAGTCGGAAGCCTCCGCCAGCAAGGAAGCCGAAGGCAAGGCAGAATGATGCCCCGCACCTTCCTCTGCGCAGCCGCATAGGCTGAGCCGAGAGGAGGCGAGCGGATGTTCCGTGAAGAAATGCAAGTCCTCGGCCTGCCCGGCGCAGAAGATGTGACCGACGGCAGCGTGGACTACTACGACATGGATTGGGAAAACGTCGAGAACGGCGTGACGGAGGAGCAGATGGCAAAGTGCATCGCAAAAGAGTGCGCCTGCACGCCGCGCTGTAAGTGCAGCGGGAATCTGCCGGACCAGTCCGACGAGGGCGCCTATGAAATGACGTTGGAAGGATAAAAAATACGAGAAGCCAGCTCTGCCGGGCGGGGCTGGCTTCTCGCTGTTCTCAAACCGCACCGCAGCCGCGCCCGCTCAAGGCGGCAGGCGGCTCGAAACATGATAGAGAAGGGAAAGAAACATGGCAAAATATTATTGCATCCTCTTCGATGCAGACAATACGCTTCTGGACTTTGATGCCGCCGAGAACAAGGCGCTGGCTGAGACGCTGGTGGAATACGGCATCGAGCCGGACGCCGGGACGGTGCAGACCTACCGGGACATCAACTCGGAGCTCTGGCGTCAGCTGGAAAAGGGCCAGATACGCCGCGACAAGCTGATGGGGGAGCGCTTCACCCGCTTCCTCAAGGCCATCAACGCAGCCGGTGACGGCGTGGAGATGAACCGCTGCTACCTCGACCACCTGTCCTCCCACCCCGACCTGATGACCCCCAATGTGCTAGACGTCCTCGGGGAGCTTTCCGAGGTGGCGACGCTGGCCGTCGTGACCAACGGCTTCGAGAAGGTGCAGAGCCGCCGGGTGGCAGAATCCGGCATCGGGGCCTACCTTGAGGACGTCTTCGTCTCCGAGAAGCTGGACAGCGAGAAGCCCAGCCGCCGCATCTTCGACTCCGCCCTCCGCGCTCTGGGCGTGGAGAACCGGGAGCACGTCCTGGTGGTGGGCGACAGCCTCACCAGCGACATTCAGGGCGGCGTGAACGCGGGCCTCGACACCTGCTGGTTCAACCCCGGCCACGCCGAGAACCCGGGCAAGGTGAGCCCCACCTACGAGATCGCCTCGCTGGAAGAGCTCTACCCGCTGGTGATGGAGCCGGAAGAGCTGGCGAACCTCGGCCTCAAGCACCGCCGGCATCAGCTGTAACGGCGGGAATGTCCCTATCCACCCTACTGGAAAAGAACACGGAAGAACGATATGCTGATTCATTTGGAAAAACTCGGAAAGAGCTTTGGCGAGAAAGTCGTCCTGCACGACGTGAGCGCCAGCGTGGAAAAAGAAGACCGCATCGGCATCGTGGGCCAGAACGGCGCAGGCAAGACGACCCTGCTCAAAATTCTGACCGGCGTCTACACCGACTATGACGGCGAGTTCAGCGTGACCCACGGCGTGACGCTGGGCTATCTGGAGCAGAACGCAAAGCTCGATGTCACGCTGGATATTTACGGGGAGATGCGCTCTTCCTTCGCCCCTGTGCTGGACGCCATGGCCCAGATGCAGATCCTGGAAAAGAAGATGGCGGCCTCTCCCGACGACGCCGCCCTTCTCGAAAAGCACGACGAACTGCAGAACATCATCGACGCCGCCGACGGCTACAACATGGACGTCAACATCAAGAAGGTGCTGTCCGGCATGGGCTTTGCGCAGGATACCTGGAGCAAGAACGTGGGCGTCCTCTCCGGCGGTGAGCTGACCCGTCTCCGTCTGGCCAAGCTCCTCCTCGAGAAGCCGGACGTCCTCATTCTGGACGAGCCCACCAACCATCTGGACTTTGCCACCATGGAGTGGCTGGAAAACTACCTCAAGGGCTACTCCGGTGCCGTTCTGGTGGTCAGCCATGACCGCTATTTCCTCGACAACGTCTGTACCAAAATCTGGGAAGTCTCGTTCCAGACCATGACCACCTATAAGGGCAACTTCTCGGCCTATCTGCCCCAGAAGGAAGCCGCCGACGCCCTGCGCCAGAAGCAGCACGACGCCGATGTGGCGCTGGCCGAAAAATTACAGGACTACATCGACCGCAACCTCGTCCGCGCCTCCACCACCAAGATGGCCCAGAGCCGCCGCAGGCAGCTGGAAAAGCTGGAGATCACCGAGGCCCCTCAGGACGAGACCAACCAGCTCAAGTTCCGCTTCGAATACGACGTGGAGCCGTGGAATGAGCTGGTGCTGCTCAAGAACCTGACCATCAAGATCGGTGGCCGCACCCTGCTGGAGCCCTTCACCTATACGGTCTGCCGCGGCCAGCGGCTCATCATCGCCGGCCCCAACGGCGCAGGCAAATCCACCCTGATGCAGGTGCTGGACGGTAAGCGCCGCCCCTCCGGCGGCATGGTGCGCCTCGGCACCGGCGCACGGCCCAGCATCTTTGCCCAGCAGCAAAACCGCATCGGCGCGGGCCGCGTCATCGACGTCATCTGGAACAAGTACCCCCGGATGACCGAGCTGGAAGTCCGCAGCCATCTGGCAAAGCTGGGCTTCCGGGGCGAGACGGTCTTCAAGCCCTGCGAGGCCCTGTCCGGCGGCGAGCTGGCCCGACTGCGCTTTGCAGAGATCGTGCTGGAACGCCCGAACCTGCTGTTCCTGGACGAGCCTACCAACCATCTGGACATCTACACCCGCGAGAACCTGACCGAGGCGCTGATGGCCTACACCGGCACGCTGCTCCTCGTCACCCATGACCGCCACCTGATGAACAGTCTGGCCTGCCCCATCCTCTACCTCGAGGACGGCAAGGCGGTCATCTACCCCAGCTATGACGCCCTGATGGGCCGCGCCGCTCCCGCCCCCGTGGCCGAGAAGAGCAGCGAACCCGCCAAGGCGGGCTACGGCAAAGAGCAGCGCCGCCGCCGGGCCGAGCTGCGCGCCAAGATCAAAGCCTGCGAGGACGAGATGGAAGCCTGCGGCGCCCGCGAAGTGGAGCTGGAAAACGAGATAAACTCGCCGGAGGTCTACAACGACCCCCAGCTTTTGCGGGAAAAGAGCGACGAGCTCAGCGATCTGCGCTTCCATCAGGACGAGCTTTTCGCCGCATGGGAGGCCGCCGTCGAGGAGCAGGAGCAGTACGAGCAGACCGCCGGCGGCGAAGAATGACCGATGCAGCAAAGGGGGAGAGCCGATGGCAAACCGAAATCATGACCCGAAGAAAACACACGAGATCGCACTTTCCGGCCTGCTGTTCGCGCTGGCGATGGCGCTTTCCTTCATCGAAGGCACACTGGTCATCCCGGGCCTTGCGCCGGGCATGAAGCTGGGCCTTGCGAATATCGTGGTGATGTATGCACTGTTCTTCATGGGGGCGCGGCAGGCGCTCTATCTCGACCTGCTCAAGGCGCTGTTCGTCTTTCTCGTCTCCGGCTGGACGGCAGGCTTCCTCTCGCTCTGCGGCGGGCTGCTGTCCCTGCTGGTGATGTGGGTGCTCTACTATAAGCTCCCGTTCCGGCCCACATGGTTCATCCTGTCGGTCTGCGGCGCACTGTCCCACAACATCGGCCAGCTGCTTGGCGCGGGGCTCATCCTGTCCTCGGCCATGTCGCTGTACTATGCGCCGGTGATGTTGGTGCTGGGCCTTGTCATGGGCGCCCTCACGTCCCTGACCCTTCGGGCCGTCCTGCCCGCACTGGGCAGACTGGGCTACAACACCCGGGAAAAGCGCTGAACGGTTGCATCTGCAAACATTTTTCGCTATAATAAAATGATAGATTTGATATGACCCTACAAAAAAGCCGCCCTTATGGATGACTCGCATCCGAGGGACGGCTGGGAGGTTTTGTACTATGTCTGAAAAAGTTACGGTCAAGGTGGAGCGGAGCGTCCTCCACCTTCCGGCCATCGCCCTGCGCGGGCTGGTGGTCTTCCCCAACAATCTGCTCCACTTCGAGGTGGGCCGCGAGAAGAGCATCGCCGCCGTGGAGTGGGCCGTCAGCAACAACTCTGACGTCTTCCTCGTGGCACAGAAAGAGATGAAGGTCGAGGACCCCAAGGCCGCCGACCTCTATACTTACGGCGTCGTGGCTGAGGTCAAGCAGGTGATGCGGGTGTCGGACGACCTCGTCCGCATCCTGGTCGAAGGCAAATACCGCGCCAGACTCTCCGAGATGGAGGACGACGGCAGCTTCCTGCTGGCCACCGTCCGCCCGGCCCCGGTCAAGATGGCGAAGCCCGAGGAACTGCCGGAGGCGGATGTCCTCGTCCGCAACGTCAAAAAGAGCTTTGACGACCTGCTGGCGCTGAACCCCCACATCGGCAAGGACGTGGTGTTTGCCATCACCACCAGCACCGACGCCGCTTTCCTGTCCGAGTACATCCCGGCCAACCTCCTGTTCCGCTTCGAGGATAAGCAGGCCATTCTGGACGAAGGCACCCTGATGGGCCGTCTGCATCTGCTCATCGAGAAGATGCACCGGGAGCGCCGGATGCTCGAGATCGATAAGGAGATCGCCCAGAAGGTAGACGAGGCGATGGACAAGAACCAGCGCGACTACTACCTCCACGAGCAGCTCCACATGATCAGCGAGGAGCTGGGCGAGGACGACGATACCACCGCCGAGGCTGAGGAGTACCGCCGGAAGATCACGGCTCTCCATCTGGACGAGGACCGGGAAAAGAAGCTTCTCAAAGAGGTGGACCGCCTCTCCAAAATGCAGAGCAGCAATCAGGAAGGCACGGTCATCCGCACCTATCTGGACACCTGCCTCGACCTGCCCTGGAACACCTTCACCGAGGACGATCTGGACATCGCCAAGGCCCAGCGGGTGCTGGACCGGGACCATTACGGCCTGAAGAAGGTCAAGGACCGCATCCTCGAGGTGCTGGCCGTCCGCAAGCTGGCCCCCGACGTGAAGGGCCAGATCATCTGCCTCGTCGGCCCTCCGGGTGTCGGCAAGACCAGCATCGCCCGCTCCATCGCCGAGAGCCTGAACCGCAGGTATGTCCGCATCAGCCTCGGCGGCGTGCGGGATGAGGCCGAGATCCGCGGCCACCGCCGCACCTACATCGGCGCGATGCCCGGCAAGATCATCAACGCCATGATCTCTGCCAAGAGTTCGAACCCCCTGATGCTTCTGGACGAGATCGACAAGCTGGCAGGCGACTTCCGGGGCGACCCGGCGGCCGCTCTGCTGGAAGCCCTCGACCCCGAGCAGAACAGCACCTTCAACGACCATTTCATCGATATGCCGTTTGATTTGAG
>UMEH01034512.1_pt1 | contig 11548 bp, 9 predicted proteins | sample 1964681 | NCBI WGS metagenome assembly UMEH01 (sample SAMEA4836013, study PRJEB28245) | human gut metagenome | biome: gut microbiome; material: fecal sample | place: Denmark | collected 2008
CGAGCCAGGAGATCACACTCTATATTCTGAAAGGGATGAGCCAACTGACGGAGTTGAATGCAGTCGAATATAACCAGCAGGAAAAAGAGATGCAGATGAAAGCACTCAAATTCGTTGACAAACAAATCCAGTCCGATTATGAGGCATTACAAAAGATCAAGAACTGGCAGAAAAACGAAATTTCTCCATTGGAAATCGAATATCTGTTTGTCCGCAGCAATTACCGAGACATTCCGGAGTTGGGTTCGGCCCGTGAAGCAATCCGCTACTATACGAACCTGGCGGAAAAGCAGTGGGACAAACAATCCATCCACGGCAAAGGAGAAATAGCGTGGCTCATGTGGAGAAATGGGAATAAAGAGATTGCCGGAAAGATTATCACTTGGCTGCGTAAAACAGCTTCGATCTCTCCGGACAAAGGTATGTATTGGGCTAACAACCGGAGCAGAGCAAACGCCTTTGCCTCTCCAATCGACACCCATTGCCTGCTGATGGCTTTCTTCAATGAAGTTTCGCCCGACAAACAAGAAACAGACCGTATGAAACAATGGTTACTCAACCAGAAACAGACGCAGAACTGGAAATCCGTACCGGCAACGGTCAACGCTATTTATGCTTTGCTTCTGACAGGCAGCGACTGGCTGGACACAGCCAACACTTGCACCGCCCAATGGGGCAAGCAAACCTATAGCACGACAAGCGGCGAATTGGCCACCGGCTATCTAAAAGTAACCATATCGGATGAAAAAGCAACCTCATCCGAAGGAACCTCCATCTCCATCCGGAAAGAAGGCTCGGCGCCTGCATGGGGAGCTGTCTACGAGCAATATTTCCAGAACATCAACGACGTGAAGAAACAAAAAGGCATCCTGAACGTAGAAAAATTGCTATTCGTAGAAACGAATAACGGGACTGAACAACAACTTCGACCGGTCACCCCGGATGAGCCGCTCCGTGTTGGCGACAAAGTGGTCATCCGCCTCGTGGTCCGTACCGACCGCGAAATGGATTATGTCTTCCTGAAAGACCTCCGCGCCGGATGTTTTGAACCGGCAGACCAACTTTCCGGTTCTGTCTACAGGGACGGGGTCTGGTATTACCAGTCGCCGACAGATGTTTCGGAGAATTTCTTCTTCGAACGCCTGCCCCAGGGGACTTTTGTATTAGAATATGCCGTATACGTGTCACGCACTGGTGAATATGCAGGAGGAATCAGTACGATCCAATGTCTCTATGCGCCGGAATTCGTATCGCATACGGAAGGAAACATCGTCAAGGTAGATTGAGTGAGACTCCCAGCGATGGCAAGTGCACACAAATCCGGTATCCCCGACTCGCGATGGAAGCAGAATTTTATTTTTTAAAGAAACTAATTCAGTAGTAAACATTATCTTTGCATTTTAAACAATAGCTAAATAAAAAGAGAAAATGAAACAGATTATTTTTATTTTTATGGCAATCCTGCTGGCAACAGGAATAGCTTCAGCTCAAAACAAAGCTGTAATCTCGGCAGATGAAACCTCTTTCGATTTCGGAACGATCAAGGAAGCGAACGGCAATGTGTCGCACACTTTTAAAATAAAGAACTCAGGCGAAGCACCGTTGGTCTTGACACGTGTCATCGCCTCTTGCGGTTGTACGACGCCGGAATGGACAAAGGAACCGATAGCTCCGGGTAAAACTGGTGATATCAAAATCACTTATAACCCGAAAGACCGTCCAGGTCCTTTTGTCAAAACTATTTCCGTATACAGCAACGGTAAAACCGGTAGTTTTATCCTGACAATCCGGGGAGAAGTAGAATAATAACAGGAAAACCAGACGATAAAGAATGTTGAACAGAAACAAACTGGTCTTTATTCTTGCCGGTATACTGTTTGCTATAAGCGGTATACCGGCACAAAATAACGCCCGAATCAGTGCAGACGAGCTGATCTATAACTTCGGTACGATTGGGGAATCCGATGGATTGGCAAGTCACATATTTACGATCAAAAACACAGGTAACGGTCCGCTTGTCATCACGAGGATCACGGCATCCTGCGGTTGCACGCAGCCCGAATGGACCAAAGAGCCCATCGCTCCGGGAAAGACCGGAGAAGTAAAAGTAACCTACAACCCCAAAGGACGTCCCGGCCCTTTCTACAAGACCATAGCCATTTACAGTAACGGCAAAAAAGGCAGCTTCTCCTTGGGTATCAAAGGAAACGTTACTCCTAAAGAGGCTCAACCCATACTGATTTATCCTTACAGTATCGGCGACTTGAAGTTGCAAACCAAGAATGTCCTCTATAGCACAGTCCGTCCGGAAGAAACATTGGGAGAGAAGATCAACATAATCAATGAAGGAAAGACATCTCTGAACATCCATTTAGGAAAGACACCCCATTACCTGAACATCATAGCCAATCCGGTTAAACTGGCTCCGGGTGAAACAGGCGAAATATCCATCCTTATAAATGCGAAAGAGGCTAAGCGGAAAGGCCGTGTGACTGCCGAAATCCCGTTGACAGTCGAAAGTGTCGGCCAGAAAAAGGGAACGGAAAGCCATTTGCACATTGCAGCCAATATCATAGACGACTTCAGCAAACTGACTGTCTCGGAAAAGGCGAAAGCTCCGGTAGCCCAGCTATCCGGAACCTTGCTCGACTTCGGCAAACTACCTGACAAAAGCAGTTTCATCCCACTGGTCGGCGGTCGGGTGAGCGGCACGATCGAAATTACCAACTCAGGAAAATCACCACTTGTCATCTATAGTGTGACCTGCGAAGACGAACGCGTAGCTGTTTCCGGTGGCAAAAGAGAAATAAAACCGGGTATGACAGCCACTTTCAAAGTGACGGTCCGCCCGAAAGAGATAAAAACAAAACTGGAAGCCCTCATCAATTTCGTATGCAACGACCCGAACGGTCCGGTACGGCTTGTGAAGGTGACAGCCAATAAATAACCAGGTGAAAGTTGAAAGGTGAAAGTTAAAACAGCTTCCTCTTCCACCTTTCAACCTTCACCTTTCAACTTTCAACTAAATTATGGAACATCCCGAAAACGACGATCTGTACAAAGGATTAAAGGTGAACAAGGGAGTAGCCGATGTACCGACCGTAAATCCTTATCTAAAAAAAAGGATTCAACGCAAAGAATATACGCCTGCCGAATTTGTGGAAGGTATCCTGAAAGGAAACATTACGATCCTCAGCCAGGCGGTAACACTGGTGGAAAGCTCCAAATACGAACACCAGCAAGTGGCACAGGAAATTATCGAAAAATGCCTGCCGCATGCAGGAAAGTCTGTCCGTATCGGCATCACCGGAGTACCGGGAGCAGGTAAGAGCACCTCGATCGATGCGTTCGGCATGCATTTGATAGGGCAAGGACGTAAACTGGCAGTGCTGGCAATCGACCCCAGCAGCGAACGCTCGAAAGGCAGCATCCTCGGCGACAAAACCCGTATGGAGGCCTTGTCCCGTGAAAAGAACGCTTTCATCCGTCCTTCGCCATCAGCAGGTTCCTTAGGTGGCGTTGCCCGTAAAACACGTGAAACGATCGTTCTTTGCGAGGCTGCTGGATTCGATACGGTATTTGTCGAAACGGTCGGTGTCGGACAAAGCGAGACGGCTGTCCACTCGATGGTCGATTTCTTCCTGTTGATCCAACTTGCCGGTACTGGAGACGAATTGCAAGGCATCAAGCGCGGGATCATGGAGATGGCGGACGGGATCATCATCAATAAGGCGGATGGTGACAACCTCGAAAAAGCAAAACTGGCAGCGGCGCAATTCCGCAACGCCTTGCACCTGTTTCCGGCCCCCGAATCCGGTTGGAGTCCAAAAGTATTGACTTATTCCGGTTATTACAATTTGGGGATTAAAGAAATCTGGGATATGGTCGGAGAATATATGGAATTCACTCAAAAGAACGGCTACTTCAACTACAAGCGCAACGAACAAGCCAAATATTGGATGTACGAAAGTATCAACGATACACTCCGCGAAACGTTCTACCATAATCCGGCGGTAGAAAAAATGTTGAACTTCACGGAGCAGCAGGTATTGAATAACGAGATCAGTTCGTTCGTTGCAGCCAAACGGATGATGGACCTGTTCTTGGAAAATCTGTCTGCAAAAAAATAAATAAATGGAAAAGAAAAAACTTATACTGCTATTACTAAGTTGCGCGGTAATCACGGAGGCTCATGCAGCCTATCAAGGCCGCGTGTATGTAGACTCCAACCGGAACGGAATCTACGACAAAGGAGAGAAAGTCTTAAAAGGCATCCGGGTTTCCGACGGGTTGAACGTTGTCAAAACGAATGCCGAAGGAGTATATGCACTTCCCGGACACGAACGGGAACGATTTATCTTCATCACCACTCCTTCCGGCTATAGGACAGACAATCAATATTACCGGCGTATCAACGGCACAGGGCAAACATACGATTTCGGCCTGCAACCCTGGAAAGGACGCATCAAGCCGAATGGCAGTCACAGGTTCATCCATATTTCCGATACCGAGATATTCAATACGGAAAACCAAGAAGACTGGGCGAATAACATCCGGGATTATGCGGCTAACGAGAATATCGCATTTATCATCCATACCGGTGATATCTGCTATGAAAATGGATTGAAGAACCATATCCATCTGATGAACACGTCAAACATGGACTGCCCGATGTTCTACTGCATCGGTAACCATGACCTTGTAAAAGGGAAATATGGAGAAGAGGTTTTTGAAAATGTTTACGGTCCGGTTTATTATTCCTTCGACTTCGGAAATGTCCACTACATCGTTACACCAATGGCAGGAGGAGATCATCAGCCCGGCTATACAAAAGAAGACGTATACCGCTGGTTAAAGAATGACCTGGCGCAAGTACCGACAGGAAAACCGGTCATCGTCTTTAACCATGACCTGCTGACTTCCGGGAACGAGTTTGTTTTCGGTATCGACGATAACGAGAAGATTAACCTGAACGAACATAACCTGAAAGCATGGCTGTACGGCCATTGGCATAATCATTTCGTGCGGAAACAAGGAGATGTCCTGACAATCTCGACCGCAACACTCGACAAAGGGGGAATCGACCACTCGACTTCCGCCTTCCGTGTGGTAGACGTGGATCGGAAAGGAGATGTCCAGACTATGCTCCGCTATACCTATATAAACAAGTCCATCGAAACCGCCTCTATCGCGAATGATGCATGTGCAATGACATCAGACGGAAAGATTCCGGTATCGGTCAACACCTACAATGCGGTTGCTCCTGCCATACGTGTCACTTACAGTTGCGTCGTAGACGGCAATACTGTCCTACCGGAAACACAGCTTACTCAAAATACAGACTGGAATTGGTCCGGAATGGCCAAACTCCCGGCAGACTGTAAAGGCAAACGGATTTTCATTACAGCCAAAGCGTTGTTCAACAATGGGGAAACAGCAATCAGCCGTTCCTCATTCGTATACCAACCGGAAGAGATTGGCAAAACTCCCCGACTGGCATGGACCCGTAACGTAAATGCCAACCTGTATTTCTCTTCTCCGGTCGTTGCCGGCGGTAAAGTGTACGTCGCTTCTCTCGATGAAGATTTGAAGGGAGAAGGTGCAATCTTCGCTCTGGATGCAAAGACTGGTGAATTACAATGGAGGTATCCGGTTCGCAACTCCATCAAAAACACGATTGCCGTAGACGAAGGAACCGTCTTCGCACAAGATGCGGAAGGTTATTTATACGCCATCGACTCACAGACCGGCAGACTAAAATGGGACAAAAAGATGGATGTCGCCGGCCTTCCTGTCCTTGTGGACGGGCTGACAGCCGCCAATGGCATTGTCTATGCCGGAAGTGGAAAGGCATTCGGAGCATACAACGGTAAAACGGGTGACGCAGTCTGGCTGAACAAAGGCTGGCCGCAAGGAGAAGCCACGACATCGACTCCTCTGCTGGCAAACGGAGTAGTTATTTCAGGCGCCAACTGGCGAGGCTTCTACGGCAACGACGCACAAACGGGAGAGTTGCTTTGGAAACTCGATAAAGACGGAATCACGGATAGAGGCGCAACACCGGCATGTGACGGTAATCTGCTTTATGTTACTTCGCGCCAGTCTTTATTTATCATCGACTGCCATTCGGGGGAAGTCATTGTCCGTAAAGAGTTACCATTCAATGTCCAAGTCAATTCGACCCCGTTGGTCACGGATAAACTGATTGTTTTCGGGACGCAGACTGATGGCCTGGTCGCACTCGACCGTGAGACATTCGAGGTCAGATGGAAAGCCCGGACATCTCCAGCTCTGGTTTATACGGCTCCCTATTCCCGCCATCCGGCTGCCACGGTCGAAACGAGCCCCCTACTCATCGGAGATACGATTTACTTCGGAGCATCCGACGGCATCATCTATGGCATAGATAAGGAAAGCGGGCAAACGACATGGAAACATAAAACGGGAGCTCCGCTATTCTCCACCCTGTCAACAAACGGCAGCATGATCTTCGCAACCGATTTCGGAGGCAATGTCTATGCTTTCAAATGCAACGAGTAAACAGAGCTGAACTCTATATGCAAAAAGCCCCGCGAATGAAAAATATCCGCGGGGCTTTTCATATACTTGCCAATAACAGATCAAATAGAAGAAATACGAAGCGTATTCAACAAATCACGATTGATCGGTTTGTCGTTCTTGATCGCTTTGGAGAAAGGAACGTAAACGATCTCATCATTCTGGATACCCATCATCACGTTACGCTGGTCATCCAACAACGCGTCGACGGCAGCCACTCCCATCCGGGTTGCCAAGATACGGTCTTGTGCAGTCGGTGAACCACCGCGCTGCAAGTGTCCCAAAATCGAAACACGTACGTCAAACTGCGGATATTCCTTCTTTACACGTTCAGCCACGCCCATCGCACCACCGGTCACCTCACTTTCCGCAACAAGGACGATACTGCTGTTCTTGGACTTACGGAAACCGGTTTCGATCATCTCGGCCAGCTGGTCTTTCTCCATCGATATCTCCGGAATGATAGCCGCTTCGGCTCCCGATGCAATCGCTCCGTTAAGAGCCAGGAATCCGGCATCACGCCCCATCACTTCGATAAAGAACAGACGATCATGGGAGGTTGCCGTGTCACGGATTTTATCGACACATTCCATGATCGTATTCAAAGCCGTGTCGTAGCCGATCGTGATATCCGTGCCATACAGGTCATTATCAATCGTACCAGGCAGGCCGACAATCGGATAATTGAACTCCTGTGCAAAGATGCGGGCCCCCGTCAGCGTTCCGTCACCACCAATGGCGACCAAAGCATCGATGCCATGCTCCATCAGTTTGTCGTAAGCCTGCTTACGGCCTTCCGGCGTCTTGAATTCCGCACAACGGGCCGTCTTCAGGATAGTACCGCCACGCTGAATAATATTACTTACATTCTGAGTCTTGAAATCTTCAATTTCGTCGGTTATCAAACCCTTGTATCCACGATAGATACCCTTAACGGACATTCCGTTATAAATAGCGGAACGTGTCACTGCGCGAATGGCAGCGTTCATTCCGGGAGCATCACCTCCGGACGTTAAAATGCCAATACACTTAACTGTAGACATAGCGTCTTATATTTTATATGTTCGCGGCAAAAGTAATAATTATTTGCCAAAAACCTGTCTATTTTCCAAAACTTCATCAAATCTTAACCCCAAAAGTCAACGGCTGGCATTCAATTCACGAATACGCACAGCCACCTCTTCCATCAGCCACTTCGGAGTGGATGTGGCCCCGCACACTCCGACACTCCCTACATCTTCAGGCAACGGCTCGGTAATCTCCTTTACCTCCGAGATAAAGACCGTGTTCGGGTTTGCCTTCCGACATTCCTCCAGCAGCATCTTGCCATTTGAACTCTTCTTTCCGGCAACGAAATACACCCAATCATGCTTGGAAGCAAACGCCTTGATGTTCGGTAAACGGTTGGCCACCTGGCGGCAGATCGTATCGAAATACTCGAATTGCACCCCATCTGCAATACGCCGCCGGATCTCAGCCACGACTTCACGAAACCCGTCAAGCGACTTGGTCGTTTGCGAGAAGAGACAGATATTCCGGCTAAAATCCAACCGTCCGAGGTCCTGTACCTTCTCGATAACGATGGCCGTCCCTTCCGTTTGCCCGACCAGACCATTTACTTCGGCATGCCCTTTCTTTCCATAGATCACGACCTGCGTATGGCTATCGCGCGTAGCCACGTAGCATTTATGAATCTTACGTTGTAACTGGAGCACCACCGGACAGGTCGCATCCACGATCGTGATGTTGTTCCGCCGGGCGATCTCGTAGGTCGAAGGCGGTTCTCCATGCGCCCGAAGCAACACCTTTTCTCCCTTCAAACGGGTAAACTCGTCGTGCCCGATCGTCCGCAGCCCCGACTTTTCCAACCGTTCCACTTCCAAGCTGTTGTGCACGATGTCTCCGAGGCAATACAACGTATTCGTATTTTTCAGTTCGCGTTCTGCACTCTCGATAGCCGTTACCACGCCGAAACAAAAGCCGGAACCCTTATCTATCTCGACTTCTATCATGGCTAGTCTGATGTAACGACCTTTTCATACTGTTCCAAGAGCCAAGCCTTCTGCTCGGCAATCGTCAAATGCGAGTTATCCAGTTCCAGCGCATCATCAGCTTTACGAAGCGGACTCTCTACACGAGTCATATCGATATGGTCACGCGTCTTCACATTTTCAAGGACTTCCTCAAAAGAAGCAACCTCGCCTTTGGCTTTCAGTTCGTCCAAACGCCGTTGGGCACGCACTTCCGGGCTGGCTGTCACATAAATCTTCAGTTCCGCATCCGGAAAGACAACTGTACCAATATCGCGACCGTCCATCACGATCCCTTTCGCCTTCCCCATTTCCTGTTGCTTGGCGACCATTGCACGACGTACAAAACCTAAAGCCGCAATCGGACTCACGCGGTTGGCCACTTCCATCCCCCGTATTTCTTTCTCCACTTTCACACCGTTCAGATAGGTATCCGGACGTCCGGTTTCCGGGTTAAAGCGGAAAGATATATCGATATCGTTCATGGCATCCTGCAACTTCTGTTCGTCAATACCGCCACTTGTAAAGAAACCGTGCTGCAAACTGTACAAAGTGACAGCCCGGTACATCGCCCCTGTATCGATATAGGTATATCCCAGTTCCCTTGCCAAATCTTTTGCCATCGTGCTCTTCCCGGTAGAAGAGACACCGTCTATCGCTATAATTATCTTTTTCATCACTACATATATTAATGTAAAGGAAATGCAAATATACAACAGTTTATCGCTCCCTTCCTTATAAATTATCCTATTCATCCTTATATTTTATTGTTTTCCATATAATCCGGAAACCGTTCGCAACCAAGCGGACGATCTATGAGATACGACAAAGAAGCCAACAGATCAGTAATCCATTGGCAAAAGATCCTATCGTAAAGGAGAACGAAAAACCGAATTTACTTAGAAATCGCTGATCGTAGTGGAGATGCTCAGCATCATGGAAAGAGCTGAAGGATGGTATTTGGCTACGGAAACGCCGACGTCGAACATCTTGATCCGCACACCGGCACCACCGGAAAAACCGGCAAGAGCGTTACCTCCCTGCAATTTCATGTCCAACGCCGTCTTGGGGTTATACCCGATACCGAGCCAGAAGTTGTCGGAAGGGATATAGTCGACACCGATCACCAGATGCTTCACAAAAGACTTGAAAAAATTATCTCCTGTATACTCCCTGTCGTAATCGTCTACATACTCAACCTTCCATTTCGTCAGATACTGTGCAGTCAGCGACAAACGGATCGGCGCATGGGCCATCTGTTTGGTGATCCCCAGCTGGATATCCCAGGGCATCTTCTGGCGCTCATCTTCATAGGCTTTCAATTGGGCTCCGATATTTTTAAAAGCAAAACCGAAAGAAAATCCTTTTTCGGAATCATAATAACTCAAACCGGCATCGACCACCATGCCGATCGAAGTATAATCGCCGATACCCGAATATAAAAACTTCAACGAAGCTCCGCCACGCCAGCGCTCGGAAAGGTCATACGAAAAGAAACCGTTCATACTGATGTCCTTTGCCGTAAAATCTCCCGTCGGAAGACCTTCTTCCGACATTCCCCGTATCTTTCCCTGACTGAAGAACGAGGCTCCCACACCCCAAGCTCCTTTTTCTTTATACGCCTTGGTAAAAAGAGCGCTCCCGACATTGATATCCGATATATAGTTCAGGTAATTCAGATTAACCATCTGGTCCATCTCGGCTCCCAATAAAGCCGGGTTATGAAAAATCAGGGAAGGATCCCGTTCAACCAGAGACATCGTATTGCCTCCCAACGCATTGGCTCTTGCCGAAGAAGGATAGCGAAGAAAAGTATATCCGGTGTCGCCGGTTTGCGCGACAACAGCCCGTAACAAGAAGGAAAAGAAGAATATAAATAGAATATTTCTCATATTTCTCTGGTAAAATGCATACAAAGATAAATAAAACGGGAACATACACCCCACTTACAGAAACGGGAAAAAGCCGAAAAAGGTATATTGGGAACTATTATTTTTATTCTCAGTCAAAAAAAAAGTAAAAATAGCGTATATTTAATACGAATTGTTCGGATTTAAAAAATAACTCCGTATATTTGTCGCAGAAGAAAAACACATCTTTAAACACTAAGAGATATGGAAGTTAAGAAATCACCAAAAGCGGACCTGGAAAAAGGTAAGACGATGGGTATCCTGATGGGTATGATCGTCGGACTTGCAGTACTGTTCGTGGGCTTCGAATGGAGCGACCGTGAAATCACAATTGTCCAGAGTGAGGGCGTTGCAGATATCATCGCGGAAGAAGAAGTTGAAATCACGAGACCGGAGGACACTCCTCCCCCTCCTCCACCACCTCCCGCACCTGCTGTGGCAGAAGTATTGAACGTTGTAGAAGATGACGTTAAGTTGGACGATGTAGACATCGTTTCTTCGGAAGACGACGCTACTACGGCACAAGTTGAAGCTTATACTCCTCCTGCAGTAGTTGAAGAAGAAGAGGAATCCTCACAGCAGATCTTTACTGTTGTAGAAACAATGCCTGAATTCCCCGGCGGACAAGGTGCTTTGTTACAATACTTGGCAAAATCAATCAAATATCCGGTTATTGCTCAAGAAAACGGTATCCAGGGTCGTGTATCCTGCTCGTTTGTGGTTAACAAAGACGGTTCTATCGTAGACGCAGAAGTTATCCGTGGTGTTGACCCGTCACTGGATAAAGAGGCTCTCCGTGTGATCAACAGCATGCCGAAATGGTCACCGGGTAAACAGAGAGGTAAACCCGTACGTGTTAAATACACAGTGCCTGTTACATTCAGACTGCAATAATAACATGTAAATAGTACGAAAAGGCTGCTTCTATCGCAGCCTTTTTTATTTAAACAAATAATCATCTATGTTCGCTTTCAATGATATCCTACAGAAAATAGAGCAGGAAATTACCCGACTCCAATTCACCTATCCGCCCAAAAGTTTATACGACCC
>UMEH01056967.1_pt1 | contig 11510 bp, 8 predicted proteins | sample 1964681 | NCBI WGS metagenome assembly UMEH01 (sample SAMEA4836013, study PRJEB28245) | human gut metagenome | biome: gut microbiome; material: fecal sample | place: Denmark | collected 2008
GCCTCCAGCTTGGAAATCTCCTGTATCGCATTTTTATTTCTCTGCTGTAAATGTCCGATGACACAGATATTGGCAATCAAGCCTAACAGAACAACGATTAGCTTATCTCTGTTGATTGGTTCAAAATAAATCCAACTATGGTCTATGGAAAAAAAGAACATAGAATAAAGCAAGGTCAGAATGCCGCACAGCGTCCCCACAAGATAGCCACACTGCACCAGAACCGCCGATAAAAACACAAATAATATAATATTGGGATTGGGAATGTTGAATCTATACACAGCTACACACAGCAAAAGCTGTATTGCGCACAATAATGCACATTCCCTCCCCCTGCTTAAGCTCTTTTTCATCTTTATTACCCCTTTTTAAAATGTAAAAAGCTGTTCGCACAGGATTTTATTTTAATCTCTGTTACTCACAATTTGCACCATAATACAGTACAATTATACTGGTTTTTTGCACATTTTTCCAGTATAAATTGTTCTTTTTTTAAAACATTATCGTTATTTGGCTGATTATTAAAGAATTTTAATCATTAGACTGCAAAGAAAGCTCCCCCTCCTGCCAAACGCCGTAAACCTCCTCCAGAAGCGTAAACGGCTGTGCGCCGCGGAAGATTTCCGTCATTTTCTTTTCAAAGCTATCTGCCGCATCTGTTTCCACCAGAACGATAAATTCCACCTGCTCCGTATAAATCGTATCAAACAGCTCATGCCCATCCTGCAGAATTTCATACTGCACCTTTCCCGAATCGGAATATGCTGCCAGAACGGAATATTTCCGATACAAAACCAGCTCCGCAATCCCTGCCGCAAGCAGTCCCTCCTTCGCAGAATGACCATACGCACGCACCAGACCGCCTGTTCCCAGAAGTGTGCCGCCAAAATAACGCGTCACCACAATCGCCGTATCTTTGATATCCTCCCCCTTCAGCACGCTTAATACAGGCATCCCCGCTGTCCCCTGCGGTTCGCCGTCGTCGCTGAAACGCTGTAATTCGTTTCTCTCCCCAATCTGATATGCAAACACATTATGCGTCGCATTCCAGTATTTCTTTTTCATTTCCTCAATGAACGCCTTCGCTTCCTCCTCGGTTTTCACAGGGCGCACCGTTGCGATAAAGCGTGATTTCTTCTCCACAATCTCCGCCTCCGCCTGCGTCAGTATGGTTTTATATTTTTTCAGCATAAAGTCACCTTTTTTTCTGTTAATTTTTTCTTTTATTTTAACATATTTCCCTGTCCGCACTCAAGTCCGCTTTTGTATGGAATTTTGTTTTTCTGTCCATCCTAAGTCTATCGAAAGGAGAGGATATCATGTTCGGACGAGAATACAGAGATCTGGCAGATTTGCTGTTAAACAACGAGCGTGCAAAGCATTTTTACAAAAGCCTGCCGCAGGATACACAGCAGATACTCACCGAAAACGGCAGTGAAATCCGCACCATGACTGCCCTGCGGCATTTCGCCAAAACTGCACCGAAAACAGACGATTAACGAAAAAAGCGGCTGACCGAGGAGACCTCGGCTTGCCGCCTTTTTCTTGGTTCTTGGAAAATTATTTTTTATCAAAGCCCATCAGCTTTGCGCAGTTATTATAGAAAACATCCTTTATCTGTTCCTCTGTCAATCCGCTTGTCATAACCTTCATGGCTTCGACTGCCGCAGGATGATAGGGTGCATCCGTGCCGAACATAATGCGGTCAGCACCAACCTCCTCATACGCCTCTCTGATTTTGGAGGGCATCGGCATGCCGCTCATTTCAAGATACAAATTAGGATAACGCTTTGCCATTTTCAGGGTAGCATCAATATATACCCCATGTCCATGCCCCATGTGAATCATGACAAGCTTCACATTGGGATGACGTTCTGCCAGAAGCGCAATGCTCCAGGGCAAAGAATAAGGAGGGTGTCCGCAGTGCATGAAAACGGGAATATTCAAATCCTTTGCCGCCTCCATGATGGGGTCCATCAGCTCTGCATCTGCAACATAGGCATGCTTCAGAGGATTCGCCTTAATGCCCTTGAAGCCCTTATTCTGCACATAATCATAAATCATATCTACCGCCTTCTGCCCGTCATAGGGGTTAGGATATACCATCCCCACAAAACGGTCGGGGTATTTCTCTACTGCATCCAGACAGATTTCATTCGGTTCAGAGCAAAGCAGTGTTTTTTCGATATTGAATTCATCCATCTGCGCAATCAGCTGCTCCGCGTTAATGGAAAGCTTTGCCCAGCCGCCGAATTCACCAATATGTGCATGTGCGTCTATTTTTTTAAATTCCTTTACATCCATTTTTTACATCTCCCTTAATTTCTGTATAATGCCTGCTTTATTGAACAATACCACCAGAACTGTCGCCAGAACAACGCCTGTAATTGTCTGCGAAGTCAGCCCCGGTACACCGCCGATGGCATACGCCCAATCGAACAGGAAAACCTTAAACACGGTATACAGGATAATCTGTACGATACCGCCCACGATGGAGCCGATCAGCCAGTTTCCTTTTCTGTTTGGCATGATTTTATCAATAAACAACCCCATGACCGTTGCCATGATGTACTTAATGATAAATGTCGGGATAACCCAGTGCATGTAGCCGCCCAGAAGGTCGGACAGCGCTGCGCCGATGCCCCCTGCCAACGCGCCCTTTCTGGTACCCAGAATCAGAACGCTCAGGAAAATCATACAGTCCCCCATGTGGGAATAGCCATGCAAAGAAGGAATCTTTACGGTATAAATCCCGATGAAGGTAATCGCTGCCATCATTGCTGTTTTTGTAATGTCTTTGACTGAATAGGTACTGCTGTTCATTTTACTTCCTCTCTTTCTTAACCCTTTCACCTTTTCTTTTGTGAAATCTCTCTGAATTGCTTACAATTCTATCATGGAAAGATACGGTATCCAATCCCTCAGGCATAACATTCCAGAATTGTATGGGTATAATTATACAGAATGTATCGGTGCAATTTTGGATTCGCTATACAATCGTCTATCTTTTTTCTGTTCGTTATGTTATACGATCTGTAAAATAATTGCTTATACTTAGAACCGAAAAATGCCCCCCGCATCACTCTATTGTGACACGGAGGGCACCCTCTTCACGAAACAATCATGGTTTCTATTCTTATTTTCTTTTACAGAACAACGTAGTTCCCATTTTCATCCACATCCACGGTCAGCGTTGTGCCGGGCTCTACCTCATCAGCAATAATCTTTCTTGCCAGCAGGGTTTCCACATGACGCTGTACCAGACGCTTCAGCGGTCTTGCACCAAAGGCAGGGTCATAGCCCGTTTCAATGATGTAGTTCTTTGCACGCTCTGTCAGCTCGCATTTCAGCTGCTTATCTGCCAGTCTGCCATTCAGATCCTTCATAATCAGATCAATGATATGGGTGATGTTATCCTTTGTCAGCGGTTTATAGAATACAATTTCATCCAGACGGTTCAAAAATTCGGGACGGAAGGACTGCTTCAGCAATGCTTCTACTGCCGCTCTTGCGTCCGCTGTAATCTCGCCGTTGGCATCAATGCCATCCAACAGATAAGAGGACCCAAGGTTGGAGGTCAGGATGATAACGGTATTCTTGAAGTCCACCGTTCTGCCCTGCGAATCTGTGATTCTGCCGTCATCCAATACCTGCAGCAGGATATTGAATACATCGGGATGGGCTTTTTCCACCTCATCGAACAGGATAACGGAATAAGGTTTCCGACGAACAGCCTCGGTCAGCTGACCACCTTCCTCATAGCCGACATACCCGGGAGGCGCACCAATCAGACGAGACACGCTGAATTTTTCCATGTATTCGGTCATATCGATACGAACCATGTTCTTTTCATCGTCAAACAGGCATTCTGCCAGTGTTTTTGCCAGCTCTGTCTTACCAACACCGGTAGGACCGAGGAACAGGAACGAACCGATGGGTCTGTTTGCACTCTGGATGCCGGCACGGCTTCTGAGAATTGCTTCGGAAACCTTTGTAACGGCTTCCTCCTGCCCGACAACTCTTTCGTGCAGAATATCCTCCAGATGCAACAGCTTATCTCTTTCGCCCTCCATCAGCTTTGCAACAGGAATCCCCGTCCAACGCTCAATGATACGGGCGATTTCTTCTTCTGTTACTTTGTCACGCAGCAGGGTATTTCTGCCACTGTTTTCCTCTGCAAGGTGTTCCTTCTCCTGCAATTCCTTCTGGAGCTGAGGCAGCTTGCCGTATTTCAGCTCTGCCGCCTTATTCAGGTCATATTTTCTTTCTGCCGCTTCGATTTCGGCATTGACATCTTCAATTTCCTCTCTCAGCTTCTGCACAACGCCGATGGCATCCTTTTCATTCTGCCATTTTGCCTGCAAAGCAGAGAAGTTTTCACGCATTTCAGCCAGTTCCTTCTGGATTTCCTGCAAATGCTCCTTAGACAGCTTATCGTCCTCTTTTTTCAGTGCCGCTTCTTCGATTTCATGCTGGATAATCTTTCTCTGGATGATATCCAGCTCAGTAGGCATGGAGTCCATTTCGGTACGAATCATCGCGCACGCTTCATCCACCAAGTCAATGGCTTTATCGGGCAGGAATCTATCCGAAATGTATCTGTTGGACAGGGTTGCCGCCGCAATGATTGCCTGATCCTGAATTTTTACGCCATGATAAACCTCATATCTTTCCTTCAGACCACGCAGAATAGCGATGGTATCCTCAACCGTAGGCTCATTGACCATAACCGGCTGGAACCGACGTTCCAGAGCAGGGTCTTTTTCCACATACTGTCTGTATTCATTCAGTGTAGTTGCACCGATACAATGCAACTCACCTCTTGCCAGCATAGGCTTCAACAGGTTGCCTGCATCCATTGCGCCGTCCGTTTTGCCTGCACCGACAATCGTATGCAGCTCATCAATAAAGAGGATAATCTTACCTTCGCTCTTTCTAACCTCATTCAGAACGGCTTTCAGTCTCTCCTCAAATTCACCACGGAATTTTGCGCCTGCAATCAGAGAACCCATATCCAGAGAGAAGATGGTTTTATCCTTCAGGCTGTTGGGTACATCCTCTTTCACGATACGCTGTGCCAAACCTTCTGCAATGGCGGTTTTGCCGACACCGGGTTCACCAATCAGAACAGGGTTGTTTTTCGTCTTTCTGGACAGAATACGGATGACGTTTCTGATTTCATCGTCACGCCCAATCACAGGATCAAGCTTTTTGCTTCTTGCCTTTTCCACCAGGTCTGTGCCGTATTTCTTCAAAGCATCATAGGTTGCTTCGGGAGAATCGCTCGTCACTCTGGTGTTGCCACGGACGGTTGCCAGAATTTTCATAAATCCGTCTCTGTCCACGTTGTACTGACGGAACAGCTCCTTCAAAGCGGCATTGGGTGCATTGACCATTGCCATAAAGATATGCTCTACGGAAACATATTCGTCCGTCATATTTTCTGCCAGCTTTTCTGCCGCGGTCAGTGCTTTTTCCAGATCAACCGCAACTCTTGTTTCGCCGCCGCTGACACGAGGCAGCCGTTTTACCTCATTCTCCACTGCCTGCGTCAAGCCGTTGACATTGATATTCATCTTCTGCAGCAGTCCCGGAATCAAGCCATCCTCCTGCTGGAGCAAAGCCAACAGCAAATGCTGCTGATCCAACTGCGGATTCCCATATTCAACTGCATTCGACTGGGCGTTTTGAATGGCCTCCAAAGATTTTTGTGTAAATTTCTGTAAGTTCATAACCATTCCACCTTTCAAATGTTTTTTACAAATTCAGGTGATGGGGGATAGCTCCATTCGGGTATCTCCTTATCACAAGACCTATTATATACTGTTAGCACTCGCTTGTAAAGAGTGCTAACAAAAGTTTTTTGTAAATTTTTTGTAACGAAAGAATGAATAAATTATACATATTTTTTCCATTCAACACTTATGCAGCTGTAAAATAGAGGAATTTTTTTTCATTTTTCCGCATCTGAACAGGTGGAAACAAGCCATCTATCACAATTATCCTTTTCCCTTAATATCTTAAATTGATATTGGAAAGGGATACCTGCGCATCATAGCCTTTTTCTGCTATCATATATTCCATACCCTTTTTTGCCAAATCAATATGGTTTTTCGGCGCTACTACAATTTCTTTAATCGGAAGCAATTTATCCGTCAGTTGAATTTGCACATAGGGAATAAGAAAGCCGTCCTTCTCTCTATAAAGACCCGTCCCCTTCTTTTTGAAGATAAACCGATATTCCTGCTCCTCCCGAAAGGCACTGTTTTTGAAAAACATGGCATAAATCGCTGTGATTTTCTGGAATTTTCTGCATGCCTTTTTATATTCCTCACAATCTCTGTTTTTTGCACCTGCCTCGATAATCTCTGAAAAGGAAAGCTGCATTTCATTCGGAATCCCTTCGTTTAAAATTCTGCGAACAATCTTTTTCTGTTCTTCCATTTCATACAGCACCAAGCCATGATACTCAATGGTATTGTTTTCTTCAATGCGTGCAATCAGCCGCTTGCTGTCAAAGCCGATGTTATAGCCGGTTTCATTCCCAAATTCAGACCACATGGTAATGCTGTCTCTGCAATTAGAAAAGGACAGCACGAAATATTCCTTGCTCCTGCCGCCGCCGCAGAGAATATTTTCCTCCAAAACATCCTCTAAAAACATATCGCACAGGGATTTTTCCTCGATTAACTCACAGCAGACCTCACGAATAATCGTTTCAATATAAGAAAACTCCTTGGGGTCATTCAAAAAATCGCTTTTGGTTGCCCAAAAACAATTTGAATGTAAAATCCCGTTGACTCCCTTGCTTTTTGTGTAATGATAAAGAACTGACGCATCAGCGACGTGCTGCAGCTTCACCTGTTTATTTGACATATTCTTTCCCTCTTTCTTCTCCTTACACCCTTGCAAGCAATCTTTCCAGTCTCCACAGGAAACCGTTTTTCTGTATCTCAGATTTTGCAAACTGGATGGGATGGTCAATATAATACTGCTGCACACCAATCTTATCTCTCCCGTTTTTCCCCTTCTTCACATAAGTACCCAAGGAGGTCAATTCTCTTGCCTTCACATTATCCATCAAAATCAAATCCAGATAGAAGGAAAACCAATCCTTGTGCTCCTTGGAAAGAATCGGGGCAGCAATTTCCACCCTGCGCTGCTGGTTTCTTGTCATGATATCTGCCGAGGAAATATAAATCTGCCGTGCCTCTCCCTTGCCAAAGCAATAAATACGGGAATGCTCCAAAAAGCGCCCGACAATGCTCGTCACGCGAATATTCTCGGTTTTTTCGGGAATCCCTGGTAAAATACAGCAAATCCCACGCACGATTAAATCAATCTGCACGCCTGCACAGGAGGCCTCGGATAGCTTATCAATCAAATCCCGCTCTGTGATGGAATTTGTTTTAATGATGATTCTGCCATTCTTCCCCTTTGCAATCTCATTGTCAATCAAGCGAAGCAGTCCCTTTTTCATATCATAGGGCGCAATCAGCAGGCGGGAATAGCTTTCCTCCAAATTCCCAATCAACATATTGGAAAAAAATGCAGCCGCATTTTGTCCTAGCTCCTCATTCGCACTCATCAAGCAAAAATCCGTATAAAGTCCTGCTGTTTTTTCATTGTAATTCCCTGTGCCGATTTGCGTGATGTAGGAAATCGTGTTCCGCTCCTGATATGTAATCAAGCATATCTTGGAATGACATTTAAAGCCCTCCTGCCCATAAACGATGCGGCAGCCTGCCTCCTCCAGCACCTTTGCCCACTCGATATTATTCTTTTCATCGAATCTGGCTCTCAGCTCTACCAAAACCGTAACATTCTTCCCATTCTCCGCAGCCTCAACCAGATACTTTACAACCTGAGAATTTCGTGCCAATCTGTATAATGTAATATTGATGGAAACAACCGATTTATCCCAGGCCGCCTCCTTCAGCAAATTCAAAAACGGCTGCATGGAATGATAGGGATAGAACAGCAAAATATCTCTTTGGCGAATCTGCTGCTTCATCGGCATATCCTCCGTTAAATAGGTAGGCTTTTGCGAATGGAAGGCAGGATAAAGCAAATCCTTTCTATCCTCCGCAAGCTGATATGCCCAAGAAAGCACTGCGGGGCATTTTGCATAATACACCTGATATTTTTTCAAGCCCAATTTTTCAGCCAGCAGCTTCCCTAATTTATGGGTATTCCCTTCCACCTCAAGCCAAACGGGTGCCAAGCGGTCTCTTGCACGTAGCAGCTTAGACATTTGCTCTCTGTAGTCGGGTGCCTCCTCTCCCATTTCGTCATGCTCCAGACTGATATCCGCATTTCTGGTTACGCAAATAATCGCCTGCTCCTCTGCGGTATAAATTTTAAAAATTCGATTTAAATTTTCCAGCACAATCCTTTCTGTTCTTAAAAAGCGAACCCCCTTTTCTGTCGGCAAATAGACCAGAGCAGGCAGTGCATCCGGTACACCTACGATTCCCAAAATCTTCTTTTCTCCCGCGCGCAGCAGTGCCGCCGCATATAATGCCTTATTTTTCAAATGAGGAAACGGATGGGAGCGGTCGATAATTTGCGGACACAGCAAGGGACGAATATTTTTATCAAAATACTCCTGCACAAAGGCTTCTTCCTTTCCCTTTAATTCAGAAATATCCACCTCTGTTATCCCCTGTTTATTCAGCTGCTTCATAATATGCGCATAAGCCTTTTCTCTGCGGCGCAGCATCGGCGGAACCGCCTCATAAATCCTTGCAAGCTGCTCGGCAGGTGTTAAGCCGCTTTTGTTATCCCGCTCATCCGGCTCCACAATGGAAAGGTCAATCAGGGTGCCGACACGAACCATTAAAAATTCATCCAGATTTGTTGTAAAAATCGAGGCAAACCGCAGTCTTTCCAGTAAAGGAACCTCCTCGTTCTCCGCCTCCTCCAGCACTCGCAAATCAAATTGCAGCCAGCTTAATTCTCTGTTTTGCGTATAACTCAAATCGTTGTTTTGATAAACTCTTTCCATAAATAACCCTCTCTTACACCATATTCACTAATGTATAACCGTTCTGCCTTCATTTTTTTCGCCAAGGCCTGCATCAGCAACGCCCCCGGTATAATCGTATGAATCCGATCCGGACATTTCTTCAGCACCGCATCCTTGGCATTGGTATCCCTTTTCAGCAGAAAGGAAACGCATGTATGCAATTCCTCCATTGTAATTTCCCTATGGGAAGCATCCCGCTTTTCCCGCAGATTGATAAGCTCCAGCAGGCTCCTTGCCGTACCGCCGACACCAATCAGCAACGGCTGTGGATGCTCCGGCAATGCCGCCTCCGCAAGATTTCTTTCGATAAACAGCTTCATCTCCTCAATTTCAAGCTTCTTTGGCCAAATTTTTTTGACATATCGTTTAGGTCAGTTTACAAGGAACTACACGCAGACCACGAAACGGGGGCTGCTGACAACAAATACAGGCTGAATATCAAGCACCGGGAAAGTGCGAGATATTCAGCCTGTTTTGTTGTCCGGGGTTTCCAAAGGGGCCTCCCTTTGGCACACGACTTTGCTTGAAAAGTGTAGTGTGTTATACGCTCTGTCGGCGTTGCTGCGAAAATGCCGTTGCCAACCGGGAGGGCAAGGGCATTTGAAACGGCAGGAAAACAGGGCTGTGATTGCGTGGCATGGAGCCGCAAGCGCAGGACTGGTTTCGCCAGCAGACAGGGCGTATATGAAAGCCCCCGTCCCTTGTCCCACGCCGGACTTCGGGACAAAATGTCCCGAACTTGTGGCCACACTTACGAAAAAGCAGACGGATTTTTCTCTCAAAATTGAAATAGGCGGGAAGCCATTTTAGGGCTTTCCCGTCTTGATTGCCCATCAGCAAAGACGGGCAGGACTGTCAACGGCGGCACATAAAATGTGCCGTTTATCTTGACCGTTGACTGGCTCGGCTGGCTTTGCTATTTTCCAGATAAAATGGTATTCATAGCGCAAATACGCCAAAAATTATTTACTTGTTCAAAGTCAATTTTCAAATCTTGCTGAAAATGAGCGAGTAATGTTTGATTGTTCCATTCATATTGCGTATTGTTCCACGAGAGAAATCCCTCCACAAAAATTTTGTGATCAATATGAAATTGTAGAATACATTGCGTCGTTATAGATACGAATTTTTGAACATCGATGGAGGCAAACACACTATCAGGAACACCTGAAAATGCAACAAAAATTGCTCCACCAGAATATGGACCTCTGTAATAACAATACTTATCAACTAAGCCGCAAGTTACGATAGACAGGTTATGCCCGTTGAATGTATCGTCCAATGTAAATTCTGCTGTCGTTAGTGGCTCTAAATTCCAGCGTTCCCCCACTACTTTTGCGTGTGTGGCTACCTGAATAATTTTCTCGGAAAATCCATTGACATTTTCCCACCCCCACAGCCATGTGTTACTTGATGTTGCCTCGCTTCCGATGAATTGAAGCGGATACTTTTGATTTCCAAAAAGTATTACGCCCTCTGAAAAATCAACATTCCAGTCCTGCCCCTTTACCACCTGCTCACTACAAGCAGTCTGTATTGCTATCATTTTACCTAAGCAAGCTGAAAACACTTGAAACCAATTTCCTGTATCAATATTGAGATGCTCAATCCAAATATTTTTTCTGTTATCCTGTTTTCTATCTTTGCCCCAAAATCTCATCTGTATTTCCTCCGTAATATATTTCTTTTATTTCCTCCCCCGCTGCGGGTTCGGATTTTTCAGCAAGTCCGACTTCTGTGCAATCTTTTTCAGCCACTTCTTTTCTTCTTCGGACAGCTTCTTCAAATTCAATTTGAGCCGCTTACAGATAAATGCCAAAGCCGCTTGTTCCGGGTCACTGTCCGGGCTGGCGGCTTCATCAACAGCCTGTAAAAATCCTTTCAGAGGGTTGTCCTCCGGGACGCTGAAAAAATCGTCCTTGTGTGCTTCCCGCAGGTCAAGGGCTATTCCGTTTATCTCCTGCTGTATCACATAGCGACAAAAGCTGTCATCATCAATGTGGGCGGCGACAAGCTGTCTTAACTGCGGGTCGGTCAAGCCGGGATTGTACTGCTTCATAATCGTTGCGCTCATTGTGTCCACAATGGCATTTGCGATCTGTATCTGCTTCACCGCCACGCCGTTCACATAGATTTCAAGGTCAGCCATGAGTCGGGGGAAATCCGGGTGAGCCGCCAGTTCACACAGGAGAGAATTATCCACCAACCCACTTTTCAATAATTCAATCATATCGTCACTCAAACGAAGTTCTGCAAGATCGGCGTTTGGGTAATTTTTTGTTTCGGACAGTCCCAGCAGATAATCGGAGGTCACGCCGTAAAACTTCGCCAGCTTGATAAGGGCATAGTGGCTGATGTCCTTAAAGTCGTCAGCTTCATAACTGCCCAGCGCAGACTTGGAGAGGTGGGTCTGTTCCGCAAGCTGTTCCAGCGTCAGCCCTCGCTCCACACGCAGGTCTTTCAATCGTTCTTGTATGGATAG
>UMEH01023684.1_pt1 | contig 11487 bp, 11 predicted proteins | sample 1964681 | NCBI WGS metagenome assembly UMEH01 (sample SAMEA4836013, study PRJEB28245) | human gut metagenome | biome: gut microbiome; material: fecal sample | place: Denmark | collected 2008
TGTTGTTTTTCCGACTACTTTGAACCAATAAGTAGGTTTTTCATTAAATCTATAAAATACAGCATCTCTTCCAGAACATTCATTAGAAATAATGATTTTTTTATTATCTGGAGTTCGAAATTTCAATCGAATCATTCCTTTCTTCTTGTTTTTCTTTTGATATTGCATATTTCTGAACAAGTTTATCGAAATCTTGTTCTGTTAATTCGGCAAAAAATTTTTCAATTCTTTGCTTTCGCTTTTTTCTTGATTCTTGCTCCATTTTTCCTACTCAATTTCCTGATTACAAGAAATGATTACAACCAATTGATGATTCTTCTCAAATGCTTTTTCGTCAATTTCTACAGTATATGGATATTTTCTAGGATGCTCGATTAATTTCTTAACCAATTCCTTATCTTTCTCTAAAAAGTATCCAAGTCTTCCAAAATATTCTCCCTTACTCATTACCTCAAGATCTTCCGGACGATTATGGTATTTATCTGGTTGAATGATTAACCAAGAATTAGGCTCTCCTTCGATGTGATTCGCATGTATTGATGCAAGGTGTTGATTAACGACATATGTATTTTGATTTTTGATCGTAAATCTGTATTGATTTTTACTTTCTTTTTCTTTATTCATAAAAAATAACCTTTGGCAAGCCAAGTGCGGAAACCCCATTCCTTCAGGTGTTGGGAGGAGCACTCTAACGGCTATGCCATTTCCTTTCTTTGTTCTATCAGATAGCCATGAGGAGTTTGTGAACTACTCGGTCATTGAATGGCCGAGGATTCCCGCTTTTCATCCTAAAAATTGGATCTTTTTATAACTCAGGCTACCTTTGCTTATTTTTGTTCCATCTAATGTCCGGATATTCATAATGGACGCACAATAATATAAATGAGAAATATGATCATTAAATTTGCAACAACAAAAGCACTCACAAAACACACAGTTTTTAAGAATCTTATCTTTTGATTGTCGTTTGTTTTATAGCTCAGCCCATAAGTGAGAGCTATATGCAAAATAGCTATTGCAACAACACCCAAAACAAAGTGAGATATGGTTTCAAACATTAGAATCAACTCCTTCCTTAATATTTCTGCTCATAAATATATCTCTTTTACTTTACTCGTCTATATTTTTAAAATACTTAGACGCTACTTCTTGTTCCATTTCTTTTGACAAATTATAGTAATATTCACTTTGCAATTTATAAAATGCAACTTTTTTCTGCCACACGGCAGCTCCTGTCAAAACAGATCGATTCGATAAATACTCTTATTTTTACGCACCATGTAAAATCTGTTTGATCCTTTGGAAGCATCTTGTTATACATGGTTCTAAAACAAGATGTTGGATGCAGAAAACGAATATAAGGCCTTTGGAAGCATCTAGTTTTACATGGTTTTAAAATCCAACTAATGTTAACATACTCAGTCCTTGGAACCATTCAATTTTATACAGGTCTAAATCTAACGGAATATTGATTTGGTACATATTCTCTCCACCATCTGCAATTACTTTTTCTGATAAACAGCAACATCTTTTCTTTTTCGTTCAATTTTTACCCATCCAGAATTTTCGACATATTCTATTAATTTTTTGTATAATTCATTTTTTCTCCTTTTTGTTTTTTAGATTCCCTATGATTTTCTTCTACTTTATTTTCTTAATATATTCTTCCAAAAGTTCTGAATCATAAGACAACATAGGATAAAGCACTTCTTCTCCCTGACCTAAGTTTAAGTTGTTGAAAACTGTCATATCAATACCATAACTCAGCACAGAAATATCCCCTGTAAGCAGTAATGATGGATTGTCCCATGTTGATTTATTATATTGTGTAACTTTTTTGGGATGTTTCATCCAACTGACATATGGCGATGATCTATCCTTTAACATATCTTCAAATGTTGTGACGCGGTATATCGGACCTTGATAAACAGCATTTATAAGATGCCATTCAAGTCCTACCGCTTTCGCAGTTAATAAGCATTTGCGAAGAGTATCATAAAAATATTCAAAAACATAATTTAATTCATTGTTAGATTGATCTCCTCTAGATTTTTCTTTTTTGAAGTCTAGCCAAAATCGAAAAATTTCTACAATATTTTCTTCCATCTTAGTAAAAAGAAGCAGCTGATCTGGAAGTAAAGCTTCTTTGATAATGGTTATATCTTGTAATATATTTTGATTCACCGATTGTAATTCTCTTATAACAATCCTTATATTTGAAATTACTTCTTTTATATCATATGGCTTTCCTGATATATTTATTTTTACCCATAGATCTATTGGATTTATTTGTGGTATCTTGGAATCATCTTCACTATCTTTATTTAAGATTGCATTATAAATGTTGTTTGTCAGCATTTCGTAATCAGAATCATCAATATGACCCTTCCTTTCAATGTCAACTAATGTTTCAATATCTAACTCATCTAAATCTACCATATTAGAAATAAAAGCAGGTGTTGCTACCTTGCTGCACAACAAACATGCAGCTATCTCCAATGAAGTTCGAATTTTAGTTTTTTCTTTTATCTCTTCATATTCTTTGATATTATTCTCTTTAATCAATCAGACCATACCTTTCTTAATTATCATACATACACAAACGATTGCGGAGCATGACTAACTCCAAAATCCTCTAATGTTTTAGGTTGTATGTACTTTTTTACATTCTCTACTTTGTATGCCACAGCTTTATTTCTACCCTTATAATATGTATCAAAAAAATCCTTAGTAATTCCTGAAAACTCATTTGTTCGATTCCAGATTTCTTCCGGATCATCAACTAGAACCTCTCTAATATCAGCTTCTCCAACAACCTGCATTATGGGAGCGGTTGCATAAATTAACATTTTCTCGATTGGCTTTTTGCAAGCCACTTTTCGGTATTCATATTTTTTTGTTCCGTCCAGAATGCTTTTTGCATACTCTGGACGGATTGCAAATATCGCTGCGTTGCTATTTTTCTGCATTTTCTTCTCCTTCCTCTGCCTCTTCTGATCTCGAATTCCATAATAATGCCATAGCAAAAGCTCCAAAAATTATTACGTGTGTTGTTAGGCTGTCAAATTCTGTTAACATACAATATAGTGCCAAAATAGCATATGCTATTAAACCAATATCACGTTTTTTGAAACAATATACATATCCAAACAAAATGGAAAATAAGATTGCAAAATACGAATTTACATCACTATCTGGATAATTTTTATTCAACCGAGCTGAAAAAAGTAAGAACTTGTCTACTAATCCAGTCATTTTTGTTGTACTTTTTTGATAAAAATCTTTATCTTCAAATAATTGATCATATTTCCCTGATTTAATTATGCTTTCTCCTTCGATAAATCCATCAGCAGACTTTAAGGAAACTGAAAAATCGGAAGTTAATTTTCGTCCTTTTTTGTCCTGATATTTTGGCATACCCTCAGATGTTTGACCAGCTCCAAAAGGAGCTTCAAAAGCATATGTTGCAAATATCTTATCTTTACTGTTTTCTATTACTACATTCTTAAATCCTTCCATTTCATTTTCTGTAAATCTATGCGGATACAGATATTCTTCTTTTCCTGAAAAAGCAGCAGTTAAAATTCCATTGTTTGATTTGTATTTTAGCTCACATTCTGGAGTGTATATATAAAAAACATCCACTCCTTTTGCGTATTTTTCATATTCTGCAGCTGTTAATTCAAATTGTGTAACATTATCTGCATAGTCATACTTTATTTTTCCTAATTCCTTCTTTTTCGTAATGTTTTTGACATTACATTCATATTTCTCATATCCATTTTTAGTTACTTTTAATTGATCTACTGAACATTCTTTTCCGTAAAAATTACGATCATTTTCTAACTTGTCTCTGTTGAGATTAATTACTATCATCGTAATCAATGGAAGTAACAACAAGATGATCAGCATATATTTTACCCGTTTTTGCATTTTTCTTCCTTTCTTTTGTTTTGTATTGTTTCATCAATATCATTCATTAATGAATATCCGAAGTAAAAAGCCGCAATTAAATAAAATATTACATCTAAGACAAAATGTACTTTTTTCCCTTCCTTGTTATAATATACCGCTGCCGAATAATTCATTATCTTGTCTTTTATACCATATTTTACGTTTTTCTCACGTACATACATTTCAGAATCTGGATACAAACGATCATACCTTCCAGGCTTAATCAAACTTCTGCCATCAATCTTTCCCAATAAGCAAGTATTTTTTATCAAAATATGTATAGTTGTATATACTGTTCTACCGTCTCTATCATATCCTGACGTGCCATTATCGCATTCATTGACAAAAATTTTATTATGACAATTCTTCCAGATAGCTTGTTTAATAACCGCTAATTCTTCATTAGAAAACTTTTTTTCAGTAAAAGATAACTGCTTGTCCATCATTTCCGCGTAAATTTTTCCTTTATCAGACTTATAAGAATATACACACCTTTTCTCATACATTGTGACTTTTTTCCGATGATCTTCCTGAAATTTTTTATAATCATTTTCACTAATGAAAAATATGCTTCCATTTTTTATTATGTAGTAAAATGTTTCATTCTTATTTTTTTGTATCTTTATTTTCTCAAAAGAACATTCGACACCTATTGATGAATTGTCCTTAATTTTAATATCTGATAACTTTATCTTATTAGTGTAAAAATTACGATCTGTTTCCCATACATCTCTTTTACTGTCAATGTAATTTCCTATTGTATATGGACTCATACTAATAAGACTCATTGTTGCTACTGCAGAAATTATGATTCCTTTTAAAATCCAAGCAACTTTTTGATCTGTATTTATATTACCCTGTGATATTACTCGTGTGGAGTTATTAGTACATAGAATCGTTATAAATAATACAACTCCTTCTATAAATGTCATGGCTACTGTAATTATCAATGCTGTATCTTGTATTCTCTTAAACACACCATTAAAGAAATAAATTTCGCCCAAATATTCAAAAACTAAGAAAGAACAAATTATGAAATTGCACAAAATAACGAATGACTGAATTGAATAAATTCGTTTTGATGTTCGTTTTTTCATTTTGTAACTGCATTTAAAAAGATACAGATTGACCGTAAAATTATCAAGGATTAACATCCATATAAAAAATTTTCCTATAATTTTTAACAATTTTATTTCCTCCTGTCTTTTATTTTTTAATCATCCAATAAAAAGAAAAGAAATTATTCCAATAGGAATTCCAAGGAAAAGTGTGTAGATTAAATCTAAGATAACTAAGAATAAAATAAAACTCATAATATAAATTACAAAATAAGCATATTTCTTTTCACTATCGTAATATAAATCTGCTGCCTTATTCATCATCTTATCTTTCCAATTATATTTTTCTGTTTTATTTGTAAGATACATGTCGGCATCTGGATATAACCGATCATATTTTCCAGGCATGATCAGACTTTCTCCTTTTACATTTCCATATGTGTTTGTTTCATTGTTCTTTATTGAGAAATCGGTACAAACTTTTTGTTTCTTCCAGTCATGATAAATGACATGATTATGTGAATCTGTTCCATATTCATTCACAAAGATTTTATTTTTACACTTTTCCCAAATATCTATTTTCATCTTCTTCAATTCTTCTTTTGAAAAACTTACTGGATAAAAATGAATCTGATTACCTGTCATTGTTGCATTAATCTTCCCTTTATCAGATTGATAAGAATATTGACAATCCTTTGCATACATAGTTACTTCATCACAATTAGCCACATATTTTTTGTAATCTTTTATACTTGCATAAATCTTATTTCCGTTATGTGTTACATAGTAAAATACGTTTCCATTTGCCTTCCCCTTCCTAAATTTCTTTGAAGAATAAACAATTTGTTTTGAACCGTTCTTATCTAATTTAATACCATCCAATTTGATATTCTTTGCATAAAAATTTCGATCAGTTTCCCAATCATTTCTTTTATAATTGATATACACTCCCAAGAAATATCTGCTCAAATACAAAACATTGAAAGCTATAATCAGGATTGCAGCTATAATGTATGCTATGACTTTTTTCATTCGGTTTTTTCGTTTCTTTTCTTTTTTATCTTTACTCATCAGATCACTTCCTACTGTTATATCTCTCAAGCTTAACATCGATTGCATAATTAAAATCAGATTCAGAAAGGTCCAAATATAATTGCAGTGTATTCAAACAAATTTGAACATCTGCCATTTCCTCAATGCATCCTGCATTATTTCTCATTGACTCTTTTCCTCGCATGATCTTTGTTAAATGTTTCGTTAATTCGCTCATTTCCTCGATACACACAGCAAATAGTTCATTTTGACTATGGTTCTTGGCATAATCTGTATGTATCTTTTTCCGTTTTTCATCCGACATGATTTTCGCATGATCTTGAATCTTTTTATCTAATCGTCTTTCAAATTCTTTTTCTTTCATACGAAATGCACCTCCGCCTGTTCATCTGGCCATATGATTCTCCAAAATTTATCATATCGTTTCTCCAAATTAACTATTTCTTCAAAAATCCATTGATTGATATGTTCTTCTCGTCCATCTTCTGTTGGCTTAAAGGTCTTAATTTCAATTCCAAAGTCTTCCTGTTCTAGTCCATCTGCCCGATCATCCGGAGATAATGCCAATACTTTACTAATCGGCCTGATGTTAAATGACTCTCCTAATCCTGCTAATAAATGAGAAGATCTTGCATTATTATAATAAGCTTCTAACTGTCCTCTACTTGATCGTGTGGAATCCTCACTCCAAAATGAATGAAGTTTTCTGTATTTACATTCCAGAATAATACTGCCAAGATAAACATTTCGCTCATTGTCATATACATTAAGTACAATATCCGGGCGGTTATGATTCCTGCGATCCCCATGCTGCTTTGCAATGTATAATGGGTGATTGATATCCGTAGCTTCTTTCTCTAATGGCAAACATTGATCATAAACCACATCAACCCTGATTACCGGGTTTGAAAAGCGGACCATAGTACCTTCTTTTAAAAACGGAAAAAATACTTCACCTTTTAGATCAAAATTCCAATCAGAATATTCCAGATCTAATTTTTCAAAGCAAAAATGACATACTTTGAAAAAACACCACATTTCATACAGATAGCTGCTTCTCTTCCATGTATAATCAAATTCTGGATTCAAATGAATCTGTACTTCATTCTGCTTTAATTCCATATGCATCTGATAAATGGTATTGTAGCGTGTATCAAGAATAAATGAATGTGGAATATAAGGTCCGGATAGTTTTCCAACTTTTCCAAACCATTCCTGAGCTTTTAAGATTGCAGTTACCTTTTTTAATTTTTCTGCTGTTTCTCGAAATTCTAAAAGCATTTCTTTGTTACTTTCTTCTTCCATATTAAAAGATTCCGCATTATCAAGAATAGCAATAAATTCTACCAGTTTATCATCGTATTCCTGGAGCATATTTTTTAATAAGCGATTTTCCTGAATGTCATAACATGTCCTTTTGACTGGAATCTTCCATCTGGCATCGCATCCAGATCTTGTTGCGTATCTTCTCATGGTTGCTGCATCAAAATTACGTTCATTGTTCTTCTGTAAAGATACATTTTCATATTCCGTAACAATCTCGCATTTTGGATTTTCAGCAATATTCATTAAAGCCATGATCACACGTTTTGAATACTTTTTCAGAATCATGAAATCATATAGAATTCGTGGAGGAATTTTTATGTTTTTATTACCAATTCCAATATTTTTCTGAATAATGTCCTGAGCTAGTCCACGAACTTCTTTTTCCAGATCATCTTTCATCATTTTCCATTCTTTTTTAGACATTGCTTTGGGCAGGATGTTTAGCACCCCATAATACCATTTTTCATTGCAGTAAATTGACATTTTAAAAGAGTCAACCCTTAATGTATCTGTTGTGCTGTCGCTGGAACATAATAAAAAGCTTTCTGGTGATACGGTACGATATAACCGTCCCTCTTCATCTTCAAACAGGTTCTTATCATCATATGGCATGACATCCAATGCTTCCAGATATAATCTTGCGTTTTTATCTGCTGAATCAAATAATACTTCTAATGTCTCATTTTCTTCTGCTGCCAAAGTATAAAATCCATTTTCCCATATATCACGTTCATTCATGCTGAACTTAGAACCAACACTTTCCTTATAACCAGGAAAGCGTTGGATAAGTTTTAAGGTAAATGGAGTCCTAGATACAATATCCATATGCCCCTAACTCCTTTTGTTTTTCGCTGATTACTTTTCTACATTTCTTAAAATCTGATAGCTCGCTATATTTATCAAAGATTTGATTAAATCCTGTATTACTTTTTCCATTCAGCAGTCGCCCAATCTGAATTTCTGGTCCGCGAACCTTTGTTAATATTCTCTGTGCAATCTGATAATCTAATGCTACACCTTTATTAAATCCATTAATCTCTGTCTTAGGAAGATTATTGATGTACATTTTAATAGCTTTTACAATTCGTGGTCCGACTCCATATTTAGCACTGGCTGACTGTAAAAGCTGGTGAATTTCCCACAATAATTCTTGCACCTTATCTGCTTTAATATCAACATCTTTATTGATTAACGCATCATATTCATCTTTAGACCATGTTGGTGTGATCAGACTTGCATATTGCTTCTTTGTCCATTCTTTCGAATAATCCAGAACATCTAATTCAATTACATTAGCACGATCCAGTACCTTATCAGAAAAATGATATGTAGATTCATCGATGTTAACTGTTCCAATAAATCGGATATTATCCCCGATGATAATCTTGCTTGGATATGTTGCTGAATTATATAACTGTCCGGCATACTGACTATCATATAATTGTAATTCTCTCTGATTTTCTGGACGTTCTAATAATGATAAGAACTGGCTGAAATAATGTTCAACTCTTGCAAGATTCATTTCATCAAAGCAGACAATAAATAATTTTCCTTTATTTTCTTCCTTTTGTGCATTGACCAGAAAATCAACGAATCCGGTATCTGATGGACGATAAACATTATGAACCAGATCAACATATCCAAGCAGATCGGCATCATCATTCCAAGATGGTCGCACTGGAACAAACAGTAATCGATCATCTTCCAGGTTATTTCTGATTCCTAATGCCCTTGCATAAATTTCAACTAAAGCAGATTTCCCAGTACCACTAAGTCCGGATAGAATTACAAGATTGCTGCACTTGATTGCTGTATGTACATTGACAAAATCTTTCATGTTATAGAACAAGTTTCTCTTCTGACTGTGATAATCCATCATCTGAATTAGTAACTCATCACTGTATTCTTTTGTATTAACCTCTTTTAATTCTTCCTGAGCATCATTAACTGTCTCTGTAAAACTCTCTGCCTTTTCCTGATTCTGTTTTGTTACTGGTTCTTTTTTCTTTGCCTCTAATTTTTTTGTTCTTTCAACTTCTGCTTTCAAAATTTGATCTTCAATCTGTTTATAAATCGTTTCCGGAACAAAAGCTAATGTTGGATTAGCATCCACATCATAGACAATCTTTTCTGCCTGATCACTGATATCAATTTTCAATAGTTCCTGTCCTTCTTTTTCTAAGATCAATCCTCGCTGCGAATTATATCGGCAATTTGCAATCTTCCCGATCACATACAATTTCTGATTCTGATTTTTCCAGATTACAAATGATGGCTGACTCTCTGTTGCATCGTATCCATAGGTACTTCCTAATGGCTGTTTTGCTTTGATACAATCACAAAATTCATCTAATGTATTATAGTTTCTGTATAAGCTCCACTGACTTTCCAGTTCCCATTCTCTTACGATCTCATCTGTAGCAGCAGAAAACACCGGAACTCCTTTAAAATATTCATCTTCATTAAATTTTACTGGCTTATTAACAAGATGAACTTTTGTCATTCTTTCAAATTCGCCATCATTTGCTTTGAAATTATAGATAAACAATTTGTCATAGATATGATCCCAGAACTTTTCTACCCTTTCTTCATCTGAACGATATTCATCATCAAATTTCTGATCATTCTCAAATGAATTCATATATCCAGTAAATAATTTATCTGATTTATAGTCGCTCATCATTGACTTAACAACATACTGTATTGCTGACTTTGTATTGATAAACACACCTTTTCTTTTTGTATCTTTTTCAAGTGCCAGTGTCCCTATAATCTGCATATCTTCCTGATTCATAGCCTGTCCCCTCCTTGTAATTTCTTTTGTAATGCTTTCCAGTCCCTAGCCTGTAATATTTTTTGGTTAGCATACTTTTCTGCAACCTTGATTAAATCTGCATGTGTAAGCCCACTTCTGATGTACCAGATTTGATCAAACACTGTTTCTGTATAAATCTTTTTATTTAACTCTTCAAGATCCGTTAGAAAATAGATATTATATCCTTTGATCAAAACATCTGCCGGATTTTTTGTAACACATAATACTTTCGGATCTGAAACTCCTGATGTTTTTGATAAAACAATGTTCTTCTTAGGCTTATATTTTCCTCTTATTTTCTCTTTTAATTTGCTGTTTTCAACACTTAATGCAATGATTCTGTCATTATATTCTTTTACTGTAGTATCTTTTCCCTGTTTTGTTTTTTCATTTTCTCTGATCAATCTTCCATTTTCTTTCTTAACTCTGTTATTTTCTTGTTCCAGGTTACTGCATTTAATTTTTAAATTCTGAATGTTTTCTTTATATTTCTTTCCACGATTTTTCCAATTATCTATTTCCGCTTTTAACTTTTCATTTTCTTTTTTTAATAAATTATCCTGAACATTTACATCATCTTTTTCAGAAGTATCTTTTATTTCTTCTGAATCATTTTTTTTATCGTCTTTTGGTTTATTTTCTAATTGATTGAAGTATTCCTCAATTTCTTCATGGGAATCTGGATCTGTTATCCATCTCACTACGTTGTATAGCAAATATGTCTCATCATTTCGATCCTCTGCCATTTTTATCATTGCTTCAATTAATAGTTCATAATTATGTTTTCCACCTTTTCGGATTTTTCTATTTAAAACAACATCGTTATTAATAAATTCGACTTTTGGCCGCCATTTCTTATCACTTCGCTGATTAGCGATTCCAGGAACCCAAAAGCCACGAAACCACACTTTATTAATAAGGATTTTATAATCTTCTGCATTCATGTGGTTCAGGATCTTTTTTACAAGTTCGCATTCATTCACGTCACATCACGTCCTTTTCCTTGTTTTCTTTTGTCAGCTTATTTCAAGAACATCTATTCTTCTCTAACATCTGATCAACTTCTTTTGTTACATCTACACAACTGATTTTTTTAGGCCATGTTTTTAAGATAATGCAAGAAATATCTATCTGTGCAATACAACTTCCATCGTTCAGTTCTAAATATTTGTAAACAAAATAATCTCCGAGACCTTTATCAATAGATTCCTGCTCAATTTTTAATATACATGGCATATCAGTGCTATATCCAACTCCAAATCCAGTAACATACACTCTTTC
>UMEH01037504.1_pt1 | contig 11476 bp, 10 predicted proteins | sample 1964681 | NCBI WGS metagenome assembly UMEH01 (sample SAMEA4836013, study PRJEB28245) | human gut metagenome | biome: gut microbiome; material: fecal sample | place: Denmark | collected 2008
AGAATTTAAATATTACATTATACTTGATAAGGAAGGAAAACGCGTATCTCCAGGATACCGTGAAGATGGTGATGTACCAGAAGATGTAAAAGAAAACGGGTTTTTAGTTACAAAATCTGAGTTCACAATGCTATTAAATGGTTATTATAGAGATCCAGAGACCGGAGAATATAAAGAAATACCACCATATGAGCCAGGGCTTGATGAATTAAAAGATTCTAAGTTATTGGAAGTTGATGCTTGGACTGCAAGTAAAATTACAGGAGGTTTTATATCTGAATGTAGTGGAGAGATGGTAAGATACGACAGCGATAAGGATACGCAGCTCACAGTTTCTAGTGATCTTAATACAATCAATTCAGCTCCTGATAAGTTTTCGGAGTATTATCCAAATGGTTATCCTATGAGAGGCTATCCTGATGGTGGAACCGAAAAAACAATTTATTACCTGACTGTTAAACAACTCATTCAATGGAATGTGGATTTGGGATTACATAGAGGGGCCTGTAAGCAGGCTGGCTGGGAGAAACAAGCTTTGGTTGATGATGCTGATAGCAAAGAAGCTTTAGATGCCATAATTTTAGAAAAATAATAGTGAAAGGCTGAAAAAGCGCATAGATACTGCGCTTTTCTAATAAAAATTGATGCAAAAATATCATACCGAATTCAAACCGCCTGCTATCCTGAGAAACCAAGGGATACAGGCTTTTTTGTTGCGTAAATTCGTGCCGGGTTAATACCACTTAGAGCTGTCAAATGAGGTCTATAGCCTTTTTTAGCTCATGGAGGGACTTATGAGTATAAACCCGTTTAGTAACTCCTTGACTGGCGTGACCAAGGATACGCTTGACTGCGGTATCATTGGCCCCTGCATTATCCAGCATAGTAGCGCATGTGTGTCTGCATTCGTGCGGCGTATGCTTACATCTACTAGCGGCCATGACAGAATCGAAGCGTGTTCGGTATTGATGGTAAGTAAGTTGACTGCCTTCGTCTGTAGTAATGAGATATTTACCTGGCTGCTGCATCCAAAATTCAAAATAGGGTATAGTTTTTTTTGATATTGGCACAGCACGATTTCGACCGGCAGCAGTTTTTGACTCTCGAACGATAAAATATCGCTGTCGCAGTTTGACGTCCGTTTTGACGATAGATAACAGTTCGGAGGTGCGAACACCGGCATATATCATCATGAGCACCGTCATAGCCCATTTATCGCCAAGCTTTTTTACTCTGTTGATTTGTCGAGTATTAAAAGGCGTTTTAGGGTATTTCACTTTATGTTGATCGATGTCGATGTACTGACTTATGTCTGCTGTTGGTGAGATGATCTCATACTTAACTGCGTAAGTGTAGCAATGGTGCAGTATTTGCCGGACTTTCTTTTGCATTGCGTATAATGCGCCAGATTCTCTTGTATCACGAATAACAGCTTGCAGGTCACCGATTTTTAATTCGGCAAACTTCTTGCCATACAATCTATGGCAGTGTTTGTATGCCGAAAGGTAATTAACCTGTGTAGTTTTGGCCAGTTTTGGAAATCTCTCGGCCCGCATAAGCTCAAATACTTCCGAGAAAGTAATCAATGCTGGTGCGAAAAGAGAAGGGTTTTTGTGGTACTCGGCCAAAAGAGCTAATCCTTCTATTTCTGTGGCTGTATCACCGATTGATTTTTGACGGCCGTTGATTGTGACTTTTACAGACCATGGACGGCGGCGGTTACCGTCAGTTCTTAATACCACACTACCAAAGCCGTTAGGTAATTTCATGCGTTTTCTTTTTTTAGTATTCAAAATATCACGCTCCTTTAAGGAGCATTATACAGGAGGCAAAAATGAACTGGGAATCTTTTAAATTTGCGGCAATAGGTGCCGTACAGACTTTGACACAAGGGTGGTCGTATAAAGCTTTGATTGCGGCAATGTTGGCTATGATTTTGCATAAGCATGCTATATTGTTTTACAGCTTTGCTTTCTTAGTGTTTGTTGATTGTTTTACAAAATGGGTTGCAATATCGTATCTTCATCTAAAAGATAGTGGTATTGAAAATCCGACTATTCTAGAATCTATTAAAGGAATAAAAAAAGCTAGGGCTGCCAAAAAGATAAAAAGTGAAGTTATGAAACACCGTTTCCTTGGGAAAATCGGTGTTTATTTAATTTGTGCATTATCTGCAGCTGTTGTTGATGTAGTTATGAGAGTTTTAGACAAACCGACTTGGGCTGTTATGACGGTTATTGGATATCTTGTTGTAACAGAGCTGCTCAGCATTATTGAAAACTTAAATGATGCCGGCGTGGAAGCTATGAGCGGATTAGTCGCTTTTGTTAAAAAGAAACTATGAGAATTGCAGTTAAATTTTGAAAGGAGCGTAAAAAATGAAAGTATTTATAAATCCAGGGCATATGCCAGGCGTTGACCCTGGTGCCGTGAATCCTAATAGTGGTTTAAAAGAATGTGATGTGGCATTAGCAGTAGGGAAGCTTGTTGAATATTACTTGAAGAATGCCGGTTGTGAGGTGATGCGTCTGCAGAGCGATAATTTAAATGGTGAGTCTCCAACTTATCCTAATGTTTGCCAAACGGCAAATGACTGGGGAGCTGATGTTTTTGTCAGCTTGCACTGTAACGCTTTTAACGGCTACGCAAGAGGTATTGAAACGTTGGTGTTTAACTTTGGTGGGCAAGCCGAACGATTGGCTGCTTGTGTGCATAAGCAACTTGTTGATACTGAGCAGAGTATAGATCCACAAATACCAGATCGCGGGCTGAAACAACGTCAGAATTTATCTGTGCTGAGAAATACCGATATGCCGGCTATTCTTATCGAAATGGGTTTTATTGATAACGATCACGATGTTATTTTGCTGGAGAATAAACAAGATGCGATTGCAAAGGCTATTGCACGTGGAGTAACCGATTACGCAAATTTATAAAAGTAATGGCAAGATACTACTTCACATTACGAAAAGTTGATTTAGCATTAGAAGTACTTTGATTTGTATTGATACTCGTGTTAATGCAGAAAGTTGTGAAATTTATAGAACAGGTTGTATAGTTTTTGAAGGGAAAATTTAATGTTTATCGAATAACTATATTAAATTTTTATTAATATGATTATTCAAAGGTGAAGTATATGGCTGTTTACACAAAAAGAAAATCTGATTCCTTTTGGGAAAACTATAAAGCTATAAATGCAGAATTACGGAAAAGTTTATTTTGTATTCCACCATATCAGTGTGTAACAGGTAAATTGGTTAGCGAACTTGCGTATGAGCTTAAGCAAGGGAATTTGTCAGCAACAAACGTAACATGTAAAATTTTGTCGCCCGGACAAAGAGCTTATCAGGTAGAGTATCGATATAAACAATGCAGGATATTCACGCCTTTTATGTCTGTTATAGAATATGCATGCTTTGATGCAATGAATGGCAACGAAATATGCGCTTATATGACACTTCTACCGCTTGTTGAAGCTGTTCTTAGAAAATGGGCTGATGAAGATTCCGCTCTTTCGTTTAATAAAATGAAAGGTTTTGCACTTTTGCTAGATAAGTATTTGAAGGAGAAAGAATACTATCTTGATGATAGATGTGTTATAACTGATGAACATATAGAATATTTGCGATATATTCTTGGTGAAGTGTTATATGAAGATTTTGATGCTTACGAAAGTAAGAATTTTTCTATGATTTTTAATAGAAATTTAACTAGCCATAAACTGGAAGGAACTACTAACCGTTCTGAAGTCCTGTTTAATATGTGTAGAATACTATTAGTTTTGGACATTATAGCAGAGTTGTATCTTATGCAATATCCGAAGTTATATTGGGATAATGTTTTTTATGTAAATCCAGAGAATGACAAAGACTATCAAGTTCGTTTTAATTTATATGTGAAGCTTTGCATGTTATCCATAGGACCAAATGATTTGCTTTTAATTGATAATTTATTTTTATCTAGTGTAGATGATAATATAAAACAGGTGGAAATTGATCGATTATCAAGGGATATTAATAGGATTATGAATTCTGCAAAATAGTATATTGAATAATTTGAAAAAATTTAATTTAAGCACTTTGCGAAAGCAGAGTGCTTTTTCTATGGAGGAATAACATGTATGAAAAAATCAAAAGTTGGATATCTAATAATCGCTTTCTTGTTGGTATGGGTGTTTGTGCAGTTCTTTTTCTTGCCTGCTATTTGTTCAGCCGAGCCGGTATACGTGATAACGGAAACAGAACTAACGACCCTGGAACAAAACTCGAACAGGCAGTTAGCAATCAGCAGTCAATTAGCAGCGGAATTGCAGATAGCAAAAGAACGGTTGAAAGTATCGGATCAGGAATTGACCGAAGCCAAACTGCAGAAAGAGCTGCTGCAGAAGCAGTTGACCGAGCTGGAAGCCTTGTCGAAGAATCAAGAAAACTTGCAGAAAGAAATATTGAAATCCTTGCCACCATCCGCACCAGGGGTCCTACGGGAAGTAGGACTGAAAATTGATGTTGATCGCTATGTTATAGGTGCCAGCTACGGAGTGAGCCGCCGGATAGGTAGCAAATATATAGGATTTCGAGGCGAGTATGATTGGCAAGATAAAAAAACTGGTGTGTGGGTAACATATGCGTACTAAAGAAAGCCTGACTATTACTTAATGTAGTAGTCAGGCTTTCTTTTTTATTATAAAATTAAGAAGTAGAAAAAATGTCGTCTTATGTAGAGGTATAAAATGAGATTGTGGCATGAAGAATTAATACCATTATTACCAAGGCAACAGCTACTTGGGCAGCATCGTGAATGTTGTGCTATGCGAGGTAACGGTTGGGGTAAAAAGCATAGAGTGGTAGATTATGTGTTTAAGCATAGTTTGCATGATCTTGAGTTGTATCATGCAAAGGTTATGCAGGAGATGTTTAATAGGGGTTATAAAGTAAGTAGTGAGTGGTTTTATAGGAATTATAGGGGAAAGCATATTAACACTGTTCCAAATGACTTAATACCTTTAATAAAAGAAAAAGTATATTTAGAACATGATGAAGTATATATGCACGAATGTTTGGAAAATTTAGCGAAAAAGGGAATCATTATTGAAAAATCAAACTTAAGATAAGTGAAACTTGAATTTCTATAAAATAAGCCTGTATATAACATATAGGCTTATTTTATGTAAATGTAAAACTAAACTGAAATACATAAGTGTTACTATATTAAGAAAATAGATAATGCGAAGAACAAAAAGTATATATGTTTGAATGCTGATGATAAAAAATGCACGAATTAAATAAGGATGTATAATACGGATTTGAAGTAAATATTAATAAATATAAAAGTATACTAACTATTTGTTTATTGAACAGAAAAAGTTAAAAATATATAATATAGAAAAGTAAGAGAGCAATATATTGTATTATTGAAAGCTATATAGAGTGAAAGTATATGTGGGGGGGACATGCGTTTGCATGGAACTTTCATAGCCTACCTCTCTCAGATAATAATTCTGAGGGAGGTAGGCTTTTATTTTTACAAAAAGAAAGCGGACTTTACTGGTCTGTTTTAATGGGGGTGAATATGCAAATAAATGTTACTACCGATTATGCGATAAGAATAGTTTTGTATCTGGCTATACAAAACAAAGTCACTACCTCCAAAGATATCGCTATGGCAATGGGGATTCCTAAGAGCTATATTTTTAAAATTACTAATAAACTAATTGCAGCAGGGATTATCCAAAGAATCGTGGGTGCTAAAGGCGGTTTTATATTGGACAAGAGGGTTGAAGAGATATCCATGTATGAAATTTTCAAAGTTATGGAAGCGACGGTGAAGATAAACCGTTATTTGGAAGGAAATGATTACTGTAAATGCTTTGAAACACAAAACTGCTCGTTAAGAAAATTTTATTCCATGATGCAAAGTAGTTTGGAAAACATGTTGAAAGCAACAATGATTAAAGATGTATTGGACATAAACAAGTAAGAGGTGAGATATGCTGGGAAAAGCAACATATTTATTTTTAGAAAATACGAGTAAAAGATGGCATGAGCATCAAAATAAAGCTCTAAAAATGTTCTTGGTTCAGGCATTATGACGAAGTAAGGAATGAAAATAATGAAGTTAGAAGGATTTGAAGAATCAAGTGAAAGGGATAAATGTGGGCATTGAGGCGGATTGGTAATGACGTGCCCGATTTGTGGTAAGGAGTTTGGTTGTAATAAAGCTTACCATGTATATACAGCTTTAGTTAAACGCAGACGGCAGTATTATTGTAGCTACAGCTGTTATAAACAGCGGCCCAATCCAAAAGAAAAAAGGTGATGGTGGTAGATGGAATATGTTGGTTAAGGCATAAAGGTCAAGAAGTAGTTCGGGTTTATTTTATTCTAATAACTTGTAAGTAATAAATTAAACATTAAGTAAAAAAATTGAAGGAGGGGTTACTTTGAGAAAGAAACTTGTTATTTTATCTGGTCTGATTGCTGTTAATAGTTTGAGTTATGCGTCTGGCTATGACTGGCAGACACCAACTGAAAACAACTGGCATGTTGTTATTGCCAATGGGGAGATGAATTACGCAGATGGAACGATCCTTGGTGGTAATGGTACAGCTGCAGCTCCAGAACCGTCCGTTATCTCTGCGGATAAGGGTGGCGTTGCAAAAATTATTTCCCCAGGAACTCTTAATTTAATAGTTCGTCCAAAACCTGGCATGACACACAGCTGGTTATATGGGGTATATGCCTATTCTTCCACGGGCGGAACTACAACCAGTCAGACGACAGAGTTGACTTTTGATACAAAACTTAATGTTGATATGGAAACTTCTGTTTCCCAAAATACTGGTGGAGAATCTCTAGGCGCAGCGCTAGATATTACGGCTCATGCGACAGATGGTACTGTACCTGGGGCAGGTGCTATTACTAAAGCTAATTTTAATGATGATGTAAATATTAAAGTTGTGAATAAGACGGAAACTACCGGAAGCGGCTGGAATCCTTCCTCTGTGGAAGGAATTTCGATGAGCAGTTTTTCCGGTGGCAGGAATGAAGTCGTATTCAATAAAAAACTTGATATTTCCGGTAGCGTGGATACTCAAAATAAACATATTTACGGTATCAGGTATGAGGATCAGAAAGAAAATGGCAAAGGTAGCCTGTTACTGTTAAAAGGAGATACTTCGATAAATGTTGAATCACTGCATGGTGGGCGTGCATGGGGGTTATTTCCCAGGCGGCCGGGGGAACACAATCATTCGAAACGGAAAAGGGTACGGCTTTAAAAATCAGGACAGTACAAAAAGGTGGGCAAAACTATGCTGAGGCTCTTAAATTTAACGCTTTCAAGATGAATGAAGGGGTCGGTAGTCAGAATGTAAATATACAGGGCGCTGCTGATATAACTTCTGAGGGAGATTATTATGCTGTCTCCGTGGCAACTAATGTCATCGATAACAGCAGACAGAAGATAGTTTTTGGTGATGAGCTTGCGGCTACCGCTGCTTCAACAAAGTTTTGTTACGGACTGAGAATGGACAGTAAAAACGAGGGTGTTTCTGACATTACCGTTGCAAAGGATCTTCGTATAGAAGCTGCTTCGGGCTCAAATGCTTACGGTATTTATGGAACCTCTGAAGCTGCAGGGCATAACTCACTTGCAGTTAACGGTAAAGGTGATATCAAAACCTTAAGTGAAAGCTCATGGGCTTATGGCATATACAATTTTGCGAAGACCGGCGGGATAAGAAATATTGCTTTTAATGACGGGCTGATTATCAACGCTTCTTCAATCCAGGAAAGTGCGGTTGCCATTCGTGCGTTTACTGACGGCAATGAAGGCGGCATGAGTAAGGTAACGGCAGAAGGAAACATAGATATCAATGCTAATGACGGCATCAAAGGCTGGGCAGCCTGGAGCGACGGGAATGGTTCTGAGATTGCTCTTAACCAAGCAGGAAGAGGACTGGTTAAGGGTGAAGGCATCAGTTTTGCTAATAATAGCGGCAGGATATTGTGGAACCTGAACAAATCCGGATCAGTGCTGAAGGGTAATTTGGGAGCGCAGAATAACGGGTTTGTTGAATTAAAAATGGAACAGGAAGGAACTGTTTATATCGGCGCGGCAACAAATAATCAAGGAAATGCATCAGGGAAAATAGACATTCGCGCAATCAATGGATCTGTATGGAAAATGACAGGTGATTCATCTGTTACAAATGTGGTTTTAAATAACGGCGCTTTAATAGACATGACTTATGCTTCTGGGTTCCAAAAAATTGAAACAGACGACCTTCAAGGTGTTGATGGAATGTTCAAACTTGACATAGATGCCAGCACAAATGTTGATAACAGTGACAGGATTTATGTGAAGGGAATGTTTACTGGCAGCCAGTATCTAGATTTAAATGAAGTTGGGCATGGGAACCTTGATGGTGCAGAGGGAACTGTGTTGGCAACAGTAAACAATAACAATGGTACCTTCTTGGCGAAAGATGGAGAAGGAACGCTCTATTGGAAGCGTTATGAACTTGATAAGCAGGTAACTGCTGATACGAGCGGAAACTATACTACGGACTGGTATCTGAAGAAAATTACAAATATAGAGAACCCTACTACCAGCACGGAGATCATAAATGCTTCCAATGGACTTAATTACCATACTTGGCGTACAGAAAATGACAAGCTGTTGCAGCGCATGGGTGAACTGCGTCATAATGGTGAAGAATCTAAAGGTGCTTGGTTCAGAGTGAAGGGCAGCAAGATTGGTCGCGAGGGCAAGTTTGGTTTTGAAAATAAATATACTGCCTATGAGTTAGGATATGACGAAGTTACCAAACGCACGGAAGAAAAAACTCGTTATCAGGGTGCAGCTATCAGCTATACCGATGGTAGCAGCAGTTACAGCAGAGGCAGTGGAGACAACAGCAGTAAGGCCATCAGCTTCTACAATACCGAGATTGGTAGCAAAGGCCACTATCTGGATTTGGTGTTTAAAATCAGCAATATGGATAACGATTTTACGGTTTACGATACTAACAGTAATAAGATCACCGGCGATTTTAACAATACCGGCGTAGCATTGAGTGCTGAATACGGAAGGAAAAATGCTTTAAAAAATGGCTGGTATATTGAACCGCAGGCACAGTTTACACTGGGCTATTTGGGAGGCGACAGCTACACAGCCAGCAATGGTATTGAAGTAAATCAAAGTGGCATTAAAAGTGCTGTTGGCCGTATTGGTCTCAATATCGGCAAAGAAATCGGCGGCAAAGGTATCGTTTATGCTAAAGCTAACCTGTTGCACGAATTCTGCGGTGATTATGATGTTTCTATGACCGATAGCAGTAGTCGAGTAAATGTGAGTGACAGCTTCAACGATACCTGGTTTGAATATGGCATAGGTGCGGCTTTTGCATCTGGGAAAAACAGTCATGTGTATTTCGATGTAGAGCGTAGTGCCGGCAGTGATTTTACTAAAAACTGGCAGTGGAACATAGGTGCAAGATGGAGTTTCTAAATTAAGTAGTATTTATTGTTATATTAAGAAAATGAGTTATCTATTTTGTGTGATATATAGCTTATTTTTGTGAAAAATCATAATTGTAATTAAAGACACATAGTTTTACTGCGCCCGAGAAAATAAAAAAAGGCGCAGAACAAGAGTATGTTTCTTTTTATAAATTTTTAAGTCCTGATAATAAAAAAGTTGAAAGGGGTCGAATGAAGAAACAATATTAATGTCATAAAGTTAATAAAATTATCTTAAAAAGATATAAATAGGATGAATGCAATTAATGCAAATGAATTTAAATATATATTAATTAACACTTTATTGAATGCAAATATCTGAAAATGTAAAATAAAGAAAGTAAGAGAGCAATAAAATGTGCTATTTAAAGTTATATAGCGTGAGAGTATATATGGGGGGGACATGCATCTGCGTGAAACTTTCATAGCCTACCTCCCTCGGAAAACTTTCTGAGGGAGGTAGGTTTTTTTGTTTAGTAAAAAAAGAAAACATATTTTGTATATCTTGCTTTATGAGGAAAACGATATAGTGATTTTAATAGAAATAAGTTAGCTGAAAAACATATTATATTTGTAAAAAATAACATTGAGGAAAAAGTAGGAGATACTAATGAACAAAAACTTAAAAAGAGCAATTTTAACAACTATAGTATTGATGAATGCAAATTATATAACAGGTTATGCAAGTGTATATGATAATACTGAGATAAATACTAATTATGTTTCCATAACGAACGATACACTTTCTAATGCCACCATTACTTCTGGTGGCAGAGTAATAATGACAGCTTCTGATGGTTCAGATATTATTCTGAATAAAGGTCAACTTGAGATGACTGGAGGAGTTTTAACGAATGTTAATTCTACAGACGGGGTTATAACATTAACCAATGTTAATGGTAATAATATATTTTTAAATGAAAAAATGGGGCGGACTAGTTATATAAGATTAATAGATAAATCTGAGGTCGTTGGAATAACTTTGGATAAAGGTTCTTCGTTATTTCTCGATGTCGATACATGGAACAATGCAATTAAAAATCAGAGTATTGTAAAAAAGTTGACGAGTAATGGTGGAAATATTAGGTTGACAGGAAATGGGAAAATTACAGGAACAAATGAAGAAAGAAATATTTTAAATGATACTACATTAAGCATTTATGACAATAGTGTACTAGAATATGCTGATTTTAGTGGTAAATCTATCATTGATGCAAGCCAAACTGATCGAGTCAACTCTCCACAGGGTGAGTTAAAACAAAATATTAATAATGTAACATTAAATGATAGTTCAGAGTTAAGAACCTATGGTAATGTGGATGAAGTTAGTATAAGTAACATTTCTCTTTATGATGACTCAGAAATACATGCAAGAGAAGATGCTAATTTAAAAAATGTGTTTCTTGGAGATAATGCTACTTTATATGTTTATGAGAACCTGATTGGTTTAGAAGATTTGGAATTAAGAAATAAATCTTATGTGCTCTTAAATAATCAAATAACAAGTATGTCTATTGACGGTGATTTCATTGCAAATGGGGGAACTGTTGCTTGGTCTAGTGGGAATGATTATAATGCTAAAACTCTTACAATAGATAATCTTATAAATGATAATAATACAACTACTAATTTTATACTAAAAACAGATCTTGATTCTGAGACTATTGTAGAATCAGTTGTTGTGAATAATGCTGAACAAGATAGTGTTATAACTGTAGGTGTCAGAGATAAAAGCAAAATAGATAACTATAATGTTGGTGATAATAAGAAAGTACTGGTTGTAGTTGACAATAGTCAAAATCTTAAAGTTACTGGTAAAGAGATAGATAATGGAGGAATATGGAGTGTGACTCCTACAATTGAAAATGGATCAGAGTGGTGGATTGGATACTGAATGGTATTTGACAAACATTCAAAAGAAGGAAAATGGCAATACTGAAACCATCAACGATGGT
>UMEH01066808.1_pt1 | contig 11417 bp, 6 predicted proteins | sample 1964681 | NCBI WGS metagenome assembly UMEH01 (sample SAMEA4836013, study PRJEB28245) | human gut metagenome | biome: gut microbiome; material: fecal sample | place: Denmark | collected 2008
CGGCGCAAGCCGAAGCAGATGACAAAGAATAATAAGACTTATGCCAGAAGGCTCGACACCGCAAGGTGCCGGGCCTTTTTCTATCCCATTGTGAGGTACAAGATGAAAGAAATGAATATACAGTTCCACAAAACACGACCGCAAAATCCGTTTGACGATGGGGCGAAGGCCCGTTTGCACCGTATGGGCCTTCTGAGGATAGATGGAAGTGTGGACGAAGCCACATTGAACGCCTTGAGCCGCGCCTATTCCGGCTTATTGTTTGATGACTTGTGTGACACTTGTCAGAACTCTTGTGAAATCACAGAGATCCTTCGGAGAGTATATGAAGCCGCGGAGCAGGCCGAACCACGGCAAAAGTTCCTATTGATCTGCCTGCAATACGACGCGCTCTCTCAGCCGCTTCCCAATCCAATTTGGTGGATCAGCGGTGATTCGGAGCTTGCCGGGGACTTTGCAGAGCGTTTTATCTGCCATCTGAAGAAGCTGAGCAAGGCAATGGAGGTGACGGAGCCATGAAGGGAATCCTAATCTATCAGCCAACAAGCAAGTCCGCTCCGCTCGCCGATTTTATTGATGGGCTTGATCCGCGGCTGCGGGAAAAAATCCTCCTGCGGCTGTATTTCCTGACCCAGCTCGAAAAGCCGGAAATGAAAGAACCGCATTTCAAGCGATTTTCAATCGAGCGCTATCGGGATCTCTGGGAGCTGCGGGTGAAGAGCAAAGTGCTCATACGCATCATTTTCTGCACGCTTCCCAATGGAGATGTTCTGCTTTTGCATGGCTTTGTGAAGCGTCAGAAGCGGGATACAATGCAGGCGCTGGAGCAGTCTATCAGAATACTTGACGCGCTGCGGGAACATCCGGAGCGCGCGGTAGAATACAAGATCAAGGAGGAGAAAGCGTCATGAAGCAGGTATCCGGCATACCGCCTGACCGTATGGCAGGAATGCGCATCACAAAAATTATTTGAGAAGGAGGCTCTCCCAAACATGAAAAGAGTAATATCCTGCGTGCTGCTGATGCTGGTTCTTACCTCCAATGCCTTTGCGTTGGAGGTGCCTACGGACACAGTGGTTCAAAACCTCAACGGTAGTCAGCAAGCGATCAAAACCTTTACAGTATCCCCTGAGCAGGACCCTGCGGCACTAATTGAGGAGCCCTTTGAGCTGGAAGGGTATCTCTACACCTTTGCGGACATTGTAAAAAGTGAGAATCCCGTGGAAGAAAAGCGGATTCATACCGAGGTTATTACCGTTGAAACAACGAAAGATGACCTTGCTCTGATTCTGGAGCAGCTTAAGCCCACCATCGAATATGATGACGGCAGATTTCAGGGTACCCTCGCATTGGACCACACCAGTCTCAATACCGTAGCCGCCGGCTATGCTACGAAAAACTACACGGTGACGGAAACCAAAACCATCGGACAGCTTGACCGCAACGATATGTCCTATGTCCCCGCGACAACCATCAAGAACGGCAGAACCCTGAGCCTTGCCAATGTGGAGTGGCAGGTCACCGGCACCGATCTTGTGGGTGAGGCGCTGATGCCCTCTCAATATCAGGCTGTTGCTACCTACTCTGCGAAAGCGTCCTATCAGGCGGCTACAGGCTATGTTACAACAGCGGAGTATGTTGGCGATGTGACCCACGAGGGTGTTGAAAGTGTTACTTATGTTCTGACCTATATCGGGACAGAAGTGAACCACAAGGGCGCGGCTGCCGCTCAGGTCGGAGCGTTTTTTGCGGATCACTTTCCTTGGATCTTAGGTGGAATCGTTCTGATTTGCGCCGCTGTTGGCGGCACGCTGCTTGTATGCCGCCGAAAGGCCGTAGTGAAAGCGGAATGTGAAGCGGATGAAACAGAGGAAAACGAAGAAGATCAGGAGGTGTAAAAACATGAAACTCTTTCAGAAACTGGTCTGCATGGCATTGACAGCGACAGCAACAGCATCCCTTTCTATTTGCGCTTTTGCCGCGGACTATACCTTTGACACAGCCGCAGACACCGACTATTACCCTTCAACCTCTTATGAGGACACCTACGGTACTGCGTATCATTACGGCAGCAAAAGTCTTGTGGATTATCAGATTCCCGAACTTCCCTACGGCGTTCTCAGCACCACACAAACCGGCGTCATGGAAAAGCTCCGACTCCCCGGCCTACAGCAGACTGTAGGCGGTTCGGCTACCGGTATCTACGGTGTGGATAGTGGCGTAGGTATCCCAGCGGTCACACCCGTCATTCCGTCCTATCAGGAGCCTGCTTATACAAGCGCCAAAGATATGGAGCGAAAGGACGGCAGCATCGGCACCCTGAAAATTCCCTCCCTGGACATCAACATGAAGGTCTGGGAAGGAGAAACCAACGAGAGCATGAAAAAGGGACTGGGACATTACAGCTCCACCTCAGCGTGGGACGGCAATATCGGCGTGTGCGGCCATAACCGGGGCGCCAAGTACACCATCGGCAGCATCAAGGATCTGGAAATCGGTGACACCATCACCTATACCACAATCTACGGCACCCGCACATATGAGGTCGTTTTGGTAAAGACCATCTCTAATTCCGACTGGAGTTATCTGCAGGCGACAGCAGACAACCGTATCACGCTTACCACCTGTCTTGCCAATCAGCCTGAAAAAAGAATTTGCGTTCAAGCAGTGCAGATAATTCGGTGAAATGATGGAAAACAGTTGGAATTGCACAAAAAATGTTGTGTCTCCGTTTTATCGGCGTAAGGATTTAAAATAAACCTTTGACAGCCTGAATCTTCTGTATTATCCTCAAATCACTCCGGAGAATCTTAATCAAAAGGAAGTATCAGTTTGGTACAGAATTTCAGACCAAATAGGAAAGATGACGAAATACGGGTCAAAATGGACATCACTGTTGACCTTCCCGCAGAAGTCGCGGAACAGGCAGAACGGATGGGCATTTGCGAGTTTGATCAATGCACCTTTGACGAAGCTACCCGACGCATGACCGCAAGTGTAACCACCGTCTTTTACCGGAAAGGGGCGTGATCATTTGAAGCGGATCCGAGTTATTTCCCTCGCTGTAATTGCTGCACTATCCTTAACAGTAACTTCTTTTGCCGCCGACAGTAGTCCGCAGCAGCAATCTGCTGCCGCTTACCTGCGTGAAGCCGGCATTATGCTGGGCAACGAGTCCGGCGACATGATGCTGGAGCAGGGGCTGACACGGGCGCAGATGGCGGCGATGCTCACCCGAGTTGTCGCAGATCCTGAACAATTTGAAAGGGACAGCACCTTTTACCGCAGCCTATGCAGCTTTACGGACGTTCCGGAATGGGCAAAAGGCTATGTGGGCTACTGCGCCGCAAATGATCTGGTTGCAGGGTATGGCAATGGACGCTACGGCTCCAATGACCCTGTTACTTCTGCGGCAGCCTGCACGGTGATGCTGCGGTGTTTGAATGATGTTGACGCTGAGTGGGATTATCAGTCTGCCTGCCGGACTGCCGTTCAGTTGGGACTTGCTGCGGAAGAAACTGTTGCGGACGCCGAGATTACCCGCGGAAATATGGCGGTGCTGATCTGCCACACGTTGGCAAGGCTTGGTTATGACGTGAAATTGTCCGAAACTGCACAGCCAAATCTCTCTGCCAATGGAACATCGGACGCAGCCGCCGTGCAGGAAACAGCAGAGCCCTTCGATGCTGCTGCGGCCAAGCAGGACATCATTGACCGAACCAACGCTCTGCGCCGCGAAAAAGGTGTTGCCGCGCTGACTGTCAACGACAAGCTCATGCAGGCGGCGCAGGTACGGGCAGATGAGATGGCTGCCAGCAGCGTTTACTCCCACACAAGGCCGGACGGAAGAAAGTATATCACCGTCACGGACTGCCCGTACATCGGTGAAAATATTCACTTGATCGGAGAATGGCAGATTCGAGATTCTTCGCTCCCGTCCTTTGCAGTTGAAGCGTGGAAGAATAGCGCGGCACATCTGAAAAATATGCTCAATACGAGATACCATGCGATCGGCGTTGGTGTTTCACAAGGCACTGTCATGGGCGAGCCCTACTGGTATTGCGTTCAGCTTTTCTTATTGGACGGCTACAATGTCACATGGGTGGATGCGCCCGCAGCAAAAGGGTGACTTCGCATAATCAGTTGACATTAACGGAAGTCCAATTACGATGAACAATTTCATAACACAACCAAGCAGACCGAGGAAACTTGGTCTGCTTATCTTTTGCGAAAAAGGAGGAAAAGACCTTGAAAAAGATGCGAACAAGACTTTTATCACTGCTGCTTGTACTGGTGACCGTTCTGAGTCTGCTGCCTACCTCGGCATTGGCGGCGTCCAGCACCGGTACCGGCATCAAGCCCACCAGCAACACAAATTACTGGACGACCCGCCTGCTCCATGACGGAACGCCGTACAGCTATAAGCCGCCCATGGCAGCGGGGAAAATGCTCTACTGCATGGATCGCGGCTATGGCTACCGCTGGGGTACTCCGTCGTTCCTCAACTCTTACACCTATACATCCGCCACCGGCGCGGACGCGGACGCTGTCCTGAAAACAGCGCTGGCGCAGAGCGGCATGGGTGAACTGGATGCCCAGCAGCTTGAAAACTTCAAATGGATGATGACGTTCATTTCGGACTATAAGGGTGACATCCCCGGCAGCCTGTTTATGGCAGCACAGACCTATGTGTGGGATCACCAGACCTTTAAGGGTGAGGGCGATGGAGATATTGACGGTGGCGGTTACGCCAACGCGGATACCTATGAAACCTATCTCGGCTATATTGACTGGATGTTAGCCGAAAAAGCAAAGGAGGACGCAGCCTTCCAGAAGCAGATCGAGGAGTACGCCGCACAGGGCGTCATTGCTACGGTTGTTGAAGATGACACCGCAAAATGGGCAGTGTGGGCAAAGTCCAGCGTAAAGGGCCGCCAGAGTTTTTTCAACTATTACGCGCCGAGAAAACTCTCTCTTGAAGCGCAGCCGGGAGAACCGGATATTCCCCCTGCGGGTACAGGCGATATTACGCTGAAGAAGGTTGCCGCAGGAACCACCCGTGGTTTAGATGGTGCCCGCTTTCTGATTTACCGGGACGGTCAGATCGTGGGCAGCGATGTAACGGCAAACGGCGGCATCATCGAGGTCAACGATGTCACCAAGGGCTTGTGGAGCTTCGTAGAAACGGAGGCTCCGGCCGGGTACTGCACCGATCCTACCCCCATCAGCGTCTATGTGGATACCACAGATGGCGATAAGCAGTACACGGTCACTGCCGAAAATTACGCACTGCCCGATATGAAGATCACCAAGCGGGATGCCATGAGCGGCAAACCGATTGCCGGCACGGTGTTTTCCATTAAGTCCGTTACCGGCAGCTATTCCACCTCCGTCACGACCGGGACGGACGGCTCCGCAACGCTCCCGGCCATTCCTGCCGGTGTCTATGTTGTGCGTGAGGAATCCGTTCCCGAGCCGTACATCGTAACCAATACCGAGCAGACCGTGGCGCTGCGCCCCGGCAAAACCTCCGAGGTCACTTTCGTTGACTATGAAAAGCCCGGTCTTGAAATTATCAAGAAGAACATCGCCAACGGAGAGCCTATCGAGGGCGTGACCTACCGCATCGAGCAGATCGACGGCAGCTTTTCTACCAGCGCCACCACCGATAACCATGGGCGGATTTTCCTCGACTCTGTTCCTGTTGGCACATTCAAAGTAACGGAGATCAATGTTCCAAACCATGTCATTCTCTGCCCCATCCCGCAGGAAGTGGCGTTGAAGCCCGGCGAAACCTCTACCGTCACCTTCTTCAACGCGCTCAAGCCGACGCTGGAGATCCGCAAGGTGGACAGCGTTACCGGCGATCCTGTTAAGGGCGCTAAGTTCCAGATCTGGTATGGCAGCAACCACACCGACACCGGCGAGCTCAACGACCTCGGCACCTATTTTTCCAATGCAAGCGGAAAAATCATTCTCCCTGAGATCAAGGATGGCTGGTACAAGGTGACGGAATTGGAGCCGGCGTCCGGGTACGCCATCAAGGAGCCTGCCACGCAGGAATGCTTCATTTCCGGTGGCGAGAGCAAAGTCCTGACCTTCGAGAACACGCCTCTTTCCGCCATCATCATCCGCAAGGTGGACAGCGAGAGCGGCCAGCCGTTGGAGGGTGCATGGTTCCGCATCCGCTACCTTGGCGGCACCTCCGGCACAGGCGGTACCGTGGTTGGAGAGATCAAAACCTCGCAAAACGGAACCGCCATTTTAACGGGCCTCGCCGCAGGCACTTATGTCTGCGAAGAGATCTCCGCGCCGGACGGGTATGTGATCACCGACGCCACGGAAACGGTCTATCTCTCCGGTAAGGATCAGGACGTGATTACCGTGACCTTTGGCAACGATAAGATGGGTTCTCTGCTCATTGTCAAAAAGGACGCCGTGACCGGTGCCCCCATTTCCGATGTGGAGTTCTTCATCACCGATTCGGATGGCAGCGTAATCGGCAACGCCAACGGAAAGTATGTGACCGATAGCGCGGGAACCGTCCGCATTGATGACCTGACCCCCGGCATGACAGTCATCGCGAAAGAGGTGCGGGCAAAAGACGGCTATATTCTGGACGATACCCCGCAGAGCATCAAGATCAAGCGCAATGCCGTCATGACGCTGGAGTTCCGCAACCAGCCCAAGGGCGGCGTGCTCGTGAAAAAGGTGGACGCCGTGACCGGCGCTCCCATCTCCGATGTGGGGTTCCTTGTCACGGATTCCGACGGCAATCTCATCGGCAATGCCAACGGCAAGTTCGTGACGGACAGCGCAGGTACATTCACGATTACGGATGTTGCCCCCGGCACCACGCTTATCATCAAGGAAACCCGCGCAAAGGCAGGCTACATTCTCGATGATACCCCGCAGACCGTCAAGGTCAAATCCAATGAAGTCACCACGCTGGAGTTCCGTAACGCCCCCAAGGGCAATCTCATCATCGTAAAGCAGGACTCCGTTACAAAGGAGCCGTTGGAGGGTGTCGAGTTCAAGATCGTCTATGCGGATGGCTCGTATGTAGATGCCGAGGGCGGCACGCTGTCCTCCACCGGACTGTACCGGACGGATAAGGCGGGTAAAATCACCATTTCCGGCATCTCCGGCACCATAGTAGCGACGGAGGTGAAATCGATCCCCGGTTACACCATTGACGAAAACACCCGTACCCAGACCGTGGTTGTCAACCCCAACGATACGCAGACGCTTCACTTCGTGCGCTTTGTTCCTTGACAATCTGCGTGGAAACACGCAACAAAACAAGGCAGATTCTGAAGAATCTGAACTCTATGCTTGATTCGGCAGGGGCAGAACCTGCCTGACCCGGCGTGACGGGTAACAAAAACTCTGAATCTCCGACGTGCAGATTTGTAGTGTCATGCAATCTGTACGAAGCTCGGTAAAGAGCGGTAGCATGGTCTGAGACGGCTATGCCCGCAGGAGGCTATAAATCGGTCATGTCCAGAATGTCTTGTTGCAACCGACAAAAGTCCCGAATGTACGGCTCGTAAAGGCGTAGGATGATTATACAGCCATCCGCTCCCATGTGGAGTGCTGTCGCCGTCGAAATCTGAAGTAGTGGAAAACGGCAGAAAACCAAAAAAGGTCGAATGTCTTTGGCAGAATATCACACAGGCCAAAGACGGCAGCCGGGTCAAAGGGACGGGCTAAAACCGATATGTAAAGCTAAGGCATAGGGAACAAAGGAACCGTGGACGGACACATCCCAAGATGTAAACAGAATGACACTTCTGTCCGCACAGGTAGGAAATGACCTGTTAATCCGCGGGACAGCAGCCCGTAGTAGTGATGAAACTCCTGTAATGGGAGTGGAGCGAAGGGGCATAGTCAATGCAGATTTGTATGTGAACAGAAAGTCGAGGAAGCCGTAGGCATACCTGACTAAAACCAGAAACACCAATTCCAGAGAGGAGGCGGTGCGTATGGCACAACAATTCGACTACCCAAAAACCGAAACTCAATTACGCGAAATTCAAGATGCACTGTATCAGCACAGCAAAGAAGTCTATGAGGCTGGCGGCCGTCCGGCATTCAAAGGACTTCTGGAGATTATGTCAGCAGAGTCAACCATTATCACAGCAATCCATAATATCAAAGGCAATCATGGAAGCGAAACCCCTGGTGTAGATTCCAAAACCATGCGCAAAGATTATCTTCAAAAACCATTCCCGTGGGTTGTAGCAGATATTCAACGTGCATTTAAGCATTTTGAACCCCAGCAGATACGGAGAGTATATATCGACAAACCGGGAAAATCAGAAAAGCGGCCTCTGGGCATTCCTGCAATACGGGATAGAATCGTACAAGAATGTATGAGGATAGTGCTGGAACCTATATTAGAAGCACAATTCTTTGCACATTCCTATGGATTCCGCCCCATGCGAGATGCGGCTATGGCCTTAGAACGAGTTGACATTATAATGCACAACACGGGAAATTACTGGATTGTCGAAGGTGACATCAGCAAATGCTTTGACCGTATCGACCACAGCATACTCATAAAGCGGTTGTACCACATGGGTATCAAGGATAGGCGGGTCTTGCAGATTATCAAGGCCATGTTAAAAGCCGGGGTCATGGAAGAATGCGCCGTAAACGAAGAAGGAACACCGCAGGGCGGCCTAATCAGCCCACTACTCGCGAATGTTTATTTAGATATTATGGATGAATGGGTATCAAAGCAATGGGAAAATAAACGAACCAGACATCAGTATGTACAGGACCAGAGCAGGTACGCGGTCATGCGCAAGAAAACCACTCTTGTTCCCGGATACCTTGTCAGATACGCGGATGACTTCATCATTGCAACAGACACCCGAGCACATGCGGAAGACTGGAAAGCTCGCTTGCAATCCTTTCTTCAGGAAAAAATGAAATTGACATTATCCCAAGAAAAAACACTGATAACAGACATCAGAAAGAAGTACATCAAATTCTTAGGCTACGAGTTCAAAATGGTTCGGGGGAAATCCCGCAGAGGCTACATCCCAAGAACGATTCCAGACCGTGAGCGATTAAAGCGCAGAGCTGACAAAATCGCGGAAGACATCAAAAAGATTCCCGGTAATTACAGCCGTGAGCAAATGGTTGGTGCAATAAACCGCATCAACAGTCAGATAAGAGGGATTATCCAATATTATCAATGCTGTACATGGGTAAATATTGCCATGCAAAAACACAGCAGAAAATTGCAACTTGCGGCAAGGCGCCGCTTGAAACAGTACAACGGGAAATGGATTCCAGCAAATCAAACCCGGAACCTTCCTCGAGTACACCAACAATACAAACAGAAAATTCCCTCTATCAAATACCGGGACATCTATGTAGGCTTTACAGCGCTTACCTTTTGCAGATGGGAAAGAACTCCACCTAAAAACCAAGCTGAGACACCATACACCGACACTGGGCGGCAGTTGTATTTTGAACGTACGAAAAAGAAGAAAATGCAGGCGCGTCTGGATGAAATGTATTCGGATAGGTCGGCACGGGCAATCAGCTATGGCAAATGGGGGAAGTTCAACAATTTCGAGTTTATTATGAACAGGGCTTACGCTCTCAACCGTGATAAACTCAGGTGCCGGGTCTGTGGAGGTTGGTTAATCGCTAATACGCCATGGGCACACCGGATAAATCCATACCTCCCATTGGATAAGGTGAACCGTGTCAACAATCTGATTTCGCTTCATAAGAAATGCTTCATCGCGGTTAATAATCCGAATCAGGACATTAGTGAGTTTGATGTCAAAGCACAAAAGAAAATTGTCGGTTATAGGGACAAACTGGTTATTTCACATACACGCAACAAATAATTTGCATTGATGGAGCGCCGTGTGCGGTGAAAGTCGCACGCACGGTGCGAAGCGGGGGAAAATCCACCCTGACTGTCCCAGTCCAACTGGGATAAAAGCGGTGGATTACCTATCGCTATTACAACACGCCTATTGGTGGCGTGGAGATCATCAAGGTCAACGAGGATAACCACAGTGAGCGCATCCCCAATACGACCTTTGAGATCCGCAAGGTGGACGATGCCTTGGTGGATACCGTTACGACGGACAAAAATGGCCGTGTGTTCGTGGCTCTGGAGGATGGTAGTTACTATGCAAAAGAGGTCACATCGAACAAATCGTTCCGGCTGGATGATACGCCCCACTATTTTGAGATCAAGGACGGCAAGCATGTGACGCTGCAGGTGACCAACAAAAAGCTCAGCGGCATCGTCATCCACAAAATCGACAGCGTCACGGGCGAGGGGATCTATGGCGTAAAGTTTGTCCTCTATGATGCGAACAAGAAGCCCATCGGCGAGTACACCTCGGACGATGAGGGCTACATCTACATTGACGAGATCCCTGGCGGGCTGAGCGGCCGCTTTTATCTGAGAGAACTGGAAGCCGCCCCCGGCTACACGCTGGATAAGCAGTATAAGACCGTCTATGTCTCTCCGGGCAAGACCGTGGAGATCGAGTGGGAAAATACCGCTGTCACGGGCCAGATCCAGATTTATAAGTACGCCGCTGAGTATAACGAGGTCACCGGCACAGCACCCGGCACGCCGCTGAAGGGAGCAGTCTATGAGATTGTCAACGCCCGCAGCGGCAAGGTGGTGGACTATATTACCACCGATGCCCGCGGCGTTGCGGCAAGCAAGGCGCTGCCGCTGACCCGTTATCAGATTCGTGAGGTCACAGCGCCTGCGTATTGGCAGGTGTCCTCGGAAATGTTTGATGTCACGCTGGAATATCCCAGTCAGATCATCAAGCTGTCTGCCTACGATAAACCTTCCTCTCTGGGCGTTACGATCACCAAGCGCGGCAATAGTGCTGTGATGGCTGGCAGTCAGATGCGCTATGACTTCACCGTTGCCAACACCAGCAATGTGCCGCTGGAGTCATTCTTCTGGCATGACCGCATTCCAACGGATATTGCCAACGCAACGGTGCTGAGTACCGGCACCTACAGTGCGCGGCTTACCTACCGCATCCTCTATAAGACCAACTACAGCGCAAGCTATCAGGTGTTGGCGTCCAATCTGCTGAGCAGCAACAACTACAGCTTTGCCCTAAACGCCATCCCGATGCAGGCAGGTGAGGTGGTAACCGACATCTATTTTGACTTCGGAACCGTGCCGGTGGGCTTCCAGTCCGTGGCGAATCCCACTCTGAGCGTGATGGTCAAGGGCACGGCGGTCAATGGCTACCAGATAGTCAACCGCGCCGATGCAGGCGGCAAGTATCAGGGGACCTGGCAGACCGCAGCGGCCAACTGGATCACCATTGTCCGCAAGATCGGCACTACCCCGAAACTGCCCAAGACGGGATATTAACTACTGAAAGGCGGCAACCAGCGTAAAG
>UMEH01028162.1_pt1 | contig 11406 bp, 8 predicted proteins | sample 1964681 | NCBI WGS metagenome assembly UMEH01 (sample SAMEA4836013, study PRJEB28245) | human gut metagenome | biome: gut microbiome; material: fecal sample | place: Denmark | collected 2008
GTTGTATATTTGCTTTTTAGATAAATCAAGCATTACAACATTTTAAATGGTATCTATGGAAGAGATTATTAATGGGGTGAAATATTATATCCCAAACAATTTAACCTTGGAACAAAAGGCTATTTATGTACACATAATAGACTGGAAACGCAAAAACATTACTACGGAGAGAGGTGTGTATAGAGGACATGAATACGATGCCATTTTCCCGGAAAATTCAGAGGTTCCTCAAATGATGTACAAGCCAATTATCCCATACTTACAGGAAATGCAAATTGGATATTTTGCTTTTAAGCCTCATAAGTTTGCCTGGCATGCCGTAAGTTCTCAAACGGCTTGTATAAATCTTTTCATGCCTATACTCCTTTCAGAGGAAGCTGATAATATATTGCCGCTTATTCCCGGATGTCCTTCCGACTTTAAGAAGATAGCAAGAGACAGATTGCATCATGGATTCTGTTTTGAATATTGGGGACAGGATATTCAGTCAGGTAAAGGTGTCCTTAACGACCACTCCAATGGAGCAGGAACAGATGCAGACGTGGCTATTGCCTATTATGACAAAGAAGATAATTTGTGCCTGTGGCTTATCGAGCATAAACTTAGCGAGAAGGAGTTTACGACATGTGGCGCATATAAAAGTAAAGCAAATGAACATAAAGATAATTGCACTCAATGTATTCTCGCAAGCATATTAAATGAGCCTGAAAAATGCCATTATCACATGATAGGCTATAAATATTGGGAGATTCTGAAGAAACATCGGGATAAATATCAAGGTTCGGTAGATATCAAAGGTTGTCCGTTTAAGGACGGACTTAATCAGCTTTGGCGTAATCAGATGCTTGCTTTCGCCTTGCAGGACACAGGAACATATAAAGCAGTTACTTTCTCAGTATGCCATCATGCCAATAATACGCATCTGAACAACTCGATTAATACATATAAGGCATTAATCAACGGAGACAAGATGTTCAATGCTTTCACCAACTATGATGTGCTGAATGCTGTAAGCACGCAAGATTCTAAGTTGCAGGAATGGATGCAATGGTATAAAGATGTGTATTGCTTTTGAACAAAACTATGGCATTATGGTGCCGTAGCTTTGTATAAGGAGTTTATGGACGAACTAAAACAGCGTGAAAATACAAAAGGTAATAAATAAATTGGTAAACAATTAATATTTATGGTGTTTGTTATTTCAAAACATCAGCGGATCACAGATCCTGATATTTAATTCCGGCAGATTTTTCGCTGCGCTCAACAACTCGTACAAATCTGCCGGCACATTAGTCTTGTTGGTATTTATGTTTCTAATGAAGCAACTAAGCTAATGTCCTGTCAGATTTGTAATCTGACAGCATGGAATATAAGGATCTGCGATCCGCAGCTTGTCAACAAAAAAGTTTTAGTCTTGTTGTTTTGTTCGATATGCCTTTCGGCTGTAGCTTCTTACAGCTTACTCATAAACTTCTCGCGGTCAACGATGAAGCGCAGGTGAGTGCCTTCGCCTATCACGGCGTCGCCCTGCATGGCTTTGACTGTGAAATACAGTTTACGGCCGTCTACCTTTGTCAGCGTGGCTTCAGCCTTGACCTCAACTCCTAATGGCGTAGGCTTCAGGTGTGATGACTCTATGTGTCCGCCTACGGTGGTGCTTCCTTCGGGCAGTTCAGGGGCAACGGCCAACATTGCGGCGTTCTCCATCAGCGCCATCATGGCCGGCGTAGCCAATACGGGCATATCGCCCGAACCCATTGCCTTGGCGGTGAGAGCTTCGGTCACCGTCAGGCTGCTTGTGTGTGTAAGTCCTGTTTCAAGCATAATATTTATAGATGTTTTTATTTTCAATGTTCAAAAATACATAATCTTTACTTTACGTGCAAGCTATTAAGTGCCGATTTTTTGTTTTGCAATATAAAATAAACTAACTTTGCATCGTGAACATAAAAAAGATAATAACATTATGGCATTAATAAAATCAATAAAAGGTCTGACACCCAAATGGGGCAAGGACTGCTATTTCAGCGAAAACGCCACTGTTGTTGGCGAGGTTAACATGGGCGACGAATGCTCAATATGGTTCAACGCCGTTGTGCGCGGCGACGTGGCTCCCGTAACCATAGGCAACCGTGTAAACGTGCAGGACGGTGCCTGCGTGCATGTAACCAACACCACCGGTCCGGTTGTTATTGAAGACGACGTGAGCATAGGCCACAACGCCACCGTGCATGCCTGCACGATACGCCGCGGAGCGCTGATAGGCATGGGCGCAACGGTGCTCGACAATGCTGAAGTGGGCGAGGGCGCAATAGTAGCTGCCGGCGCACTGGTGCTGCAGGGCACAAAGATTGGTCAGCACGAGATATGGGGCGGAGTGCCTGCCAAGTTTATCAAGAAGACACGTCCCGACCAGGCAGAGAGCTTTGCCAAGCATTATGTTGAATACTCTAAGTGGTATCTTGAGGAAGAATAATTAAGTTGTGGCCGACGGCAGACAGCCGTGTGCCGGACGATACTTTTTCGACATAGAGTCAGCGCGGCATGCCGGTAAGGTCGTAATTGCTATAACGCACAAAAAAAGTGACGCCCCGCAGGAATCATTCCTGCGGGGCGTCGTTGTCTTATAGGGGTCTTTAAATCTAGGAATTAATAGTCTGTGTTCTGAGGATCAAAGTTTGTCCATCCGTCGAGCCATGTGTCGCCTGCAGCGAAAGCTCCGATGTAAGAAACCTGGTCGAAACCGCTCAGCAGCGAGTTTGTGAATGCTGCAGCGCTGAGCAGCGGGCTGCCTGATGTCGGGATATATCCTGTTGTGTCGAACCAGCCTGTAGCAGCCTCATAGAACTTGTTGCCGCTCTGAGCCTTGAAGAATGTGCTTGAGAATGAAGGCTGAGATTCGTCAACCTGTTTTGTCTCGTAGTTGTAGAGACCGTCTACATAAATCTTGTTGAAGTCAGTACCAACGGCGTTGACATTAGCCAGCCAGATGTTCTCGAGCTTCAGGTTGCCTGCTGTTGCTGCGCCCTGTGTGTCGCCCTTCTCGTTGTCGATGATGATACCGATAGGCCAGCCTATTGCAACAGAGTTGAAGCAGTTGAGGTGAGTGTCGCGGCGTATGTGCATTGCAGCCTGGAACTTGCCGAGGCTTGAGCCGTTGTTGGGATAGTAGTTGCCGCCGTTGATGTAAGAAGCGTCGTTTACGAACGAAGCGTCTGTAGCCATCGGGCCTACGAGTGTCATGTTAGAGAATACGGCAGATGTGTGAGGCTCGCTGTTAGAACCGTCGGCGTTGTTGTCGCTCTCGAAGCTGTTGCTCTGTGATACGTCGGCAATCTTAGAGTCGCGTACTGACAGACCGAACTGAACTTTTCCGCTGAATCCGTTGTCTGTGTCGAAGTCGTCGTCCCAGCCTTTGTATGCTACAAGATATTTGCAGTTTACTGTTCCGCCGAACCACTCATAAGAGTCGTCGTTGGTATATGACACCTGTACGTGGTCGATCTTTGTGCCGCTTCCTACAGAACCGAGTGTAAGACCGTTGATCTCCTGGTCAGTCTGGAAAGGATAGCCTGCAAACTCGATGCGCACGTAGCTCAGCACGCCAGAGTTGTCGGCGTCGTCGTTACCTCCGTGCTTGGTGCGCGGACCACCTTCAATCTGCATTTCGCTCTTGTTGTTCTTAGCCTTACCGCAGAGGATGATGCCACCCCAGTCGCCCGGACGGCGGTTGCCTTTAGCCTCTTCTGATGTAAACACGATAGGTTCTGTTGCTGTTCCCTGGGCGATGAGCTTACCGCCGCGCTCAGCTATGAGCGAAGCCTTTGTCTGCTTGTCGCCCTTGATTACGGTTCCCGGCTCTATTGTAAGCTCGGCTCCGTCGGCTATGTAAACCCATCCTTTCAGGATATATGTGCCTTTCTTGATAGTCTGCTTTCCTGTGAAAACAAACTCCTGGTCACCGTTTCCAATCTGTGTACCGTTGTCGTTTACGTTGGCGTCGCCGTCTGCCGTGAACAGCAGGTGGTCGCAGGCCTTGATACCGCCGTTGGTGGTCCAGTTGACACCGCTCTGTGTAGTGCCTGAATTGTCGTCGTCGCTGCAAGAGCTCATTGTGAGCGCCATTGCCATGATGCCTAAGCATCCGTAAAGTTTAAACTTGTCCATTTTCATCTTTTTGTTAAACATCTTATAGTGAATAATTTTTTTATTTTTTCTTTTATGGGAGTAATGGTACTGATGGGAGTGATGTGGGCAGATGTTCCGCCTTATCCCTTTATCAGAACTTATACACGGCGCTTACTCCTATGTTGCGGCCGGGCTTGTATACTCTTGTTATCTGCTCTACCTCGCGGCTTGTTCCGTTTGAGTAGTGAACGTCGGCAAACTGCTTGTAGTAGACTTTCTGTGCCAGCAGGTCGCGTATGCTTAGCTTCACTTCCCAGTGCTTGCCGAATTTCTTCGATGCCGAGAGGTCTATCACGTCGCGGGGCATCTCGTAGCTGTCGGGCACTCTCAGGGTCTCGTTGCCGCTTGTTGTTCCTTCGCTGCGTCCTACTCCGATTATTCGTTTGCCTATGCGGTTGTAGAGCAGTGCTATGTCGAGCTGCATCTTGTCGTTCTTGTAGAATATTCCGGTGTTCACGAGGTAAGGCGACTGGCCCTGCATGGGGCGGTTCTCCTCCTTTGAGCCTTCTTCAAACTTCACGCGGCTCTTAATCAGCGCTCCGTTGAACGACCAGCTGAAGCCGGGCAGGCCTATGAACGAGAGGTCTTTGCGTATGTCGAGCTCTATACCGTAGTTGTTGGCGCGCTTAGCGTTCATGTAAGAATACACAAGACTTGTTCCGCCCGTAACGGTGTAGGTCCACTCGATAGGTGAGTCGAAGTATTTGTAGAATGCTGCTATTGAGATAAGCTCGCCCTTAGAGGGATAGAACTCGTAGCGGAAGTCGACGTTCTGTATGTAGCATGGCTTCAGGTCGGTGTTACCCTGCACGTCTGATGCCAGGTCGAAGTCGTAGAACACTGAGGGCGACACCTCGCGGAACTCAGGACGGTTGACCGTCTTGCCGTATGACAGACGCAGCTGGTGCTTGTCGTTAATCTTGTAGGTGGTGTTCACCGAGGGGAACAGGTCGCTGTACTCATAGTTGTGGCTGAAGGGGCTCTCGGCGTTGTCGCGTGTGTTTGTTATCAGCTCCATGTGGTCATATTCGTAGCGCAGTCCGGCGTATATGTTCAGCTTGCCGAGCGGAATGTTGGCTGCGAAATATCCTGCTCCGAGATAGTTGTTGCCCTTATAGTTGTTGCGCATGTGCTGTTCCTCGAGCAGATACAGGCGGTCGGCACCGAAGTAGCTCTCGTCGCTGAGCATCTCCGACAGGTCGTTCTGGCGGAATCCGTCGGGCAGAGTGTTGCTGGCAGCGTTCCAGTTGTAGATAAAGTCGCGTGTGGTGTACTTACGTGTGCGGTATTCGCCGTAGGCTCCAAACTTGAGCGACGGTGTGAATGAGCCGAACTTGAATTCGTGCTTGTCGTTAACCGCTGCCGAAACGATGTGCTCGTCGAGCTTTGTCCATTCGCGCGATATGTCGTTGGGACTTGTCAGCTGCATCACTCCCGGCTCCAGTGCGTCGTTGATGAGATAGCGGCGGCGGTCGGGCACGTTGCGGTTGGCGTAAGAGTAGCTTGCGCTCCAGTCGAGCTCATCCAGCGCAAAGGTGTGCTTTCCGGTTATCTGTCCGTTGTATGTGGTGCGGCTGCGGTAGTAATATTCAGCCGAGTTTTCGTTGTCCGACTGTGCGCTCAGTCCCTCGCGCCATGTGTAGCGGTCGTTGCCAATCTGGTTGAAGATGTTCTTCAGCTGATACTTGCTGTTGCCGTCGGCAGAAAGAAGAGTGAAGTTGAGCATGGCTCCCAGTCGCACGTTGTGGTTATACTGGTCGTCTACAGAGTAGCGCAGATAGTTCGACTGGTCTTTGTCGGCATCATATACGCCGTAGAGGTTGTTCTGCATGTCTTCATACTTGCGGTATTCGTTGCTGTAGTTGAAGGCTGCAATCATTCCGAGCTGGCGGTCGCCCAGTTTCCAGCGGCGTCCCAGCGAGCCCGACAGCTTCAGGTCGCCCAGCGGACTCATCGTCCTTACGCGCCAGTCGTTGTTAAGACCGTTGTTCAGCAGGTCGACACCGTTGCCGGCAATGCTGTTCATCGTGGCGTTTATGCCGCCGTTGAGTCCGCGCATGCCGCTGTCGAAACCGAGGAAGTCGGTGCCCGAACCCTTGGCATACTTGAAGTCGGAGAATGAAGAAATGTCGTTCCAGTTGCCGCCGACAGACAGCTCGGCTGTGTTTTCCGCCGGAATGTCCTTTGTCGTTATGGTGATGAATCCGCCGGTGTAGTCAGCCGGATATTCGGGCGACGGCGTCTTCACAATCTGCATGTTGTCTATCTGTGAACTTGGAATAAGGTCGAACGAGAAAGCCCTTGAGTCGGCTTCCGAGCTAGGCACGGCTCCGCCGTTGATCCAAACGTTGTTGTAGCGCTGCGAGAGTCCGCGCACCATGACAAACTTGTCGTCGATGAGGCTCACGCCCGGCACTCGGCGTATCACCTCTCCTGCGTTAGTGTCCTGTGTCTTTGTTATTTCCTGTGCCGATACGTTGCTCACTATGACGGGACTGCTCTTGGTCATCTGTATTACCGCGATCTCCGTATTCTTCCTAGCCACGCCGGTAACCGTAACCTCCTTCAGCGTCTGTTCGTCGGGTGTGAGCTTTATCTCTAACACCTGTGGCTGAGCTTCAGCCCGAACCCCGTCAATTTTTTTAGTCTTGTAAGAGATGTATTTTATGGTTAAAGTATAATTTGCGTTTTCGTCGAGTCCGCTGAACGTGAACAGGCCGTCGATGTCTGTTGCAGCCGCTTTGGCCGTTCCTTCAATCTGCACGGTTGCTCCGATGAGCGCCTCGCCTGTCGTACTGTCTGTAACTTTTCCCTTAATGTCTGCCGCGTATGCTCTGAATGCTGTCAGGATGAATATCAGCGCCACGGCTAATCTTAACCTTTTAATCATACTTTGAAATGCTTTCTATCGTTTACGGCTGCAAAGTTATATGCGGCATGTTGCAATAAGGTTAACGCCATGTTATGAAAGACTGACAAACGTGTTGCAATGGCGTAACGTTTATTTTCATTGTATGACAGCTTCTACACGGGCATAAATCATTGACGCAGGAATGAAATAAAAACGCCCTGCCGCCGTTCTTATAATATATATGATAACACTACTGCTGGCGGTCGCCCTGACGGCCGCGCCATACGACAGCACCTCGGTTGCCGCAGACGACACCATAGCGGCTAAAGACAGACTTAAGGCCGAGGCTTACCGGGCTAAGCGCGAGATAGACAAGATACTCGACATGCGCGACAGCCGGGCGCGGAGCCGTGTTGACACAAGCTATATTGAGCGCACGCCGCAGCGGCTGCGCTTCAGGCTCACGCTCAACGCCTCGGGCTCTGACATACGCACGCGGGGCGTCAACGCCGACGGCAACTTCAATACGGAGATGAAGGCGCAGAACAAATACACCGTAAGTCTCAGCGCCGCTTACCGCGGACTGTCGCTCAGCGTGGCCATGAACCCGGCACATCTTGCAGGCGAGAAGAAAGACTATGAGCTGAACATGAACGCCTACGGCAACAAGTTGGGCGCCGACGTGATATTCCATTCGGCAAAGACTTTCGAGGGCAATGTCCACACTCAGCGCGGCGACATCAGCATACCGGCCGGACTGATAAGCCAGAACATGCTGACGCTCAACGCCTATTATGCCTTCAACGGCCGCCGCTTCTCTTATCCTGCCGTGTTCAGCCAGTCGTGGATGCAGAAGCGCAGCTGCGGAAGCCTCATGCTCGGCGCCTCGTTCATGGGCGGAGTGCTCAAGGCACGCCACGACGACGTTATAGGCAACCCTGAGTCGAGGCTAAGCATACTCTGCGTCGGCTTAGGCGCGGGCTACGGCTACAACCTTGTGCTGCGTCACGGCTGGCTCATACATCTGTCGGCGCTGCCCGAACTTGTGGTCTACAGCCGAAGCCGGCTGACAACAGGCGACAGCCGTACCAGGATGCCCTACAGGTTTCCGAACATAATAGCCGTGGGGCGCATTGCCGTGATCAGGCATTTCGGCCGCTATTTCGCCGGGTTTACCTCTGTCGTAAATACCTCGCAGCTTGGCGACCGCGACGAGCTGCTGCTGAACATCACCAAGTGGCGCGCACGCATCTTTATAGGTATAAAGATCTGAGGCGTGCCCGCAGGATGTGCATAACTCTACACAGACGCTTTCGGCTTTTGGAACGCGTCGGCCGATGAATCTCGTATATTTTTTTGAACAGAAACTCGTCACTCGTCACATTCGTGTGTAAGACGTTGATAGTCAGTCTCTTGTAGTGTGACGAGTTGAAAATCCAACTCGTCACATAAGCGTCGCAAACCTGATGCGTGATGAGTTGAAACGGCAACTCGTCACGCTGCAATGCGTTGATTGTCAGAAGGTTAAACCATTATGTGACGAGTGATGAGTTTTTAGAAAAAATATTTTTTCGTACAGATTTGTTATATTTACTGATTTAGGTTGACCGGCTCTCCGCCTGCTCCTGACAGAGGTTGACTCAGCCCATGCAGGCAAAAGCTATCCTTTTGTGTCGTAAAAGACCACATTCTGCAGTCTGAAAGCATACCTTTCGCAAGGCAAAAGACCGCGTTTTGCCAGGCAAGGTTTTCGTCAGATTTTTCTTGACATAGCCCGTTATGCCTGCGAAAAATCTGACTAAAATCCGCTAAGCAAAAATACAGACCAAATCCTTATGCCTGATTTGGGATAAAAACACCGGAGGGACATGCGTCATGGCGCATGCCCCTCCGTCAAACTGAATCATAAAAAACATGTATTAAGCCGTATGCGGCCTGATGCGCATTGGGGGTTAATCTTCACCCCAGATGCTCTTGTGCTCAGGCGCGAGCATAGGGTTGTCGTTGACTTCGTCGTTCCATCCGAGATCTGTATCCGATGTCGGAGGGATATTAGAGGCCTGCATCAGGTTGCCTTCAAACTTTACTTCTACTATTTTACATTCCGGTTTTATATACTTTTCCATAATATGTTTCTCCTTTATCTGTCTTATTTAATGTTGTTTATTTCACTGCTACTTTCTTACCGCCTACGATGTATATGCCTTTGGGCAGCTTGTCGAGGCTCTTGCCTGCGTAGACGCCGGTTATGGTGTAAATCTTCTGGCTGTCGTTGTTGCCGTTCATAACGCCGTCTATGCCAGTTGTGCCGCCGTCGCCGTCGAGCGAGAAGCCTTCAGGAGCCTGCGATGCGTCTGTTATGTCGATGGCAAGGAATGCGCGGTTGGCTGTGTATTCGAATGCTGCTCCGTCGGCTGCGCCCCAGTAGAATCCGCATTTGCCGTCGTTGCCAAGTGCAAGCTTGTAGTATTTAACGTTGGTTCCCTCAACAAATGTCATTCCGTCTGCGTCAACGTTGTCTGCGCCATAGAGCATGTTGCCTGCAGGAGCCGTTTCTTCAGATGTAGTGTAGTTTACAGTGTAGTCGCCTTTCTCGCCTTTAAGCACGATAGGAGTCTTAGCAGGAACAGTGGTGCCCGGCTGATAGTTGTAGCTTATGGTGAGCTGGCTTGTCTCATTGTTGGCTTTAGTTACAATTCCGCCCTGCACATTCTCCGGCATTACAAACGCCTTGTCGGTGTAGTATGTGGCGAATCCGGCGTCGGTTATTGAGAATGAACCGGTGGTAGGCTCTGACACTTTTTCCCATACAAAGGTTATGTCTTTGATGTATAATGCTCCGTCGTTGCTTCTTATTCCAACATAAGGATAGTTGCCTTCGATGGTCAGTGTTGTTTCACCTTTTGCTAAGCTGCCGATAAGTTCACCTTGGTTTGTATTACCACTTGTTTCATAAAGTTCTGCTGCGCTTGTATATGGATTTGTATTTCCGTAGACATCAATTTGTCTGGCGTTTGCAGTTGAATTATCCCATGTTATAATTATCTGAGATATTCTTCCACCTGATGTTGTAGCAACAATTCCAGAATTACTTTTATCTGATCTTAATTGTATAGAGCCATTTTTATTGGCAGAATTACCTGCATAAACAGCACCAGAAGTCTTTGTTACGCCGGAGAAATCTTTATAAGAATTAGCTTCTCCTTTCAAGTCGGCGGCTGTGATAACATCGCTATAAACCTGCTGGTTCGGGTCAACGATATTCACTGTGCATGTTGCAGTTGCGCCTGTGTATTTGTCGCTTTCTGCCATTGTAGCAGTAACTGTTACGCTTCCGGCTGTAGTGCCAGCCAAGAATTCGCCTGATGTTTCATCTATATACCAGTCGCCTTCAGTTGTAGAATAGGTTATCTGTGCATCCGGATTGTTTGATACGGCTTTCAGAGTAATTATCTCATCAAAGTTCACTGCATATGATGGCTGTTCAAATTCGAGTGTTGCGGCTGTCTTGTTTACTGTAAGCTCATACGAAGCAGTAGCATTTTCACTCTTAAGTTCTGCTGTAATTGTAGTTGTTCCACAATTTTTTATAGTTATTTCTCCTGTTGTGTTATTTATTTCTGCAACATTCTGTTCTGAGCTTGAATATGTAACGTTCTTGTCTGTAAAATTATTTGTCAATGTAGGTAACTTTTCTGCAAAGTTTTCATCTGTGATTTCTATTACTGCATAGTCTTTTGAAAAATGAAAGTTTTCTGAAATTGAACTCCTTGCAAAAATCTTAACATTGTCAATAAAAGCACGTTTTGAAGTAGTTGCAATCGTGATTGTTGAATTTGATGTTCCACCTGACATTTCAACTGTTTTAGTCTCAAATGCATCGTTTATGGTTGCAGAATATTCAACTGTTTCATTTTTCGTTCCGTCAAGTGAAATTGTAATTTTACCTTCAACGTTTGTCCAACCTTTAACATCAAAAGTAACGTAGAAAATGCCATTGTTAGAAGATAAATCTAACGTCTTGGTTGTTATGGATCCAGTTTTGCTACTTGTTCCCAATTTTACAGTTCCACCAGCTTGATAGGTATTTGTCGTTATAGGAAATTTATCATTTTTCCATGATTTATTTGAAGGACCACTAGTATTATTGTTTGTTCCTTCATTTGCACTTGAAAAGTCTTCTTCAAGATAAACCGTCTCTTGTCCCCATACATTTACCGAGGCCAAGCACATAAGGGTCAGCAGCCAGAGCGCCAATCCTCTTCTTTGTGTGTGTAAAAGTTTTTTCATAAAATTAGTGTTATAAATTAGTCGATTTTTCAATAGCCTTAATTCCTCAACACTTTGATTTAACTTTATTTATAAGT
>UMEH01046311.1_pt1 | contig 11362 bp, 10 predicted proteins | sample 1964681 | NCBI WGS metagenome assembly UMEH01 (sample SAMEA4836013, study PRJEB28245) | human gut metagenome | biome: gut microbiome; material: fecal sample | place: Denmark | collected 2008
GGCGGTAAAGCCCGTGTGGATATCCCCCGGCTGCACGGCGCACACCGTGACGCCGTAGGGCCGCAGCTCGTTGGCCAGCGCCATGGTGTAGCTGTTCACCGCCGCCTTGGCAGCGGAGTAGTAGGCCTGAAACGGGATGGGAGCCGCCGCCGCCACGGAGCTGAGGTTCACGATGCGCCCGGCACCTGCCTGCCGCATATGGGGGATCACCGCCCGGTTCACGTTGACCATGCCGAAGAAATCTGCGTCAAAAAGCCGCTTGGCATCCTCCGTCTTGGTGAACTCGATGGCGCCGCTGATGCCGAAGCCGGCGTTGTTCACCACCACGTCGATGTGGCCCTCCTGCCGCAGCACCTCCCCGATGGCGGCATCCACCAGCTCCTCACGGGTGATGTCCGCCACCAGATGGTGCAGCCCCTCTACGCCCTGCGCCCGGCGGCTCAGCTCATATACCGTATAGCCCGCCGCCTTCAGCGCCAGAGCCGTCTGCTTTCCGATACCGGAGGTTCCTCCGGTGACAACCGCTACCTTACTCATGCTTTACCAGCACCTCCGCCATAATATCCATGGCCTCATCCAGCAGGGCATCCGTGTGGGTGGCCATGTAGCTGGTCCGCAGCAGGGCCTCTCCCTCCGGCGTAGCCGGGGGCAGGGTGGGGTTGACGTACACGCCCCGGTCGTAGATCTCCTTGGCCACCTCCAGCGTGTGATACGTCTCGTAGGTGTAAATGGGGATGATGGGCGTGGGGGCATTCAGGGCCGACTCCCGGATCTTCAACCCCCGGTCCGTCATGCCCTTCCGGGCGTACAGGCTCAGGCTCCGCAGCCGGTCCACCAGCTCCGGGTGCTGCTCCAGATGCCGCAGGGCCGCCAGTGCCGTGGCGCAGTTGGCCGGCGGGATGGACGCCGAGAAGATGAATGGCCGGGAGGCGTGGCGCACATACTCCGCCACCTCCTCCGAGGCCGCCATGTAGCCGCCCAGCGATGCCAGCGACTTGGAGAAGGTACCCATATACACATCCACCTGATCCTCCAGCCCGAAGTAGCTGGCGGTTCCACGACCGCCCTCACCCAGCACGCCCAGTCCGTGGGCATCGTCCACCATGACCCGTGCGCCGTACCGCTTGGCCAGCGCACAAATTTCCGGCAGCTTGGCGATGTCGCCGCCCATGGAGAATACGCCGTCGGTGACGATGAGGGCGCCGTTCTGCTCCGGCACCCGCTGCAGCTGCTTCTCCAGATCCGCCATATCGCTGTGGCGGTAGCGCAGCATCTTGCCGTAGCTCATCTGACACCCGGCGTAGATGGAAGCGTGGTTCTCCCGGTCGCAGATCACATAGTCGTGCCGCCCCACCAGTGCGCTGATGATCCCCACGTTGGACTGGAACCCCGTGCCGAAGGTGACGATGCCGGGCTTACGCAGAAACTTCCCCAATTCCTCCTCCAACTCCAGATGCATCTGGAGGGTGCCGTTGAGGAACCGGGAGCCACTGCACCCGGTGCCGTACTGCTCCAGGGCATGGATGCCCGCCTCCACCACATCCGGGGCCGTGGTCAGACCCAGATAGTTGTTGGAGCCCAGCATGATGCGGCGCCGGCCCTCCATCATCACCTCCACATCCTGCCGGGACTGGAGGGCGTGGAAATAGGGATACACCCCCGCCGCCTTCAATTCCTTCGCCAGAGACGGCTCATAGCATTTCTGAAAAATATCCATAGCTCTCTCCTGTTATGTAATATAAAATATTAGTTATTTTCGTTTTGCAAGCCATATTATGTGGCTTTTTGCTTCAATAAATATTATATAGTGTTGTGAAAAATTTGTCAACCCCCCATCACCTTCGTCGGCTGCGGCAGGGGTACTTTCTCCCCCCGTCCGCCGTGTCCAAACAGGAGGTTTTACCCTCTGTCCAGCCGTACAGATCCGTCCGGAAAAATGTCCATCGGACGTCCACCTCGACCTTTGAAAGCGTCCCATGTCCGGTGGGCCTTGAAAACCGTCATGGCACAAAACGAGATCGGCAAAGCTGCGCTGTGTGAAATAGAGTATCAAAAAAGCAGAAAGGCAGGCGTCGGTCAGAAAACCATAGAAATAAAAATGGCATCGGCAAAATGCCGTGCTGCAAAACCGAAGTACCCAAAAACGGTGCCATGAAAAAGCAGGGCATCGGCAGAAATGCCGATGCCCTGCTTTCAAAAAATCTTTTGCGTAAACTTCCGCTGCCGCAAAGCTTATTTGCCCAGAAAGCTCTTTGCCAAAAACCATTCGGCAACCGATCCCATCGGGCGGATCCGGTAAGATTTCTTCGGTCAGAGCCGCCTGCCCGGAGTGGTTGGTCCGTTTGTTCAGCGCTGCTGCGCCGCCTGACGGCCCGCCCGGAAGGCCCGGAGGTTCAGCTCCCGCACCTTCTCCGGCACGGTGTCCGCCACCACCTGCTCCCAGTCGATCTGGGGACAGCCCAGACTGTCACACATAGCCCCGAAGAGCACCACGTTCATGCACTTGGGGTTGCCCAGCCCCAGCGCCATGTCGCTGGCCGGCACGGTAATGGTGCGGAACACCTTTGCCATGGCCTCCACGCAGCCCTCCGGGTAGGTCTCCGCCCCGGAGGCAATGGTGGTGGACTTGATGGCGTAATCGTTGATGACCGCCACGCCGCCGGGCTTCAAGAACTCGGCATAGCGCACAGCCTCCATTTTCTCCAGCGCCACCAGAATGTCCGCCTCGCCCTTGCCGAACACGGGGCCGTACACCTTGTCGCCCCAGCGCACCTGCGTCGAGACGCTGCCGCCCCGCTGGGCCATGCCGTGTACCTCGCTCTGCTTCACGTCGAAGCCCGCCTGCATGAAGCCGTTGGCCATGATCTTGGAGATCAGGATGGCCCCCTGACCGCCCACGCCCACCAGCAGCGCACTTTTCACACCAGACATCACACTTCCTCCTTTACGATGGCACCGAAGGGGCAGACCTGAGCGCAGACGGTGCAGCCCACGCACTGGGTACGGTCGATGACCGCCTTGCCCTCCTCCATGGAGACGGCGGGGCAGCCCACCTTCAGGCAGCTGCGGCAGCTGCGGCACTTATCCGGCTCCACATGGCACATTCCCTTTTGGAACCTATCCCGCTTGATGAGCAGGCAGGGCCTCCGGGTGACGATGGCGGGATGCTCGCCCCGCTCCAGCGCCGCCACGGCCCGGTCCACCGTCTCCTTCATAGCCGTCAGGTCCTGCGGGTCCACCGTCAGCACTGGGGCAAAGCCCATGGCCGTGAAAATTTTCTCCACGCTGAGCACGGGGGCCTCGTCCCCCAGCAGAGTATAGCCCGTGCCGGGGTTATCCTGATGGCCGGTCATGCCGGTAATGCGGTTATCCAGCACGCAGGGGATCATGCGGCCGTTGTTGTAGATGATCTCCGCAGCGCCGGTCATGCCGCTGTGGAAGAAGGTGGAGTCGCCCATGACGCCGAAGATGGTCTTATCGGTGACGCCCTCCCGCTCAAAGCTCTTGGCAATACCCATGCCGGCGGAGAAGCCTGCGCCCATGCACACCACGGAATCCATGCAGTTCAGCGGGGCGGCGCTGCCCAGCGTATAGCAGCCGATGTCGCCGGTGACGACATAGTTTTTGTTCTTGGACAGGGAATAGAAGAAGCCACGGTGGGGACATCCCGGGCAAAGGGCCGGAGGACGGCTGGCCGGGGTCACATCGGTCTTGCGGAAATCTGTTTTCTCACCCAGCACCCGCTCCCGCAGCAGCTGGGTATTCAGCTCGTACAGAAGGCCCGTCAGTTCCTTGCCCACGCAGGGGATGCCGGCGGCCTTGATCTGATCCTCCATGAAGGGCTCCAGCTCCTCGATGACATAGAGCTTTTCCACACGGGAGGCAAAGTCCCGGATCAGATCCATGGGCAGGGGGAAGGTCAGGCCCAGCTTCAGGAAGGACGTCCCCTCCGGGAACACCTCCTTGGCGTACTCATAGGACACGGAGGCCGTGATGACACCCACCTTTCCGTCGCCCATCTCCCTCTTGTTCAGGCCGTTTTCCAGCGCACGGGTGCAGCCGTACTCCTCCAGCCGCCGCAGCCGCTCCTCCACCAGCGGGTGGTTGGCGTAGGCGTGGGCGGGGGTGCAGACGAACTTGCGGACGTTGCGCCGGTAGGGCGGCGCCGTATGCTCCCGGCGCTCCCCCCACTGCACCAGCCCCTTGGAGTGGCAGACCCGTGTGGTGGTGCGGTACAGCACCGGGGTATCGAACTCCTCCGACAGCTGGCAGGCCAAGGCCACAAAGTCCTTGCACTCCTGCGGGTCGCTGGGTTCCACCATGGCGATCTTGGCCGCCCGTGCATAGTGGCGGTTGTCCTGCTCATTCTGGGAGGAGTGACAGCTGGGATCGTCCGCCGTCACCACCACAAAGCCGCCGCCTACGCCCATATAGCCGGCGGTGAACAAGGGATCCGCCGCTACGTTCAGGCCCACCATTTTCATGGTGCAGAAGGAGCGGGACCCGGCAATGGAGGCCCCGTAGGCCACCTCCACCGCCACCTTCTCGTTGGGCGCCCACTCGCAGTAGACGTCTTTTTGATAGGGGGGCAGGTTCTCTAAAATCTCTGTACTGGGGGTGCCGGGATAGGCGGAGCATATCTTGATGCCTGCCTCGTACACGCCTCTGGCCGTGGCCTCGTTGCCGCTCATGAGATGCTTCATATGGTTTTCCACCTTTCTGTTCCGGTTGGTATCAACATGACTATGCCGGGATGTATTTAATATGTTTCCGCCTGTGCCTCACCGTGGAGCACCCGCAGGGCGCCCTCCGCCAGCGCCCGCATCTCCTCCTCTCCAGAGAACCGCAGGATGGGGGCCAGCCGCCCCACATAGGCGGTGATATCGTCACAGAAAAACTGCTCATAGGCCATGCCACCGGTGTAGACGATGGCATCCACCTCGAAATGCAGCACCGCCGCCATGGCGCCGATGTCCTTGGCCAGCTGGTACACCAGCGCCCGGTAGGCCGCCGTGAACCGCTCGTCTCCGGACACCACCCTGGCGCAGATCTCCCGGAAGTCCGTGGTACCCACATAGGACAGCATCCCGGAGCGGCGGCCCAGCGTCCGCTTGACCTCCTCCCGGCTGCGCCCGGCATAACAGTAGTCGATGAGCTGATTCACCGGCAGGCCGCCGCCACGGTCCATGCCCATGGCCCCCTCATCCTTGACGTTGAACACGTCCACCACACGGCCATGGTCATGGGCCGCCACGGACACGCCACCGCCCAAGTGGCAGACGATGAGCCGAGCCTCCTCGTAGGACTTGCCCAGCTGGCGGGCCGCCTTGCGGCCCACGGACTTCTGGTTCAGGGCGTGGAACTGGCTCAGCCGCCGGAACTCCGCAAAGCCGGAGACATGGGCCACCTCCGTCATCTCGTCCACGCACACCGGGTCCACGAAAAAGGCCGGGATACCGACCAGATCACCAATGCGCCGGGCCAGATACGCCCCCAGATTGGAGGGATGCTCGCCGTAGGGGGCCTGCTCCACATCCTGCATCACCCGGTCGCTGACGGCATAGGTACCGGAGGGAATAGGGCGGTACAGGCCGCCACGGCCGCACACGGCATCGAAATCCTCCAAGCGGAAGCCGCCCTCCGCCACCGCCTCCAGCACCGCCCGCTGGCGGAGCTCCGCCTGATCGATGACCCGGTCGAAGCCCTCCAGCTCCTGAGCCGTGTGGATGATGCTCTTCTTCAGCAACTCCCGTTCCTCCTCAAACACCGCCACCTTGGTGGAGGTGGCGCCGGGATTGATGACCAGTACCTTCATCCGTTCCCCCTCTCCCGGTGATGTCTTTCACCGAATTACTTAATGAATGATTTTATTATGGCAGTCTGCCGCCGGTTTGTCAATGTCCGGCGGGGAATTTTCCAAAACCCGTCAAAGCCCACAAAATTCTCCGCCGGAAGCTGGTGGAAACGCAGAAAAGAGGAGCCGAAGGGCTCCTCTTTGGAATTTCTTATTCGCTGGGCGGCAGACGGTATACCTCCAGTCCGTCGGTGCGGCCCACATAGGCAAAGCCCTTTTTCTCAGCGATGTGCCGGGTGACGGTCTGCTCCGTGACGCACTCGATGACCGCCGTCTTTCCCGCTCGGTGGGCCAGTTCCACCAGCCGGTCCGTCAGCCGGGAGGCATAGCCCTTCCCCCAGCAGTCCGGGGAAAGCACCCAGCCCAGCTCCATGCTGTCCGGGTCATAGGCGTGGTAGATGACGTAGCCCAGCAGACGGCCGTCCTCCTCCGTGCCATACACAAGGGGCGGCTCCGCAAGCCCCGCCTCCCGGAGGAACTGCTCCGTTTGAAGGCGGTCATAAGGCGGCTCCAGATAGCGCATCACCTGCCGGTCGGACAGAATCCTATACAGCGCTTCGGCGTCCGATGGCCGAAGCCTGCGGATGGTCAGGGCCTTCATCCCCGCATCCCCTCCAGCAGATGCTCCGCCATGCGGCGGCCCCGCTGGGCCAGCGGGAAGCCGCCCTCATAGATACGCCACTCGAAGAGCATCCCTCGGTGCAGCGTCACCAGCTCCTCCACCACCTCCGCCGTGATCAGCTCCTGCCGGATGCTGCCCTCCCGGCGGCACAGATCCACCAGCTCACCCAGCAGGCGGTAGTATACCCGCTTCTCGCTGCCCTTCAGTACGCCCTGCTCCGGGTAGCGCAGCCCGTGGATGAAGGCCTTGTACAGCACCTCGTCCCCCACGCTGATTTCCAACGATCGGCCCACGAAGTCCAGCAGCTTTTCTCGGCCGGAGCGATCGGTGTCCGCCAGATACGCCTGCTCCAGCACCTGATACGCCTCGTCCACGTGCTGGGTCAGCTGGATGGCCAGCTCGTCCTTGCTTTTGAAGTAGTGATAGATATTGCCCACGGAGCAGCCGGCGGCCTGTGCGATCTCCTCCACGGAGACGTTTTCAAAGCCCTCCCGGTCAAACAGATCCAGCGCCGTCTCCTGGATCCGGCGGCGCATCTCCATGGCCTGCCTCTTTCGTGCGGTGATCCTCTCTGCCATCGTACTTTCCCCTATGTCGTAAATTCTCCTTGTATCATACCGTTTTGGCGGTGGAAAGTCAATATCCCGTTGACGCAGCGGCCTTTGACGGCTACAATAGAGAAAAAACGCAGGAGGCAGCCATGGCCCACATCATCTCCATCACCGATTTCGACACCCCGGAGCTGGACGTCTACGCCCGTCTGACGGAAAACCAGCTGGTCAACCGGGCAGACCCCGCCAACGCCCTCTTTATCGCAGAAAGCCCGCTGGTCATCGGGCGGGCGCTGGAGAGCGGCTGCGTGCCGGTGTCCTTTCTCATGGAGCCACGGCATCTGGCATCTCAGGCCCTGCCCCTGCTGGAGCGCTGCCCGGAGGACATCCCCGTCTACACCGCTGCGCCGGAGGTGCTGACCCGGCTGACGGGCTTCCATCTGACCCGTGGGATGCTGTGTGCCATGCGCCGCCCGGCCCTGCCCACGGTGGAGGAGGTGTGCGCCAACGCCCGGCGCATCGCCGTGCTGGAGAATGTCATGAATCCCACCAACATCGGGGCTATCTTCCGCTGCGCCGCCGCTCTGGGTATGGATGCGGTGCTGCTCACCGCCGCTGGGAGCGATCCCCTGTACCGGCGGGCTTCCCGTGTCAGCATGGGCAATGTGTTTCTCGTTCCATGGACGTATCTGCCGGAGGAGGCTCCGTGGCCGGAGCGGCTGCGGCGGCTGGGCTTCCAGACGGTGGCCATGGCCCTGCGGGAGGACTCGCTGCTTCTGAACGACCCCCGGCTCATGGCGGCGGAGAAGCTGGCGGTGGTGCTGGGGACCGAAGGGGACGGTCTGTCCGACGGTACCATCGCCGCCTGCGACTACACGGTCCGCATCCCCATGACCCACGGAGTGGACTCCCTGAACGTGGCCGCCGCCAGCGCCGTGGCCTTTTATCAACTGGGGCTGATGAGCGGCGGCGCTCCGACGTAACGAAAATTGCTTGCTGCACTCTGCAAAAACCAGCCCCATCGTATGGATACGATGGGGCTGGTTTTTATTTCTTAATCCGCCGGGGTGATTCGCTTCGTGCGGAAGTAAACGATCATGGGGATGAGAGTCAGTACCAGACACGGCAGCCAAATCAGCAGGGTCGTGGCCGGAGGCCCACCGAAATAGTGCAGCGGCATTTCATCCCGGTAGGCGGTGAGTCCGCCGTGAGCCACCAGTTCATAGACGGAAATCAGAAGGATGATACCGTTAAAAACGCAAAGATCCCGCAGCTTTGTCCGGCGCTCCACGGCACTTTTCCACCAAACATGGATGACCATCAGCAAGGCAATGAGCGCAGCCACCATGGCAAGGGTTTCGGCAATCCCCATCAGGTGATTCGACAGGAAAAACTGATGGAAAAATTCCTCATTCCGTTCCATCTGCGTGTTGGCCGCCTCATAATGAAGATTGCCGCCAGCGTAAGCCCCTGCACCGCAGAGATGGATGAACAGCAGCACATTGCAAATCAGGCAGATGACCGCCGGCACCGTAAAACGATCCTTTTTAGAAATCTCAGACAAATCGTCATCTCCTCTCTATTCCACGGATGGATGGCTACTGACAATTTCAATATATCAAGCCCCTCATCATTTGTCAATATAGTGCAATGATTTTGTATAATATATGCAATATGTCAATTAAGAATTAGTTACCTTGCCAAAATCCGAAGCAATCAGCTTGTGGGAGTTCTCTCCATGAGAAAGCATAAAAAGGACCGCAGAGCTTTCTGCGGTCCTTTTTAACATCAGAACTTATCGCCACGGCTGAAGATCTTCAAAATCTCGTCGAAGGAACGATCCACATCGCTCTCCTCTGCCTTCTCGCCCTCGGTCTCGTCCAGAGGCTGGGGGGCAGCGGGGGCAGCGGCATCATCCTGCGTGGGCTGCTGCGTATCGGCAGCGGCGGGGGCAGCAGGGGCTTCCTGCTGGTCATTGCTCTCGAAGCCGGTGGCGATGACGGTGACACGGATCTCGTCGTCCAGCTCCTCGTCGAAGGTGGCGCCGAAGATGGTCAGGGCATCGGGATGTACCGCCTGCTGCACCAGCGTGGCGGCCTGCTCCACCTCCTCCAGACCGATGTCCATGGAGCCGGTGACGTTGATGAGGACGCCCTTGGCGCCGTTGATGGAGGTCTCCAGCAGGGGGCTGGAGATGGCCATGCGGGCGGCCTCCTCGGCCTTGCCCTTGCCGGCGGCACGGCCCACGCCCATATGGGCAAGGCCGGCATCCTTCATGACGGCGGTGACGTCGGCAAAGTCCAGATTGATAAATCCGGTGTCCCGGATCAGGTCGGAGATGCTCTGCACCGCCTGGCGCAGCACGTCGTCGGCAATTTCAAAGGCGTTGCGGAAGGTGATCTTCTGATCGGTGGCGTACTTCAGCCGCTCGTTGGGGATGATGACCAGAGAGTCCACCTTGCCACGAAGCTGCTCAATGCCGGCCTCCGCCGCACGCATCCGCTTCTGACCCTCGAAGCCGAAGGGCTTGGTGACCACGCCCACCGTCAGGACGCCCTGCTCCCGTGCGATCTCCGCCACCACGGGGGCTGCGCCGGTGCCGGTGCCGCCGCCCATACCGGCGGTGATGAACACCATGTCGGTGTCCTCCAGCGCCTTGGACAGCTGGGTGCGGCTCTCCTCGGCGGCCTTCTGGCCCACCTCCGGATTGGCGCCTGCGCCCTGTCCGTGGGTGAGCTTCTCACCGATCTGGAGCTTATATCCGGCGCTGGAGGTATTCAGCGCCTGCTTATCCGTATTGACGGCGATGAAATCCACGCCCTTTACGCCGGAGCGCACCATGCGGTTGACCACATTATTGCCGCCGCCGCCGACGCCCACCACCTTGATACTTACCACGTTCTCCGGTCCTGTTTCAAACCCAAAAGCCATGACGCTTCCTCCTGCCGTAATTTGTATGTCAAAGACACGTTTTCTGTCCGTATACCCAAGATACAGTATTTTGTTTATTGTATTACGGTTTACCTGTCCCGTCAAGTGTTCCGACGGGATTTCCCGAAAAAATCCCTTATCCGGGAATAAACCGGGCGCTGCCCTCGGCATCCCAGCGGATGGTGCCGGTCTCGTTTTCCTCCAGCTTCTCCAGCACCGCCGCCAGATATCTCAGGCGGTAGGCGAAATCATCCTCCCGGTCCAGATACACGTCCAGCCGGTCCTGATACCGCAGGACGATGCCGCTCTCCTCGAAGCGGATCTCTCCGATCTGGGCGGTCATGCCCTTGGAGCGCAGCTGGCGCAGCAGCTCCAGCAGCCGGGCAAGATCCCCGGACTGCTCCTCCGGCACCGCCGCAAGGCTCCCCACCTGCGGGTCTGTCAGGGGCAGGCCCGTGACCATAGGGCAGCCGTTTGGGGCCTCGGCGGGGGAATCCACCAGCTTGCCCTCCGGGCTGATAAGCCAGCAATGGCCGTCCTGTTGAATGCCCGCCGGGTCGCTGCACTCCACGATATCGATGCGCAGAGTCCCCGGCAGCTTGCGGCTCAGCCGCACCGACTCCACATAGGGCAGAGCCTCGGTGATCTTCGCCGCCGCATCGTACTTATTCAGCAGAAAGAGATTATCCCCCTCCGAGACGCCGCTGGCGGCCAAAATCGTCTCACGGGAGTAGCGGTCATTGCCGCTGACGGAGATGGTATCCACCTTGAAAAACAGCACCAACGCTCCCACGATGGCGGCACAGATCAGCACGAAGCACAGCAACCGATAGAGAAAGGCAAACCTTCCCCGGCTGCGCCGTCTGTTTCTTCTGCTGCGTCTGGCCATAAGCGCTCTCCTTTTATCGTTCCTCCTGACGGATGTCGGCACCCAGCTGCGCCAGCTCCCCCGTCAGGTCTTCATATCCTCGTTGAATGTGCTCCACGCCGGTGACGGCGGTCTCGCCCTCCGCCTGAAGGCCCGCCAGCACCAGCGATGCGCCGCCCCGCAGCTCCTTGGCCCGGACAGCGGCTCCGTGGAGCCGGTCTACGCCGCATACCACGGCCACCCGGCCCTCCAGTCGGATATCCGCTCCCATCCGCACCATCTCCGGCACATGGCGGTAGCGGCTGTCGAAGATGTTCTCCACAAAGACGGTGGCTCCCTCCGATCGCAGCAGCGACGCCATCAGCACCGCCTGTGCGTCCGTGGGAAAGCCGGGATACGGAGCCGTGCGGATGGGGCCTGCGCTTTGCAGCCTCCGGGGAGCCTGCAGGCGGATGGAGGTCTCGCCGCAGGTGAGGCGGCATCCCGCCTGACGCAGCATCGTGGCAACGGCGGAGAGGTGACGGTAGTCCACGCCC
>UMEH01029446.1_pt1 | contig 11326 bp, 7 predicted proteins | sample 1964681 | NCBI WGS metagenome assembly UMEH01 (sample SAMEA4836013, study PRJEB28245) | human gut metagenome | biome: gut microbiome; material: fecal sample | place: Denmark | collected 2008
TAAACATCGAATTTATTGATTGGCAACTTGCGGACATTCATTAATATTTAATGTGGATCCGCAAGGTAAATCAAATGTATCATTTATCATTATGTTAGCATTTTTTCCTATATTTACGTAAGTTCTTTGTCTGTATCCAGCCTTAAATGAACCTTGTGTTCTTCCTATAACAATTTTTTTAAATGATACACCATTTACAAAATGTATTCTATTCTTTTCTATATTATTAAAGCAAATATTAGGACCACAAATAATAGGAATCCTTATAGCATCATTAAATTTTAAAGCTTTTAGATTAAAATATAATGTGTTATAAATAGATTTTATTAAATCTAATATTTTCATATATAATAAGTTATTTATTATTTTTGATATATAAACTACTAGATATTATTATAACAATTAATAATATCTTTATATGCAGTAAGTAATTCATTAACTATATTTTCTCTATTATGTCTAGCTAATGCTTTACTTTTAGCCGATTGCGCATAATCAAAAGCTAATTCTGGATGATTAATATAGTCCAAAATAGCTCCACTTAATACATAAGGATCTCCATCTTGCACTAAAACTCCTTCTTTTTTATTTGTTAACATTGATGCTGTACCTCCTGCATAAGATGCGATTACAGGCATTCCTAATATCATTGCTTCACATACGGAATTTGGTGAATTTTCAATATGAGATACGTGTACATATATATCAGATTCGCACAATAAATCAGATAAATGTTCTGCATCTAGTTTGCCATGATATATAATATTATGATTGTTAGATTTAATATGAGTTACTTTTTCAGAAATTTGTATATATTTATCATTATTAGAGAAGCCCACAACATGCCATTCAAAAGATAAATTAGAATATTTTTTTAAAATCACAGCAGTTTTTAAAAGTGTTTCCATTCCCTTATAAAAACCTGCAGTAATAACGCTAATAATTCTAATATTATCAACTGAAAAATATCCTTTCCAATGTTTTGTATAAAATTCTGGACGTAATATTTCATTCACAACATAATATTTACGTTTCGGATTAAGGGCTAAAGTACAGTTTTTGTCCCAAAATGTCCTTCCAAATATATATTTAGCTTTTGATAAATAATGATTTTCTCTTGCAGAACGATATAAAAAAGACTTATAGTTATTTATAACAGATACCTGTTTTATCTTATCAATAAATGATTCATATTTTTTTACATCTGAATATGGTATACCAGAAAAATACTTCTCTGTATATGGAGCAATCAATCCTTGAATAGAAAATACAATAGGAATGTTTTTTATTCTGTCTTGAATTAATCCAAAACATTGTTCTGTGCCATGAATATGAATAATATCAGGATCTGATTGCTTCACAACTTCAAGCATTATTTTTATAGCATTGTCGTCTTTCTTTTTTAAACTGATGTATCTTTCAATAATTCTATTTATACCATTATTTTGTTTTAAAATGTGTTTTCTCATAGGATAGTACTTTACCCCCTCAAATTTGAATGGTTTTTCGTCCTTTTCTGTAAAGAATGCAACTTCAAGTTGTATGTCTTTACATTTTTTTATTTCATTTTCCAACGACACCATCCATCCTTGTATAACATGAGTTGAATTATTTCTTTTTATACTATTACAAGGAGATAAAGAAAACCATAATACTTTCATATATTTTTTATTTATTACAGATTTTAAATTATACTATATTCCATAAATTATGTTATGTAACAATATAAGTATTGCTAAAATTAGCAATTATTTTTTTGTGAAAACTTTATTATTAATCGATGCCATTTATAATTTATTTTCTGTATAAACCTTTTAAAAGATAATATTAATCGCCAATGCAAAGGAAAAAAACTGGGCATATATCGTTTTGATATACCTTGAAAATGTAATCCTTTGAATATAATCATTTCATTTGTTGATATAAATCTACATTTAGGTAAAGATAACTTATCAATAACATTATAATGATTATCACGCATCTCGTATCCATCTTTTGCATCTTGAAAATTATGTCCATAAGATGTACCTTGAATTATACTATCAACATGTAAGCATTTTATACCTGAAATGTTTTCATATGCCATAAATGCGGTCATATCTGATATTCCATAACGTCTATTTTGTTTAATTAGACGATTTGCATATTCTTCTATCATTTTTTTTCCATCTTCAGTGGAATACCTTTCATAAATAAAAGAAGTAAAATCATTAATACAATTAGAATTGAAATAAGTAAAACAAGGTGTACCTGTTCTACATATTGTAAAATGATATTTTCTCCATTTTTGTAATTCATCTTTTATATCTATAAATAAGAGTGTATCGGTATCGCAATAAAAAAAATCTGATCCTTTATAATATTTTTCAATGAAGTCTTTTATCACAAACCACCTTTGAAAACAAAATAGCTCAAAATTATAAGGATTAGGTGAGTGATGTATATAAATTTTTGCAAATTTATTTGCAGATGACATATAATCTGATATATTATAGTGTTTTACAAAACTATATCTATCATTTGTTTCGTCACCAATTAATATAATATCATGTGTAGGATTTGTCATATGTGCTTTTAATAAAGCTGCATGTAAGTAGTATGAATTTGATTTGTGTACAAATATTATAGGAGCATTCATATTTTTATTTATAGATTTTATATTAATGATATTAAGTTATAATTGTTCACTAGTGTCCCTTTAAAATTTGAATAAGTTCATAGGACTTATATATATGTTTGTTACATTGCTTTTTTAATACACAGATTTGAATTAATATTATAAAATAGTCAATGTACAACAAAAAACACATCTGATTATCAAGCTCTTACATAAGTACTATTAAAAGACATTGTCTATTTAATTTTAACAGAACCGTGGTGATAATAGTTATTTAAATATAAGAATATCTTATGCGTTTTTTATCTTTACTTTTATTTAATAAAATACTTACAATGAACCAAAACAAGATACTTCTTACAGAAAATGTACAAACAGGATTGGTTGTATATAAGTCAATAAAATATGTAAATAATATTATTGAAATATATCTACATACAATATCGCGTTTTTTAAATCCTCTTTTTATAGCTAATATCATAATTAGAATTATTACTACATCATATATAATACCACCCTTTAACATCATGTTTAAATAACCTGTTTCTATTCCATTTCTATAATCTATTATTTCTCCTGTTTCTTCATTCCTCATCGGTTGATAATAACTTCCGTCCATACCTCTACCAAATACCCAGTCGGAAACAGGGGCATTAGAAAAATCCATAAAAAATAATTCTTCCACGCCAGAACGTGTATCTTCATGTGCTCTATTGGCCATATTATTAAATACCCCAGAAGTTAATGAATCAAAATTCAACAAAAGTATTAATCCGGTTAAAATGGAAAATAAATATATGATAATTGTTTTTGCAGTATTTTTCTTTAGTGATGATAGTGATATTAAAACATATGCAATAACAGCATATAATAGAAGTGAAAATGACACATTCCTTCTTGCATTCATCATCATTAACATAAAAAACGTTGCCCATATTACGATATTTATGTTTCTTTGTCTCTTTGTAAAATATGCACTTAAACCTAATAAAAAGGCTGATATAAAAGGAAGATAAGAACCTATACCCTCTGCTTTATATGTTCCGACTTGTATTAGATCAGAATAATTCATTATCCAAAGTGGAATAACCCAAAGTGATATTTTAAAGAATAAATTTAATAATTCTTTAAAATATTTTTCATTTGGCAGCTTTAGTATTATAAAGGGTAATAAATATGTTGTGGTTGTGAGTATATGAAGAATAAATCCGTTTGGAGATGTTGGCCATTGTCCTCTAAAGATAATACCTATTGAAATAACAAATAACAATATGAATAAAGACTTTTCATACCCAGATAAGTTTCTTAGACATCGCCCCTTATATAACTTATATTCGTAATAAAATATTCCTATGAAGCTTAATAATTCCATGCTTCTTAATACTGTCGTTATTGTTATTATATTACTTAATAACGGATTAATAAGTATCATTGCGAACAATAATGCATATATCCTTTTAACATATCTAAATTCATTTATAGGCATAAGCATCTTATTATTTTATAAATATTATTACAATAATAATTAGTCAGTAATTTTGAGGTGAATATATATTTTTATTTGCCTAATAATTTATCTCTATATTCTTTTATTTTATTGACAACTAAGTTTCGTTCTTCAGTTTTAAGTCCTACTACATATATATTGATACAAATAGAGATAATGCAAGACAATATGATTATAAGAGAATTTATTATTGAACTTGGTATCAATATTTTCACAAGTATTGGTATAATAATAGATAGTAAACTAACTATTATGACAGGATATAATGTTTCCTTCATATACATCTTTACAGGAAAATGTTGTAGTTTGTTCAAAAATAACAGTCTTACAAAAATTAAGATTGCATAAACCATTATAAAAATCACATAAGGAACAATCGGAGAACAGCCAAAATGAAATAATATATATGAACCTATAAATACCATACAGCTAATAAATGTTTCGGTAATCATGTATTTCTTGAGTTTCCCTATAGCCATGATATTTGTATATAAAATATCTCCTAATATCCATGTCAAAGAAAATATCATTGTCAACCTAATGAAATCAGGTGCATAGTCAGGATATGTTTTAAGCCATAAATGAAGAATAGTTTCTGTCTCAAAAATAAGTGGAACAGCAAAAAACATCATTAGGAAATAGCTAAATTTTGTACTTTTACATATTAATTTAGCATTATAATCTATTTCCCCTGACGAATAAGATTTTATTATCTGAGGTTTTACTGCTGTTGTAAAATTGTTAACAAACGTTTTGGTGATAGAGTCAACCTGAGTCGCAAGGCCTCTTGCAGCATTAATACTAACACCAAAAAACATATTCGAAATAATATTTACCCCCTGAGTATTGAGAATATACATCGTTGAAGAAATAAAATTCCAACCAGCAAACTTTGACATACTGTAAAATAGTTTTTTATCTATCATAAACTTATAGCCACATTCTTCAAAATTCTTCTTACAGTATTTTCCATAGATTAATCGTATTACGCATGAAACTAAAAATAACATAAATGCATATGTTATCAATAAATCTATAGGTGAAAAATATAATGCAATAACAATTATAAGTTTTAATGAGGCCTCTATAATACCTACATATGCGAATGCCTTCATTCTTTCATGCGCAATAATTGCCGCATTATATGGAACACTTATCAATGTTATAATGAATGATAAAATAGAAAATTGAAGCACCCAATTTGCGGCATACAAACGATCCGGAGCAATATTCAGTTTATTATTCAAAAACCATGTACCTATAATCTCTGCAAATATCAGAATAATAAATGACATTATTATCTGTATATTGACACTTGTAGAAAAAATAGCCCTTAGCCGCTCCGTATTATCTTTACCGAGTTCAAATGTCAGATATCTGCTGATAGATTGAGACAACGAGGCTGATATTATTGAAAACATTGCAACTACACCGCCAACAACATTATAAATACCAAAGTTATCTATTCCTAAAACGTTTAACACGATACGGCTTGTGTATAAGCCTATTCCCATCGTTGCTAATGTTCTGATGTATAATGCTATTGTATTTTTTGCAATTCTTTTGTTATACTGCGATGTTTCTGTCATATGCTAATTAATATTATATAATCAACATCAGTCTCTTCTAAAAATATCCCTTGTATAAACCTTGTCCTTTACATCATCCAGACAACTGTCGTATCTGTTGGCAATGATAGCTTTAGACATTGACTTAAATTCGTCCATATTGTTTACTACTTTTGAGCCAAAGAACGTGCTGCCGTCTTCGAGTGTTGGCTCATAGATAATGACTGTTGCGCCCTTTGCCTTGATGCGCTTCATGACGCCCTGTATAGAGCTTTGGCGGAAATTATCGCTGTTTGACTTCATTGTCAGGCGGTAAACACCGATAACACACTGATGCTCCTGTGCCGGATTGAAGTCGCCACGGTTGAAATAGTCATAATATCCTGCCATCTTCAACACCTGATCGGCAATGAAGTCCTTACGTGTGCGGTTGCTTTCAACAATGGCATGTATTAGATTCTCTGGCACGTCTGCATAGTTTGCCAACAGCTGCTTAGTGTCTTTAGGCAAGCAGTAACCGCCATAGCCGAAGCTCGGGTTGTTATAGTGTGTGCCGATTCGCGGGTCAAGGCATATACCCTGAATGATGGCCTGAGTGTCAAGTCCTTTCACTTCTGCGTATGTGTCAAGTTCGTTGAAATAGCTTACACGCAGAGCCAGATATGTGTTGGCAAAAAGTTTTACAGCCTCAGCCTCTTTGAGTCCCATAAACAGAGTGTCGATGTTCTCCTTTATGGCACCCTGTTGCAGCAGTTCGGCAAATGTCCTGGCTTTCTCCTCCAGATTATCGCCGGCAATGGCCTTTATAGCCTCGTTCTCGTCATCACGTCCTGCAATATGCTTAGGATATCCTACGATGATACGGCTTGGATAAAGATTGTCATACAGTGCCTTGCTCTCTCTCAGAAACTCCGGCGAGAACAGCAGGTTAAACTTCTTACCCTGCAGCTTTGCGTCGTTCTTGAAACGCTCTGCATACTTGACATAAAGGCTTCGGCAATAGCCTACAGGTATGGTACTCTTTATCACCATCGTGGCATCAGGATTTACATCCAGCACAAGATCTATAACCTCTTCTACATGACTTGTGTCGAAATAATTCTTCACAGGGTCATAGTTTGTCGGAGCTGCTATAACCACATAGTCGGCTTCCTTATATGCAGCTGCACCGTCAAGCGTTGCAGTCAGGTTAAGTTCTTTTTCTGCGAGATATTTTTCTATATAGTCATCCTGTATAGGGCTTATCTTGTTGTTTATTTTCTCTACCTTTTCAGGTATTACGTCAACTGCAGTTACTTTATGGTGCTGGCTTAAAAGTGTTGCAATACTAAGTCCTACGTAGCCTGTTCCGGCCACGGCAATCTGTAAGCTATTAAAATCTTTCATATCTATAATAATTATTTTATTGATATATTTTTCAACTGATTTTTAATTTAAAATCCATTATTTTCTGTTGCGAAACTCAGCGGTTTATGTTAGAAAAACAAATGAGTTATAAGAAGAGCAGGCGCAAAAGCGCAAACGAAGTTCAGCGTTAGCTAATTAAAAATTAATAGTTAAAAGTGAAAAAACAAAGTTCGACGTAAGTCAATCCAAATGCTCTGTTAGTTCTTTTCGCAAGAGTTGGGGTTGCTATTGACTCTAACTTCTATAACTACTTTAACTACTTTAACTCCTATCCGGATTCTGCATCTGGCCTTCTTTTTTCACCTCTATTCTTAGTAATTTATATTTACATATCTAGAACATAATCACCTTACAGTAACCTTATCACGTTTTTGCGCATTTTAGTCGATTTTCAACATATAATGAATGTTAATTTTTTGTCATCCAAAATTTGGATATTAACATTGTTAACGTTTTTTTACTCGCTTTTTTCGGCATATTTTCGCATAAAAGTGACAACCTTGCCTGTAAGGTTGCAGTGATATACTCCACGCTATCACGAAGCACTTTATATCATTTATTATCAACACCTTATACTCGGCACAAGTTCTGAAATCGCAACAAAACAGGCACCATAGTGTGATAGGGTGGTAAGTAGGTTTCGTAACTTTTATATAATATTTGTTTTTTGTCTCATCCAAAATGGATATTAACACTTATAATCCTCGGGCGCGCGCGTAAGGAGTTTATAGAGAAGGTTACCACCCTATAACTGGGTGAATTAAAAATGAAAAATTAAAAGTGAAAAATGCCTGGCGGAATTTAGAGTGAAAAATCCAAATACTTTGCTGGATCTTTTCGCAAGTACTGCGTTTGCTATTGACTCTAACTCCTAGCTCATCTTAGTGAGCAATAACTACTCTAACTCCTTTAACTCCCGATGACAATAGCACAGGAAGCCATGTGCCTTTATTGCTTCACGTCTGCTGCAGGACTAACTTCCTTAATTTTTAATTCTTAATTTTTAATTGCGCAAGCCTGCTTCCTTGTTTGCTTTTATATCCGTTATTTACTACAATATAGCACCACTTCGGGTGCTCATAGTTGTCTTTGTTACAGGCAGTGGGTGCCACACCCACGGTTACTGAAGTGTAGCACTTCGGGCTATAAGTTTGTATTAACCTTTGTTCCGGCGGATATGTGCTTTCGAGTCGGGAGTTAAAGGAGTTAAAGAAGTTATCGCCAACAAGTTGGCTAGGAGTTAGAGTCAAATGCTTCGTTGATTCTTTTCATAGCAAGACATTTGGATTTTTCACTCTTCGTTCTTCACTCTTCACTTAAATATGCGGTATTTTAAGCGGATTGAAAATTAGCTACGCTGACCTTCGGTTCTGATAATATCTACCGTCGGATTTTTCGCTATGCTCAACAACTCGTGCAAATCAGTCGGCACAATAGCCTTTTAGAACTTCTCTTTTGTGTCTTTATTTATAAATTTCCTATTTTTTTAAAACTTTTTGTCCCCGTGGGGACAATTTTGTTAATGCTGCAAAATGTTGTTATATATTTGTGGCCATCGCAGACAGTCTGCGTGGCAAAAAACTAAATCTAAAAGAAAAATATGCAATCTACTATCTTCAAAAACATGTACAGCCAGGAATGCCGGAGCATTGAATGGCAAGAGATATTTAACATCGTTACCACAGGCACACTGGCAGAGAACACCGAGAAATACAGATACTATAAAAGCTGCAAACTGGAGGATGACGCCCAGAAGATAAAGAAACATATGCCGGCATTTACGCCTGCCGTGATATGCGACGGCGGCAGAAGGCCGGAGAACTTTGTTTGTCTGACAGGCGTGGGTATGTGCGACTTTGACCATGTGGCAGACGTAGAGAGCGCCAGAAAGACGCTGACAGACGACGGACATGCCATGATGGTGTATAAGACGATATCGGGCAACGGACTGAGGGTGCTGTTCAGATATGAGGTGAAGGGCACCAGACTGACCGACAAGATGACCGCCAACGAGATGAGCAGCATATACGGCGCAGCATTCAGGACGGGCAACGAATACTTCGCGCGCCTGCTGGGATGCGAGGCCGACGGACAGTGTAAGAATCTTGGACGGCTGTCGGTGATATGTCATGACGCAGAGGCGACGCTGAACACGAACAGCAAGCCTATAGCGATTGAGCTGCCTGAAAAGAAGGCTGCCGCAAAGAAGGGCACCGACAGAAAATATCACACTACGCTTGAGCGTGCCGTGAGAGCTGTAGAGAAGCAGCTGGAACGCGAGGGCGTGAGATACTGCAAGGGTTCATACAACAGATATGTGTCGAAGGCGGGTTATTATCTCAACAGACTCGGCGTGAACGAGGACGAAGCCACGCAATGGGCTGTGGAGCGCTTCAGCGACTATGACAGCACAAGCGTGAGGGCGATAATGAAGTCGTGCTTTGCCCACACTGCCGAACACGCCTCGATGAGGGTGCAGAAGATTGAGAAAAGCGATGCCAACGACCGCGCCAAGGGCGTGGACATAACTGCTATCGAGAAGTTTCTGGATGAGCACGCAGCGTTCAGGTTTAACGTGATTACACGCAAGACTGAATATAAGACAGAAGGCAGCGACAGATGGCTGGAAGTAACCGACAGGCTGGAGAACTCGCTGTGGTCGGCCATGAACAAGGCAGGACTGCACGTAAGAAGCATCGACCTGCACAACGTGATTCTGTCTGACTACGTGGCTGAATGGAACCCGTTTAAAGAGTATTTTGACAATCTGCCCGAATGGGACGGCACCACTGACCATATTGGCACACTGACGGCTATGGTGCACGTCAGAAAGGGCGACTTATGGGATGACACCGAAGACCCGCAGGGCCTGTTTGACATGTGTTTCAGAAAATGGCTCGTGGCCATGGTGGCGTCGCTGCTCGACAAGGAGGTGGTGAACAACGTGATAATGGTGCTGATAGGCCGTCAGGGCATATACAAAACCACGTTTTTCAACTATCTGCTGCCGGAGGAGCTGCGGCCGTATTTTTATACTAAGACCAACAGCGACACGATGACGAAGGACGACAGGCTGTCGCTGGCGGAATATGCTATCATCTGTCTTGAAGAGATCGACTCGATGCGCACGCCGGAACTGAACCAGCTGAAGGCTCTCGTAACGACGAAGACGATAAACGAGAGGGCGGCATACAGCAGGTATAAGGAGAACAGGGCGCACATAGCCTCGTTCTGCGGCACGGGCAACAACATGCAGTTTCTGACGGATCAGACGGGCAACCGCCGCTGGCTGCCCTTTGAGGCTGACTATATAGACGACCCGCGCACCGTGAGGTATGACTACCAGGGCATATACAGTCAGGCGCTGGCACTATGGCGCAGCGGCATGGCTTACTGGTTTAACGGGTCGGAGATTAACACCATGGCGCGCCACATAAAGTCGTTCGAGGTGCCTAACGTTGAAGAGGAACTGATAGTGACCTACTACAGGCTGCCGTTGGAGAACGAGCCGTATAAGCTGGTGAACGCCACGAATATCATTGAGCATATCAACATCTTCATCAAACGTGCCCTCTCGACCATCAAAGTGGGCGTAGCCATGAAAAAACTTGGCTTTAAACAGAAAACAACCAGTCGCGGACGGATGTATATGGTGGTAGAGAGGGAAAGGGCGAATTAAAAGCCCCTCCAAACCTCCCCCGTGGGGAGGCTTTTGTTTCGCCAATTGTATTGTGCCAGCGGATCTGTGATCCATGAGTTTCTTGTCAGGAGTTAAAGAAGTTATAGGAGTTATCGCCAACGGAATATTCTATGATGCCTATGTCAGGAGTTAAAGTAGTTATAGGAGTTATCGCCAACGGAGTTGGCTAGGAGTTAGAGTCAAATGCTTCGTTGATTATTGTCGCAAGCACTACGTTGGCTATTGTGCCGGCTGATTTGAAATCTGCCGGAATAAAGTATAAGGATCTGAGATCCGATTACTTCCTATTTTGTATTGTCATGCTGTTTTAAACTCGCTTAGACATTTAGATTTTTAACTTTTAACTTTTAATTTTCGCCAGAACTGTCCGATTACTTCCTATTTTGTCATTATCATGTTGTTTTAAACCTGCTTAGACATTTAGATTTTTAACTTTTAATTTTTAATTGCTCAAACATGATTGAGCTCAGCGCCTACTTTTCGTTCCTTACTTTCGTAAAACAGCGGTATTTTAAGCGGATCAGGAG
>UMEH01032926.1_pt1 | contig 11315 bp, 8 predicted proteins | sample 1964681 | NCBI WGS metagenome assembly UMEH01 (sample SAMEA4836013, study PRJEB28245) | human gut metagenome | biome: gut microbiome; material: fecal sample | place: Denmark | collected 2008
GATAGTCGAAGGGGTGGACGGGGAATGCGTCCCATACATATTCCGGGGACGAAGTCACGAACACCAGCAGCAGGTCGGGGTCGGCCCGGCGCAGGATGCGCGCCGTCTCGATGCCGTTGGTGCCTTCCATGCAGATGTCGAGAAAAACGACCTGATAATTTTTTGAGGGGAACGCCGCCAGAAAAGCGTCGCCGCTCTCATAATGGTCACAGACCAATGGTTGCCCGCCGCCGAAAGCCAGCCGCAAAAGGCTCTCCAACCGCTGAGCGTCGGGCAGGCGGTCTTCTACGACCGCAAATCGAAGCTCCATCCTCAAGTTCCTCCCTTATGACCATATTATAACATAACCATCGGGGCTTAGACACAGCGATTCACGCAGGAAACGACCCCATTCACGCAGGTTTGACAGTAAAAAAGAGAGATCGGCTTTGGGCAAAGCCGGTCTCTCTTTGAGAAGAGGTCTTGTGGTATCTTAGAGGAATGCGAAGAGGATGGAAGCGATCAGCAGGACGATGGCGCCGCCGATGCGGGAGGAGATCTGTGCGTAGACCATCAGGTCCATCCGCTTTGCGGCACCCAGAACGGCCAGGTCGCCTGCGCCGCCCATGTTTGCCATGCACAGGCCAGCGGTGATGGCGCTCTCGACAGGGAAGAAGCCAACGATCCAGCCGAAGAGAGCAGAGCCGACGCAGCAGCCGATGACGATCATCAGGACGATGACGACGTTCTGCCAGCTTGCCACGGAGAACATGGTGGAGAAGTTGATGGCGGAGATGCCCATGCCGACCATCTGGATCCAGACCAGCTTGTTGCCGCAGAAGTGCTGGCAGCGGCGGCAGGCCTCGCGGAGGTTTTCCGGGATGAGGTTGAAGATGTTGGCCAAAGCAGCGAAGATGATCATGTAAGCAAAGTTGGGGATGGCAACACCGAACACGGTGGGGAGGATCTTCTTGGAGACCAGCTGGCCCAGCATGAAGAAGCCTGCGCAGATGAAGATGGCAGCAGCGATGTCATCCACGGTGACAGCGGGAGCGGGTTTTTTGGACTCGACTTCCAGAGACTTGTTCTTGACGCGGAGCAGCTCGCCGTGGCCGGTCATTTTAGGGAAAGCGCGGCCAATGAGGTCCATGACGACAGCCATCAGGATGGCGACGATATTGCCCAGAGCGAGGATGGCCATGCAGAAGCTCAGGTAGCCTGCGGAGTCCTGACCGGTGGCGTCGGAGTAGACCTGAGCCATAGGCACGGCACCAGCGCCCGCGCCGCCGCCCATGATGGGCAGGACGTAAGAGGTGATGAGGTAGAGCGGGTCGTTGCCGAAGATGAGGCCGGCCACGATGCCGAACACGCAGGCACCCAACAGCGAGCAGAGCAGTGTCGGAATGTAGAGCGAACCGGATTTGATAAGCACGTCACGGTCAATGCCCAGCAGGGAACCGACGACAAGGAAGGTGATGAAGACATTCAGGAAGCTGTAGCCGTTGATCCAGCCGTCGGAGACGTTGGTGACGCACTCGGGCAGGAGGTTGAAGTACTTGAGCAGACCGGCAGCGAGGAAGCAGAGCATTGCGCCGCCGCCGAGAAACTTGTTCCAGATGGGCAGGCGCTCGCCGATCTCACCGATCAGGATGCCGAAGGCGAACAGGACGGCGACCGCGCCGATCATCTGGTTGGGGATGATGTTGAAGTAGGCACAGGCCAGCACGATGATGGCGAAAAACGCATAGATGGGAAGCGGCATTCCATAGAACTGGATGGAATTCAGTTTTTTCATTGTTGTTTCCTCCGTTTTACTGGTCAATATCCAGCAGCCATGCCGGATTGTCGTGGGTCATCTTGCAGACTTGCTCGGGGGTGAATGCCTCAGACACCGCCTTGAAGTAGGTGGTGTAGCTTTCGTACCAGTAGGGGTTGACGGTCTGGCCGCTGTCGGTGGAGATGACGAAGTGCTCCGGGCCGATGGCTTTCATGGCAGCGATGTTGTCGGGGATGTTGATCTTATAGCCGCCGTTGACGGGCTGTGCGTAGACGGATTCCAGCAGGACATCGTATTTCCGCACGATGTCGGCCTGCTGCTCGGGAGTCATGCCCACCACCCAGAACTCGGGGTGGGTGATGACGATCTTCTCCACGCCTGCGGCGCGGGCAGCCTCCACGACCGGGAAGCACTCTTCTGCACCGATGTGGCCGGTGGCCAGCACGGCGTTGTACTGCTTGACGAGGGCGAAAATGTCCTGCAGCTCGTCCACGGCTTTGCCGTCACGGGTGACGACGACGCCCTTGGAGGGGTCTTTGCCGTTTTTGCGGTAGTGGTTCTCGGCGGTGTTGGTGGGCAGCCAGATGACCTTTGCGCCCAGCTTCAGCGAAGTTTCCACCGCGTCGGGGTTCAGACCGCCCACCGGATGGTTCAGGCACAGCCCGCCGAATGCGGTGAACTTTGCGTCCGGGTACTTTTCAGCTGCCACGCGGTTGACCAGATAGGCACGGTCCGCAGTGGGGAAGTTGTGGGACTTGAGCACAATGGCACGCACACCCCGCTGAACGGAGGCTTCCATCAGCTCGAGATCGTCCAGTTTCCGCGCACGGACGTCCGGGGCTGCATGGATGTGCATATCAATGATGCCCTGCATTACGTTTTCCATAGATCTTCAGCTTCCTTTCGACGAAACTCTCTTGTGCATGGAGCACTTTTCCTGTATTTAGGATAATCGAAAATGGATGATTTGTGAAATACCGTGTTTTCATCTGGCATCATTCCAAAAATGAATGACGAAAATGCCAGAATTGAATAACGAGGCTGGAAATATCGTCAAAAATGCGTCAATGCAAGAGAATGGATGAAACTTCCATAGAAGACTGGAATCGATAAAGCGAAAGCGGGTGAATGGATACCCCTTTTTGACCTGCCATGCAGACTGACGAAAATATCGACACAATTTTGTCAATTATCACAAAAACGCCGGAATACCGCCGAAAAAGCAAAGAAACAGCAAAGAAAAGTCCCCCCTGCGCCCTGAAGCGCAGAGGGGACTTGGAACGAGCGGAAGGGAAGAATCGATAGATCTCTTTAATGTTTGCTCATGGTACAGACCATGCGGATGAACTCCCGCACCTGCGGCAGCTCGCTTTCGCGCTTGCGGTAGAGCAGATAAGTAGAGCGAGAGAGGGGCGTGCCGTCGGCAAAGAAGAGAGGCTCCGAGATGCCGTCGAAATAGTTCAGGCAGATCTCCGGTACGATGCTCCAGCCGAGGCCCGCCTGCACCATGGCGACGCAGGTGGACAGGCCGTCCACATTCAGCTGGGAGCAGGGCTCCATCTTGTGCTCCATCAGCCAGCGGGCCTTCATGCTCATATGCTCGGGGTTGGCGTCCCGGCCGATGTACCGCATCTCGTTCAGGGGGACATCGGCATTCTCCCGGCTGCGGATGAGACAGACCGGTTCCCGCTCGAGCAGGATCTTGCCCTCGTCCCAGTCGTATTCGCCCCGCACGATGGCGAGGTGGAATTTGCCGTCCTGCAGCTTCTTGATGCAGTCGCGGCTGTGGTCAGTGGAGACTTTGAGGGTAACGTCCGGGTACTGGGCCGTGTAGGCGGCCAGCACCTGCGGCAGGCGGTATTTGGAGTAGTCGATGGACGCCTCAATGCGCAGGGTGCCGCAGATGGTGTTTTTTCTCAGCTGTAACTGTTCCCGCAGAGTGCTGAAGTCCTGAACAGTGCGCTGGATGACTTTCTGTGCCTCTTCACCGGCAGGGGTCAGGGTGACACCTTGTTTGCTGCGCAGAAACAGCGTCGCGCCAAGCTCCGACTCCATGTTCTGGAGCCGTTTGCTCAGGGTGGGCTGGGCAAGGTAGAGTTTTTCCGCTGTGCGGGTCAGGTTGCCGGTGTCAGCCAGCGTCAGGAAGATCTGCAGGTCTTTTTCGTCCATGTGATGTTCCGTCCTTTTCGTGGTATTTCTTTCAGTATATCGTTTTATAGACGGAAGTTCAAGACCGTGCGTACTCATTTACAGAGACTTGAGGGTATCCAGCAGGTAGGTGGTGAACTCCTCGCTGGTAGCGCCGTCCTTGTCGGTGGTGACGACGAGCTTCTTTTCGGTGTTGCAGCAGATGTCCAGCGCCTTCTCGAGCTTTGCGGTGCGGTCGCCGTAGCCGATGTGGGCCATCAGCTGGCCGGCGGCACGGATCAGGGAGCAGGGGTTCGCGTACTGGCCGCGGCCATGATTGATGAGGAAGGGAGCGGTGCCGTGAATGGCCTCGAACAGGGCGTACTTATTGCCGATGTTGGAGGAAGAAGCGCTGCCTAAGCCCCCCTGCATCTCAGCAGCAGCGTCGGTCACGATGTCGCCATAGAGGTTCGGCAGAACAAAGACTTCGCAGCCCTTGGTGAACTCGGGGTCTGCCATCTTGGCGGTCATGGCATCCACCAGACGCTCCTGCACCTCGATGTCGGGGTACTCGGTCTCGCCGATGTGGTGGACAGCCTTCAGGAAGTTGCCGTCAGCCAGCTTGACGATGTTGGCCTTGGTGATGGCGGTCACATTGTGCTTGCCGTTCTTGCGGGCGTACTCGAAGGCAGCGCGGGCGATGCGCTCACTGCCTTGTCTGGTCTGGACCTTGAAGTCGATGGCGAGGTCATCGTTGACCTGAATGCCCTTGTTGCCCCAGATGTACTCGCCCTCGATGTTCTCACGGAAGAAGCACCAGTCGATGTTCTTCTCCGGGATCTTGATGGGGCGGACAGCGGCAAACAGATCGAGGCTGCGGCGGAGCAGACTGTTGGCGGAGACCATGTTGGGCATCGGGGTGCCGTCGGGGAACTTATCACCGGCGCGGGGCGTGGTGAAGGGTCCCTTGATCAGGACGTTGCACTCCTTGCAGGCGGCGAGGACATCGGCGGGCAGGCTCTCGCCCAGCTCCACGCGGCGCTCGAAGGTCATGCCCTCGATGATGCGGATCTTCACCTTGCCGCTGGCGATCTCGGGAGCCAGCAGCTGGTTCAGGACGCGGAGAGCCTGGGTCATGATGAGGGGGCCGATGCCATCGCCGGGCATGACGCCGATGGTGATGGTGTCGAGCTTGGAGAAGTCGGTGACTTCTTCGTCAGCCTTCATGCGGTCGATGCGGGCAAAGTCGGAGCGGATGAGCTCAGCGAGCTTTTCCTGTGCGGTCTTGATCTCTTCTTCCTGCAGAGCAGTCGTGATGTATTCAGACATAAGTGTTCTCCTTTTCAAAAATAAAGGGGCAGGGGCTGCACCCCGCAGCCTTGGCGGGGACAGCCCCTGCCCTCAGTTGTTTGATGATATTTTATTACTTACTGGTTGTTGCGGTAGTAGTTGATGAGGCAGCCATCCGCGATGATCTGGCGCTCAGCCTCGGTCAAAGCACCGGTAGAAACCGGGAACTCAGTCACAGTGCCATCCGGCTTGACAGCGTAAGCGGAGAAGCTTTCCTTGTTCTCCAGAACAGCCTCGCGGATGCCCGGGACAAAGATGTAGTCGCCCAGTTCAAACACCTCGGGGTTCTCTACGAGGAAGGGCGTCATGCCCCAGTTGATGCAGTTGGAGCGGTAACGCTTGGTGGCGTACTGCTTTGCGAAGTTGGCAGAAGCACCCATGACGCGCTGGCAGGAAGCAGCCTGCTCACGAGCGGAGCCGTCGCCGGGCATGTTGGCGAAGATGGTGGAGCCGATGTCGGTGTTGGCGGGGTCGTTGGCGATGCCGGCCTTGGTCAGGGCCTCATAGACCTTCATGACCTCCTCGGGCAGAGCCTTGCCGGCCTCACGGTCGCGCTCGATCTGGCGCATGACCTTGCTACGGGAGACGTACTGGGGATCGCGGCGGCTCAGTGCGAACTCCGACAGACGTTCGGGGTTGGAGCGGTAGGAAGAAGTCTCACCGGAGGGGATGAGCTCGTCGGTGGTGGTGACGGGGTCGGTGATGTAGGAGCAGACCTTGACCAGCAGATCGTTGGTCAGAGCGGGCATCTCAGGCCAGTCCTTGATGTTCGGGCCGAAGCGCAGCTCTGCGTCCGGCTCAGCCTTGCCCCAGCCGTTGTAGACGCGCTTCTCGTACAGGGAAGCGTTGTAGTGGTACTCGGGGTTGGTGTACTCCACATCCAGGTCGGTGGCGGCGGTCAGCTTGCCGCCGTTGGCTGCGGTGGCGGCGATGGAACGTGCGTCCATCAGTGCCACGCTGGACATCTGACCCTCGCCCGGCTTGGAGCCCTCGCGGTTCGGGAAGTTGCGGGTGGTGTGGCGGACGGAGAACTCGCCGTTTGCCGGGCAGTCGCCTGCGCCGAAGCAGGGGCCGCAGAAGCACTCACGCATGATGGCACCGGCGTTGACAAGGTCGCTTGCACGGCCATTCTTGTACAGCTCGGCCAGTGCGGGCATGGAGCCGGGGTAGATGCTCAGAGTGAAGACACCGTTGCCGCAGCTCTTGCCGCGCAGGATGTCAGCAGCAGCGCAGATATTATCAAACGTACCGCCTGCGCAGCCTGCGATCTCGCCCTGGTCCACCCAGACAGCGCCATCGTGGAACTTGCTGTCGAGGTCCATCTTCGCGCCCTTGATCTGCTTGTTGGCCTCTTCCTGCACCGCGTGGAGGATGTCGGCGGCGTTGGCCTGCAGCTCGTGGATGGTGTAGGTGTTGGAGGGGTGCATGGGCATTGCGATGGTGGACTCGACGGTGTCGAGGTCGATGTAGACGCAGCCGTCGTAGTAAGCCACATCGGCAGGAGCCAGCTTCTTGTAAGCCTCGGGACGGCCATGGACCATGAAGTAGCGCTGGGTCTGCTCGTCGGTCACCCAGATGGAAGACCAGCAGGTGGTCTCGGTGGTCATGACGTCGATGGCGTTGCGGAACTCGATGGGCAGATTTGCCACGCCGGGGCCGACGAACTCCATGACCTTGTTCTTGACGTAGCCATTCTTGTAGACAGCACCGCAGATGCTCAGGGCCACGTCGTGGGGGCCGATGCCCGGGCGGGGCTTGCCGGTCAGATAGATGGCGATGACGCCGGGACGGGCGAAGTCATAAGTGCGGCCCACCAGCTGCTTTGCCAGCTCGCCGCCGCCCTCGCCGACCGCCATGGTACCCAGAGCTCCGTAACGAGTGTGGGAGTCGGAGCCAAGGATCATGCGGCCGCCGCCTGCCATGGTCTCACGGTTATAGCTGTGGATGTTGGCCATGTTGGTGGGGACGTAGATGCCGCCGTACTTGTGGGCAGCGGAGAGGGCGAATTTGTGGTCGTCCTCATTGATGGTGCCGCCGACAGCGCAGAGGCTGTTGTGGCAGTTGGTCAGGACGTAGGGCAGCGGGAACTGCTTCATGCCGGAAGCACGGGCGGTCTGGATGATGCCGACATAAGTGATGTCGTGGCTGGTCATCGAGTCGAACTTCAGACGAAGCTGGTCCATGTCGTTGCTCTGGTTGTGAGCCTTCAGGATGCCGTAGGCCATGGTGCCTTTGGCGGCTTCCTCTTTCGTAGTGGTGATGCCGGACTTCTGAGCTGCCTCTTCGGGGCAGGAGCAGATGGTCTCGCCGTGAACGAGGTAGATGCCGTTGTCATACAGTTTGAGCATAATGTGTGCTTCCTTTCTCGAACTCTCTTTTTTATTTTTTATTTTCATGGCCTTTCCTGGTGGTCGGCCTTCCTTCTGGCACTATGATACCGCAGTCTGGTTATTCTGTAAAATATTTGATTTCGATTGAGAATCATTCCAAAAGTTGATGGATTCCCAAAAGCAAAAGCGGCCCGGAAAAATTTCCGAGCCGCTTTGCGCAAGAAGAAAAAGAATGTAGAAGATATAGGAGATGATGGATGGTAACTTCAGGCCGCTTACTTGCGGATGTACAGGGTGCCGTCCATGATGCGGCGTGCGGTGCGCTGGACGGCCACGCCGGAGACGACGATGTCGTTCAGGGGTTTGGTGGGGTCATCCAGATAGGGGTACATGGTCATGACACCGGAGGGATGGCCGATGCGGACGGTCTGCTGGCCGGGCTTGAGAGCGACCAGCTCATGGACCAGAGTGCCAGGTACGAATGCGGCCACGCTGATGGAAGAAGCGCTGGTCAGCGGGCAGGCCTTGTGACACTTGAACACGCTGATGACGCGGGCGCAGACGTCCATCTCGGAGGCATCGACAGTCTTGCCGCTGATGTCGGTGAAGCTGGCAGGAGCCGTTACAAAGCCGACTTTCGGGACTGCGGGGCTGTTAGCGGTGGCGTCGGCAGGGTCTTTGGCGAAGCCCATCTTGACGCAGGCAGCGCCGCGGATGGCCTCCAGCTTTGCAGCCAGAGCCTTGTCGGCGTCCACCTCAGCGGGCAGCTGGGTGCCGGTGATGCCGAGGTCGGCAGCGCGGACCAGGACCATGGGGTTGGAGACGTCCAGAATGGTGGCCTCGATGGTGCCAAGCTCGCCCAGATCCAGCATTTCCCTGGCGTTGCCGGTGGGGAAGAGCTTGCCGGTCTTGGCGCCTGCCGGGTCGAGGAAGTTGACCTTCAGTTCGCCAGCGGTGCCGTCCACGCCTGCGATGGAGCAGGTGCCTTCGTTGTTGAACTGGCCGTCCTTGATGGGGACTTCCACGTCGATGGTCTTGTTGGTGTTCAGGTTGAACATATGCACCACAGTGGTGGGCTCGGTCAGGTCCTCCACGAGGCCCATCTCTACGGCGTAGGGAGCGGTGGCGGCGGTCATGTTGCCGCAGTTGCTCTTGTAGTCGATCTTGGACTGGCCCACGATGGACTGGCCCACGATGTAATCGACGTCGATGCCGGGGCGGTCGCTCTTGCGGACGACAACGATCTTGTTGTTGCTGGACACGCAGCCGCCCATACCGTCGATCTGCTTGGGGTCAGGGCTGCCCATGGCCTGCACAAAAATGTCGTCCCACTGGTCGCGGGCGGGCAGGTCGCTTTCCAGGAACATACAGCCCTTCGACGTGCCGCCGCGCATGAATACACAAGGAAATTTACGCATATATCTTCGTCCTTTCGTTCAGAAGCTTTTGGAATCCCGTTCGTTCTGGCTCCATCAAACCACAAAACGAAACCTTTGTAAAATATAGAAAATTTATAGACATCTATTCTTTATAAGAATGGATCGCCCGCTCTGTCTGCTTCGCAGACAGCCCCCCAAAAAAAGATGATGGAAATTTGTGATGAGAGGATGAAGTTTTGTGTTGTTGAAAACTTTCGGCGAACATAGAAAAGCGCACCCCTTCTGCTTCTGTACGGAGAAGGGGTGCGCTTCGTTTATACTTCGAGTTCAGCGGGGTCGGACTGGTAGTCCTTTTTCAGCTCTGCCTGCAAACTGCCCTCGATGTCCTTGAGACATTCCAGCAGCAGGGGATTGAAGGCGCCGCACTCGCCGCCCAGTATCATCTGCACGGCCTTTTCGTGGGGGAAGGCTTTTTTGTAGCAGCGCTCACTGGTCAGCGCGTCGTAGACGTCGGCCAGCGAGACCAGCTGCGCCCCGATGGGGATGTCGTCGCCTGCCAGGCCGTCCGGATAGCCCCGGCCATCCCACCGCTCGTGGTGCCAGCGGGCGATGTCGCAGGCCGTCTGCAAAAGCGGTTCGGTGTCGAAATTTTCCAGTCGGTGGAGCAGGGCCGCGCCCTCGGTGGTGTGGGTCTTGATGACGGCGAACTCCTCCGGCGTCAGGCGGCCGGGCTTGTTCAGTATCTTCTCGTCGATGGCGATCTTGCCGATGTCGTGCAGGACCGAGGCGAGGGTGATGTTGTCCTGCTCCTCGGAAGAGAGGGCGTATTTATCGGTCTTGCGCAGCAGCTGGGCCATGATCTTCTCGGTCAGGATGCGGATGTGGCGGACGTGGGAGCCGCTCTCACCGTTGCGGAACTCCACGATCTGGCTCAGCACATTGACCAGCATGGTGGTGTTGTGCTCCTGCTTGCGGGTCTGGGCCGACACCATCCGTACCAGACGCCGATGCTCAGCGAGAGATGGATGTGAGGGTAGCCGGGGACGCTTGTGGTCTGCACCCGGGCGCGTATCTGCTCGAGTTTGGATCTTATCTTCTCGATGGGGCAGCCGGGCAGGATGAGCAGGAATTCGTCGCCGCCGTAGCGGATGAGGGTGTCGGTCTGACGGATGCAGTCCCGGATGACCGCCGCCGTCACCTCCAGTGCCAGGTCGCCGGCCTGATGGCCGCAGGAGTCGTTGTAGATCTTGAAATCGTCCAGGTCCATGATGGCGACGCCGAAGGAGCCTTCGAAGCCCTGCACGACGTCCTCATAATAGCGGCGGTTGAAGGCGCTCTTGTTTTTCTCATCTCTTTTCCGCTTCTTTGCCAAAAAAGTGAGATGAAGCACACAAAAGACAACGAAATGCCCGGCACAGAGTAAGCAAAATACTCTGTGCCGGGCGGAGATGAGAAAAAGTTTCTTAGTGGTTGGCGGCGTGGTAGATGGCGATCATGTCGTCGAGGCTGAGTTTTTTGGCCGAGCCGAGGGCGGAGCCGCAAGCCTCGAGGCAGCGGCGGGCCATCTCGTCGATCTGCGCGTCGGTGGGGTCGATGCCCAGCTCATGGAAGCTGGCGGGCATCCCGATGCTGTGGTAGAAATCCACCATGGCGTCGATGCCTTTCAGGGCGATCTCCTCGTCGGTGCCGTCGGTGGTCACGCCCATGACGTTCCGGGCAAAGCGGACGAAGCGGGGCAGGCAGTCCTTGTAGACATACCGCGCCCAGCTGGGCCAGAGGGCGGCGAGGCCCGCGCCGTGGGTCACGTCGAACATACCGCCCATCTCGTGCTCGAGTTTGTGGGACATAAAGTCGCCGCTGGCGATGCCGCAGCCGGTCAGGCCGTTGTGAGAGAGACTGCCCGCCCACATCACCTCGGCCCGGGCCTCGTAGTTGGCCGGGTCGGTGTGGAGGATGACCGCGTTCTTCATCACGGTGCGCAGCAGGGCCTCGGCCAGCGCGTCGGTCAGCTCCATGTTGCCGCCATTGGTGAAATAGCGCTCCATGGTGTGCATCATGATGTCGGCGCAGCCGGACTCGGTCTGATAGTCGGGCAGGGTCTTGGTGAGCTCGGGGTCCATGAGGGCGAACTTCGGGCGGCTGATGTCGTCGTTGTAGGCCCGCTTCTGGTGGGTGTCCACCCGGGTGATGACGCTGCTGTTGGATGTTTCACTGCCCGCCGCCGCGATGGTCAGGATGCTGGCCACCGGCAGGCACTTCCTGGCCGTGCGGGTGTGTTCGTACAGCTCCCAGACGTCCTTTTCCGGCTCGGCCAGGCCGTAGGCGATGGCCTTGGCCGTGTCGATGACGCTGCCGCCGCCCACGGCCAGCAGG
>UMEH01036327.1_pt1 | contig 11243 bp, 10 predicted proteins | sample 1964681 | NCBI WGS metagenome assembly UMEH01 (sample SAMEA4836013, study PRJEB28245) | human gut metagenome | biome: gut microbiome; material: fecal sample | place: Denmark | collected 2008
AATCAAGGCTCTGCGGGATTTTTTTCGATAATGAAATATTATATCCCGTATTGGGAGTTATTGCAAGCATAATATGCTTGCAGATTCCCTGCGGCCGCGCAGGAGTGCGGGACAAAGGGGATATTCTCTTTCGCGAAAGAGAATATCCCCTTTGGAACCCCAAGAGAAAGGCGTTTAGATTGGCAGTCTCGGGCTTGAATGACCTTGATGCCTCCGGAATGGAAATACCTGCGCGCGGCGTTGCCGCGTTTAGTTCTTCTATACGATTTGGCCTACTTCTATTTTCGCTGTCGCTTTGCCTGCGTGTCGGAGGTCTTACGCAATTTCCGTCTACTTTGGATTTTATCAATTCTGTTGTTGCCTGCCAAGGCGGCATTGCTGTGCTCGCCGCGATATGCGCACCATCGGTAGACGGCGATTAGGCTGCACTCCTACAAGATCAGCAGAGCGGCAGCGGATAATAGGAGCAGAGGCAAGTCGTATCGCAGCGCCAATGGCAGCGAGCGATGCGATGCTGCCACGCAGGCTCCCGATTCCGCAGGCTGTGCACCTCTTCAATCCCCAATCTCGCAATGTCAAAACCTTTCTCTTGGGGGATTTAAAGGGGGCTGTTCTCTTTTGTGAAAGAGAACAGCCCCCTTTGCCCCGTTCCCTGCTGGCACGCAGGGATAATTTCGCTCTTCATTGGAAGAGCTTTTCAAGCTCTTCCCTGCTCATCAGCAAATTGAGCACCTCCACCAGCGCATTTGCGCTCAAATGCTCCGGCAGCTCCAACCTTTTGCACAGCGCTTTGCGCTTTTCCACGCTGTCCGGGCCGATCAGGCCGAGGTCGTAAAGATCTGCTTTTGTGATGGATTTTCCCTTTACAGTGCTTTCTTCATCAATGGTCGCGCCCGCGCGGCGCAGGGCGTCAAGCAAAATTTCCGGCTTCATGCCCTCGACGCCGAGCTTGCCCTCTCTGCCGCCCTTGCGCTTGCGCTTCTCCTTGCCGTAGATGTCCGGCACATAGGCTTGCAGCACACGACCCTCGGGGATATTGCCCTTGACGCGGTTGCGGATCACGAATCCCGCGCCGTCGGGGTCGGTGAAGAGGATAATGCCCCGCTCCTTGGCGAGCTTTCGCAAAAAGGCCTGCTTTTCCTTGTCGTTGAACACGGCGAAGCCGCCGAGCTCCACGATGACCGCGTCCACGACCTGCGAGAGCGTGTTTTTGTCGTACCGCCCCTCGACGACGATGACTTCCTTTACCTTCGGCTTTGCCATAGATTCACTTCCCCTGTGCAAGGCGCATCAGCAGCAGCTTAAGCTCTCCCTCGCTGTCGATACCTTTTTCGCTCTTCATGCGTTGGTCGAGCCGCTGGCACATCAGCAAACTCTGGCTGCACCACTCGCTCGTCGTCTTGCGCGCCGCCTCCATCAGTAAGCGCGCGGGATAGTCTGACCGCATCCCCCACAGCTCCATGAGCCAGAGCTTGTCCTTGCCGTTGTCGAGCGCGATGCGCGCGGTGTAGATGCGCCGCAGCTCCTTGCTGATGACGGCCAGAATGACGAACGGCTCCTCCTGCTTTTTGAGCAGCTGGCCCAAAAGCTCCGACGCGCGGCCATAGTCGCGCTTCGTGATGGCGTTCGTCATATCGAACACCACCGCGTCGAGCACAGGATCGGCCACGGCGTTGATGTCGTCGGTCGTGATATTCTTTCCCCTGGCGTAGGCGCCGATCTTCTCGATCTCCGGCACAAGGCCGGTCATCAGCGCACCACAGGTGAAGATCAAATGCTCCGCCGTCTGCGCGTCGATGCCCTTGCCCAGCGCGCGGAAGCGCCGCGCGATCCAGTTGATGAGATCGCTGCGCTCCTGCGCCTCGAACTTGACGCTCTGCGCGTTTTTGTCGAGCGCCTCATAGAGCTTTTTATACGTCTTGCTCGGTTTGTATTCGATGAGATCATACACAAACACGAGGCAGCAGTACGGCGGGAAGTCGTTGAGTAGCGCGATGAGCGCCGTGCGCTGCTCCTCGGGCAGCTTGAAGAGGTCGCAGTCCGTCACGACGACGAGCGTGCGCTCGGCCATCATCGGCATCGCCTCGACCGCCTCGGAAAGCTCCTGCATCGTGAGCGTCTTGCCGCTCAGGCGATGGTAGTTGAACTCCTCAAAGCCCGCCGGAACGAGCTTCTTTTTGATCTCGCCGAGGTAGTATTCGCGCAGATAGCTCTCCTCGCCGTAAAAGATATAGACCTGACCGATTTCTCCCGTGCTCAGGTCGCTTTTTAATTTCTGATAGCCCTTGTTGGGCGTTTTTCTCTCTGCCATGAAGTCCTCTCAGTTCACTGTGATCAAAATATTGCCCTGCATATCCGTGCGGTACACGCTCATGCCCGCGTCCGTCAGGCGCAGCAGCGCCTCCTCGGTCGGATGGCCGTAGCTGTTGTCGCCCACGCTGATAACGCCGACCTCCGGCGTCACCGATTCGAGCAGCGTCGTACCGGTGGAATACTTCGAGCCGTGATGCCCGACGAGCAGCACCTCGATATCCGGTAAATCGTAGGTCTCGACGAGCTTTGTCTCGGTTTTCGCGTCCATGTCGCCGGTGATGAGCGTGTCGAAATCGCCGAGCGAGCACAGGATTGTCAGGCCCAGCTCGTTCGCGCCCTTGTCGCCGAGCGGCGGATAGATGCTCATTGTCGACGCGCCGTTCGTGACCTCTATCACCTCGGTGACATAGTGGATGTTCACGCCGTAGCGCTCGGCGAGCGCTTCGACCTCATCGCGGTCACCCTCGCCCGCGTCGATATCGGCAAGGTAGATGGTATCGACATTCACGCGCGCAAAGAGCGCGGCAAGGCCGTTGGCGTGGTCCTCGTGATAATGCGTCAGCACCACAGAGTCGAGCGTCGCCCCTGCGGAGCGCAGATAGTCCGCCGCGATCGCGCCGGCGTCGATGTAGGAATTTTTGCTGCCGCAATCCACGAGTGCCGCGTGGCCCTCGGAAATGAGCAACACGCTCTCCCCCTGCCCCACATCGAGCGTGACGACGTTCAGCCCGCCCTGTTCATAGTGTAGGGCATTGACCTTTGCCGCAGCGAAGAGCGACAGGACGGAAAGCCCCACCGCCGCAAAATAACGGTACTTCCCGCGCTTTGCCAGCGCGCAGGTGATGAAGATCGCGTACACGTACGCGAGCCATGCGACGGAAAACGCGGTGTTAAAGTAAATGGCGTGGAACGGCAGTTCCTCCAAAAGTCCCGCGATGGCGAGCACCGCGCGAATGCCGAGCGCCGGCACAAAGGCACAGGCCGCGCCGAGCTGCGGCACAGCCGCCGCGATCAGTACCGAAAGTAATCCCAGCGCGAACACGACGCTCACGAGCCACAGGCAAAGCAGGTTGCTCAAAAGCGACACAATGGAGAGCGTTCCGAAATAGTAGCACGCAAGCGGCGTGGAAAACACCATCGCGCCGAGCGTCGTCGAAAACGACAGCAGCGCCGCGCGCACAAGCTTGTGCTTGCCGGGGGCGCACTTCGTGAGCTTCGGCGTCAGATAGATAATGCCCGACACCGCGGAAAACGATAATTGTAAGCTGATGCTTGCGATGGCGAACGGATTCTTGAGTAAAATGAGCAGCAGTGCGAACGAGATCGACGTCGGCGGGTCGTTGTCACGCCCCAGAAGCGGCGCGATCATGCCCATCGAGATCATGATGCACGCGCGCAGGATGCTCGGCGTCAGGCCTGTGACGAACGCATAGAGGAAAATCAGCGGGATCGTCACGGCGCAGCGGAGCTTTTTCCGCTTATCGCCCATCAGCGAACCGATCAGCGACGCCAGAAAGCAGCAGTGCAGACCCGAGACGGCCATCACGTGGGAAAGGCCCACCTCGGATAAGTTGCTCGCGTCCTCCTCGTCGAGATATTTCTTGTCGCCCAGCAGCAGCGCCCGCAGAAATGCGCCCTCGCGCTCGCTGTAGCTGCGCTCAATGGTCTCACCGAGCGTCCTTGCGATGCGCTGCGGCAGATACTTGAGCGCGCCCGCGTTTGTGTCGTCATAAGTCGGGTCGCCGCGCTGATAGAGCAGAATATAGACGCCCTTGGCCGTGAAATTGCGCAGATGCAGTCCCTTCCCCGTCGGGTCGATCGCGCTGTTGAACAGCGCCTCCGCCGTCACGTGCGCGCCGGGCTCGAGGTCCATGAGCTCCGCGTCACCGTAGTAGATGGCCCGCCCCGGCAGGCCGCGGTTCAAGATCTTCACCGTCACCTTCGCGCCGTGGCTCGTCTCCTCGGCATAGCCCAAAAGCTCGACCTCAACCGTGTCCTGCGTGCCGAGCAGCGCGTCGTTCGGCGCTTTGATAAAATGCGCATAAAGCGTGTTGTACCCGAACGCGAACGCAAGCCCCAGCGCGCACAAAAACGCGCGCTTCGCCCAATCCCCGCGCTTGTTTGCGCAGCCGCAAAGCCCCATGATGAGCGCCGCCGCAGCAAACACGCCGCACAAAATGAGCGCCCGCTGCGCGCTCAGTAAATACTGCGAGAACGCAACGCCCGCCGCAAACGCCGCGCAGAAAATCGCCAGTACTCTCATCGGCGCGCGGGGTCGTCCGTCAGCCCGAGCAGGTAGTCGGTGCTGACGCGGTAGTAGTCGGCGAGCTTGATGACCGCCCACACGGGAATTTCTCTTTCGCCGCTCTCGTAGCGGCGGTACACGCTGCGGTGCATATTGAGCATATCCGCGATCTGCTGCTGCGTCTTGTCGTTGTCTTCGCGCAGGTCACGCAGTCGTTTGGTATCCATAAACAATCACCCGGTACAATGCTACCAAACGGCAACATTATTTCCGGTAATTGTGTCCAAACGGAGCCTTTTGTAGTATAGCAGCAACGATTGCTTTTGCCAAGGGGCAAATGCTTATTCCCTGCACCGTGCAGGGGATGCGGATAAGGGGGATATTCTCTTTCCTCGGAAAGAGAATATCCCCCTTTGACCCCCAAGAGAAAGGGCCCACATTGCAAGCGAGCAGCTCGAAGAACTGCAATGCTTGCCGATTGCACTGCCCATAGCGCGGCGCTGCCGCGTTTGAAGCTGCGATACGATTTGACCTACTCCTACTATCCGCTGCCGCTCTGCCCATCTTGTAGGAGTACAGACTAATTTCCGTCTACCCGGACGCCCATCAATGCGGCGAGCGCCAGCAATGCCGCATTCGGTAGGCAGTCTGTCGCCAGACAAACGTCACTCGCGCCTCACGATAGTAAGGCGCGGTTGCAATCGGTGCCGAATCGCAGGGATTCATGGCGCAGCCATGTACACCGCACCCACACTGCGCAGCGCGTGCAGTCATTCAAGCTACAAACCCGCAATGTCGGGGATCGAGGGGGACTCCCCTCGTCCTTTCTCTCGGGGGTTTAAGGGGGATACTCTCTTTCGAGAAAGAGAGTATCCCCCTTTAGCGCACTCCCGCACGGTGCGGGAACAACGTGCAGCGCTGCAGCGCTGCCAATTTCGTTTCCCTACGGGAAACCCCTCAGCCCGGAGGCCAAGTCATGTCGCGGCCGGCGAGAACATGAAAATGCAGATGCGGCACGCTCTGTCCCGCCTGCTCGCCGATGTTGGACACAACGCGGTAACTCTCAATGCCCTTCTCCTTGGTGAGCTTGGCAATGACCTCGAAGATGTGCGCAACGACCGCGCTGTTCTCTTCGTTCACGCCCGCGACAGATGCGATGTGCGCCTTCGGGATCACAAGAAAGTGCACCGGCGCCTGCGGCGCGATGTCGTTGAAGGCATAGCAGAGGTCGTCCTCGTAGACCTTGTTCGACGGGATGTCGCCCACGATGATCTTGCAGAACAGACAATCAGACATGTTTTATCGCTCCTTTCTGTAAAGTAATTTTATCTTACACAAATTGATTTTTCTCGGCATCGTAAGTGTAACCGATGCCTGCAAGCGATGTTTCGATGCTCTCGCGCGCAACGTCCAGATCGTCACACAGCGTATCAAGAGAATCGTAAAAATCGCGCAGCTTCATATTCACGGCGCTCAGCAGCATCGCCGGATCTTTCGGTAACGCCGCCATCAGCCGAGCTTGCTCAGGATGAGATCATCCACCGCCGCGAGCGCGTCGTCGACCTTGCTGACTTCCGTGCCGCCGCCCATGGCAGAGTCGGGCTTGCCGCCGCCCTTGCCGCCGCAGATGGGCGCGATGGCCTTGATGATATCGCCTGCCTTGATGCCGCTTGCGACCGCGTCCTTGCCGCAGACTGCCAGCAGCGTGACCTTGCCTTCGTTGACGGAGGCGAGCACGCCGACGATCTTGGGCTCCTTGTCGCGCAGGAAGTCGCCGAGCTTGCGCAGGGCGTTTGCATCCATGCCGTCGCGCTGGGCGGTGACGAGCTTCAGGCCCTTCACTTCCTTGGCGGAGGTCAGGAACGTGCGCGCCTCGCCGAGCGATGCCTGCTCCTTGAACTTTTCAAGCTGGCTTCTGATCTCCTTCATCTCGCTCAGCATGCCGCCGATGCGGCTTTCGAGCTCGTTCGACGTGGTCTTTAAGAGCTGCGCCGCGCGGATGAGCTTCTCCTGACCGTTTCTGAGCTCTTCGAGCGTCTGGCGGCCGGTGATGGCCTCGATGCGGCGCACGCCGGAGGCAACGCTGCCCTCGCTCTTGATGCGGAAGAGGCCGACCTTGGCGGTATTGTCAAGGTGCGTACCGCCGCAGAACTCCATAGACACATCGCCCATCTCGACCACGCGGACAACGTCGCCGTACTTTTCGCCAAACATGGCGACAGCGCCCTTCTTCTTCGCTTCCTCGATGGGCAGCACCTCTGTCACAACGGGGATGCCGCGCAGGATCGCGTCGTTGACGAAGGTATCGACCGCGAGCAGCTGCTCGGGCGTGATGGACTCAAAGTGCGTGAAGTCGAAGCGCAGACGGTCGGGCTCGACAAGAGAACCGGCCTGATGCACGTGATCGCCAAGCACCGCCTTGAGCGCGGCGTCGAGCAGATGCGTCGCGGTGTGGCCGCGGCGGATGGCCATGCGGCGCTCAGCGTCGATAGACGCCGTCACGGTGTCGCCGAGCTGGAAGCTGCCGTGGATGACCTTACCTGTGTGCATGAACTTGCCGCCCTTGTTCTTCTGGACGTCCGTGACCTCAAACACGGCCTCGCCGCAGCGGATGACGCCCGTATCGCCGATCTGGCCGCCCATTTCGGCATAGAACGGGGTCTTGTCGAGGACGATGATGCCCTCCACGCCGCTCATCATAGCCTCGGCCTTCTCACCCTCGACCACCAGCGCGACGACCTTCGCATCGTCGACGGAATCGTGGTCGTAGCCGACGAATTCCGTGGACGGAATGTCCTTGCCGAACTCAACGCCCGCCCAGCCGAGGTCACCGAGCGCCTTGCGCGCCTCGCGGGCGCGGGTCTTCTGCTCCTGCATCTCGTGGTCAAAGGCCTTGCGGTCGAGCGTCATGCCCTCGTCCTCGACCATCTCGACCGTCAGGTCGATGGGGAAGCCGTAGGTGTCGTACAGCTTGAACGCGTCCGCGCCGGAGAAGACGGTCTCGCCCTTCTCCTTGTGGGCGTTCAAAAGCTCGGTGAAGATCTTCATGCCGCCGTCGATGGTCTTGGCAAAGTTCTCCTCCTCGGTGCGGATGACCTTGGTGATATAGGCCTGACGCTCGCGCAGCTCGGGATAATGGCCTTCGTTCTCGTGCACGACCGTATCCACAACCTCATAGAGGAACGGACGGTTGACGCCAAGCAGCTTGCCGTGGCGGGCGGCTCTTCTCAGCAGGCGGCGCAGCACGTAGCCGCGGCCCTCGTTGCTGGGCAGCACGCCGTCGCAGATCATAAAGGAAGCCGAGCGGATGTGGTCGGTGATGACGCGCAGGGACACGTCCTTCTCGCAGCTCTGGCCGTAGCTCGCGCCGGTGATCTCGGTGACCTTGTTCGTGATGTTCATCACCGTGTCGACGTCGAACAGCGAGTCAACATCCTGGCACACGACGGCCAGACGCTCAAGGCCCATGCCGGTGTCGATATTCTTCTGCTTGAGCTCGGTGTAGTGGTCGTGGCCGTCGTTGTCAAACTGGGAGAAGACGATGTTCCAGACCTCCATATAGCGGTCACAGTCGCAGCCGACGGTGCAGCCGGGCTTGCCGCAGCCGTACTTTTCGCCGCGGTCGTAGTAAATTTCAGAGCAGGGGCCGCACGGACCAGAGCCGTGCTCCCAGAAGTTGTCCTCCTTGCCGAACTTGAAGATGCGGTCCTCGGGGATGCCGATCTCCTCGTGCCAGATGCGGAACGCCTCGTCGTCGGCGGGCGTGGTCTCGTTGCCGGCGAAAACAGAGGGATACAGGCGGTTCGGGTCGAGGCCGACCCACTCGGGGCTCGTCAGGAATTCCCACGCCCAGTGGATGGCCTCGGTCTTGAAATAGTCGCCAAACGAGAAGTTGCCGAGCATTTCAAAGTACGTGCCGTGGCGCGCGGTGTGGCCGATGTTCTCGATGTCGCCGGTGCGGATGCACTTCTGACAGGTGGTCACGCGGTGGCGCGGGGGCTCCTGCTCGCCGGTGAAGAACGGCTTCATCGGCGCCATACCGGAGTTGATGAGCAGCAGCGACGCGTCGTTCTGCGGGATCAGGGAAAAGCTGGGCAGGCGCAGATGGCCTTTCGTCTCAAAAAAGTGCAGGAACATTTCCCGCAGCTCATTGAGACCGTAATACTTGGGCTGAGACATGGTTGGTTTCTCCTTTTATTGTAAAATTTACTGTTGTTCGTTCTGTGTTTTCAGATAAGCGCTCAATTCCGCGAGCTCACGGTCGAGATTTTTATAGAACTGCGTGACGTGCCATCCGTCGCAGAGCGCGTGGTTGATGAAAAGTGACATCGGCAGCATCATGCGGCCGTTTTCCTCGCGGTATTTTCCCCAGGCGAAGCGCGGATTGCTGTCGTCTGCGCCGCCGGCGGGCTCTTTGATCTGCGTGTAGTAGAGCCACGGCACACAGGAGACGAAGAAATTCGCCAGCACGTCGCCATCCTCGGTCAGCGTACCGCGCTCGAGCGTCTCCTTCTGCCGCTGCTTGCCCTCGGCGACAAACTTTTCGTAAGACGACAGATCGTCCTCAAGCAGGCAGTAGACGTAAACGCCCGTGCCGTCGGGCTTCATCACGGTGTACGACGGGTCACAGTGATCATACTCAACGACCTGACCGTCGGGCAGCAATCTCCGCCGCAGCTCGGGCACGGCGTTCGCCGCGCGCATCACCGCATAGAGATAGCTGAGGAAAAACGGGCGGCCGTTAAGCGAAGCAAGAAGATCCGTAATATCCACCGGAACCGTGATGCCCGCCCACGGGTCGGTCATCGTGCGGAAGTATTCAAACTGGCCGCCGCGCGGGTCCTTCGTCATGTCGATGATTTTTCTTGTCATCTGCTCACTTCCCTCTCACATCCAGTCCGATCAGGTTCATCTCCGTATCGAACGCGATGCGGAACACCACGGACTTTTTGTCGTATTTTGCGCCGATGACGGCGATGGCGTGCGGCTCGTCCGCGTCTGTCACGCCCGTCACCATCGAATCCTTGACCTTTTTGAAGCTGCCGCGCCCCTCGGTCGCGGTATCCATCATCTCTTCAATGGCATCGGTGCTCGTCTGCTCGCGCACGTCCTCGCGCAGCGCGTCGTAGACCTCTTCATATTCGCCTTTCGTCAGCTGCGACATCACGGAAAGTCCCGCGCGCGCGACCTCGTCCTCGTCCATGCCGTCGGGCAGCTCGTTTCCGCGGCAGCCGGCCAAAATCACCAGCAGCACCGCAGCCAATGCGAAAAGCCACACTTTTTTGCGCATATTCTGTTCCTTTCCAAAAAATAAAGCCCCCGTCCCTACACATAGGGGCGAAGACTTGACACTTCACGGTACCACCCTAATTATCTTTCCGCTTGGGGGAAAGCATCTTAGCCGTCCGGTAACGGGGACGAGGCGTTCCGCTCCTCGCGGACGGCTCCAAAGCGGCTGCTTCGCACCGGTGGCCGAGGGCTTGCACCATTCCCCTCTCGCTTCAGGCTCGTCTGCAAAGCTGACTTTTTCATCGCGTTTTACTTGCGTTATTATATCTCAAATTCAGCTTTTGTCAAGCATCCCTTGCCTTTGGGCAGAAAATGGCATATACTGCTTTCGTTTGAATGATGAAGGGAGAATCGCTATGAACCGTTCCCGCTCCGGCTATGTCTATATCGTCCTCTGTGCTATCATTTTCAGCACGATGGAGGTCATGCTCAAAACCGTGCACGGCGTGTTTGCGCCCATGCAGATCACGTGTCTGCGCTTTCTCGTCGGCGGCATTCTGCTCATCCCGTTCGCCTCGCGCTCGATAAAGAAGAAAAACGCCTCGCTCTCGCGAAAGGACATCGGCTTTTTCGCGCTTTCGGGCTTTCTGTGCGTCGTCATCGCGATGTCGCTCTACCAGATGTCCGTGACCTATACGCGCGCGTCAGTCGTGGCGGTCATCTTCTCCTGCAATCCGATCTTCGTCACGGTGTTCGCCCATCTCTTCCTGCATGAGGACATTCATCGCAACCACATTATCGCGCTCATTTTGGAGCTCACGGCGGCTCTCATCATCATTGACCCCATTCATGCGACGCTCGATCCCACAGGCTCGGTGCTCGCCATTCTCTCCGCCGTGATGTTCGCACTCTACAGTGTGTTCGGCAAAAAGCGTACACCGCGCTTCGGCGGCATCGCTGTTACGTGCCTGAGCTTTCTCTTCGGCGCGGGCGAGCTCGTGTTCATTCTGCTCTTCGGCCGCACGGCGGCGGGCGCGTCGCTCTATGGCGCGGTGGGGCTGAACCTCTTTATCGATGTGCCGCTCTTTGAAAATATCCCTGCCTCGGCCATTCCGGCACTGCTGTACATCTGCTGCATCAACTCCGCGGCGGGCTTCGTCTGCCACATGATGGCGATGGAGAAAACGTCCGCGCAGGAGGCGTCACTCATTTTCTTCCTAAAGCCCATCTTGGCGCCGATCTTCGCGCTTCTTTTCCTCAAGGAGGAAATTCCGCTCAATATGATCGTCGGCATCGTCTGCTTCCTGATTGGATCGCTGTGCGCGATCCTGCCGGGGATCCTTGCTCAACGCAGGACGTTGAAAGTGCAAAAATAAGTTTTTGCATTTTTCCCTGCGGCCGCGCTGGGGGAGCGATTAAGGGGGATATTCTCTTTCCGAGGAAAGAGAATATCCCC
>UMEH01005676.1_pt1 | contig 11149 bp, 9 predicted proteins | sample 1964681 | NCBI WGS metagenome assembly UMEH01 (sample SAMEA4836013, study PRJEB28245) | human gut metagenome | biome: gut microbiome; material: fecal sample | place: Denmark | collected 2008
TCCTTCATCGCGCGCGACAGGCGCGAGATGGGCGCGAAGAACGCGATGGAAAAGCCCGCCGCCGTCGCGCTGCCGAGCAGCAGCGTGAAGATGAGCAGCCACACGAACATCGGCACATTGACGCCGAGGTGCTCGAGCCCCCAGGCCGCGAGCGCGGCAAGCAGCGCCACGCCGATAAAGCCCGCCATGCAGATGAAGAAAAACTGCACGCGGATATCGAGAAACTTATTGCGCCGCTTTTTCATGTGCGCACCACCTTATATCCCACGCCGCGCATCGTGACGATCTTGAAGTCGGGATTGTCGCGGAAGCGCTCGCGCAGGCGCGCGATGTGGACGTCGACGGTGTGGGTGTCGGTACTGGAATCATAGCCCCAGATGTCGTCCATGAGCTGCTGGCGCGTGAAGATGCGGCCGGGGAACGACGCCATCTTGTAAAGCAGCATGAATTCCTTCTGCGGCAGCACCATGCTCTCGCCGTCGACGGTGACGCTGAGCGAGTCGCACTCCATCACCGTGCCGCCGATGACCTGACGGCGCTCGCTCGCCATCTGGGCGCGGCGCAGCAGCGCGCTCACGCGCAGTACCATTTCCCCGATGTTGATGGGCTTGACCATATAGTCGTCGCTGCCGGAGAGGAAGCCGAGGCGCATGTCGTCAAAGGCGTCCTTGGCGGTGATCATCATAATGGGGATGGACGAGCCGCTCTCGCGGATCGAGCGCACGAGCTCATAGCCGTCCATTTTCGGCATCATAATGTCGGAGATGATGAGATCATAATAGCTCTGCTCGAGCGCGGCAAGCGCCTCCTCGCCGTTGGAGACGCCGAGCACCGTGTAGCCGTTTTTGGTGAGCACGTGGGCGAAGAGCTGGCGCAGCTCGCGGTCGTCCTCCGCAATGAGAATTTTGAACATCCGATCCCTCCGATCCTGTGTCATGTGCTGTCAGTATACCATATCTTTGGCAAATGTGCAGTAGGTTGGGCGGAAATTTTGCACGGCGGCAAAACTGTACAAAAAAAGAGCCATCCTTTCGGATGGCTCTTTGCGTTTGCGGGGGATTTAACCGCCGAGGTAGGCCTTGCGGACGGCGTCGCTCGCCATGAGCTCCTTGCCGGTGCCGGAGAGCGTGATGCGGCCCGTTTCAAGCACGTACGCGCGGTCGGCGACGGAGAGCGCGGCCTGCGCGTTCTGCTCGACGAGCAGGATCGTCGTGCCCGCAGCGTGCAGCTCGCGGATGATGTCAAAGATCTGCTCAACGAGGATCGGAGCGAGGCCCATGGACGGCTCGTCGAGCATCAGGAGCTTCGGCTTCGACATGAGCGCTCTGCCCATGGCGAGCATCTGCTGCTCGCCGCCGGAGAGCGTACCGGCGATCTGCTTGCGGCGCTCTTTGAGGCGCGGGAAGCGCTCGTAGACGTCCGCAATGCCCGCTTCAATGGTGGAGTTCGGCTGGGTGTAAGCGCCCATTTCGAGGTTATCCTCGACCGTCATCTGCAAAAAGACGTGGCGGCCTTCCGGAACCTGCGCAAGACCGTGCTCGACGATCTTGTGCGCGGGGACGCCCTTTAAGTCCTTGCCTTCAAAAACAACGCTGCCGTGCTTGGGATGCAGAAGGCCGGAGACCGTGTTCAGAACGGTCGACTTGCCCGCACCGTTCGCACCGATCAGCGTGACGATCTCACCCTCGTTGACCTCGAAGGAAACGCCCTTGACGGCGTGGATGCTGCCGTAGTAAACGTGAAGATCGTTCACCTGTAAGATCTGTCCCATCGTTAGGCCTCCTTCTGCTTGCCGAGGTAGGCTTCAATGACCTCGGGATTGTTCTGAATGTCTTCGGGTGTGCCCTTGGCGATGACATGGCCGAAGTTCAAAACGGCAATGCCCTCGCAGATGTTCATGACGAGGTTCATGTCGTGCTCGATGAGCAGCACCGCGATCTTGAACGTATCGCGGATGGAGCGGATGTTTTCCATCAGCTCAGCCGTCTCGCTCGGGTTCATGCCGGCGGCGGGCTCGTCAAGAAGCAGCAGACTCGGGTTCGTCGCCAGCGCGCGGAGAATTTCCAGGCGGCGCTGTGCGCCGTAGGGGAGCGAGCTTGCCTTGGCCTTGGCAAGATCCTCCATGTGGAAGATGGACAGAAGCTCCATCGCGCGCTCGTGAACGATGCGCTCTTCCTTCCAGAAGCGGGGCAGGCGGAAAATGCCCTCGGGCATCGTGTAGTGCATCTGCGTGTCCATCGCGACGGTGACGTTTTCTTCCACGCTCAGCTCGCCGAACAGGCGGATGTTCTGGAATGTGCGCGCGATGCCCGCGCGGTTGACCTGCGCGGTGTTGAGGTCATGGATGTCTTTGCCGTTTAAGAGGATCGTGCCGTGGGTGGGCTGATAGACCTTGGTGAGCAGGTTGAAGACCGTCGTCTTACCGGCGCCGTTCGGGCCGATGAGGCCGGTGATCTCGGTGCGACCGATGGTCACATTGAAGTTGTCGACCGCTTTCAGACCGCCGAACGTGATGCCGAGGTCAATGCACTCGAGCACGGGGGACTTGTCCGCGTCGCGCTCGGTGAGCAGCGCCGGTTCACGGGAGACGGGAACGAGCTTGGCTTTTTCTTTCTGTGTCATGGTCAATCCTCCTTTTCAGCACTGGCGCGGTGATGGGGCAGAAGTCTCTGGAAGAACGCCTTGGCCTGCGGATTGTTGGTTGCGAGCATGACGAAGATCAGCACGATCGCATAGATGAGCATACGGTAGTCGTGGAGCGGGCGCAGTGCCTCGGGCAGGATCGTCAGCGCCGCGGCGGCGATGAGCGAGCCCCAGATATTGCCGAGGCCGCCGAGCACCACGAACACTAGCACGAGGATCGAGAGGTTGAAGTTGAACTTCGTCGCCTGGAGAGAAGAGTAGTTCAGGCCGAAGAGCGCGCCTGCCGCGCCCGCGAGGGCGGCGGAGGTGACGAATGCCAGAAGCTTGTACTTCGTCAGGTTCAGGCCGATGGCCTGCGCGGCGATGCGGTTGTCGCGGATGGCCATGATCGCGCGGCCCGCGCGAGAGCGGGTCAGGTTCAGCACGACGAAGAGCGTGAGCATCACGAGGATAAAGCCAGCGGTGAAGCTTGCGATGGTGGCGGTGCCGGTCGCACCCTGCGCGCCCTTGATGATGGCCGTGCCGTTCGCACTCAGGCCGAGGTCATCGACCGTTTTGTTGCCGGAGAGGTTGAAGACGAAGTGCAGGCCCTTTTCATCGCAGCCGATGATGAGGCAGTTGATAAGCTCCTTGATGATCTCGCCGAAGGCGAGCGTCACGATGGCGAGATAGTCGCCCTGCAAGCGGAGCACGGGCGTGCCGATGAGAAGGCCGACGAGCGCGGCGAGAAGCGCGCCGATGAACATCGAGAGCGCAAGGCGCACGGGGCCATTCGGAATGAGTCCCGCAAGGCTCTGCGAAACGACGATACCGGAGAACGCGCCTACGCTCATAAAGCCCGCGTGGCCGAGGCTCAGCTCGCCGAGAATGCCGACCGTCAGGTTCAGCGACACGGCCATGGACATATAGCAGCAGATCGGCACGAGAAGACCGATGACCGAGCGCTTGAGCGAGCCGTTGTTCTGCAGGATCGTCGTGATGATAAAGGCGGCGATCACGCCGAAATAGGTCGCAAAGTCGACCCTGGTGGTTTTCTTGAGGGAGTTGAACTGTTTCATTTTCTTTGTCATTCCGGCCACCTCACACTTTCTCCGGCACGTACTTGCCGAGCAGTCCTGCGGGCTTGACGAGCAGCACGACGATCAGCACGGCAAAGACGATCGAGTTTGCGAGGTTCGTCGAGATATACGCCTGGGCCATGGCCTCGATGATGCCGAGCAGGAGCCCGCCGAGGAATGCGCCGGGAATGGAGCCGATGCCGCCGAACACCGCCGCGGTGAATGCCTTGATGCCGGGCATGGAGCCGGTGGTGGGCATGAGGGAGGTGTTGAACGAGCAGAGCAGCACGCCCGCGATGGCCGCGAGCGCCGAGCCGATGGCAAACGTCGCGGAAATGGTCGCGTTGACGTTGATGCCCATCAGCTGTGCCGCGGCCTTATCCTCCGAGCAGGCACGCATGGCCTTGCCCATCTTGCTCTTGCTGACGAAAAGCGTCAGCGCGATCATGATGACGACGCAGGCGGAGATCGTGAGAAGGGAGATGTAGGAAACGGTCAGCTTGCCGCCGAAGATCTTCACAGAGCCCGTGACCACGGGGGGATAGGAGCGTGCGGCGGCCTTCCAGATGAGCAGCGCGGAGTTCTGGAGGAAATAGCTCACGCCGATGGCGGTGATGAGCACCGCGAGGCTCGGCGCGGAGCGCAGGGGCTTGTAGGCAAGGCGCTCGATGACGATACCGAGGACGGTGCAAACGACAACGGCCATCAGCACCGCGACGATGCTGGGAAGCCCCAGATAAAACATCGCGCAGAAGGAAACGTAGCCGCCGATCATGATGACGTCGCCGTGGGCGAAGTTCAGCATCTTGGCAATGCCGTAGACCATCGTATAGCCGAGGGCGATGATGGCGTACACGCTGCCGAGGCTGATGCCGCTGATGAGATAGGATAAGAATTCCATAGGATGGCACCTCTTTTTCTCGTTCGGGATTGGGAGTTGTCTGTGGCAGAAACAAGGGCAGAGAGGAAGGGCGCTGCCTTCGTTTCCGCCATAGAAGCAGGGCGCAGGCCGCCGGGAGTTTTTTCCTCCCGGCGACCCTTCGCTCAGTGAGAGAGACGATAAACGGTCTGTTTGGTATCTTTACGGGGATCAGCCCTCGACGTACTGGCCGTCCTTGACGACGTAAGCGGTCGGAGCCTTGGAGACCTGACCCTCGGCGTTCCAGGACATGTCGGTACCGGTGAGGCCGGTGAACTTGAGGGAAGTGATGGCGGAAACGAGCGCGTCGCAGATCTCTTCATTGCTCATATCGGCGGTGCAGCCGGCCTGTTCGAGCGCGGCCTTGATGATGTAAACACCATCGTAGGCGTCGGCGGCGAACTGGTTGGGCTTGGTGCCGTAGGCGGCGACGTAAGCGTCGACGAAGCTCTTGCTGGATTCAACGGTGGCGCAGAACGGGGTCATCAGCACGAGGCCCTCGGCGAGAGTGGTGTCAAAGCCGGGCATATCGAGGATGCCATCCATGCCGTCCACACCGAAGAAGGTGGGGGCATAGCCCATGGCCTTGGCCTGCGCGAAGATCACGGAAGCGGGCTGATAGTAGATGGGGAGGAAGACGAGGTCGGCGCCGGCGGTCTGCGCGGCGGCGAGCTGAACGGAGAAGTTGGAGGAGGTGTCGAGGGTGAAGGTACCCTGATAGACGATGGAGAGGCCCTTGTCGCCGGCTTCCTTCACGAAAGCATCGCGGATGCCCTGAGAGTAGGCGTCGTCGTTGCGGTAGATGATGGCGATCTTGGCATCGGCGAAGTTCTCAGCCATGTAGTCGGCAGCGCCAACGCCCTGGTTGGGGTCGGTGAAGCAGACCTGGAAGACATTGTCCTTGCCCGCGGTCACGTCGGTGGAGGAGGCGGAGGGGGTCAGCATAAAGGTGCGGTCAGTGTAGCAGGCATCGGCAACGGCGATGGAAGCGCCGGTAGTCGTGGGGCCGACGAGGACCTGCATGCCGTTATCCATCATGTTGTTGTAGGCGTTGACAGCCTTTTCACCGTCGGCCTCATCGTCCTGAGAGAGGAACTCAAACTTGATGGTGCTGTCGCTCGCGTTGATTTCATTGACGGCGAGCTCCACGCCCTGCTTGACGGCCATACCGTAGATCGCGTTGTCGCCGGTCAGCGGGCCGGAGGTGCCGACCGTAAAGGTCTGGACGCCGTCGGATGCGCCGCCAGCATTGTCGTCGGTGTTCGCATCGTCGCCCTTGGAGCCGCAGGCGGCCATCGAGAGCGTCATGGCCGCAGCCATGAGCATGCACATAAACTTCTTTTTCATCGTTTCAAATCTCCTTTGATTAAATAATGAACAGATTTATTATACAAAAAAGCGGGTCCGCCATTCCCGGCGGAACCGCTTTGCTGTATCGCGTTTTTTACTCGCTCAGCAATCGCGTTTCATCCCGGGAACGCCCATCAGGACGACCAGAAGTACCAGTACCAGCAGAGAAATGCTGATAATGCTAATCAGGCGGGAAATAATAATGGACGCCATAATAATGGCGCCCAGAGCGATGCAGTTGAAGCGGGAGGACTGAGAGGTGCAGGAGGAAGCGGCCTCTGCGCACATGGCAGAAGCGGCGGCGTTATTCTGATTTGCATAAGCAAAACGGAACATAGCATTAAATCCTTTCATGTATCTCTCATGTTTGATGGGCTTATTTTAGCCTCTAAAACGCCAGAAGTCAATACCGCATATTATCCAAAGAAAAAAGAGGGGAAATGGGGATAAGTATCCCATATTGACAATTTGGACAACTTTCGCGCCTCGGGCGCAGGAGGAAAGCAGCCCGCGAGGGCTGTTTCTTTTTGCGCCCGTAGGGCGCAGGGGAGGTGCAGCGCGGCAGCGCTGCTTCTGGCCCCACACCGTGTGGGAGTGCGTTAAAGGGGGATATTCTCTTTCTCGGAAAGAGAATATCCCCCTTACACCCCCAAGAGAAAGGACGAAGGGAGCACCCCTCGACCCCCGACATTGGCAGCTTGTAGCTTGAATAACTGCACGCGCTGCGCAATGTAAGTGCGGTGTACATGGCTTCGCCATGAATCCCTGCGAGTTGTTACTACGATCAACCGCGCCTTACTATCGTGAGGCGCGAGTGACGGTAGCACGGCGGCAGACTGCCTGCCTAATGCGGCATTGCTGCGCTCGCCGCATTGATGGGTGCACCGGTAGACGGTGATTAGGCCGCACTGCCACAAGACTGGCAGAGCGGCAGCGGATAGTAGGAGCAAGTCAAATCGTGTAGCAGAACTAAACGCGGCAACGCCGCGCTATGGGCAGTGCAATCGGCAAGCATCGCACTTCTTCGAGCTGCTCGCTCGCAATGAGAATCCCTTTCTCTTGGGGTGCAAAGGGGGATATTCTCTTTCCGTGGAAAGAGAATATCCCCCTTAATCGCGTCCCTGCACGGTGCAGGGATCAATGTGCAGCGCCTACGGCGCTGCCTCCCCCGCGGCACAAGTGCCGCGAAGCGCTTCGCACCGGTGCGAAACCGATAGTACCTTTTATATATAAAAGGCAACCATCATGTTTTAGCACTTGCTGTGGACGAGTGCTAAAAGTTAACGGAACGGTAACAAATATCAGGAATTTCCTGCTATACTTAGGTTCAAATACAATTCAGAGAGGGATGCTTTTATGGCTAAAAAACAGTTTAAAGCAGAATCGAAGCGTTTGCTCGATCTGATGATCAACTCGATTTACACGCACAAGGAGATCTTCCTGCGCGAGATCATTTCCAACGCCAGCGACGCCATCGACAAGCTCTGTTACGTCGCGCTGACGGACGACAAGGTCGGCATGAACCGCAGCGATTTTGCCATCACGGTGTCGGTCGACAAGGAGAACCGCACGTTGACGGTCTCGGATAACGGCATCGGCATGAGCCGCGAAGAGCTTGAAAACAACCTCGGCGTCATCGCGTCGTCTGGCTCCTACAAGTTCCGTCAGGAGACCGAGGAAAAGGACAAGAAGGACGCCGATATCGACATCATCGGCCAGTTCGGCGTGGGCTTCTACTCCGCGTTCATGGTCGCCGACAGCATCACCGTCCGCACGAAGAAGTACGGTTCGGAGCAGGCCTATGAGTGGCAGTCCTCCGGCGCGGACGGCTACACGATCACCGAGTGCGACAAGGAGGCCGTCGGCACCGACGTCATCATGCACATCAAGCCCGACACGGACGAGGAAAACTACAGCGAATACTTAGAGTCCTACCGCCTGCACGCGCTCGTGAAGAAGTACTCCGACTACATCCGCTACCCCATCCGCATGCTGCTGCCCGAGCAGAAGGTCAAAGAGGGCAGCGACCCGGAGAAGCCCGAGTACGAGACCGTCGAGGAGATGAAGACCGTCAACTCCATGGTGCCGCTCTGGCAGCGCAAGAAGAGCGACGTCACGGACGAAGAGTACAACAAGTTCTACTCCGAGCTGACGCACGAATTCGACAAGCCCCAGCGCACGATCACCGTCTCGGCCGAGGGCAGCGTGACCTATAAGGCACTGCTGTTCGTGCCGTCTTCGCGCCCGTTCAACTTCTACACGGAAGGATATGAAAAGGGATTACAGCTCTACTCTGCGGGTGTTCTCATCATGGACAAGTGCGACTCGCTGCTGCCCGACTATCTGCGCTTTGTGCGCGGCGTGGTCGACTCGCCGGATCTAAGCCTGAACATCTCCCGCGAGCTTTTACAGCATGACCGCCAGCTCAAGGTCATCGGCCAGAACCTCGAAAAGAAGGTCCGCGCCGACCTTGAAAAGTTCCTCAAGGAAGACCGCGAGGGCTACGAGAAGTTCTATGAGAACTTCGGCCACCAGATCGGCTACGGCATCGTGAGCGACGGCGGCGAGAGCCGCAAGGATTCGCTCAAGGACCTGATGATGTTCTATTCCTCCACGCAGAAGAAGCTCACGACGCTCAAGGAGTACGTCGAGCGCATGAAGGAAGACCAGAAGTGCATCTACTACGCCGCGGGCGAGAGCATCGCTGCCGTGGATAAGCTGCCGCAGACCGAGCTTTTGAAGGACAAGGACTACGAGGTTCTGTACCTGACCGGCGAGACGGACGAGTTCGTCTTGCAGGCATTGATGAACTATGACGAAAAGCCCTTCCGCTCCATCGTGGACGGCGATCTTGAGCTCGGCGACGAGGAAGAGCACAAGGACGACAGCGAAAGCGCCGAGCTCATGCAGTTCGTCAAGGAGACGCTCGGCGACAAGATCAAGGAGGCCAAGGTCTCGCACCGCCTGAAGACCCATCCCGTCTGCCTGACGGCGGGCGAGGGCTTCAGCTTCGAGATGGAGAAGTACTTCAAGAACTTCCAGATGCCCGAGCCCATCAAGGCCGAGCGCATCCTCGAGTTGAACGTCGATCATCCGGCGGTCAAGGCGATGGCCGCCGCGATGGCAACGGACCGCGACAAGGCGGCGCTGTATGCCAAGATTCTCTACGATCAGGCGAACCTCATTGCGGGTCTGCCGCTCGAAGATCCCAGCGCGTACACCGACATGGTCGCGCAGCTGATGCAGTAAGTCAATATGGAGCCAAAAGGGCGCGGAGAAATTCTCCGCGCCCTTTTTCACGTTTTTCATTCCTGCCGCCTATACTGGCATACAGGCGCTTTTCCGCCTGACAAACCGTAAAGGCGATGAACGGATATGCTTCGACCCCTGATGCTGGCTCTGCTCGGCACGTCTTTCACGTTTCTGATGACGGCGCTGGGCGCCGCGACGGTGTTCTTTTTTGCCCGTAAGGTGTGCGAGCGCGCGCAGGGCGCGCTGTTGGGCTTTGCCGCAGGCGTGATGATGGCGGCAAGCGTGTGGAGCCTCATTCTGCCCGCCATCGAACAGACGGAGGCAGAGGGCCGCCTGCCGCCGTTTCTGCCCGCCGCGGCGGGCATTGTGCTCGGCGCGCTGACGCTCTTTTCGCTCGACGAGCTCGTGCGGCGGCGCGGCGGGGGAGAGGTGCACAGCGATTTTTTGCTCCTCTCGGCCATCACGCTGCACAACATCCCCGAGGGCATGGCCGTTGGCCTCGCGTTCGCGCTCGCGGCGGACGGGGAGAGCCTTGCCGGCGCGTTCGCGCTGGCGCTCGGCATCGGCGTGCAGAACTTTCCCGAGGGCGCGGCGGTGGCGCTGCCGGTGTACCAGGCGGGCAAGTCGAAACGGCGCGCCTTCTGGACCGGCGTGCTCTCCGGCGCGGTGGAGCCGCTGTTTGGCGCGCTCGTCGTGCTCGCGGCGGCGGGAATCCACGCGCTGATGCCGTGGCTTCTGAGCTTTGCAGCGGGGGCGATGCTCTACGTCGTGGCGGAGGAGCTGCTGCCGCGCGCAGGCGGACGGCGGGGGACGTGCGGCTTCCTCGTGGGCTTCCTTCTGATGATGATACTGGACGTCGCGCTGGGGTAAGCGCGAAAAATCCGGCATAGAATGGTGCGAGGTGATCGACCATGCACATTCATGTTGTAAAGCGCGGCGACACGCTTTCTTCCATCGCCGCGATGCACGACGCCCTGCCCGCGTTTGTCGCGGCGGACAACGGCCTTGCGCTGAGTACGCCGCTTGTGATCGGCCAGGCGCTCGTCGTGCGGACGCCGAAGACGCTGCACACCGTGCGCGCGGGGGAGACGCTTTCGTCCATCGCGCGGGACTATGATTTGAGCGTCAGGACGCTCCTGCGGCGGAACTTTTTCCTCCACGGACGCGAGCTTCTGCGCGAGGGCGACGTGCTTGCCATCGACTACGCAGACGAAGCGCCACTCGGTACGCTCGGCGTGAACGCCTACGCCTACCCCTACATCGGCGGCGAGCTGCTCGACTCGGTCCTGCCGTACCTGACGTATCTGACGCCGTTCACCTACGGCATCACGCCCGCGGGAGTCCTTGCGCCGCTCGACGACGCGCGCCTGCTCGAACGTGCGGCGCGCTATGGCGCAAAATCGCTCATGCACCTCTCGACGCTGACGCCGGAGGGAAATTTTTCGAGCGAAAACGCCGCGGCGCTCCTGCAAAACGACCGCGCGCAGAGCGCGCTCCTTGCCGAGATTTTGCAGACGATGGCGAAAAAGGGATACTACGGCCTCGACGTCGACTTCGAGTACGTCCCGCCGGAGCTGCGCGAGGCCTACGCCGCGTTCGTCTGCCGCCTGCGTGAGGCGCTGAACGCGGAGGGAAAGCCCGTTGTCGCCGCGCTCGCGCCGAAGACGAGCGCGCAGCAGCGCGGCCTATTGTACGAGGCGCACGACTACGCGCTGCTATCAAAAGCCGCGAACGCCGTGTTCCTGATGACCTACGAATGGGGCTATACCTACGGCGAGCCGCAGGCCATCGCGCCGCTGCCGCAGGTGCGCGCGGTGCTCGATTACGCGCTCTCGGTCACGGCGGGGGAGAACATCTTCCTCGGCGCGCCGCTGTACGCCTACGACTGGCCGCTGCCCTACGAAAAAGGCCGCACGCGGGCCGAGAC
>UMEH01003467.1_pt1 | contig 11013 bp, 7 predicted proteins | sample 1964681 | NCBI WGS metagenome assembly UMEH01 (sample SAMEA4836013, study PRJEB28245) | human gut metagenome | biome: gut microbiome; material: fecal sample | place: Denmark | collected 2008
CGTTCCTGTGGGGGAGGATACGGCCATGTAGATTTGCGTTTTTCTGTCTGGCATCATTTCTATGGTGTCATTTCTTGTGTTTCTCGATGTGATTCATGAGAATTTTTGTAAATTTGCAAGATAAACACATAAAGCTACATGGAAGATTTTTTATCGACGGCGGTCAATGTAACTGCCAACCGAGGCAACAGTTTGATTAACAGAAAGATGATTCTTCGCATCTTGGGTATCCTGCTCTTTATGGAGGCAATGATGTTTCTGGCATGTGCAGGCGTTTCCTTGTGCTATGGGGAGGAAGACTATATTTATTTTATTTACACGACATTGATTAATATGGCCGTGGGAAGCGGACTGATTCTGTTGGGAAGAGGAGCTGAAAACCGGGTGACACGACGCGACGGGTATTGCATCGTGGCGTTCACGTGGCTGCTTTTCACAGGTTTCGGTATGCTGCCTTTTTATATAAGTGGGAGTATCCCTTCGGTGACTGATGCGTTTTTTGAAACCATGTCGGGGTTTACTACTACGGGGACAACCATACTGGATGATATTGAAGCTCTTTCGCACGGCATGCTGTTCTGGCGAAGCTTCTCGCAATGGATTGGAGGATTGGGAATTGTGTTCTTTACGATTGCCGTACTACCTATCTTCGGAGTGGGCAATCAGGTGCTTTTCTCGGCGGAGGCTACGGGGGTGACGCATGACAAGATTCATCCGAAAATCAGCGTCATGGCACAATGTCTGTGGACGGTATATCTCGTGCTGACTGTGGCAGAAATTGTACTGCTGCTGATTGGCGGCATGGATTTGTTTGATGCCGCATGCCATGCTTTTTCTACGACGGCTACCGGAGGGTATTCTACCAAGCAGGCCAGTGTGGCTTACTGGAATTCTCCTTTTATCGAATATGTGATTGCTATCTTTATGATTCTGTCGGGTATCAACTTCTCGCTGTATTTCATGTGTATGAAGGGGCGTTGCGGACAGTTGTTTAAGGATGGAGAGCTCCGGCTGTATCTCATTTCCATCGGTGCGGTGACACTGATAATTACCGGGGCCTTGTACTGGTATAATAATTATGGATTGGAGGAAGCTTTCCGGAAATCGCTTTTCCAGGTGGCGTCCATTCATACGTCGTGTGGCTTTGCTACGGACGATTATAATATGTGGCCTCCTTTCACGTGGCTGCTGCTTATTTATACGATGGTGGCAGGAGGCTGTGCCGGTTCTACGGCGGGTGGTATCAAGAATGTGCGTCTGCTGCTTTTGTTGCGCAACGTGAAAAATGAGTTCCACCGACTGATGCATCCCAGAGCGGTATTGCCGGTAAAGATGAACCGTATGGCGGTGTCACAGCGTACGCTTGCCACGGTGATGACGTTTGTGTTCTTTTATTTTGTCTGTATCTTTTTATGCTGGCTGGCGCTGATGTGCATGGGTATCGGACTGGAAGAGTCTTTCGGATTATCCGTGTCGAGTATCGGTAACGTGGGGCCGGGACTGGGTGCCTTCGGACCAGCATTTTCATGGAGTGCACTTCCTGACTTGGCGAAGTGGCTGTTGTCGTTCATGATGCTGATAGGGCGTTTGGAGCTCTTCGGTGTACTATTGCTGCTGACTCCGAGTTTCTGGGAAAGACGATAAGAAAGAGATAGATTATGATAACATGTATATGTCTCTAAAAAAGTTTTCTATATCTTTTATAGAGAAGGTGTTTTTGTCTAATTCTGTTTTTCTAAGCATTAGGTATGCGCTATTGCGTTCGTCGGTGTGGTGTTCAAATGTTTTTGTACCAAAATAGGTATTGACAATTGTTCGATAGAAACGGAAACGCTTGGTGCATGCTTTGTCTTCTCCCATATTATTTGCTCCAATAAATGCAAAAGAAGAATGTACGTCAGTTTCATAATAATGTTTCATGATGTATATACAACTTAACACTATTCTTCTGGGCTCAAAGTCATTGGTTTGAAAGCTATATTTTTTAAATGTGCTTGCGACTTCAGGTAGAATTTTATTCCATAAATATGTTTTTCGTATGCTTCTACGTCTACAAGGTAGGTTTTTCCGCTTTTCATAGATTTGAATCTCCATAAATCTATGTGTCGCATTCCTTTACAAGTTGGAGCTTTCCGCATAATAAATACGGAGCCATAATAAGGAGGTAGGATTTTCATTAGGGAACGAGGTAAGAATAGACCTGTATTCTGTATTTGGCGTGTTCTTTTTTAGTAACTTTTTTGAAGTTTACTTTTACAGAGTCAGGCTTTGTAATTTGTTTCTTTGCTTTTGTATCTGTAGACTTTCCCATATTATTTATCTTTTTTGCAAAGATAACGTTATTGCATATTCAATGCAAGGATAAAACATTTTTTATAATACAGAAAAAAGGATCACTACCCGCAGGTAATAATCCTTTTCTTTATTTGTAACTCAGCCTGTTAGTCAATAAACCGGCGCGTGAGCTGCTCAAATTCATCGATGCGACGGTCGCGCAGGAAGGGCCACCAGCGGCGGACATTTTCACTGCGATTCATGTCGATTTCTACCACCATGTTTTCTTCTTTCAGGTTGCTGGCCTGGGCGATGATTTCGCCTTGCGGACCGGCTACGAAGCTGTTACCCCAGAATTGGATACCGTTGGTCTGGCCGGAAGGGTCGGGTTCAAGACCTACACGGTTTACGGCGATAACGGGCAGACCGTTGGCTACGGCGTGACCGCGCTGTACGGTTACCCATGCCCCCAGCTGGCGCATCTTTTCTTCCTGAGTGTCGGTGCTTTCCCAGCCGATGGCAGTAGGGTAAATCAACAGTTCAGCACCTTTCAGGGCCATGATGCGGGCTCCTTCCGGATACCACTGGTCCCAGCAAACCTGCACGCCGAGCTTACCGATGGAGGTCTGAATGGGTTCGAATCCTAAGTCGCCGGGAGTGAAATAGAACTTCTCGTAGTAAGCAGGGTCATCTGGAATGTGCATCTTACGGTACTTTCCGGCGATGCTTCCGTCAGTGTCGAATACCACGGCAGTGTTGTGATACAATCCGGCCGCACGGCGTTCGAACAGCGAAGTGACCAGCACGATGTGGTAGGCGGCGGCTATCTCACTGTAGAAGCCGGTAGAAGGACCGGGAATGGGTTCGGCCAGGTCGAACAGATTGGTATCTTCTGTCTGGCAGAAATAAGGAGTGTTATGGAGTTCCTGAAGAACTACTAACTGCGCACCGGCTTGTGCCACGGAGGCGATGTTGCGGTGCAGCTTTTCAAGATTCAGTTTGAGGTCGTTCGTACAAGCCTGTTGTACGATGCCGACACGGATAGTTCGTTTCATTGTGCTATTTGATTTTTTACAGATTCAGGATATTGCATGGTGACGCAGTGGAGAGAACCATGCTGCTTAATAAGCGCACGGCAATCCACGCCTATGATTTCACGTCCGGGGAAGGCCTCAGCCAGTACCTGTGCGGCACGGGCATCGTTTTCCGGTTGGGCGTAGGTAGGATAGAGCACGGCCTCGTTCATAATCAGGAAGTTGGCGTAGGTGGCCGGAAGGCGTTCGCCGTCTTCGTCATAGATGGCTTCGGGCATGGGCAGCGGAAGCAGACGGTAAGGATCTCCATCGAGGGTACGGAAGGTCTTGAGCTGGTCTTCCATGGAGCGGAGGGCACCGTAGTGCTCGTCGTTCTTGTCCAGACACTGCACGTAAGTAATGGTGTGGTCGGGACATAGACGGGCTAGGGTGTCTACGTGGCTGTCTGTGTCGTCACCGGCCAGGTAGCCGTAGTCCAGCCAGAGTACCTGACGCAGGTTGAAGCGTTCCATCAGGTAGGCTTCGATGTCTTTGCGCGAGAGGGTGTCATTCCGGTTGGGAGCCAACAGGCAGGGGGAGGTGGTGAGCAAAGTACCTTCTCCGTCGCTTTCAATGGAACCTCCTTCGAGCACGAAGTTACGGCAGTTGATGTAGTCGCCGTTAAGTACGCCGGTCTTGAACAGATGACTGTTAATGAGGTTGTCTTTATGGGCGGCAAACTTCATGCCCCAGCCGTTGAAGCAGAAGTCGAGCAACTGCGGGTCGGAATGTTTTTCCAGCAGGGTGATGAAAGCATGGTCGCGGGCCCAGGTGTCGTTTGTAGGACATTTCACAAAAGTAATCTGGTCACGATAGGGGAAGTCGGCCAAGGCTGCCGGAAATTCGGGAGCCACGAGCAACAGGGGCTGGCGGCTGGCTATTTCGGTAGCAAGGCGGACAAAGCAGGTTTCTACTTCATCGAGCATATAGGCCCAGTCGGTATCGGCATGAGGCCAGGTAAGCTGTATGTAGCTTTGTTTGTACCATTCGGCGGGCAGATAATAGGTCTTTTCCATATTCTTGTATAATTATTTTTCGTTTGATTCTCTTTTTTCTCTTGCGGCAGGAAGGGCTTCCTGCGGAAGGTATTTCTGGTCTTCTTTTTCTTTCTGTTTGCTGCTGCGGTTTTTCCGGCGGCGGAGGAACCAGTCGACGAGTTCTTTCCAGTTCATGAAGTCTTTCTTGTACATGATACCAATGCCCTGAGTGGTAAGGGTGGACTTCGTGAAGTAGCGGTCGTTGGTCTGGTTGTATCCGCGCAGACGGAATTCTCCGTTCTTGGTGAGCAGCCAGATGGCTTCAAAGTCGCCCACAAAGTTCGTATTACGCATGGTATTTTCACGGTAACCGAAGTTCCCGTTGATTATCAGTCGGTTGTTCAGCAAGCGTCCGGACAGGATGGCTTCGGCTTCTACGTCACTCCAGCCTTTTTCTCCGGTGGTGAGGTTCGTACCTACGTTCCAGTTCTGGTTGTCGATGACTTGCGAAAGCATGTTGTTCAACTGGCCCGACAGGGTGCTGAAGGCCAATGAACTGGTGGCATCGGTCTGCCCGGTGTTGTTGGCATAGTCATAGGTATAGAACTTGCCGACTCCCAGCAGATAGATAATCTGCGTATTCATCTGCTCTTCAGTGCTGGTGAGGCTGCGTACCAGTTCGCGGTCTTCCTCGCTCACGGTGGGCAGTTCAAGGCCGAATGTCAGGCTGGGAGACGTGAGGTTACCGCTCAGGTTCAACAGACAGTTCACCCGCACGTTTCCACGTGAAGAAGAAGCGTCGGCTATCAGGTCGTTCAGTGAAGCGGAGTTCACCGTATAGACGGCCTGCACGTTCAGGTTGGCGGCTTTGGGGTCCCCGTTGAAGGATACCACACCTCCGGGCTGCAGGGTGAAGTCTTTTCGGATGACGTTCTGCATACTCATCTTGTAGATTCCTTCAGTAATGTTGTAGTTACCGAACATCTGGAAGTTGCCCTGATTAAAGAAGTTGATGCGCAGGTTGCCGGTTCCGTAGGCAGAAATATAGTCTCCGGCCGAGGGATCCATGATGATTTTCATGTTGGCACGTTCGGCAGGTTCTATCTGCAGATTGATGTGGATGGCGGTAGGTGTATCATCGTCATCCTGCTTGTCGGGCTGGTTGAGCGGGTGGTACACTTCGGCTTTGACGGCAGCTTGTTTGCGGCGTGGAGTACGGTCTACGAAGGTGATGAAGCCGGAGTTGGTAGCCTCGGCTGCTGTTCCTAATACGTAGACAAACTCGGTCTGATTGTCGGCGCGAACTTCTCCGTCAACGTTCAGCTGTCCGTCGCCTCCCCGGAGAAATACGTTTCCGGTGGCATAGATATGACCGTAGAAGGGGAATTCCGGAGTTTCCTTTTCAGAGTGGAATACCAGCATGCGGTCGGTATTGAAGCGGAACTGGTAGCTCAGGTTCTTTAATTTGGTATGCCGTAGCTCTCCGTTGGCCAGTCCGGTATGCCCTTCAGTGTCCTGCAAGCGCACGTTCTGGAAACGGAACAAGCCGGAAGCGATGTGTACGGAATCGGCCGAAGCCAGGAAAGTAGCATTCAGAATGTTAACCTTCATCTGCATCTGTGCCTTGACTTTCCCTTCCAAATCAAGCTGGGAGAAGGGGCCGAACAGACGCACGTCGCCATGTACGCTTCCGTTGACATTGCTGAATATATTTTCTACAAAGGGTTGCAGGAAGGAGAGAGGGGTACCTCCGGCCTGGATATGGAGGTCGAGTCCCTTCATCTTGGGCGATACATAGCCGATGACCCGTGTGGTGCAGGCACTGTCGCGGCGGATGTCAGCATTGAGGCGAACGCCTCCCAACTCTTTGTCCCATGAGCCGAGGATGTCGGCGCGTCCTAGCAGGGCATGATTGAGGGAGAAATCTTTCACATCGAGACGGGCTTCCATCACCGGGTCCTCAAGCACGTGGCGTAGGTGGACTTTTCCGCTGATGCCTCCGTCGAAGCGTACGGCATGAAACTGAATCATGTCCATGATGTAGAGCAGGTTGATGTTCTTCAAGTCTACCAGACAGGAGTCAGCTTCTGTTTTTCCCAGTCGTCCGTTGATTTTCAAGTGCTGGTCGCGGTGCTCAAACAGGAAGTCGTGTATTTCGATGCTGTCTTTTGCAATGTCTACAGTAGCCGGATGGATGTTCCAGGTGGTGTCATTCAGAATGACCTGGCTGGGCTGGATGTCCACACGGGTGTGGAGTACCCTTTTCAGACTGTCCTGACGGAAAGAAGCGATGGCGTCAATCTTTCCGCTATAGGTGAGCTGTGTGTTGTTGCCCCAGTAAATGGTACTGTGCAGCTTGTCGTCTTTGGCCCTCGTGATGAGGGAGAAATTGAACATGGCTCCTTTTTTCATCAAGGTGCCGGCACGTAACTGGCACTGCAGTTCGTCGGAACGGCTTTCACACAACAGGGTGCCCGATTCGTAGTATTTCCCTTTATACGTGAATTGAGGAATCGAACCGTTGATGCGCATCTGTGAGAGGCTGTCGTTAAGTTGTCCTGAGAACGTGGCCGGCATCTGCAACTCGAACGGAATGTTCAAAACCTTTGAAAGAAATTCACTGTTTTCCATGCGAAACTGGAACCGGAACTGGTTGTTCAGCTCTGCGGGTTTCTTTCTTCCTTTTTTCGGCTTCTCCTCAGGGAACAGGGATGGAAGATGCTTCCGGATCACTTTCTCCATGCTCTTCAGCAGGGTGTGGTAGGCATATTGTCCTTGTATGGTTCCGGTCAGGAACGGGGAGTCAATGCGTATTTCCTTCTGCTTGGCCTCTGAGGCAAGCTGTGTCGCATCAATCTGCAGGCGGGGAAGGAAGTAGTTCCCTTCTTCGTCGGGCGTGCGAACTGAAAGACTGTCGAGGCTGATTTTTCCCTGGACATCGTCAATGGAATGTCCTGAAAAGTCTGCCGTCAGGTTCAATGATACGTCGGTATCTTCGTATTTTTTCGTCAGCTGAAGTTTATGGGGACGAAAATCACGTACTTTTACCCGCAGGTTGAAGTCGGGTACGGCCTGTTGGGTCACGAAATTCCCGTCTACGCTGATTTTACCATTTTCATCGTCGAGTGACAGATGGCCGTTGAAACCGCCCGGCTTGAAATTTCCGTTCAGTGCGATGTGCTGGTATTGGTAGTCATTGTACTCTAAAGAAGAGATTTCTCCTTTGATATGCGATTCTGGCTGATGGTTTCGGTATTGCAGCCCGTTCAGTTCCAGGTCAAAAGAGGTTTTACCCAGTTCTTTTTTCGCCAGCAGTTTGCCAAGCTCAAAATTATGGGTGGAAACTTTTCCGGAATAACTTTTTTGCTGGGTCAGGGTGTCGGTGTGCATGGTCAGATTGGCATTAATCTGTCCCGGTTGGCTTTGCAGGGTACCGTGTGCAGTGATACGGGAAGGGTATCCCGATACATCACCCTGAAATTTAAGAAAGCCCAGACGCTGCAGGATGTCGGGTACAGGTGCAGCGGTACCTTTCAAATTATGTATGAGCCAGGAAATGGCGGTTTCGTCGGCATCAGCCTGTGTGATTTGACCAAAAAAATAAGGCGGTTGTGAAGGATTACTGTGGTCGAGCATTCCTTCTGCATGTATTTCCAGTGCTTTGTGCGGGCTGGAGAGATAGAAATTGGTACATCGAGCCTGTTTTCCTCTTCCATGAAAGGCCAGGTCGATATGCACGGAGTCCTGAAAATGCTGGAGTGCAGGGACAAAGCAGGCGATGTCGGCCGGAGTGACCGAGGCATTCAGGCGACCCATGTAGGTGGTTTGCGTATCTGAAATAAAGTCGGGTGCGGTAAGTTCTCCTGCTACAGTAAATGTGTCGATGTTTACTGTCGTGGCCGGAAGGCTCAGGTTCAGGTCATGCAAATGGATACCTTTGGGGGTAGCTGTGGCCTTCAGCGCAAATTTCTTCAGTTGAAATCCGCTTTGCTCATTGAAACTCATACGGCGGATTTGTGCGTTGAGCGAATCGGTCTGCAAGGCCTTCAAGGAGATGGTTGCCGAAAGTTCGCTGATGCCGATGTGATGAGGATTGAACCGGCGGGGTGTATTGGATTCCGACAGCACATCGTAGTGGATTTGTCCGCGACGGATAAGTACGGAATTGATACGCAGGTCGATGGATTTTTCGCTCTTTGTCGTATCTTTTGAAGCAAAAGTGTCAATCAGGAACTGGCAATTCAGGGGAGCCTTGGGGTGGGCACGGTTCAGGCGGGCATCCAGTCCGAATAGCTGTACACTGCTGATACGGATTTTTCCACGGAAGAGAGAGGGAATGTCAATCTTGACGGAAAAGCGCGAAATGCCGAGCATGTCTTTCTTCTGCCGGTCTTTTATCTGCACGTTCTGGATGACGACGCGGTTCAGAAGCCCTAAGTCTACATTGCCAATGCTGACTTCGGCCTGGGTGAGACGGGTAAGTTCACGGGCAGCATACGTACTGATGCGGTGTTGGACAGCCGGAAGGTTCAGCAGAGCAATCAGACCGAAATAGAATACCAGTGTCGAAATGACCGTGATACGTATGGCTTGTTTTATGCGCGTGGCTTTACTCATTCTTTATTTATGCAAATTATAGACAAATGTACAAATAACCCTCGAAGAAAAGGGTCTTTGAGGGTGTTATTAGTAGTTTTTAAGTTTTGGGTGATGCCCTTTTACGGTTGGTATAAATGAATTGGAAATCTATTTTTATTCATTTCCGTAGCATAAAATGTAAATATATATGGATTTTGTATGGAAAATTGGAAAAATATTCGGAAATTTGCAGCCGTTATTAATTTAGTAATGAAATTAGACTTAAACGGATAAAAATGACGCAAAAAATGAAGATTCCTTCTCCGCTGGTGTCTTTGCTGCCTGTAGCGGTATTGGTGGTATTACTTTTCTTTACGATTCGTCTGTTGGGGGCTGACGCGCTGGGCGGAGGTAGCCAGATTTGTTTGTTGCTGACTACGGCTTTGTGTGCGGCTTTGGGTATGAGCCGGTATGGGGTGAGCTGGAAGGATATTGAACATGCCATTATCAACAACATTGCGGGGGTGAGTTCGGCTTTGATTATCCTGTTGATTATCGGAGCACTTTCTGCAGCCTGGATGTTAGGGGGAGTGGTACCTACGCTGATTTACTATGGGGTACAGATTATTCATCCGAAATTTTTCCTCGTGTCGTGCTGTGTGATTTGTGCAGTGGTATCGGTCATGACAGGCAGTTCGTGGACCACCATTGCGACCATCGGTATTGCCTTGATGGGTATCGGCAAGGCACAGGGTTTTGAAGAAGGCTGGATTGCCGGAGCGATTATCTCGGGTGCATATTTCGGCGACAAGGTTTCTCCGCTTTCGGATACGACCATCCTGGCTTCCTCAGTGACAGATACGCCGCTGTTTACGCATATCCGTTACATGATGTACACCACGGTGCCTTCGGTGGTCATTTCACTGGTTATTTTTACAATAGCCGGATTTTCGCATGAGGCATCAGACAGTTCGCAGATTGCCGTGTTTACTACCGGACTGGCAGAACGTTTTCATATTACTTTCTGGGTGTTGCTGGTGCCGGTGGTGACAGGAATATTAATTGCCCGTAAGGTGTCTTCTATTATTACCTTATTCATATCGACCGCTTTGGCTGTGGTGTGCATGCTGGTTTTCCAGACAGATGTACTCCGTGAAGTGGCCGGTGACGGAGTGAGCGGAGGGGAAGCTTTATATAAAGGAGTTTTGTTAGCTTTATCAGGAAGTACGTCGTTGCAGACTTCTACTCCTGCATTGACCGAACTGATTGCCACCCGTGGCATGGGAGGTATGATGGATACGGTATGGCTGATTCTCTGTGCCATGTGCCTGGGTGGAGCTATGACGGCCTGTGGCATGTTGGGGAGCATTACGCGTATGTTTGTACGTTTTACGCATAAGCTGGCAAGTACGGTAGCGGCAACTGTAGCTTCCGGTTTGTTCCTGAATCTGGCTACTGCCGACCAGTATATTTCGATTATTCTGACCGGAAACATGTTCAAGGATATTTATAAGAAGAATGGATACGAATCGCGCTTGTTAAGCCGAACAACGGAAGATGCCGTCACGGTGACCAGTCCGCTGATTCCCTGGAACACATGCGGAATGACGCAGGCCACGATACTGAATGTGCCTACACTGGTGTATTTACCGTATAGTTTCTTTAACTTGCTGAGTCCGTTGATGAGTATCTTCGTGGCGTGCATCGGCTTTAAGATTGTACGCTCGGTAAAAAAGGATTAAGAAACAATTTTCATTAAAACCATAATAGAATGAACCAGAAACACGTAACATTGGCTGCTTGTCTGTTGGCTTTCGGACTGACGGTACAGGCTCAGGATGGAGGCATCTCTCCGGATATGTTGAAAAAAATTCAGAGTAGTTATCAGAATACGGCTGCCGACAAGGCATTGCGGAATGCCATGGGAGGTACCAGCATCAAGGAACTGGCATTGAACCAGGAAAACCAGAAGGCGTTGAATACAGATTTTTCCATTAAGGTAGAATCAAAAGGTATCACCGACCAGCAGTCGTCTGGCCGTTGCTGGCTGTTTACGGGGCTGAATGTGATGCGTGCCAAGGCCATTGCACGCTATGACTTGCCGGGACTGG
>UMEH01034607.1_pt1 | contig 10987 bp, 10 predicted proteins | sample 1964681 | NCBI WGS metagenome assembly UMEH01 (sample SAMEA4836013, study PRJEB28245) | human gut metagenome | biome: gut microbiome; material: fecal sample | place: Denmark | collected 2008
CTGTCTTGTCTACCGCCGTATAATAATCTGTTTCCGGATTCACACAGATTTCGATATTGATAGAATTCCGGTTCGTGATTCCATACTTTCCTTTTCCGTCCCCTACTGCCCAGGCCCCGTCGCTGTGGTCCAACGTCTGATATACGGATTTTGAATCTACATAATAATGCACGGTACCAGCCAGATTGCCTTTCTTCATCGCATTGGCATGGGCTTTGGCATCTGCCCCCTTACTCCAGTTATCCGTTTCATGGATCACAATATATGCCGGCCGGTTCTGACCGATATAACAATTCTTTTTGCTGATCATTTTTATGATATTCATAAAAAATTCCTGTTTTTATCTTCTCTTTATTCTATGCAGCTATTCATCTTTTTCCAACTGTTTGATCAGCTGATTTACATATGTAGAAAGCCCCGCCACCAGAACTCCCTGTGTCATGGAAGTAAATACAGCCATTGCGATATCCTGTGCCGTATTATAGGAACAGGTTGCAAAAACATAGATCCCGCATACAAGGATCCCCACACCTCCCAGTATCAGTGGAATATATTTATCCTTCACAGCCTGGGCTTCCTTCAGCGCAATTCCCATAAAATACAAAGCAACTGCTGTGATCAGCAGTTCCGGTTTAATATAATTCACAAGCGCTTCCATAAACCTTCTCCCCCTTGCAGCTTTGTTTTATTTTATGAACTGCTCCGAAATTTGTTTCACAGATTCTTCAAAATTGCATCACGATTTGCTCACATTTTTTCGATATATTATTACCTGTAAACAGCAAGCAAGTAAATGCAACTGCTAAACAACTTTTTCTTTTTCATACTTTTAACCGGGAGCGTTAAAACTCCCGGTCTCCTTCCTTTTTTTAATACAATCGTAATACAAAGCGGTCATTCCCATTCCGCTTTGTACTTCAAAAAGGATACCGTAAACTCATCAAGACTGATGACCTTACGGTATCTTTTTTGTATTGTCAAGCGGATATTCGCAATCCGCTTCGCTACGTAGCTCATAACCAAATAACTGCTCCGCAGTTTATCAGGAGGAGCTTGCACTCTTCCTGATACAAGCAAGTCCCCACCCACTGCTTATTGCTTTTCGCAATTGAAGCAGGGGACTTATTTGATTTGGTTAAAAGTATTAGCTGCGAGTGATTGCTACGTGTTAGATATATGTTAGCTATTGCTGTTTTTCCAGGCTTTTTGAGAATATTTTGTTCTATTTCCAGGCAAAAAGAAAAAGGCCGCAAACCCTTGAGTTTACGGCTTTTTCGCTATTTTAAGCTATGCTTATATTAGAATTTGCCAGCGTCAGCAGCTTCCTGTACGGAAACAGCTGTTCCTTTATTTTCATGCTTTTTCCGCATGATGTTAGCTATTTGTTAGCTATCGCTTCATTCTTAACTGTTCTTATACTTATTTTGTGTTGGCTTTCATGTGTTCAATCACCTTTGTCCAGGTGTCTGTTCCGCATGAGCCATCTGCAGTAATAGCAACGTTTTTCTGGAATACTTTCAAAGATGTTTCTGTATCGTTTCCGAAAGAACCGTCTACTTCAACACCAAGCACGGCCTGCAGGGAAGATACTGCTGCTCCGGAGCTGCCTTTTTTAATAACCGGAAGCTGAACCTTAATTTCTTTTGTCAGTGTTATTGCACTTGTCTTTTCCACTGGATACACCGCTTTTCCGTTCCAGTCGTAGATGGTGTAGCCTTCTTTCCATTCTTTCTTTGCATTTTCAAGACTCTTATATGCTCCGATCTGGCTCTTACTGTCAGCCCAGGATTTTCTTGTGCGGTAGTATTTATCTACTGTTGCCGTGGTGGTCTTGGCTCCGATCAGCTGCTTGAAACGATTCCAGTCACCCTTGGCCCGGATTGCTGACGGGCAGTTCTTGGCGCATACATCATAATGCTGTACAACTCTGTCTGACGGGATTCCCAGCTGTTTCATGATCTGTTTGCATACCTGGACTGTATTCTGGAATGCTTTCTCATAATTGTAGCCCTCCTGGACGCACATCTCGATTCCTACCGCATTTCTGTTGTTGACTGTCCCGAACAAACGGCCGCCATAATTAACTCCTACATGCCACGCGCCACGATCATACGGAAGTGCCTGGTATGCTTCTGTATCATCAACGAATACATGCGCGGAGTAGCCTTTAAAATTTCCATCATGCTGGGCCTTTGCATGTGCTTTTGCATTTGCTCCCTTTGCATAGTTATCTGTGTTGTGAATAACAATATACACCGGTATCTGACCTGCATAGCTGTTGTTATTGCTGATAAAACTTGTATTGATATTCATAATATCATTCTCCTTCTCTATCTTAATTGATAATATGCTGTTCAGAATGTTGATGATCTTCTGGCCGTAGTTCTGTCCGGATGCCCAGCCCTGGCCCTTCGGGTTTTCATGCGTGCCGAGATGCTCGACATATTCTGCACAGCCCCTGTTGACATATGTGTAACGCGGATCTACACAACGATTCTGCAGCTTGTCTGTAGAGGCATAAGCCTGCAGATGCTGGATCTGTGCCCGGATGCCTTCCGCTTGTGTCTTGAAGCTGTTGCCTTTCATGCCCGTTTTAGTTACGCCCAGACCACAAAAATTATTCTGGGCAAGCATTACTCCTGACCCACCAAATGTAAAGTCCCCGGTTTCCAGGCAAGACTGAGCAAAAGCAATATCTCCACGAACATTTTCTGCTGTTCCCTCAGTGATGTATAAGTGAATCATCTTTATGACAGAATCCGGTACCTGCGGATTAACCTTCTTAATATAGGTTCTCATCTGTTCAATGCTTGCCTGGGATTTTCCCATAATCTTTAGCATGTTGTTTCTCCTTTACTGATAAGAAAAGAGGACGATCACTCGCCCTCTGAATCCTCTTTTTCTGTATCGATATTTACTTTATCTTCCACCTGAGATTTTACATGTGTTACAAGTGGAATCAGGAATGCCGGGATTGTCACTCCCATGTCTTTGATATTTTCCAGGATACTGATGATCTCGTTGCAGATGATCCAGATTGCAACAATACAGGCTACCAGGAATGTAAATGGTAATGTGATACCTGCAGTCTGGGACACATATAAAAGAAGCTGATCAATGATCGCTCCCACGATTACTAAAAGCCACATACACACCTTTTTCATAATTCCACGGATGCTTTTATATGAGTTGATGTCCTCAGATCTGTATGTGGATGCCATAAGGCCGGTGGCATAGTCAAGGACGTTGCAGGCCACCATCAGGAGGACTGGCACTGTCAAAACTCCCAAAATGGAGCTGATCAGTGCAAAGATTGCTGTAAAAAATGCTTTAATATAGTTTTCTTTCATTGTTTTTTCCTTTCTCCGGTGTTGCGCCGGCGCAATTTTAATAAGTATAAAAATAAGAGCCTTTCGGCTCTGCTCTAATTTCCATATTCTTCTCCTTCTAAAAAAGAGAGCTTTTCAGCTCTCTAAATTACATATTTCACATGTGGTGTTTTATAATCAGATTCCATCCTCATCTTCAGCATCATAATCTCTTACGTTCGGAAACATGTCTGAATCATCCGAAATTTCTTCTATCATTTCTTCATACTCTTCTTTCACATCTTCATAGGAAGAGTTTTCATCCAAATCATGTCCCCAGTGCTTCTCGTCCATTTCCTTTAACATTTCCTGTTTTGTCATTAACGTAACCTTCCTTTCTTACTGCTGCCATTCCTTGTATTTGGTTTCATTTTATCTCTCTATTTTCAAGAAATCAATAGATCTGCAGAACATATTTCAACTTTTGCTTAACCAAAGCCCTCCTCGTCCCCTTATGTCCTTTGTACCAAAAAAACATCGGTAACGTCAGTATATTCTACCAACATTACCGATATTTTATTTTTCATGAGAAATAATCTCTCGATTATCATTTAAAATTGCGTCAATCAAATTCTGAAATGACTCCGTTTTTTTATCTTCTGGCATTTCTTTAATAATCTGTATTACTGTTAAATATTTTTCCGTTGAACCCAATCTTTGGTGATAAATACTGAGTTGATTTATGGCTTCTTTATACAACCAGAAAAATAATCCTGCAATTATTTCCACAACAGTTCCTCCAATAACGGATATTACTGAAATATTCCTTTTGAAGAAAACTACCGCTGCTATGCCAAACATATATATAAAGAAGCCTAAGAAGCAAATCAAAAGTGCTGCCGAAAAAGACTTCCTGGCCTGATCTTTACTTATCACATAGTATTCTTTTAATTCCTTCACATTCCTCAACATAAGCTCAAGAACATTATCATTATCTGCATATTTAATTTCAATTCCATCAATTGCTTTCTTGATTTCTACATATTCTTTTTCTTCATCAGCTTTATCATAAGCTTTTTTTGTTATAAATGCTACCACAGCTGATATAACTGAAGCTGTCAATGTAGTTATAGCACCAAATATTTCAAATGTATCCATTAAGCCTTCCCTTCTTTCATGTATATTATACAACCAGAAGAATCAATTTCCAATAGTTTTATAAGACAATAGTTTACCGTTTTGTTTTTGAATCAACTAGCGCCCCCTCTTTAGTTAATTAATTCCGCATTTGATTTCAACGCATTAACCCATACATTTGCAACCTTTTTCCCGCCTTCATCATTAGGATGGACATTATCAGAGAGATAAATAGATGATGTCGCAGAATTAATACCACTTTTTGCGTGTTGATCTGCAACAGGAATACTCCATAGATTTGCAACGCCACGAACCGCTTCAGCAATCTCATCCATATTACCGTAGTTAGAATCGTTGCAGTAGATAGGTGTTGCAATCATAATCTGAATCGGATTTACTTCTGATATCTGTGTGATACCGCTGTATCCGCTCCCAAGACGATAGTATTTGTAGAATACCTTACTCAATAGTACATTGTAAGCACCTACAAAAGTATCGGTATTCACATTATCTCTACTCATATCTCCAATAGTAACGCCTTGTGCTCCGTCATTAGTACCGCCCATAATCAAAAGACAATCTATATCGTCATTAAGAGCATTAATACGAGAGTCTTGCCACATTGCATTACTATCATTTCCGCTAATTCGTGTTCCACCTATACCATGATTATAGATTACCCCAGTATGTAAAGCATCAGCCACATAGCCTTGCCACGTTCTTTGTTCTGTTATGCTATCACCGAGAGTATCAATTACCTTATCAAATAAAACTTGATTTTCAGACGATTTATAAGAATTGAAATAGGCTTGCCAATGTGTTTTAGCAGTACCTTTTTCAAACATCTGATATTTGTAAGCCGAACCTGTAATATAGTCCTTATAAACTGATACTCTAAAGTATTTAGCATCATCTGGCATATCTGATTTTGCATATCCACTAGGAGCACCACTCCATACTGTAATCTGAGAATCGGGAATATAAGAATTTTCTTTTGCATCCGTATAGAACGCTATTGCGTTAATTGGGATATCTGTTTTACCCTCATTACAATACGCAACAAAGTCATTAACCGGCATAAAATTAGAAGTTATATAACCATTATTTTCGCCAACAATTCCTCTCGAAAGCAGACCGACAGAACAGTTGTTTACGTCTAAAAGATTTCTGCTTGAATAGTTTACTAGTCCATTTACATCAACACTCAAAACTCTGTCAGCAACAAGTGCCTTATCTGATGTTTTTGAGTGTTCAGCTTCAATAGCATTTGAAACAATGCCAACAGAAATATTATGTATTGGATTTTCCCAATCAATTAGTGACAGTTCATCTTCTGATATGTCTGTAATATCGTATACATACAATTCACAGTTAATAACGCCATTTCCATTAGAGATACAGATATTAGAATCCGTTATTATGTCGACATCTACAAACCCATCTAAAGGATATGCTCCACCAACAGTTATTATAAGTTTTTTAAAGCTATAATCTGACATTGTTCTGATTACGCATCCACTACCACTTATCGTTTTGTATGCAACTCTGTATTTTTTTCCTGCTTTGAGATAGGTGTCTGATACTGCTCCGATTTCCACGAAATTTCCGCTTGCAAATGTTCCGCTCAAGGTATTACCGACAAAAGATTTATCATCAACACCATTGCAATATCCAAATGGCTTATCTTTTACCAAATCAGTAAGTTTTACAAATGTTGCTATATCAGCTAAATCTTCCTTTAGCGAATCAGCAGCCTCCCTATTCGCATCAATCTGCTTCACCAAACCTGTGTCGTCCATGTCGTATTCGAGTTTATATTCCAGGGCGAGGGAATATGGATCTACGGGTTCTATGCTTCCGGCAGAGCCAAAGCCCCGGCATTCCAGGGTTTTGTTCGTCTGATCGTAGAGCATGTAGGGCACATGGTTGCTTTCGCTTGTGTATGCAGTGGCGGTGCTGTCTACGGCAAAGTATTGGCCTTTTTCTACGGGGATCCAGCAGCGTGCGTTGCCGTTTGCTTCAAATATTATTTTCGTTGTGCTTACTATTTTTATGGTTTCAGCACTGGGCATGTATACGGTTCCTGGATTTTTTTCAAATTCTACAATATAAGCCGAACATTCTCTGTCCAAATTTAATGTACTTTCATTCTGTGCAAAAGCACCTCTGCTTATTTTGGCAACCACGCCTGCTGCCGTAAAGCGTTCATTTAAAATACAAATTCCTTTGGTTTCCGCAACATATTTCGTGGATTCTGATTTCGCCTTTGACCAGATGGAAGCACCTGCACCAAAGAGAGCTTTATGTATATCCGAAGCCTGTTCCCTTACCGCTTCTCCGGCGTTTCCATATTCTTTTCCATCATAGGCAACACGTATATCCTTCAGCTCTGCATCTCCGGTTGTTGAACCATCTCTTAATGCCGTAAAAGCATTCATTCTTTTCTGGATATTGTCCATCTGAGCTTTTGTCTGATTATATAAATGTTCAGCATCGCTACTTATCTGAGCTCCGGAATCTGATAATTTCTTCATGAGATTGTCAACAGAAACCATCATATTCTGAAAATCTTCAACATTGAAATAATCATCCTGTTCCGGATAAGGCATTGCATAATTCTCTGTTTTTTTCACTGTATTACCTCCGTTCGAAGCTGATCGTATGTTTTTGCCTTAAGTTTTTTATAGGTAAAAGGCTTATATGCACGGTATGTGTTATAAATAATGATAACGTCTATAATCTGGTCCAGTGGTACGATTCCCTCCAGCATTTCCCAGATTATTTTTCTGTTTTTATAGTGTTTCAACTGCAAAGTAACGGATACTGTTTTCTGCTGTATGTTCACTTCCAGGTTGTATCCATCCCCAAGCATACTCTGCAGTCTTTTCTGAAGAATCCTTTCCGTATACATAGTCGAGATACACCATCTTGCAATCACGGCAATTTTTCGTGTTTCCAAATCACTGCTGCTTGAAGGCTGGATATTTAATATCCGCTCTCTTCTTTCAATTCCACTTTTCCTGGATTCTTTTACCGTGATATTATCATCCAGTTCCTGGATATGATTCTCCAGTTTTTCTCCAATAATATCCCCAGCTTTAACAGAACACTTGATTTCCCTGATCTGCATCACGGCATCCGGATAGTTTACTTTGACGTGCATGTCAGTTCCCCCTTCACAGGAAGCTTGTTTTTCCCAACTGTATAGTTTTTGGCTGCTCCGTTCAGGGTTGTTCCTGCAACATCCTCTACCCCTGTCACATCCACGATTGCTCTCTCAACCTGCAGAATCCTTACAACCAGATTATCATTCTTCTCCCATTTTTCCCTTACTTCAAGGAAATACTCTTCAACGGCCTGATTGATATATTCCTTAATGTCTTCATAGGCGTATCCGGATTCAAATGTAATTTCTGTATTGATATTTACGGTCTCTTCCTCTGCACCAACCACTTTTACCCTGTGTCCGATTGGAGCAATTCCATCGCCTTCTCCGCTTGTCACCACCGGATCAACGGTATTCTGCACCTCTTTCACAACGTCCTCATCAGGAGTCCGGAAAGAATCTCCTGCAATCATTACCTTGATCTGATCATCTGGTTTTGAAACTCTTTCCAACTTACAGGCCTTTACACCAGGCATTTCATTGATCCTACCTTTGTAATACTCCCTGTTCCCGGCAAAACCTCGATAATTGTAGCTGTTCAGCACTCTTGACCGATACAGTTCGGTATCCTCCTGGTCTTTTCCCTGCAGCCTGCATTTCAGTATCTTTCCCCACTCAAACCCTTCCACAAAAGTTATCGGGTCCAGATCAGATAAAAGGGTATTCGGGCCACTTCCAGATGTATCACATCCGAGCCTGTATATATGCTTGTTTTCATCAATCACATTGAACACTGTATAGTTGTACTCATCGCAATTCCACCTGCTGCCGGCCGGAACTGCACAATTGAACTGTGCTTCAAATTCTGCATAGGTAGCTTCATTTATGAAACATCCGATGTCATTTCCAATCCGGATAAGGTGTTCCAGATCCGCCGTATCTGCAAACATATTCTTTTCTATCCCGGACATAAACATATATGTCTCTTCCAGCTGGACCGCCTGTTTTGCACAGGCATTATACAGAAGACTTCCCTCTGATGTATCGATATCGTCCGGCATCTCCTTCATCATGGCTTCCATGATATTTTCAAATGTCATATCCTCAAACATAAATCTCCGCCTCCTGTTCTCCCAGTGTTGTTATAAGTTTGAATGACAGCATGATCTTTTCATCTTTTTTCACACATTCAAAATCTGTGATCCCTTCTATATATGGATTTACACATAAACACTCCTCCGTCATTCTTTCCAGCTCTGAATTCGTATATCCTTCAGAATACTGTTTTCCGATCAGGTCCTCAAACTCCTGTCCATATTCATCTGAATAGATATAATATCTGTACCTTGGCGTATGTAATGCGATCCAGCACCATACCATCAGGGCATCCACGCCCTCCACAATCTTCCCGGACAGCTGTCCTGTTTTGAAATCAATTCCATATTCTTTCGGAACGTATTCCTCTTCCGTAATATCATCGGATTCCGTATCTGCAAATGGAAACATCATACCGGGTCCACCACCTTTGCAATCAATACAAATTCCTCAGTATCCTTCATCTTCATCAACAAGACTTTATCCCCTTCTTCCAGATGATTGATCCCGTCTTCAACAGCCAGGTTGCTGCTTACTGAATAGTCACTTTTATTTATTATTCCAGATCCTATTTTTACTCTCCCGTCATGGCCCATTATCCCCAGCTCCGGCACCTGAGGATTGTAAAAACGTCCTGCCTTTCTCATCTGCTCAATCAGTTCTTCATATGGAGTCATAGTCCGCTGTACCTCCCTCCGTTAATGATCGCCGTCACTTTCTTTCCGACCCATTGCCCGATATTAAGCTGCGCTCCATTATTTGTCTCGGAATTTCCCAGGCTTTCAAACTCCACGATCGACACAGCACCAGAATACACATGGCCCCACTGGTTCCCGGCATCATCACCTTTTTCATCTGCTATGATCGCGTTGAAACGTGCTCCATCTTCCAGAACCACGCTTACAACATCACCTGCAGAACCAAATACCGGACGGAGGGCTATCAGATAATAACCATTGATGGTTGCAATGCCGTTCTTCCCTGGCTTCCCATTATTTCCCCACAAATCTGCGATTGTCTTCTGGGTGCTGTACTTTTTCCATCTTCCAAAGAAATAGGAATAGTTTGTGTAGTCTTTTATGATCCCTGTCTGTGCTACAGATCCCGGAACCGCTACGGTTGTTCCGCTTATCACCTCATCGCTTCCTTCGGCCGATTTTGTAACCGGATAATCTATGTAACAGAATCCAAGGACATTCTGATGGGAATCTCTTCTTTTCACATCATCGCCATAATTGCCTTCAATGCTCGTGTATCCACCATCACTATTAACGCTTTCAACAATTCCGATATGTCCCTGTCCGCCATAGATTACCAGAGCTCCTTTTTTTGGGGTGCTGCCCCACTTTCCACGGGCCTGGTAATAATCCCGGACATTAAAGCAATAGGCTTCTTTTGCGCCACCCATAAACAGATCCGCATGGCCGCTCTTCTTGAAGCAGGCCCAGATAAACATACAGCACCAGGCAGCATCCATTCCATACAAAACCGTAATCTCGTTATGATTGCTTCCAGGTGGATTTTCTCCAATCCCGATCCAGGATCTTGCCTGGTTCAGAACATCTTCCAATGCAGAACTCTCCGATGAACCTGACGAGCTTGAGGATGTCTCTTCTTCATCCTCTTCCTGTGTGTCCATGATATTCTTAAATTCCAGATCAAGCTTCATTGTATAGGAGCCATTTTTCCATTCATGGGAATCACTCTCAATCCAGAATCTCCCTTTTAACCCTGTCCTGGAATCTTCTATGATCACCCCAAGGCCGGAAACACAACGGTAATCCCCTGTTGATGTCAGGCTTGCATTTTTACTGATTCCTTTCAGCTCGTTCATTGCTTCCTGCTTGCCATTACCGGAATCCACAGTGATCGCGCTCTGGAATATTCCATACATGTTCGCCCAGCGTGTGTTGGTAAGGATCCCGATCTTCTTATTTGAGGAATTATATACATATACCCGGTTTACCATATCATCTGTATTCTCGCTGTAAGACGATTCAAGGATCCGTTCACCCTGCTTAATGTGAAATCCCGGGATCGTCTTCCCCTTTTCGATCACTTCCAGGGTATCCCCGTTCATCTGGGCAATGTACGGCTTTTTATTCTTCCTGTGCACTTTTGTGTATGCAGCCATAATAATTTCATAATATGGCCTTTCCTGGAAAAACATCTTATTTAACACCAGTCCAGTCTTTGCAAGGTTTCTGACATTTATACCGATATCCTTACATACCATTTCCGTAATCTTTTCCGGCGTTTTGTTCCGGAACCGGTATGTCCCGTTGGATCTTAGCAGATGGATCATATGATCCTTTGCCGTATACTGCAGCTCCCCGGCATC
>UMEH01039342.1_pt1 | contig 10891 bp, 8 predicted proteins | sample 1964681 | NCBI WGS metagenome assembly UMEH01 (sample SAMEA4836013, study PRJEB28245) | human gut metagenome | biome: gut microbiome; material: fecal sample | place: Denmark | collected 2008
GAAGCAAGATGGTATCAGTACGGAGTCTTTTCTCCGATCAACCGTCTGCACAGCTCTAACAGTGCCTTCAGTGGAAAAGAGCCTTGGAACTTCAGTATGGAAGTGCGCAGCACAATGGATGATTTCCTTCGTTTGCGTCATAAACTCGTACCGTATCTGTACACGATGAACTACCGTGCATGGAAAGAAGACACACCGATCGTTGTTCCGATGTATTATGATTACCCGGAGACGGTTTTCTGGGGCAAAAATCAGGCACCGAATCAGTACTTCTTCGGAAGCGAGCTGATGGTAACACCGGTGACAACGAAATGCATTCCGGAGCTGAAGCGTGCAAAAACAAAGGTGTGGCTGCCGGAAGGTACGTGGTTTGATTTCTTCAACGGAATGATTTACGAGGGCGGCAGAAGTATGGATCTGTACCGTACGCTCGAGGAGATCCCGGTTCTTGCTAAAGCAGGTGCGATTATCCCGATGACAGAGAAGATCAGTGCGCTGGATGTAGAATCCAACCCGGATGAGCTGACGGTACGCGTTTACGCGGGCGCGGACAATACATTTGTCCTGTACGAGGATGACAATACTACCATGGCATATGAGAAGGATGACTGTGCAAAAACATCGATGACGCTCGACTGGGGTGCGCGGAAATTTACGATTGCACCGGTTGAGGGCAATCAGAGCCTTGTTCCGGAAAGCAGAATGTACTGCGTAGAATTCGGCGGAAGTACGGCAAAAGAAGCGAAGGTCTTTGTAAACGGCGTGGAAGCGGATGCAGAAGTCAAAGAGAAAGACGGACTTCTTACGATCGCGGTAACAGATGTAAAACCGCAGGATACCGTGACCATCTGTCTGCCGGAAGATACGGAGATTGCAAAGAACGATGTCATGACACGTGCGATGGATCTGTTGCTGCACGCCGAAATCAGCTACATCACCAAAGAGCAGATCGCAAATCTTCTTCACAAAGCAGACGGAAAGGTAGCAATTCTGGCTGCAGAGCTGCAGAGCATGGAACTTTCAAATGATCTGCGCGGTGCGCTGCTGGAGATCATTACGGCATAAATTGCTGCAGAAAAACACGATTTGATTTACAGAAAAAGAATTCTGTGATACGATACATACAAAGAAAAGGAAGAGAGCGTGGCAGTGGATTCTGTCAGGCTCTCTTCTTGAAATGTGAGACAGGAGGATTTTTAAACGTGGGAAAATACATCATGGCACTTGATGCCGGCACAACGAGCAACCGCTGTATTCTGTTTGATCAGAAAGGACAGATCGTAAGCCTTGCGCAGAAGGAGTTTACCCAGCGTTTCCCGAAACCGGGCTGGGTGGAGCACGATGCCAATGAAATCTGGTCCACGATGCTCGGTGTAGCCGTGGAGGCAATGCAGAAAGCGGGCGCGTCCTACGAGGATATTGCGGCAATCGGAATCACAAACCAGAGAGAGACGACGATCGTCTGGGACAAAAAGACGGGAGAGCCGGTCTACAATGCAATTGTATGGCAGTGCCGCAGAACATCGGAATACTGCGATTCCCTGATGGAGCGCGGACTGGTTGACCGCTTCCGGGAGAAAACAGGTCTTGTGATCGATGCGTATTTTTCAGCCACGAAGCTGAAATGGATTCTAGATGAAGTTCCGGGCGTGCGCGAGCGGGCGGAGCGAGGCGATCTCTATTTTGGAACAGTGGAGACGTGGCTGATCTGGAAGATGACAAAGGGAAAGATACATGTCACCGATTACACCAACGCGTCCCGTACAATGCTGTTCAATATCCATACCCTGAAATGGGATGAGGATATCTTAAAAGAGCTGAACATTCCGCTCTGTATGCTGCCGGAAGTCCGCCCGTCGAGCTGTGTCTACGGGGAGACGGCATCCACATATTTCGGCGGCCCGATTCCGATTGCGGGAGCAGCGGGAGACCAGCAGGCGGCGCTGTTCGGCCAGACCTGCTATGCGCCGGGCGAAGCGAAAAATACATACGGAACAGGCTGCTTCCTGCTGATGAACACGGGAGAAAAGCCGGTTTCTTCGACACACGGTCTTGTTACCACGATTGCATGGGGCATCGGGGACAAGATTACGTATGCGCTCGAGGGATCCATTTTCGTCGGCGGAGCCGCAATCCAGTGGCTGCGCGATGAGATGAAGCTGATCGAGTCCTCGGCGGATTCCGAGTACATGGCGCAGAAGGTGAACGACACGAACGGCTGCTACGTCGTGCCGGCGTTTACCGGCCTTGGCGCACCGTACTGGGATCAGTATGCGAGAGGAACCATTCTCGGCCTGACCCGCGGCGTCAACAAATACCATGTGATCCGCGCAACGCTGGAGTCGATCACGTATCAGGTGGATGATGTCTTAAAAGCGATGGAGGCAGATTCCGGCATGAAGCTCTCCGCACTGCGTGTGGACGGCGGAGCAAGCGCCAACAACTTCCTGATGCAGTGCCAGGCGGACATCAGCCAGGCGCCGGTGGAGCGGCCGTGCTGCATCGAGACGACCGCGATGGGAGCAGCTTATCTTGCGGGACTCGCCGTCGGCTACTGGCCGGATCAGGAGACGGTAAAACAGAACGGAGCCATTGACCGTACGTTTGAGCCGGAGCTCTCGAAAGAGGAGCGCGATGAGAAGATGAACGGATGGCACAAAGCAGTCCGTTACGCCGAAGGATGGGCAAAATAGAAAAAGATTTTGGAAATGCAGAAAAGGAACGGTTTCGTAATGAAAACCGTTCCTTTTCGCGTACTGTGACTTCTTGTCTACTGATGTTAAAGAATGTCGATATGTTCGCCGTTTAAAGCTTTGTTCATGCTTCGCACGGCACAGAATTTACCGCACATCGAGCAGGTATCTTCCTGTTCCGGCGAGCGGTCGGCGCGGATGGCTTTTGCAGTCTCCGGGTCCAGTGCACAGTCCCACTGTGCTTTCCAGTCGAGCACGCGGCGGGCGTCTCCCATCTTGTCGTCAATATCACGCGCATGCGGAACACCTTTGGCGATGTCGGCAGCGTGTGCGGCGATTTTGCTTGCGATGATGCCCTGTTTTACATCATCCAGGTTCGGAAGAGCCAGATGCTCTGCCGGCGTTACGTAGCAGAGGAAAGCAGCGCCGTTCATAGCGGCAATTGCGCCTCCGATGGCAGCAGTGATGTGGTCGTAGCCCGGTGCAATATCGGTCACAAGAGGGCCGAGGACATAGAACGGAGCGCCCATGCAGATGGTCTGCTGTACTTTCATATTGGCCGCAATCTGATCCATCGGAACGTGGCCCGGTCCCTCAACCATAACCTGAACGTCTTTCTCCCAGGCACGTTTGGTGAGTTCGCCGAGGCGCACCAGCTCTTCAATCTGGCAGACATCCGTTGCGTCGGCAAGGCAGCCAGGACGGCAGGCGTCACCGAGAGAAATGGTCACATCGTATTCACGGCAGATATCGAGAATCTCATCGTAATACTCGTAGAACGGATTCTCCTCGCCGGTCATGCACATCCAGGCGAACACGAGGGAGCCGCCGCGGGAGACAATATTCATTTTCCGTTTGTGTTTGCGGATCTGATCGATGGTTTTTCTGGGGATGCCGCAGTGCAGGGTGACGAAATCGACACCGTCCTCGGCATGGAGGCGGATGACGTCAATAAAATCTTTGGCGGTCAGCGTATCCAGGTCTCTCTGGTAATGGATCACACTGTCATATACCGGCACGGTGCCGATCATGGCCGGACATTCGGAGGTCAGTTTCCGCCGGAACGGCTGCGTATTGCCGTGGCTCGACAGGTCCATGATGGCTTCTGCGCCCATATTGACCGCGGAGAGTACCTTCTGCATCTCCACATCGTAATCTTTACAGTCTTTCGAAACACCGAGATTTACATTGATTTTCGTGCGCAGCATCGAGCCGATGCCCTCCGGATCGATGCAGGTGTGCAGTTTATTGGCCGGAATGGCAACCTTTCCGCTGGCAACGAGCGGCATCAGGTCTTCCACGGCCATATACTCTTTTTCTGCGACTTTTTTCAGCTCCGGTGTTACAATGCCGCGGCGTGCGGCGTCCATCTGTGTTGCGTAATTGCGTTCCATCTGTTGTTCTCCTTTATTTTCAAAATCAGATCCGGTAAGCGTGGTTCAGCGGTCCCGAGCCGTGGCCGAGATCCATCATGCTCGCGAGTGCGCCCGAAATATACTCTTTTGCGGCGGAAATGGCATCCGGAAGGGAAAGCCCCTTTGCGAGTCCCGATGCGATGGCGCTGGAGAGTGTACAGCCGGTGCCGTGTGTGTTCGGATTGTCGATGCGTTTTCCGGTGAACCAGGTAAATGTGCCGTTGTGATATAAAAGATCGTTGGCATCATTGATACTGTGGCCGCCCTTTAATAGAACGGCACAGCCGCAGGAATCCCCGATCTCTTTTGCGGCGCGTTCCATATCGCTTTCCGACTGGATTTTGATGCCGGAGAGAACTTCTCCCTCTGGGATATTCGGTGTGATGACTTCGGCCAGAGGAAAGAGCAGTTTTTTCATCAGGTCAGGCACGCCGCCCGAAGCGAGCGCGGAACCGCTTGTAGCGACGAGGACCGGGTCCACAACGATGTGTTTGGCCTGGTAGAAGCGAAGCCGTTCGGAGATGACTTCGATCAGTGCCGGGGAGGATACCATACCGATTTTGACGGCGTCCGGGAAGATGTCCGTAAAGACGGCGTCAAGCTGTGCGGCCAGAAACTCCGGTGTTACATCGAAAATACCGGAAACTCCGGTGGTGTTCTGGGCGGTGAGTGCGGTAATTGCCGACATGGCGTAAACTCCGTTTGTGATCATGGTTTTGATGTCTGCCTGAATGCCGGCGCCTCCGCTGGAATCACTTCCCGCGATTGTTAATGCTGTTTTCATGTTTTTCGCGTCCATGAGAATTACTCCTTTGCATTACTTTTCTTTTTGGACAGGCGACAAAGAAAGTGGTGCCCCCAGTCTGCCGCCTGGTGTGAGGATGAATGGTTACGTAAAATTATTTGTTTTCCAGCATGCGCAGAGTCTGTTCTTTCAGATCCTTCGTTGCGGAAACAATGTCTTTCTGTGCAAAAATGGCACTGATGACGGCGATGCCGCAGATGCCGCTGCCGGAAAGCTCCGTCACGTTATCGCGTGTGATGCCGCCGATGGCGATGACAGGGATTTTAACGGCATTGCAGATAGCAGTCAGCGTTTCGTGGCTGACATCCTCCGCATCCGCCTTGGAACCGGTGTGGAAGACTGCGCCGACGCCGAGGTAATCTGCCCCGCGCTGCTCGGCGAGAATGGCCTGTTCCACGGTCTGTGCCGAAACGCCGATGATCTTGTCCGGGCCAAGCTTTGCACGGACATCGCCGGCCTCCATATCGCTCTGGCCGACATGAACGCCGTCCGCATCCATCTTAGCTGCGATTTCCACGTTATCGTTGATGACGAAAGGAACATGGTATGCGGCACAGAGTTTTTTCAGTTCCAGTGCCTCTTCCATAAAGTGATCCTGGTCAAGATTTTTTTCGCGGAGCTGGATAAACGTTGCGCCGCCCTGCAGAGCCTTTTCCACCTGGCTGTACAGTGTCTCGCCGTTCAGCCAGCTGCGGTCTGTCACAGCATATAAAAGCAGGCCTTTTTTATCGCACTTCATACTTTGCACCTTTCTCCAGCGTCTCGCCGTCCATGTGGTAGATGGCGTCGATGATGCGGTTCCGGTAGGTGGAGTTGCCGTCTTCCGGTTTCATATGGCCCCAGCCGATCTCGCCGGCAAGTCCCATCGCGCAGACAGCGGCAGCAGCGGCTTTTAACGGCTCGTCCGGGTTGGCAACGAGGTAAGCGGTCATCATGCCGGAGAGCTGGCAGCCTGTTCCGGTGATGCTTCCCATCTCGGCGCGTCCGTTGCGGATCACGTAGCAGGTGTCAGCATCGGCAACGAGGTCGATCGCTCCTGTGATGGCGACAACACAGTTGTGGTCTTTCGCAAAGTTTTTTGCAAAAGCAACGGCGCTGTCGAGGTTTTCGTCTGTTACTTTATCGGCAACGTCTGCGTCAACACCCTTTGTCGTTCCGCTTCCGAGTGCCAGTGTTTTGATTTCGGAAATATTTCCGCGGATGACGGTGAACGGGATTTTTTCCATCAGTCCGACTGCGGTCGAAGTACGTAAGTGGCTTGCGCCTGCGCCGACTGGATCGAGCAGGATTTTGTGGCCGAGCGAAGCTGCTTTTACACCGGCACGGTACATGCCGTCGATGCTCGTTCTGTGCAGCGTTCCGATGTTGATGTTCAGACCGCCGCAGATGGAGGTGATATCCTCGACATCCTCCGGTTCATCGGACATGATCGGGCTTGCGCCGCATGCCAGCAGAATATTGGCGACATCGTTTACTGTAACGTAATTTGTGATGTTGTGTACGAGAGGGGTTGTTTTTCTGACATTGTCAAGACAAGTGCCTAACATGATTTTTTGTTCCTCCTGTGTGAGTATTTTTGCAGAAGCAAATTCCCTTGTGGTACTGGAAGAACCTGTTGATGATGTGTTCATAGAGATTAAAAAAGCAGATATACGTGGAGGTATATCTGCAGAAAATGTGCATATCGTATCTCCCTACGTTGGCATTACCCAAATCAGGTTCAGGGTCTAGGAGATGCATCCTACTCTCAGCCCGCTTCGCACGCGAGCTCCCCTTTGCTTTCTGCAGACAATTATATACGCATAAAAACAATTGTGCAAGAGAAAAACGGAAGATTTTAAAAAAATTCAGAAAAATAAAAAAGACATGCAAAATATTGGAAATGTAATGTTATTTGGGTTGAAAGAGAAAATAATATCAGCGTAAAATGAAGTATAAAATATGCGTGGAAGTCATGGACGTGATGATGCCGCCTCCATTCCGATTTTCGCCATGAGCGCCAACGCCTTTGTTGAAGACCGGCAGGCCGCAAAAGAGGCCGGCATGAACGTGCATATCGCAAAGCCGATTGATGCGGAATTACTGAAAAAGAAAATTGCAGAGTATTGCAGGTGAAAAGAAGTGCCCCTGCCCGGCATCTGATGTGTGCCGGGCAGGGGCTTTTGATGTGCGAATCTTATTTTTCTTCCTCCGGGTACGTATAGCCCCAGGTTCTGCGGAAGGAGGTCATCAGATCCATGACGTCCTTCGTGTAGTCGAGGTGCATGGCAGATGCATCTCCATTGATGGCGCGTTCCATGTCGGCGAGCTCATAGGCGAGTGCATCGGCGTTTTCACCGGCTTTGATGATTTCGGATTCGCCGGTGGAAGCGTCTGTGATTTTTGCTTCCCAGGCACGCGGGTACTCCATGATCTCGATAAATCCGTTCTCACAGGAAACCATGCCGCGTTTCGGCTGTTTGGAGTGGAGAGAGAGCATCACACTTGCCATCTGTCCTTCCTGATTGGTGAGAAGGAGGCCGGCCTGCTCGTCCACACCGGTCGGAGCGGGCTTTACCTGGGAAAGGAGCTGATCCGGCTTAGAGTCGAAGAACCAGCGGATGAAGGAGAGTGCGTATACGCCGATATCAAGCATCGCGCCGCCTGCGAGATTCCGGTTGAAGAAGCGGTTCTTCATGTTGTACTCTTTGAAACTGCCGAAGTTCATCGTGATCAGATTGACTCTGCCGAGACTGCCGGAGTCGAGAAGTTTTTTCAGCTCTTTGTAGATCGGCATATGGTAAATCGTCATTGCCTCTCCGATGATGACACCTTTTTCTTTTGCAAGCGCTATGGCCTCGTCGAGCTCGTCGCTGTTCAGCGTAATCGATTTCTCAACGAGAATGTGTTTTCCATTGGCAATCGCCTCTTTCATAAAGCCAAGATGCGTGTTGTGCGGCGTCGTGATATAAATGACATCGACCTCCGGATCGGTAAACATCTCATGGAAATCATCGTAAACTTTTCCAATTCCATATTTCTCCGCAAAAGCAGCCGCCTTCTCATGGGTCCGGTTGCCGACCGCGTAAATATTCTTTCCGTTTTTCTGCAGTGCGACCGCCATTTCATTTGCAATCACACCGCATCCGAGTACAGCCCATTTGATTTCTTTCATCGTGAGATTCTCCTATCGTATCTATTTCGCCCAGAGCGGTTCTTCGCTTCCGCTGTAGTCAAACCGTCCGTCGTTTTTCTCTTCCAGTGCTTTGATCATATGGTACGTAAATTCATTGTAAGGCGTTGGAATTCCAAGCTCTTTTCCCATGCGGATCAGCGCACCCGAGAACATATCAATTTCCGTATGGCGTCCCGCATCGAGATCCTGGAGCGTCGAGTAGCGCGCCGTCGGCGGAACCGCACTTCCGCGTCCCGAGGAGACATCCGCCTTGCTGATATCAATTCCCTTTGCCTCCGCAATCGCCATCAGTTCTGCGCGGAGTCCGTCGCTGATCGCCTTCATATGTACACTGTCGCGGTAGCAGCCGACCCCGGCACCGAGAATAGCCTGCGGCAGGTTATTGCAGACATTCAGCCGGAATTTGCTCCATATTTCCTCTAAAATACAATCGGTTGCCCGGTAATGCAGCACTGTGCCGGAGAACAGATCCAGAACAGCCTGCACACGCTCACTGTCGTACGGCGCCGGAACTTCGCCGAAAATGATGCCGAGCGTCGCCTCAGGGTTGAAAACGTAGCCGTCATTCTCTTTATGAGAAGCTACTTTGATAACAGCATGAAGCAGATGCTCCGCACCGACTTTTTCCGCGATGATCTCCTCACTGTCCACGCCGTTCATCAGACTCATGATCACAGTATTCTCGCCGGTAACGGCAGTAATATTGTCAAGAGCCCCCGGCAGTGCGCCGTATTTGAGCGAGACGATCAGAAAATCCACGCCGTGTGCCTCTTCCGGCGTCCATACCTCCGGGTGATAAACCGTATCGTTAATTTTGCATCCTTTGTTTTTCAGACGCTTCGCCCGTTCCCCGGATGCGATAACGCCAAGCCGGATGTCCTTTTTCTCCGAAAGCCCCCAGATTACATAAGACCCAACCGCTCCGGCGCCCAGAACAGCAACTGATTTTATTATCATAATAGCCTCCTTTGTAACTATTTGAATTACCCTTACTATAACAAATTTTGCGGAGATCCTCAATTTGTTTTTCAAAATAGAAAATTTCGGAAAAGGAAGCCTAAATGTGTTGACGGAGCGATAAGGTAGATTGTAGAATGAAAAATATAAAAGAAACGCGCAGATGCGGCAAAAGGAGATGACAGAAACACATTACCACATTTCCAAACCGACGGCCTGCTTCATGCTGGATCTGAACGATCTGAAAATGTACGAAGACAAAATCCGGACGAAAGAAGAACAGAAGGCAAAAGAAAAACAAGAGAAGAAATAAGAAACGAAGGAGAAACGAAATTCGAACGTTTCTCCTTCATTTTTTGCACGCATTTTTACCGGGAAATCATATTCTAAGGTTAGAATGAAAAAACAGGAGAATCTGTTGATGAAAGGAAAATGGCTGACAGGTGCGCTTGTACTGGCAATGGCGGCAGTGACGCTGGCGGGATGCGGGGCAAAAGATGAGACAAAAGAAAAAGTGGAGCAGGTGACATTAAATGAGGTTGCCCACTCCATTTTTTACGCCCCGCAGTACGTGGCAATTGAGGAGGGGTATTTTGCGGACGAGGGCATTGATCTGACGCTGATAACAGGATTTGGTGCAGATAAAGTGCTGACGGCGATGATTTCCGGCGAGGCGGATATCGGGTTTATGGGGGCGGAGGCAACCGTCTACGCGTACCTCGAGGGAACCGCAGACCCGGTTGTGAACTTCGCGCAGCTGACGCAGCGGGCGGGAAACTTTGTTGTGGGAAGAGAGAAAGACAATTCGTTTACCTGGGAGAAATTGAAAAACAAAGAGGTATTAGGGGGAAGAAAAGGCGGTATGCCGGAAATGGTCTTTGAGTATGTTCTGGCGCAGAAAGGGATTGATAAAAAAGACGTAAACATTAACCAGAGCATCGATTTTGGTTCCACAGCTGCCGCGTTCTCCGGCGGGCAGGGGGATTATACGATTGAATTTGAACCGTCCGCGACACTGCTCGAGCAGAAGGGCGACGGCTATGTCGTGGCATCGGTCGGAACGGAATCCGGGTATGTGCCGTATACGTCGTACAGCGTCAAACAGAGTTATCTGAAAACGCACGGCGCAACCGTAGAAAAATTCACGAAGGCACTGCAGAAGGGAATGGACTTCGTGCAGACGCACACACCGGAGGAGATTGCAGAAGTGATTGCGCCGCAGTTTGCAGAAACCGAGCTGGAAACCATCACCGCGATCGTGCGCCGCTACTATGAGCAGGATACGTGGAAAGAAAATCTGATCTTTGAGGAAGAAAGTTTTGATCTTCTGCAGGAGATTCTGGAGCAGGCGGGAGAGCTGGAGAAAAAGGCACCGTACAAGACACTCGTGACAACAAAATACGCCGAAGAGGCCGCCGCCAAAGGCTGATTCCGGCGGAATAGAAAAGCGAAAAAAGACAGAAAAAGACACTTTTCGACATTCGTCGACAAACAGCGACATTTCATTCGAAAAAAATAAAGAAAATTGCAAAAGAAAAGAAGAAAAATAGAGAAAAAGTATTGCAAAAAAGTAAATTTTGTTGCATACTATGGATGTCGCATATATTTTTTACAACACAGGCATACGGAGGCGAACAGACATGAAAGTAGGTTTTATCGGCGGCGGCAACATGGCGAGTGCCATGATTGGCGGAATGATTCAAAAAGGAGTTGTATCTGCAGATGACATTCTGGTATCGGTCCGCACGGAGAAAAGTGTGGAACGCTTGACCAACCAGTTTGGAGTCCAGGCGACTACGGAGAACGAAGCGGTCGTAGCCGGATCCGATCTTGTATTCCTGGCAGT
>UMEH01034465.1_pt1 | contig 10853 bp, 9 predicted proteins | sample 1964681 | NCBI WGS metagenome assembly UMEH01 (sample SAMEA4836013, study PRJEB28245) | human gut metagenome | biome: gut microbiome; material: fecal sample | place: Denmark | collected 2008
AAAGCTGGCCGCTGCGCGGCCAGCAGACTAAAGTCTTGAAACGAGAGCCTCCCGAAAGCAACGAGGCTTTCGGGAGGTTCAAGTGGACAGGATTGCGCCAGGCCGGCAAAATGCCAAAACCCTACTTGCCGTCGTCCTGCTGCAGGCTATCCTGCTCGCTGAGGCGCGCCTGCCTGCTGGCCATGCGCGCGGGCTTGTCGGGATCGGGTACGGCCGTGGGCATGGGCTCGTCGACATGACCGCCCCACCAGCCGCCCACAAAGTTGAGCGTGTGGAACACATTGATCACGGCACCGGGATCAATGTCGCACACCAGCTTGATAATGTCCTGGCTCTCATAGGTCGAGACAACGGCGTGCAGCAGGTACATCTTTTCGCGGCTGTATCCGCCGATGACCTCGGCACAGCTAATGCCGTGCTGAAAATGGTCAACATAGGCGGTCATGACTTCGTCTGCCTTGCGCGTCGTGATCTGCAACGTCACACGGTCGTAGCGGCGGTAGAAGCTGTCGATGGTCTTGGTCGAAATAAACTGGAACACGATGGAGTACGCCGCGTTGTCCCAGCCAAACATAAAGCCAAAGATCGCCAGGATAAAGCAATTGAAACCAAAGATAACGCCCCAGATGGTCTTGCCCGTGTGGTTGGAGACCCACAGCGCGATAAAGTCGGTGCCGCCGGTAGATGCGCCGGACTTTAGCGCGATGGCAGCGCCCAGACCCGAGACCACGCCGCCAAAAATGATGAGCATAATCTTGTCGCCCAAAAATGGAGCGAAGTGAAAGACGTTGAGGAACAGCGACGAGAGCACGACCTGCATCATCGAGAAGATGACGAAGCGCTTGCTAATGCCGCTCCAGCATAGGAGCGCCACGGGAATGTTGAGCGCAAGCATGCCGAGCGAGATGTCGATGTGAACGCCGCCCAGCGAGGTAACGCGATCGAGCAGGACCGCGACGCCGGTGAGACCGCTCGGAAGCAGGTCGGCGGGCTGAATGAACGCCTGGATCAGGAATGTTTGGAGGACGGCAGAAATTGTGACCGCCACGGCAGTAATGGCGCGGCGGACGATGGTGAGGCGGCCGAGCACGAGCACGCGGTCCGTGAGCTGGTCGATGGCGTTCGCCACGTAGGCTCCTTTCGAAGGCAGATGTGGTTGTGGGGCATGCCCGCGATTGTAGCATGGAGCGTGCGGGGGCGCTTCAATTCAACCTCCCTCGACAACCAAAACGGGACCAGCAACCCCCACGACCAAAGGGCAAAATTCCAAGTGAGTAGACTTTTTACGATCTGCCGAGCACACCCAAAACCGCCACTCCTGTGACCTGCGGTTTTACAAAGGAAGATATGCATTGTGCTCGGCCTGCGCCAAAAAGTCTACTCACTTAGCCCGAATCGAAGCCAAACGGATCAAAATCGAAACCAAATTGAGCCAGTCCACCGCAAAAAACGTTTGAACCCGTGCTTCTCGCGGCGGATTGACACTACAAAGCGACCAAAATGTCGGTCAGATTATCGATAACGGCATCGGCCCGCGATTGATCGAGGTTGACGCCCTCGTGCGGACGCAGCGCCAGGACGCGGGCGCCGGAACGTTTGCCAGCCTCGATCCCCAAAGGCGAATCCTCGATAACCAGGCACTCGGCCGGCTCCACCCCCAGCGCCTCCATGGCGCGCAGGTAGATCTCGGGGTCGGGCTTAAACGCGCTGCACTCATGGCCGCTGATGGTGTAGTCCAGCACGTCGGCGATACCGGCAATCTCCACCAGTTCGTCGATCAGCTCACGATAGGACGAGCTCGCGATGGCACACTTCAAGCCGCGCTCGTGCAGCTCACGCATCACCGGCTCCGTCTGCTCGTTGAGCAGCTCGGCATACGGAACGGGATGGTCCGGGCTGTAGACCTGCTTGTACTCCACGCGCAGGCGCTCGCGCAGCTCAACATCGTCGGGCACCAGCGCCTCCCAAATGGCGGGCTCGTTAGACCCCGAAAGATCGGGGATCTCGTCAAAGTGGAACCCCTTCTCCTCCATAAACGCCACGCGGCGGCGGTTGTAGAACCACTCGGTATCGACCAGCACACCGTCCATATCAAACAGCACTGCCTTGATCATACGCATCTCCTCTCAAAAGCAAAAAGGGGGACGGGGCGCAAACCCCATCCCCTCTCAATCAACCCGTAAGGTCTACTTACTTGTGATTAGTAGGAAAGCTTCCACATGTAGCGACGCATGGTCAGCGGGTGCTGACGGGCCTCGGCGATCTGGTTGCCGTACTCGCGCATAACGGCGAGGTGCAGCAGCGGGTTGAAGTAGGTGACGACGCTTGCGGGCACGGCGTCAGCCAGGCCGTAGTCCTTGGAGTCGATCAGAGCGACCTTGGCGCCCATGCGCTCAAGGAAGGTGAGGGCGCGGGCATCCATCGGACGGGTGGCGCCATCGGACATGAAGAAGACGTAGGGCTTACCCTCGGTGGAAACCTCGAACGGGCCGTGGAAGTACTCGCCGGTGTTGTAGGCGGCGGCATCGATCCACTGCATCTCGGTGAACAGGAAGGCGGCGTGAGAATAAGCCATCTTCTCGGAGGCACCGGAAGCCATGAAGTAGATCATCTTGTCGTCCTTGAAGTCCTCGGCGAACTTCTTGGCGAGCTTCTTGCAGTGCTGAGCGGCGTTCTCGCACAGGTCGAAAATGTTGGTGAGGCCGGTGATCATGTCCTCGTAGTGATCATAGCCCTCGGTCTGCTGAAGGATCTCGAGAGCAAGAGCGATGGCATAGCCGGGCTTCTCGGCCTTGGCGGCATAGTTGGCGTGGAAGCCGTGAACGATGACGTGGTCGGCGTCGACGGTCAGAGCGGAGCCAGCCTTGTTGGTGAGGGAGACGACCGGGCAGTTGTGCTTCTTGGCGGTCTTGTTGGCCTCGACAGTCTCGGGCGTGGAGCCACCGAGGGAGCAGGTGATCACGAAGGTGTGCTCGTTGACCCAGGAGGGCGTGTCGTAGTTGAACTCGTTAGCGGTGAAGATCTGAACGTTCAGCTTGTCCGTGTTGTTGGCCAGGAAGTACTTGGCGGGGTAAAGGTCGGACATGGAAGCACCGCAGCCGACGAAAGCGACGCTGTGGATCTCGTGGTTGGACAGGACGTCAGCGACGATCTGCTTAGGGAGGTTAAGGTCGATCTCGTACATCTGACACATTCCTTTCATTTTTTGCGGCGTCACTTTGCCGGACGCACGCAGGGTTACCGTGATTTGGACCGAGTCGCCGGCCCGTTAAGGATGCGACAAAGGGACCGTCCCATTGTCGCATTTTGGGGATGGAAGCCTGCCTGGGGTATGGGATGCCAGGCAGGCTCCCCGGGGAAAGCGGTTAGACGCTTGGTCGCGACTAGGCCAGGATGCCGGCCGCGGAGAGGGCGATGCCGCCCACGATGGCGATCACGAGAAGCCAACCGGTGTTGACGTTCTTCTTGATGAGCCAGTACATAAGGCCAGTGAGGCCAAGGGAGATCATCTGGGGCATCATGCTGTCCAGGATGTCCTGGATCACAACGGTGCCGTCAGCGAACTGCATCGGGGTGGTGGCGCCGATCAGCGTGGCGATCATGCCGCCCACGGACATAAGACCCACGATGCCGCAGACATACATGAGCTTCTCCATGAGGTCGCCGCCCTGAAGCTTGCTCAGGTACTCGTGACCACCCTGGTAGCCCATCTTGGCTGCGAACCAAGTGATCAGCACAGAGGGGACGATGGAGATGAGCATGGCCAGGATTGGGCCCATGATGGAGCCCTGCTGAGCCAGCTGCACGCCCAGACCAAAGGCGATAACGCGGATGGTGCCCTGCATGAGAGAGTCACCGATACCGGAAAGCGGGCCCATGAGGGAAGTCTTGACCGCGTTGATCGAATCGGGGTCGAAGTTCTCGGGATCCTTGGCGTACTGCTCCTCCATGGAGGCGGCGAGGCCCAGGACGAAGGCGCTCGTCTGCGGGGTGCAGTTGTAGAACGCCATGTGACGGTGGTAAGCCTCTTTCTTAGCAGCGAGCTGCTTGGGGTCGGACTCGTCCGGATAGAGGCGATCGAGCGTGGGAACCATGCCGTAGAGGAAGCCCATGTTCATCTGACGCTCGTAGTTCCAAGAGGCCTGGATGGCCCAGGAGCGCCAGAAGAACTGGCTGACCTTCTTGTTCAGGGACACGTCCTTGGTTGCGGTTGCCATAGTGTGTTCCTCCTTAGTCTTCGTCGTCTTCGAGCGGATCGTAGTCGGAATCGACACCGGCGGCTGCATGGGAACCGTTGAACTTGAAGCCCATGAAGACGACAGCCAGGCACACACCGATCAGAGCGACCGCGATGACGGACAGGTTGAGGTAAGCGGCGAGCAGGAAACCGATGAACAGGAACGGAGTCATACCTTTCTTGATCATCATGGTGAGCAGCAGGGCCAAGCCGTAGGCGGTCATGATCTTGGTCGAAACGTTAAGACCAGTGGACAGCCACTCGGGAACCATGTTGACGATGGCCTGAACCAGGTCGGTGCCAACAAAGACGGCGAGGAAGATCGGCAGGAAGTACATGATGGCGTACAGACCGGAGCCGGCGCAGATGTGCATACGGTAGGCGGTCTTGAACTTTCCGTTATCGATCGCGCTATCTGCCACATGGGTGAGGGCGGCGATGATGGAACGGAACACGATGCCGAGGAGCTGACCCAGGACGGCGACCGGGATGGCGATCGTCATGGCGGTCTCGGCGGAAGCATCGGTCAGGCACGCAAAGGCAGCGGCCACGATGCCGCCCAGGACCATATCGGGCGGAACGGCAGCGCCGACCTGCACCAGGCCCATGGACACGAGCTCGACGGCGGCACCGACGGCAAGGCCGGTGGGCACATCGCCCAGCAGCAGACCGACGAGCGTAGCGCCAACGAGGGGCTGCTCGAAGTTAAGACGACCGAGCAGGCGGGAGTCCCACATGCAGAACACGCCGACGAGGCCGACGAGCACCGCACTGATGAACGTATTCATACCCTTCTCCTTTCAGTCAGGCAAAAGCCTGGTTGATTACAGCTTGGCGTCGATGTCGACGCTCTGATACGTAGGGGTCTGCTGGACATAGAGCTTGATGCCCATGTCGAGCAGCTGGTTGACGTCGGCCTTCTGGGCGGCGTCGAAGAAGACGGAGCTGTCCTTGCCGCCGACCTGATCGGCGCCGTCGTGGTTGGCGGTGGCGCCCAGGTTGATGGCGTCGAGCTTGTAGCCCTGGCAGAACTGCAGCATCTCGGCCGTGTTGCCAAAGACGAACATGACGCGCTCGCCGAGGGTGTTGAGCTTGTCCATCTTGGCGAGGGCACGCTCGACGGTGAAGACGTTCAGGCGCACGCCCTGGGGCTTGGCCAGCTTAAGAGCGCCCTTCTTGATGTCATCGTTGGCGGCAGCGTTGTCGACGACGATGATGCGCTCGGCCTGAACCTTGGTGGTCCAGGTAAAGACGACCTGGCCGTGCAGCAGACGGTAGTCAAGACGTGCGAGGACGATCTTGGCGGGGCCGGAGCTGTGACGGGGCGCCTTGGCCTTCTTGGCGGGAGCTGCGGGGGCATCCTCGACCGGTGCGTTGGGGTTGGTCAGACCGGTGCGGGCCTCGTTGATGAGGGCCGCGAGCTCGGCGCCCTTGATGGGGACGGGGCTCATAGCGAGCGTGAGTGCCAGCGGGATGTTGAAACCGCTGACAACCGTGAACTTCGTGCCGTTCTTGGAAAGCTCGACCATGTTGTTGTTGACCGAGCTGCCGAGCATATCGGTCAGCACATAGACGGTGTCGTCCGCGTTGAACGTGGCGATCATGGCGTCCACCTTGTTGGTGATGGGCTCCTTGTCGTCACGAGCAAGCGACACGACGTGGACGTTCGACACGTCGCCGAGAACCATCTCGAGCGTGTCTTTGGCGCCTGCGGCCAGGCCGCCATGAGATGCGAGAATGATCTGATTCATCTTGCCTCCTCCTTTTCGTTATGGTCATTATAACGTCTTATACGTTGCTTATATTGCTAATTAGTATAAAGACCGTTCGCGGGTGAAAATCGACCGTTCGCGGGTTTAACGTACTTGAAACGTGGGGGCTGGGCAGGTCGGCACTGTCTTGTCGACACCCGATCAGACGCCTCGCCAATCCCCTATCGCACGAAGTACCAGGGGCTTTCCTGTACGGTGGGCTCCAGCGCGATGCCGGTGCGCTCCTTAAACAGATCCATGTCCTGAGATTTTTCGGTCCACCACGCGTTGGGCTTAAAGGTCATGCTCTCAATGACATGGCCGACAAACACACTGTTGCGCAGCTTGGAGAAGTCGGTGTTCATGATCAGGATGGACGCGAGCACCAGCACAATGCCCAGGACCTTGATCGCGCCGGCGGGCTCGGCATAGACACCAATGCCCACCAGTACGGTGACGACTGTCTCGAATGACATTACGACGGGAACTTTCGACGTCTCGAGCCCCATGGACAGACCCTGCATATATAAGATGTAAGCCACGGCTGTGGGGATGAGTCCAAAGCCAAGGAACAGCAATAGCAGCTGTGGCGACATTGCCGCGGCGACATCCGGCCACGGAGCCGCGATGGCAGCCATAACCGCACCGCCAAAAACAAAGCCCCAAAACGTGACAGCCAGCGGGTGGACCGTCTTGGTTGCTATTCGGCTAAACACCGCGAGCGACGCACCACAAAGGCCTGCAATCACGCCTGACGTGACGCCCCAAACCGAAAAATGAAAACCGGAAAGGTCGCCATTGGTCACCGCAAGCACGCAGCCAACGATGTTAAAGACAATGGCAACGAGCTTGTTGGGGGTCACGTCCTCGCGATAAAGCACGCGGCCGAGCATGACGCCAAACACCGGCGAGGTGTAGAGCAGCACCGAGGCCGTAGACATACCCACCTCGCGCATGCACTCGTAATAGCAGGTGTTTGCGGCGGCCAAACCGACGATACCGACAAGCGCGCAGGGAACAAGCTCTTTAGGGCTTGCCTTGAACAGGGCCAGCGGACCCTGAGCCACGGTAGACCCCTCACCCGGACGGCAGCCCATGAACATCAGGACCGGCGCCAAGACAAGCGCTCCGACCAACAAGCGAAAGGCAGCCATGCTCTGGGACGAAACGCCCATGGCCGAGATGCCGTTTACAAAGATTCCGATGCTGCCCCACATAAGCGCGGCGACCAGCACCAGCACATAGCCCAGATTGCTTTTCTTCAACGCAGCCTCCTCGGTATTGTTTCCAATATGTTTCACACTACGTTATAGTCGTTATATACATTTTTCAAGACACAAATCGGCGAGCGGAAAAGTGATCCGTTTTCCTCCGTCCTCAGCGGATTACTTGGCGGTTGCGGTGAAATAGTTCCTAAATAGAGGCTTCAAGCCCCCAAACAGGAACTATTCCACCGCAACTTATGAGGACATCGAGCTGTTAGGCCGCTCTATCCCCTAGTAGTCCAGCTTCCACATGTAGCGGCGCGTCATGTAGTCCTTGTGGGTGACGGCAGAGAGCGCACGCATGTACACGTTGTTGAGGATCGGGGCAAAGATCAGGTGGTTGAAGTACTCGCTCACGCTGTCCTTGATGTCGTTGAGGCCGAGCTCCTTGGCGTCGAGCTGATAGACGCGCTCGCCACCGTACTGGTTGACGAAGCGGATGCCGCGCTCGTCGTTGCAGCGGCTGCGGCCGACGCTGATGAGCTGGAACAGCGAGGTGCGCTTGTCCAGGATCTCGAAGGGGCCGTGGAAGAAGTCGCAGGTGTTGATGGTGCAGGAGTCGATCTGCAGCATCTCCTGCACGTTGCAGATGCTAAAGACGTAGGCGGCACCAAAGAGCGGGCCCTGGGCCATGACGTTGATGCAGGGCTTGTCGGCGTTCTGCTCGGCCCACTTGGCAGCGAGCGGACGGGTGTACTCGACGGCCTTGCGATAGATGGGGTCGACCAAGTCGAACGCGGCCATAGCGGTCTCGTACTCGGCATAGCCCTCGGTCTGCTGCGTAAGCTCCATGGCGATCATGGTCACGACGGCGGAGTTGGTGCGGCCCATGCAGGACTCGTCGACGGCCAGGCTGTCGTACTGGATCTTGTAGTCGCAGACCTCGGTGAGGCCGGACTCGTCAACATAGATGGCGATGGTGCTGGCGCCGTGGTCCTTGGCGACCTGGGCGGCGACGATGGTCTCCTCGGTGCCGCGCATGGACACGACGACGGCCAGGGTGTTCTCGTTGACGTAGGCCGGGGTGGCGTGCACGAACTCGTTGCTGGTGTAGCTGGAGCTCACGACCTGCGTGGCCTCGTGCTCCATAAAGTACTGGGCAGGATAGTTGCCGCCGTTGGATCCGCCAGCGCCAATCCACACGACGCGCTTGATGCCGCCCTTGTCTGCCTTGTCAGCCAAAACCTGGGAGACGACGTCCTTAACCTGTTCCTGAGTAGTCATCGTGCATCAGCCTTTCTTCTCGTTTGATGCTCTCGATGGCATACAAGTTACATACATGTTTTCGCGATGTCGACTAGTTGTATGCTATATTTGTCTTAGAAATTTTGCTGGTGCGATACTCAGCAGTCCGTTACCAGCGGTTTTGTTGTCATGTTGGATACATGCTTGGTTCGGTAAGCATACAAGTTAGATACAGGTTGATCGAATGAGCACTTCGTCGAAAAAGAACTTGGCCCAATACGAGCGTCTGGCGAGCACGCTGCGCGACCGCATCGCCGCCGGCATCTACGCACGCGGAGACAAGCTGCCGTCCGAGATGGAGCTCATGGACGAATCGGGGCTGTCGCGCAGCACCGTGCGCCACGCCCTTAAGGTGCTCGTTGATGAGGGCCTGGTGCGCACCGAGCGCGGGCGTGGCGCCTTTGTGGCTGACACGCCCACGCTCCACGAGAACAACCTGGTGTTTTCGAGCTATACCAAGCAGGTCGAAGGCCAGGGCATGAAGCCCACCACGCGCACCGTGGACTCGGGCTTTGCCAAGGCGGGCGGCAGCATAGCTAAGTTCTTTGATGCCGCCGTGGGCAGCAAGCTCGTCAAACTTGTCCGCCTGCGCTACCTGGACGACGCGCCGCTGTGCCTGGAGACCACCTACCTTCCGCCAAGCTTCGAGGCACTCATCGATCGCGATATCAACGGTTCGCTCTACGCCACGCTGCGACAGGAGTTCCATCGCGCACCGGCACAGGGGCATAAGACCTTTGAGGTGTGCTATGCCTCGCAAAACGAGGCGTTTTTGCTCAACGTCGAGCGCGGGCAGGCGCTGATTCTGATCACCGACTACGTCTACGACACCGACGGCCGCCCGCTCCACGTCTCCAAGCGCATCCAACGCACCGACCGCGCCAAATACACCGAACCCATCGGCTAACCTGCCAAAATAAACCTGTCCCTAAATGGTAGGTTTGGGAAGGTCGGGGAACCAGGTTGGTTTGGGTTGGTTGGGTGTGCGCTCGGCCAGGACCAGCTCCATCCAGCACATGTCGTACCAGCGGCCGAACTTTTGGGCGCAGCGGTCAAAGGCACCCACCAGGCGATACCCCATATGGGCATGGAAATCCTGACTGTTGTGCGTCAGATACTCGTCGTCCTTGTCGTGCGGCACGGCGATGAGCGCGCACATGTTGGTAATACCCATCGCGACCAGGCATTGCTTGAGCGCATCGTGCAGCTTGCGGCCCAGCCCGCCGTGGCGCACGTCGCGTGCCAGGTAGATCGACGTCTCAACCGACCAGTCATAGGCCTCGCGGCTGTTAAGCGGACTCACGTAGGCATAGCCTACCGGACGCCCGTCCAACTCCATCACCAAGTACGGATAGCGCTCGAGCGTCTTGGCGATGCGTCCGGCAAACTCCTCGACGCTCGGCACCTCATATTCGCAGGTAATCGCCGTCTCGAGCACATACGGCTCGTAGATGGCCAGCAACGCCGGCGCGTCATCGGGCGTCGCCAGACGAATCGTCGGCTCGGACATCTCGGTCATACAACCCTTCTTCCTCAAAAGCAAAGGCCGCCCCACGCCAAACCCAGGCGCGGGGCGGCCCCTTGTCATTACATCAGGCTACAGGACAGCCGCCAGCGCGTCGATATCCTCCTGCGTCGTGGCCCAGCTGGTGCAAAAGCGCACCACCGTGTGGGTCTCGTCGTACTTTTCCCAGTACTCGATCGAGGCATGCTCGCGAATGCGGGACATGTCCTCGTTGGGCAGAATCACAAACTGCTGGTTGGTCGGCGTCTCCAAGAAGAACTGGTAGCCGCGCTCATGCAGCACGCGACGCAGCGCCTGAGCGGTCTCAATCGCCTGGCGACCAATCTCAAAATACAGGCCATCGGTAAAAAGAGTCTCAAACTGCACACCCGTCAGGCGGCCCTTGGCCAGCAGCGCGCCGTGCTGCTTAATACGCGGAATGGGATGCGCCGGAGCGTGCATGCCGCTAAACACCACGGCCTCACCGCACAGAGCGCCGCACTTGGTGCCGCCGATGTAGAACACGTCGCACAGCTGCGCCAGCTCGGGCAGGGTAATGTCACACTCATCGGCCGCCAGCGCATAGGCCAGGCGGGCGCCATCCACAAACAGCGGAATCTCACGCTTCTGGCACACTGCGTGAATCGCCGCGAGCTCGGCCTTGGAGTACAGCGTGCCGTACTCGGTCGATAGGCTCACGTACACGGCACCTGGGAACACCGTGTGCTCGTAGCTCTCGTTTTCGTAGAATACCTGGATATAGTCCTCCAGATCCTCGGCGTGCATCTTGCCCTCGTAGCCGGGGATGGTGAGCACCTTGTGGCCGCCAAACTCGATGGCGCCCGCCTCGT
>UMEH01039765.1_pt1 | contig 10832 bp, 11 predicted proteins | sample 1964681 | NCBI WGS metagenome assembly UMEH01 (sample SAMEA4836013, study PRJEB28245) | human gut metagenome | biome: gut microbiome; material: fecal sample | place: Denmark | collected 2008
GACCGGAGCAGCAGGCGGCTGATCAGCGGCTCTTCCGGGGTTCCCTCGATGCTGGTGAGAATCTTCTGCACCTCACCCGGCGTAATCTCATGGGAACGCTTTTCGACTTTGATGCCCTGTTCACGGATCAGCGTCAGCGTTGCCTCCATGCGGTCTCCGTCCGGCTTGTCATGCGTCCGGTATAAGAACGGGATTTCGCGTGTGCAGTATTCCTCTGCCACGGTCTCGTTCGCCATCAGCATGAAGTCCTCGATCATCCGTGTTGCCACGTTCGACGGATACGGGCGGATCTCCACCGGCGTCCCTTCTGCATCAAGAATTACTTTGCTCTCCGGGAATTCAAAATCAATTGCTCCGCGTTCTTTCCGACAGCTCCGGATCAGTGCAGACAGTTCCTGCATCTGGCGGAACATCGGAACCAGCTCATGATATTCCTCCAGCAGCTCCGGATGTGCTTCCGGCTCGGTCAGGATTGCATTGACGGCGGTGTAGGTCATGCGGCGGTCCACGCGGATCACCGTCTCAGCGATCTGATGGCCGATCACACGGCCTTTCTCGTTGATCGTCATAATACAGGAGAGTGCCAGGCGCTCCTGTCCTTCATTCAGGGAACAGATGCCGTTTGACAGACGCTTCGGCAGCATCGGAATAACGCGGTCCGGCAGATAGACACTGGTGCCGCGCTTTAACGCCTCACGGTCGAGGGCGGAATTTTCCTGCACATAGTTGCTCACATCAGCGATATGAACGCCAAGCGTCCACGTATCGCCCGCTTTTGTGACGGATACGGCGTCATCGAGGTCTTTGGCATCCTCGCCGTCGATTGTCACCATCTGCCAGCTTTTTAGATCGAGGCGGCCGTTGTAATCGTTTGGAATTACTTCCTCCGGGCATTTTTCTGCCTGTGTGATCACGCGTGCCGGGAACTCCTCCGGGATCTGGTAAGCGTCCACGACTGCCTGGATATCGACAGTCTGGATACGCGGCTTCTTCTCTGTGTCGCCGTCCTTTCCATTCTTTCTGCGGAATCGGTCATCGCGTCCTCTTCTGCCCTGCTCTCCGGCGCGGCGGTCTCTTTTTTCCCGTTTTTCCGTCGTTGTGGATGCACCGCGGCTCTTCTGGTAACGGCCGTCGGAGATCACATCGATTTTTCCTTCTTTTACCAGGATTTCCATAACCTCCGCAAGCTCCGACCGTTTTGCTTTCGGCACCTGCAGCAGCATGGCAATGTCTTTCAGACGCATCGGCTCATAGTTTTTCGAGCTTACGAGATCCATGAGCAGCGTCTTGCGGTTTTTCAGCAGTTTCGAACTTCTGGAACGCGGATGGCCCGCATGACCGCCATGGTTCCCGCTGTTCTGTCCTGCATGGGACGCCGCGCTGCCCTGCGGATATTTCCTCCGATCTTTTTTCTTCTTATTATCTTTCATCTATTATCTCCTCTTTGTAGAAAAAGACACCCTTACGCCTTCTCGTGGGAATAAGGATGTCTTTACTTTGCTAAAAATTCATGTTTAATACAACCGACAGTACAATAAACAGAACTGCCATGATTTTTGTTGCACGGATCAGAGTTCCTTCTGCAGAACGGCTTTTGTTTCTTCCCCAGTAAGTGTCTGAGATACCTGCGATAGCACCGAGACCCTGCTGTTTTCCTTCCTGCATCAATACAACAACGGTTAAAGCAATACAATCAATGACATAAATGACTGTCAAAATCGTTCTTAAAATTTCCACAATTACACCTCCTACGGCCAACTTATATTATTTTACCATAGCGGAAGAACGATTTCAACTGTTATTTGCCTATTTTAGCCGTTTTTCACCACTCTCTTACGCCGGTTCCCTTTTGCGGGAACGGATTCCGGTATTTCGCTTCCTCACCGAGGCGTTCCTCGATGCGGAGAAGCTCATTGTATTTCGCATTCCGCTCCGACCGGCACGGTGCTCCGGTTTTGATCTGGCCGGCGCCTGTCGCGACGGCAAGGTCTGCCAGAAAATCATCCTCTGTCTCTCCGGACCGGTGGGAAATGACGGCGCGGTACCCTGCTCTCTGCGCCATCTCCACCGCATCCAGCGCCTCAGAGAGCGTTCCGATCTGGTTTACCTTGATCAGAACCGCATTTGCCGTGCCAAGTGCAATGCCGCAGGAAAGCCTTCTTACATTCGTCACAAACAGATCATCCCCGACCAGCTGTACTCTGTTCCCGAGCGCTTCCGTCATCTGTTTCCAGCCTTCGAAATCGTCCTCGCACAGCCCGTCTTCGATGGATACGATCGGGTATTTTTCGATCAGTTCCTCATAGTAGGCAACCATTTCTGCGGTATCCCGAAATACTGTCTTTCCGCACTGACGGGATTCCCCGGGAAAGTAGTAGACGTTCCTGCTCTCCTCGTAGAGCTCGCTTGCCGCCGCATCGATCGCGATCATCACGTCGTTTCCGGGCGCATAGCCGGCTTTCTGGATCGCATTGACAATGAGCTGCAGTGCTTCATCGGAATCCTTTAAATCCGGCGCAAAGCCGCCCTCATCGCCGACAGAAGTCGAGTATCCCTGCTCCTTTAGGAGCTGCTTCAGCGTATGGTAAATCTCCGCGCACATGGAAAGACCCTCCCGGAATGAGGGAGCGCCGCACGGCATAATCATAAATTCCTGCAGATCGACGGTGTTGTCGGCATGACGGCCGCCGTTTAAAATATTCATCATCGGCACGGGCATACGGCTTGTGTGGCAGCCGCCCAGGTACTGGTACAGCGGCAGATGAATCGCATTTGCCGCCGCGCGCGCCACAGCAAGTGAGACACCGAGAATGGCGTTTGCCCCGAGGTTTTCTTTCGTTTCGGTTCCGTCTGCCTGGCACAGGATATGGTCGATCCGCTCCTGCTCGAGCGCATTCTCGCCGACAACGGCATCGGCCAGCACGGTATTGACCGCTTCTACAGCCTTTCTCACGCCCTGCCCCAGATAGCGCACTTCCTGATCTCTTTTTTCCAGTGCCTCAAATTTTCCTGTCGATGCCCCGGACGGCACCTGGGCACGCCCCATATGGCCTTCCAGTCCGAGAATCCCCTCCCCGACGGCCACTTCCACCTCTACGGTCGGATTTCCGCGCGAATCCAGAATTTCTCTTCCTGTCACGCTTCGAATTGGTAAATATCGAAACATAGTTTTCCCTCCTGTTTTGCTGCAAAGTGAACAGTAACCAAGTTTCTTCTCTGCGTTCACAGTATGACCGTGCTATGGGAAAAATATGTTGCTCTCTCTGTCGAAACCTCTTTTTTCCAGTCCTTATTCTTTTCAAACATAAAAAAACGCAATATGAAAGCCATCCGATTTTTCCATTTTCGGATGGCTTTCATAAGTTAGAACTGTGCATTGGACTGAATCCTTTCTTTTTTGTTCTTTTGTTCTTTTGTTTCACTTTGGGGTACTTCGTTACGTTTTCTTGGGTCCATACCTTCGCTTTCTTAGTTTATGGGGTAATTCGTTATGTTCTCGGTGGTCCGTCCTCTCTTTCTGTTTTTTTTCTTCCGTTTTCTTTTGTTGACTTTACTATATCAGTTTTCTCACCGTTTGTCAACACTTTATTTTGATTTTTTATCTGTTTTCCATTTTTATTCTGTCTCTTATTGCGTAATTATTTTTATTTTCAGATTATTATAATAAAATATCCCTGCCGCACCCGTTTCAAAACGAATCCGGCAGGGACATTTTCACGATTTCTCTTTATTTCTTAATCAGCAGGGATTTTCCTGTCATTTCTTTTGGCTGCTCCATGCCCATCAGCTCGATCAGAGTCGGTGCGATGTCTGCCAGGCAGCCGCCCTCTCTTAACGTGTAGGATGGATCTGCATTAACCAGAATGAACGGAACCGGATTGGTGGTATGAGCGGTGTATGGCTCGCCGGTCTCATAGTCTACAAGCTGCTCTGCATTTCCGTGGTCCGCACAGATGAACATCTGGCCGTCAACCTCTTTTAATGCCTCCACTGCTTTGCCTACGCACTCATCAACAGCCTCAACTGCCTGGATTGCTGCGCTCTCAACGCCTGTATGGCCAACCATATCCGGATTTGCAAAGTTGATGATGATGACATCGTATTTCTGGGAACGAATAGCATCCGTCAGCTTGTCGCATACTTCGTAAGCACTCATCTCCGGTTTCAGATCATAAGTAGCAACCTTCGGGGATTTTACAAGGATTCTGTCCTCACCTTTATTTGGCTCCTCAACGCCGCCATTGAAGAAGAAGGTTACATGTGCATATTTCTCGGTCTCGGCGATACGAGCCTGTGTCATGTTATGTGCTGCCAGATACTCACCGAAGGTATTGGTGATCTCTTCTTTTTTGAATGCAACGGATTTGTTCGGGATGGTCTCATCGTATTCCGTGAAGCATACGTAGGTCAGATCCAGACGTTTTTCTCTCTCAAATCCGGTGAACTCATCTGCACAGAATGCTCTTGTCAGCTCTCTTGCACGGTCCGGGCGGAAGTTGAAGAAAATCACAGAATCTTTATCCTGAATCGTTGCAACCGGTTTTCCGTCTTTTTTCAGAACGGTCGGCAGAACGAACTCATCAGTTTTTTCAGCATCATAGGAAGCCTGAACAGCCTCTGCCGCATCAGTTCCTTCTACGCCTTCCCCTTTTGTCAGCGCTTTGTAAGCCAGCTCGACACGATCCCAGCGGTTATCACGATCCATTGCATAGTAACGGCCGGAGATTACGCCGATTTCGCCGACACCGATCTCATCCATTTTTGCCTGCAGCTGCTCTACATAAGATTTTCCGGATGCCGGAGGAGTGTCACGGCCATCCAGGAAGCAGTGTACATAAACTTTCTCGAGACCCTTACGTTTTGCCAGCTCCAGAAGTCCGAATACGTGGGTGATGTGGCTGTGAACACCGCCGTCAGAGAGAAGTCCGAACAGGTGCAGTGCGGAATTATTTGCTTTTGCATTTTCAACAGCCTTTACCAGCTCTTCATTCTCGAAGAAATCGCCGTCCTGGATTGCTTTCGTGATTCTGGTCAGCTCCTGATATACAACGCGGCCTGCGCCCATGTTCAGATGGCCTACCTCAGAGTTACCCATCTGTCCGTCCGGAAGACCTACAGCAAGTCCGCTGGCCTGTCCTTTTACGTACGGGCACTGGCTCATCAGCTGGTCCATAATCGGAGTTTTTGCTTCGCAGACAGCGTTATGCTCGCATTTGTCATTCAGTCCATATCCGTCAAGAATCATTAATACGGTTGGTTTTTTACTCATTGTGAATTCCCTTCTTTACTTAAATTTTGGGTAACAATCCAGATCCCCGTCTCGATTCCGCTTACGCTGCATCTCGATGTTGCTTTTCGCCATATGAAACTCAAGAAAAAGCGCTCCTTCATGCAAGCATGATTCGCGATTTTTCTTCCATTTCGCATGGCTCTGAATTGTTACATTTTGTTAGTATACCCGGATTGTCGAAGAAATCTCCTGGATCATCGACATTCCGCCTAAAATCTGCATGGCATCCTCAAAATGGCGCTCTTTGACCTCGTCCGTAATGACGACGATCTCGGCGTATTTTCCATTGACACGTTTCTGAAGCATCTGTGCAATCGAAACCTTGTTGTTTCCAAAGACAGAAGCTACCGATGCCAGCGTTCCATACCGATTTTCAATCTGCATGCGTACAAAATATTTCGACTTAATTTCGCCGACACGCTTGATCGGGCATTCCCGGTAGCATGTGCAGCCGATTCTGCCGCAGCAGTTCCATAAAATATTGCGCACAACATCGAAAATATCGCCCACAACGGCACTCGCAGTCGGAAGCTCTCCGGCACCTCGTCCGTAAAACATCGTATCCTGTACGGCATCGCCTGTCAGGAATACGGCATTGTAGGAATCATTGACAGTCGCGAGCGGATGATTGCTGTCGATCAGCATCGGATGAACGCGAGCTTCGATTCCTTCCGGGGTATCTTTTGCCACGCCGAGCAGCTTGATCGTGCATCCCATCTCTTTTGCGTACTGGATATCGGTCGCCGTGATTTTGGTAATGCCTTCGGTGTAAACATCTTCAAATGTCACTCTGGAATTGAACGCTGCTGAAGCAAGAATTGCCACTTTCCGGCCGGCATCAAGACCTTCCACATCTGCGGTCGGGTCTGCTTCCGCATAACCCATGTCCTGCGCCAGACGGAGTGCATCGCCAAACTCCATGCCTTCCTGCGACATTTTTGTCAGAATAAAATTTGTGGTACCGTTGAAAATACCCATCAGCTCTGTGATATGATTGGCTGCAAGGCACTGTTTCACCGGACGGATAATCGGAATTCCTCCCGCCACGGATGCCTCGTAGAGAAAATCCTTTCCGTTTCTCTTTGCTGCCGCAAGGATTTTTTTACCCTCAGATGCCACCAGGTCTTTGTTTGCCGTTACAACATTCTTTCCTGCATCCAGGCAGGCAAGAATGTAATTCATAGCCGGCTGTTTTCCACCCATAACCTCAACAACAATCTCAATCTCCGGGTCATTGGCAATGTCCTCAAAGTTCATGGTAACGATCGACGGATCATCAACCTTTGCAGCTGCTTTTTCCACATTGCGCACGAGAATTTTTTTCAGCTCCACACGCGCTCCCAGCTTCGGAAGCATTTCCTCCTGCTGGCTTTTCAGCACTTTGTACACACCGGTACCGACGGTGCCAAGACCCAGCATTCCGATTTTAATTACTCTTTCCTCTGCCATACTCATCTCTCCCTCTTATTTCAGGGATACGATGCATTCAATTTCTACTTTTGCTGCTTTTGGAAGAGCGGCAACTGCTACACAGGAACGAGCCGGTTTGGACTCGCCAAAGAAAGCACCGTATACTTCATTTACCTTGGCAAAATCGTTCATATCGGTCAGGAAAATGGTTGTTTTCATCACTTTCGTGCGGTCAGTTCCTGCTGCTGTCATGATTGCGTCCAGATTCTTTAAAGAGAGGGTTGCCTGCTCTTCTACGGTTTCCGGGATCACGCTGCCATGCTCTACATCAAAGCCAAGCTGTCCGGAAATAAATAAAAGGCCGTTGTCTGCGACTGCCTGTACATAAGGTCCGATTGCTGCCGGTGCTTTTTCTGTATTAATGATTTCTCTTGCCATAATCATATTCTCCTTTATGCTTTCTTTCGCGTCGTCTGATTTGCCGCGTTTTTTCCCTCTATCATGCGGTTTTTCCGACACTTTTGTCGTTCCCATCATATCACATGTGGGAGATGTCCGCAAGTGCGAAAAAGCATTGCAGAAGTTTATTACGCCAGATCCTAAAGAGCGGTATTGCCATCACGTCGTAAAACAGCAAACGCCACCAAACACTTTCCCTTTGACATTTCTGCCAAATTTCACCGTGTTTGGTGGCGTTTTAGCCTGTTTTATTGATTGATTTCGTACAAAATCTAATTATTTATTGTAGTTTACGATAGCTCCGAAATCTGGTTTCAGGGATGCTCCGCCTACCAGACCGCCGTCGATGTTCTCCTGTGCGAACAGTTCCGGTGCAGTTTTTGCGTTTACAGAGCCGCCGTACTGGATACGGATAGCTGCTGCTGTTGCATCATCATAGATTTCAGCGATGCACGCGCGGATGCCTTTGCAAACTTCCTCAGCCTGCTCTGTTGTAGCAGTTTTGCCGGTTCCGATTGCCCAGATTGGCTCGTAAGCGATAACGGCTGTTTTGGCCTGATCTGCTGTTACATTCAGGAATCCAACCTTTACCTGCTGACGGATGAAATCCATCGTTACACCCTGCTCTCTCTGCTCCAGAGTTTCTCCGCAGCACATGATCGGGGTGATGCCGTGCTCGAAAGCTTTCAGCATTTTTTTGTTTACGGTCTCGCTGGTCTCTGCGAAGTATTCTCTTCTCTCAGAGTGGCCAAGTACAACGTATTTCACGCCAGCGTCTGTCAGCATAGCCGGGGAGATTTCGCCTGTGAAAGCACCTTTCTCCTCAAAATACATATTTTCAGCACCAATCTGGATGTTGGAGCCTTTTGCAGCCTCTACAACCGGGATGATATCGATGGCCGGTACGCAGAAAACAACGTCAACGTCGTCATTTGCTACCAGTGGTTTTAATGTATTGACTAATTCTACTGCCTCGCTCGGAGTCATGTTCATTTTCCAGTTTCCGGCGATAATTTTCTTTCTTGCCATGATCGTTTGATCTCCTTAGTTTTGAATATAAATTCTTATTTGTCGTTTGCTGCTGCAACGCCCGGCAGTTCTTTTCCTTCCAGGAACTCCAGGGAAGCGCCGCCGCCAGTGGAAATATGAGTCATCTTATCGCCATATCCAAGCTGGTTTACAGCTGCTGCGGAATCTCCGCCGCCGATGATCGTAACTGCATCTGTTTCAGCCAGTGCTGCTGCAACTGCTTTGGTTCCTGCCGCGAATTTCGGCATCTCGAAGCATCCCATCGGTCCGTTCCATACAACGGTTTTAGCAGTTTTAACAGCATCAGCGAACAGTTTTGCAGTTTCCGGTCCGATATCCAGACCTTCCCAGCCATCCGGAATCTGTCCGGCCGGAACAACCTGTGTATTTGCGTCGTTTGAGAATGCATCTGCAACAACGTTGTCTACCGGAAGAAGCAGTTTCACGCCTTTTGCTGCTGCTTTTTCTTTCATTTTGTTTGCATAATCCAGATAATCCATCTCAAGCAGAGAATCACCAACGGTGCCGCCTGCTGCTTTTGCGAAGGTATAAGCCATACCACCGCCGATGATCAGGACATCAACTTTATCGATCAGGTTGTCGATAACAGAAATCTTGCTGGATACTTTGGATCCGCCAAGGATGGCAACAAACGGACGCTCCGGATTGTTGACAGCATTTCCAAGGAATGCGATCTCTTTCTCCATCAGGTAACCAACAACAGCAGTGTCAACATATTTGGTAACACCAACATTAGAGCAATGAGCACGATGTGCGGTTCCGAATGCATCGTTTACGAATACGTCACACAGGGAAGCCAGTTCTTTGCTGAACTCCTCACCGTTTTTGGTCTCTTCTGCACGGTAACGGGTGTTCTCCAGAAGGATTACATCTCCGTCTTTCATAGCCTCAACAGCTGCTTTTGCGTTCGGTCCTACAACCTCAGGATCTGCTGCAAATTTAACTTCCTGTCCGAGAAGCTCGGAAAGGCGAACTGCAACCGGTGCAAGAGAAAGCTCTGGTTTTGGTTCTCCTTTCGGTTTTCCAAGATGAGAGCAGAGAATTACTTTTCCGCCGTCAGCGATCAGTTTTTTGATGGTTGGAAGAGCTGCTACCAGACGGTTCTCATCTGTGATTTTTCCATCGATCAGCGGAACGTTGAAGTCGCATCTTACAAGGACTCTTTTTCCTTTTACGTTGATATCATCTACGGTTTTTTTGTTTAACATGGGCGTTTCCCTCCATATATCCAACTGCATCTGCCGCGCCGTTTCTTTGTTTTTGCGGCATCGCGGTCCTTATTTAAAAATGCAGTTTATAATTTTTGCACACGGAAAAGGGCTGTTTTTGTGCCGTATTTTTCCGCCGCATTCGCAAAAAGGGCCCGGTCCTTAACAGACCGGACCCTTTGGGCTCTGAAATTTTGCCGTTCAGTTTGTTAAATTATGCTAACTCGCTGAAGTATTTGATGGTACGAACCATCTGGCTTGTGTAGGAGTTCTCGTTATCATACCAAGAAACAACCTGTACCTCTGTTGTTCCGTTGTCCAGCGGAAGAACCATGGTCTGAGTTGCATCGAACAGAGAACCATATCTCATACCAACGATGTCGCTGGATACGATTTCATCTGTGTTGTATCCGAAGGACTCGGTTGCAGATGCTTTCATTTTTGCGTTGATCTCGTCAACAGTTACAGTTCCTTCTACAACTGCTGTAAGGATTGTGGTAGAACCGGTTGGGGTTGGAACACGCTGTGCAGAACCGATCAGTTTGCCGTTCAGTTCCGGAATAACAAGGCCGATTGCTTTTGCAGCACCGGTGCTGTTTGGAACGATGTTAACTGCAGCTGCACGGGATCTTCTCAGATCGCCTTTTCTCTGCGGTCCGTCCAGAGTCATCTGATCTCCAGTGTAAGCATGGATAGTAACCATGATACCGGATTTGATCGGAGCCAGTTCGTTCAGAGCTTTTGCCATAGGTGCAAGGCAGTTTGTGGTGCAGGATGCAGCGGAGATGATGTTATCGTCTGCTGTCAGGGTCTCATGGTTTACATTGTAAACGATGGTCGGAAGGTCGTTACCAGCCGGAGCGGAGATAACTACTTTACGAGCGCCTGCATTGATGTGTGCCTGAGCTTTTGCTTTGGAGGTGTAGAATCCGGAGCACTCCAGAACTACGTCTACGCCAAGCTCTCCCCATGGGCAGTTGTTAGCATCCGGGAAAGCATAGATTTTGATGTTTTTGCCATCTACTGTGATGGAATCTTCATCGGATGTTACGGTATCAGCCAGAGCATATTTTCCCTGAGAAGAGTCATATTTTAACAGATGAGCTAACATCTTCGGGGATGTTAAGTCGTTGATTGCTACTACTTCATAACCTTCTGCTCCAAACATCTGTCTGAATGCAAGACGTCCGATACGGCCAAAACCATTGATTGCTACTTTTACTGCCATGATTTTCAATTCCTCCTAAAAAGTGAATTTTAATTTTGAGTCTCTGTACTTTGTTAAAGAAACATCAACCTTATCTGTATAATACCTAATTTCGTCGGAAAATTCAAGTTCTATTTTCAAGAAAATACGAAATTATTTCTAAAATTTGTGAAGAAGCCGGATGCCAATCCGTATTTCTGCAAAATTT
>UMEH01015393.1_pt1 | contig 10743 bp, 6 predicted proteins | sample 1964681 | NCBI WGS metagenome assembly UMEH01 (sample SAMEA4836013, study PRJEB28245) | human gut metagenome | biome: gut microbiome; material: fecal sample | place: Denmark | collected 2008
CGAACTGTCCGGACTGATAGATAACCGCTTCGATCGAATCCGGATAGCTTCCACTTTTGACACGGTTCATAATAACAGCGCCTACGGCAACCTGCCCCTCATATGGCTGATTACCGGCTTCGCAATAGATGATGGATGCCATTAGTTCCTGATTCGCTCTTACATACGCTTCTCTTGCTTCGCGTTCCGCCTGTTCCCTTGCCGCCTGTTCTGCTTTTTCTCTTGCAATACGTTCTTCCTCTTCTTTTTTTGCTATATTTTCTGCGATCACCTGCTGACTTGCATCTGTCATCTCCTGTGCAGATGCAACGATATTCTGTGATATTGTCTGTACAGCGGTATGCGTATTCACATCTTCCTTTTTTGTCTCTGTGATTGTTGTTACTTCCGGCCGTTCAGAGGCTGCCTGACTGGTAAAACCAGTTGCCATTACTGCACATGCCGAATACAGCACGAACATTGATTTCAGTCTCTTCGCTTTTAACATAATATAAATACCCTCCTGATTTTGTTGCAATGATTTACATTTCTTTTAATAAAGTATATGCATTTTTTGCAACATTATTACAAATATTACAATTTTGTTACGAGCAACGATTGGTATCATATCATGTGTGCAGTGTTTTGTCAACTTTTTTATTTACTTTCTTGCTATGATCCACGTTTTTTTGTATAAAAAAATCCCTCATACAGGACTTTTTCGTCCTATATGAGGGTGTATTCACTCAGCTGATTATTTCAATCTGATTAAACTTTAGCAATATCAATCAGTGTCAGTTTCTGAATGTCTGTATTCTCCAGACTGGTGATCAGTGCTTTTGCTGTATCGATCGCTGTCAGTACATTGACACCTGTCTCGATCGCATTTCTACGGATCACGAATCCGTCTCTTGAGTGATCAGCTCCCTGCGGAGGTGTGTCGATAACCAGGTCGATCTTATGTCCGAGGATCAGATCCATAAGGTTCGGTGATTCCTGCTCGATCTTATTCACTGTCATAGCCTTTACTCCGGCATCTGTCAGAACCTTGGCAGTTCCTTCTGTAGCAAAGATCTTGTAACCGATCTTCTCGAATCTGCGTCCGATCTCTACTGCTTCTTCCTTATCTTTATCACGAACTGTCATAATCATGTTCTTGTGTTTTGGAAGTTTGACTCCGGCACCGATGAATGCTTTATAAAGAGCCTCATCAAATGTCTTGGCAATTCCCAGACACTCTCCGGTAGACTTCATCTCAGGTCCAAGGCTGATATCAGCACCGCGGATCTTCTCAAATGAGAATACCGGCATCTTGATTGCAAAATAATCTGCTTCCGGCTGTAATCCAGGTGTATAACCAAGTTCTTTGATCTTGTGTCCGATGATCACTTTTGTTGCAAGTGGTACGATTGGAATACCTGTTACCTTACTGATATATGGAACCGTACGGCTGGAACGAGGATTAACCTCGATAACATATACATCTTCTCCACATACGATGAACTGAATATTGATCAATCCGATTACGTGTAATGATTTTGCAAGTCTTCTTGTATATTCGGCAATTGTCTCTTTTGTCTTCTGAGAGATGCTCTGTGCAGGATATACAGAAATACTGTCTCCTGAATGGATTCCGGCACGTTCGATATGCTCCATGATACCAGGAATCAGGATATCTTCTCCGTCACATACGGCATCAACCTCGATCTCTTTACCCTGTAAATACTTATCAACCAGGATTGGGTGATCCTGTGCGATACGGTTGATGATTCCGATAAACTCATCAATATCGTGATCGTTGATCGCAATCTGCATTCCCTGTCCGCCAAGTACGTAAGAAGGTCTTACCAGTACCGGATAACCCAGTCTGTTTGCAACTTTCTTCGCTTCTTCTGCTGTAAATACAGTTCCACCTGTCGGTCTTGGAATCTCGCACTGCTCAAGAATCTCATCAAACAGCTCACGGTCTTCGGCTGCATCTACATTTTCAGCAGATGTTCCAAGAATCGGAACGCCCATCTTCATAAGAGATTCTGTCAGCTTGATCGCTGTCTGTCCACCGAACTGTACAACTGCTCCGTCCGGTTTTTCCAGATCTACGATACTTTCTACATCTTCCGGTGTCAGAGGCTCGAAATACAGCTTGTCAGCGATATCGAAGTCTGTACTTACTGTCTCAGGGTTGTTATTTACAATAATCGTCTCGTATCCTTCTTTGGCAAATGCCCATGTACAATGTACAGAACAGAAGTCGAACTCGATACCCTGTCCGATACGGATCGGTCCGGAACCAAGTACCAGTACTTTCTTCTTGCCGGAAGTTTCAACTACTTCATTCTCACTTCCGAATACAGAGTAGTAATATGGTGTCTCTGCTGCGAACTCAGCCGCACAGGTATCAACCATCTTATAAGAAGCTGTGATGCCATTGTCATGACGAAGGTCATGGATCTCACGCTCTGTCTTTCCTGTCAGTTCTGCGATCACATTATCCGGAAACTCTAAGCGTTTTGCTTCTTTTAATGTCTCTGCTGTTAATTCTTCTGTCTTTAATTTCTGTTCCATCTCTACAAGAATTGCGATCTTGTCAATGAACCAGTTGTCAATCTTTGTAATTCTGTGAATGTCTTCGTAGCTGATGCCCTGACGGATTGCTTCTGCGATTTTCCAGATACGACGGTCATCTACAACTTTCAGTTCTTCTAACAGTTCTTCTCCTTTTAAATGAGAGAAGTCATAAGACATAAGGCTGTCTACATGCTGTTCCAGAGAACGGATGGCTTTCATAAGTGCTCCCTCGAAGTTATCACAGATACTCATAACTTCTCCGGTCGCTTTCATCTGTGTTGTCAGTGTACGTTTTGCACTGATGAACTTATCAAATGGAAGTCTCGGGATCTTTACAACACAGTAGTCAAGCATAGGCTCGAAACTTGCGTATGTCTTCTTTGTTACTGCGTTCTTGATCTCGTCCAGTGTATATCCAAGAGCGATCTTTGCTGCAACCTTGGCAATCGGATATCCTGTTGCCTTAGATGCAAGTGCAGAAGAACGGCTTACACGAGGGTTAACCTCGATTACACAGTACTCAAATGAATCTGGATTCAGCGCATACTGTACGTTACATCCACCAGTGATATTTAACTCACTGATAATATTAAGAGCAGATGTACGGAGCATCTGGTACTCTTTATCGCTCAGTGTCTGAGAAGGTGCTACTACGATACTGTCTCCGGTATGTACACCTACAGGGTCCAGGTTTTCCATATTACATACGGTAATGCAGTTACCATTGCTGTCACGCATTACTTCGTACTCGATCTCTTTCCATCCTGCGATGCAACGTTCTACCAAAACTTCCCCAACACGTGAAAGACGAAGTCCGTTTTCCAGGATCTCTACGAGTTCTGTTCTATTATCCGCGATTCCTCCGCCGCTTCCTCCAAGTGTATAAGCCGGACGAAGTACAACCGGATATCCGATGCTTTCTGCAAATTCAATACCTGTCTGCACATCCTTTACGACTTTAGAAGCTGCACAAGGCTCACCGATCTTCTCCATCGTCATCTTGAATTCCAAACGGTCTTCTGCTTTTTTGATCGTCTCGGAAGTAGTACCGATCAGACGTACATTATTTCTCTTAAGGAATCCATTCTCTTCAAGTTCCATAGCCAGGTTCAGCGCTGCCTGTCCGCCAAGTGTCGGAAGAACACTGTCTGGTTTTTCTTTTAAAATCAGCTGTTCTACTACTTCAACTGTCAGAGGTTCAATGTATACGCGGTCTGCGATATCTTTATCTGTCATGATTGTAGCCGGATTAGAGTTCAACAGAACTACTTCCAGACCTTCTTCTTTTAACGAACGGCAGGCCTGTGTACCTGCGTAGTCAAACTCCGCTGCCTGTCCAATGATAATAGGACCAGAGCCAATTACTAATACTTTCTTAATATCTTTAATTCTAGGCATTATTTTGCTCCTTTCATCATATCCATAAATCTGTCAAACAGGTATCCTGAATCCAGTGGTCCCGGACAAGCTTCCGGATGGAACTGAACTGTAAAAATGTTCTTTCCTTCATATGCAAGTCCTTCGTTGGTTCCGTCATTCACATTGATAAACGCTTCTTTTGCTACTTTCGGGTCAATTGACGTACCGTCAACTGCATAGCCATGATTCTGTGAAGAAATATAAACCCTGTTGTTGGTCAGATCCTTCACCGGATGGTTACCGCCGCGGTGTCCATATTTCAACTTATAAGTCTTTGCGCCATTTGCAAGTGCCATAAGCTGATGTCCAAGACAAATTGCAAAAATAGGAATATCAGTATTGTATAATTTCTTGATCTCTTCGATAATAGATACGCATGTCTCCGGATCTCCAGGTCCATTAGACAACATAATACCGTCCGGTTCAGAAGCAATGATTTCTTCTGCCTTTGTACCTGCCGGATAGACTGTTACTTCACAGCCGCGTTCATTTAAAGACTTGGCAATGTTCTTTTTCGCACCAAAGTCCATAAGAGCTACCTTTGGTCCATTGCCTTCTAAGACATATTTTTCATCACATGTTACTTTTGATACCACATCACCAACTGTATAAGCTTTTAGTTTCGGAAGGATCTCGTCTAAATTATAATTCTCATTGGTGGTGATCATTCCATTCATGGTTCCCTTTTCACGAAGAATCTTTGTAAGGGCACGTGTATCAATTCCTGCAATTCCCGGAATATCCTGTTCTTTCAGGAAATCCTGAATTGTTCCTTCACAACGGAAGTTGCTTGGCATTCTGGAAAGTTCTCTTACGATATATCCATCCGGCCATGCCTTCCTTGACTCCATATCCGGTGTGATGCCATAATTTCCAATCAATGGATAGGTCATTACTACGGCCTGTCCCGCATAAGAAGGGTCGGTTAATACCTCCAGATAACCTGTCATTGAAGTATTAAACACTATCTCACTAATCATGTCTTTTGTCGAACCGATACTGGTTCCGGTAAAGACAGTCCCGTCTTCTAATATAAGAAATGCTTTCATATATTCACCTTTTCCCTTCTGTGTTTCTTTTTCTTTTTTATGAAGCCATTCCGCCGTCCCTCAGGTATATTCCTATATTTGGGCAAAAAAAATTCGTTGTAACAAGGAATTTTTTCTTAAAAATATAGAACAAAAGGCAGTTTGTGCAAGCACAAAACTGCCCTGTTTTGATCCATCGGTACCAGACAATTTATGTCTTCACAAATTGTAAAAATTATACTACATAATCCGAGGATTTTCAACGGATATTTTTGTTTTTTTATGAATACTGCCAAAATATTACAATCTTGTGTAATCTCGGATCATCGATGTACTGGTACTTCACCTGTGATAACCCATAGTAGTCTGCCAGATTCTGCGCTGCTTTTGCAAGTTCTTTCTGGAAAATGTCATCATGCGCCTGTTGATAAATCGCATTGTCAGAGAACTTGAAAGTGGTCGCACTTTTCTTCGTCCAGATCGTCTGGTTCATGGCTCCCAATGCCTGTTCCGCATCATACTGCGTGTAATACATTCCATTTACCACATAATAATTGCAATCCATCTTGCTGCACTCCGGCATCTGCGTGTCTTTATCCAGGATATGTGTCTGGAACAGCTGTGTATCATCACAGCACATGTAATCATAACTGATATTTGTCTTATTCCCGGAAGTGTCTGTTTCTTGATTTGTATCCCGGGATATCTCCTCGCCTTCTTCCTGCTGAAACACCGGATCTCCCCAGGTTGTGTCAACGTAATAATAATCGCCGTTGCACTTCACCAGATTCCATGCATGGTTTCCGCCTTCTGTCGTCTTTCCTGTCACATAAGTACAGAACACACCAAGCTGTTCCAGTAAGTATTGCGTTGCCTTTGAATATCCGGCACATACGGATTGCCTGTTGACAAATATGCTGTAAATGTTCTGGTTATCCGGTGCACTCTCGTCATAGTCCACTTCATCTACGATTTTTTCATACACATAGAGAATTTTTTGATACTCATCTGCGTCAGCATCCAGATCTGCCAGCCACTTTGCTGCCGCCTGCGTAATCTCTGTCTGCATCGTCTGGCTTTCCTTAGCTGTATAAAAATATTTTGGTTTCAGAACCGTATAGCTTTCCGTTCCCTTATGCGTTGTAGCTGTCGCTGTTCCATCACACCAGAAGATATCCGGCTGATCTTTCATCAGCTTCCGGAATATCTGATTCGTCTCATCCGCATCTGTATCATGTACATAGATCTCCTCTGTGTGATTTCTGACACCTTCCAGGATTTCCCGATAAACTTGCTTCTGTTCTTCCGGCAATTGCCGGTAATAGTATTTTTCTGTGTTCTCTTCTGCCGTTTTGGATACTTTCTGATAAGGAATCGCTTCCTGTTTATCGGAAATAAACTGTTCCATATCTATGTATCCGATTCGCTCTGCTGCCGCGATCCCTATGAATAAGATGCATATCAGAATCAGGATGAGCGTTTTCTTTTTTCTTCTTTTTCTATATATTCGCAAATGTCTTCTTTTCATGCTCTGTTTTTCGCTCCTGTTTCTATCATTCTTATGATTTCCTGCATAATGTAGGAATACTTTATTATACCGGGTTCTTTCTCTTTCCGCAATTCTCACATTTTTCTTACTTTTGCATACTCTGTCAGTAACAGAGTCTTAAAAGAGGTCCTATTATTATGAATGGAGCGACTCCAACCACTCAGGATACTCCTGATAAAGGCCGTCTGCAGATCAATCTTGTCTCCGACATCACTGCATATCCGATTCAGGGAGCCCGGATTTCCATCTCCTACACCGGTATCCCGGAAACTCCTTTAGAGCAGCTTACTACCGACAGTTCCGGACAGACCGATATGATCGATCTTGCAGCACCACCGCTGGAATACAGCCTGGACCCGGAAAATGAGATCCAGCCGTATTCAGAATACACCTTACAAATATCTGCTGCCGGATATGAATCCGTCAGCATTGCCGGAACAGAGATTCTGCCCCACGTAACAGCCCTGCAGAATGTCAGCATGAAACCCGTCGATAACCAGGAAGAAAATGAAGCTATGTTCGTCATACCCGCTCATACATTATATGCCACATACCCACCCAAGATTCCAGAGGATGAGATCAAGCCAACCATCGAATCCGGTGAGATTGTCTTAAGTCGTGTCGTCGTTCCTGAATATATTGTTGTCCACGATGGAAGCCCGCGGGATTCTACCGCAAGAAATTATTACGTAAAGTATAAAGACTATATCAAAAATGTGGCTTCCAGCGAAATCTATGCTACCTGGCCTGAAGATACGATCCGGGCAAATGTTCTGGCGATCATGTCCTTCACACTGAACCGTGTGTATACAGAATGGTACCGGAACAAAGGATATGATTTCACGATTACCTCATCCACCGCTTTTGACCATAAATGGATTCCCGAACGGAATATCTATGATACGATCTCTGTGATCGTTGATGAATTGTTTGCCGATTATCTTTCCAGACCGAATGTGAAGCAGCCGATACTGACACAGTATTGTGACGGGCGGCAGGTGCAGTGTCCGAACTGGATGACACAATGGGGATCCAAATCATTAGGCGATCAGGGCTACTCCCCTATCGAAATCCTACGCTATTATTATGGTGATGACATGTACATCAACACCGCCGAAGCCATCTCCGGCATTCCGTCCTCCTGGCCTGGTTATACTCTGAAGATTGGCTCATCCGGCAACAAAGTCCGGCAGATGCAGGAGCAGTTAAATGTGATTGCAGGTGCTTATCCGGCTATTCCAAAGATCACTGCTGACGGTATCTATGGACCGGCAACTGCCGAAGCTGTCCGGGTATTTCAAAAAGTCTTTGGACTGCCTCAGACCGGAGAAGTGGATTATACGACCTGGTATAAGATATCGGAGATATATGTGGGGGTATCGCGGATTGCGGAATTGAACTGACAACCATTTTCCCCACATGGGAAAATGCTAACTTTGAGTTCTACGTCACCTAATGCTTTAAAAAGGCATGAAAAAAATGTCCATTCATTTTTCGCATGCCTTTTGATTATATAATCTGAATTTTTCAATTAGTGTAATCCTTTTACAAAGTCCACTGCATTTTTCATATCCTCTTCATCTGGATGCCCTTTAGCAATACCTCCAACCAGTTTAAATGGTCCGAATGTGTCATACCCTTTACAGCCAAATTTTCCAACCACACTGGCATGTTTTTTATTCAAAATCTGTTCTATAGATTTAAAATTTGCACTTCCACCATAAGTACAGATCAGAAATACCTTTTTGTCGGCTGATAAATTCTCCTCAGAAAATTTTAATATTGACTGGTGGAATTTTGAATAATAGATTCCTGATGCGAACCCAATCATATCATAATCATTTAAATCTGCGTTCATTTGTTTTACAGCATCTATCAAATCTACCTGACATTCCTCTGCTATCCTTTTTACTAATTTTTCCGTATTTCCATGATGCACAGATGTGTATACAATCGCTTTTCTCATTTTTCTTCCTTTCTGCTCCGTCAATCCATTCACCAGATACCCGTTCATAAAAAAGGCAGTGATTTTCACTTGCAGCTTTTAATTGATGCAATAAGTCTTCATCTGTCATTTTCCCAACTATATATTTTACTGCGACATGCGCAGCCAAGCGCACAGAAAATCGGAAAGATCTCCTTTTTGATTTCTTTCCGATTTAAAAACAAAATTATAAAAATAATAGTAATTATTTCACCAAATCTGCAACGCAAATCTTAAGATCGTCAATAATGATTTCTTCTATCCCCCAAAGAATATCCGATGCACATCATTAAACATCACAAACACCATAAGCGCCATCAACAGCACGATCCCTGCGAAATGTACATACCCTTCTTTCTCCGGTGGCACACGCTTTCCTCTGATTGCTTCAATGATCAGGAATACCAGTCGTCCCCCATCCAGTGCCGGAAGCGGCAGAAGGTTCATCACACCAAGGTTCGCCGACAGCAGAATTGCCAGATTCAGTATCTCTACAATGACGACAAACAGACCATAGGAACGGCTCTGCTTATAGGTGGTATCTACCGTATTAACAATTCCGACCGGTCCGGAAAGTTCGTTCACTCCGATCTGTCTGGTCACTAACATCTTCAGACTGTCCAGTGTCGTGCAGATCCAGAATTTCACTTCATAGCCGCCATATTTGACCGCCGTCAGTGCATTGGCTTTGGTATAACCGGAACTGCCGATTCCGAGTCTCTTATATCCCAGTTCTTTGTCCATCTTCGGAGTCAGTGTAACGGTCTTTTCTTTTCCGTTTCTCAGCACAGTGACAACCACGTCTTCATCAGAGTGAAACTGATTATAAAAACTGACTTCACGGAAAATGTGGATCTTTTTATTCCCCATCTGCACGATCTCGTCACCTTTTTTCAAACCAGCTTCCGCTGCCGGATATCCGGATTCCACTGCCCCGATTACCGGCTTATCGTAACCAACCATTGCCGTTATGATCACTGCAAAGATAAAAGCCAGAATAAAGTTAAACACAGGCCCTGCCGCTATGACTGAGATTCGCGCCCATACGGATTTATTATTAAAGTTATTCGGCGAATCATTCGCCTCTTCATCTTCCCCCATCGCACAGAACCCTCCGATTGGAAGGATACGTACGGCGTATCTGGTCCCTTTATATTCTTTTGAATAAATTGCCGGTCCCATTCCTATAGCAAACTCATCTACATCAATTCCATTTTTCTTCGCCAGTAAGAAATGCCCCAGCTCATGAAAAAATACGATGAAGCTGAATAACAAGATTGCTAATATAATTCCCAAATTTCTAATTACCTCCTGCTGTTGATTCTTTCATAGGTCGCTGCTTCTGTCTCCAGAATCTGTTCCAATGTTGGATTTTCAATATTTTTGTGTGCCTTCATACAGTCTTCGATGATCTCCGTGATCTCCAGATACTTGATTTCTCTGTTCAGGAACTTGCTTACCGCAAGTTCATTTGCTGCATTGAATACAGTCGGAAGGCTTCCGCCCTTTCTTCCTGCTTCGTATGCAAGCTCCAGTCCATAGAATGTATTTGTATCCGGCTTCTCAAATTCCAGTTTTCCCAATGTCCAGAAGTCTACTCTGTCCCCCGGGAGGAATCTTCTCTCCGGATAATATAATGCATACTGGATTGGAAGCTTCATATCCGGTGTTCCAAGCTCTGCAATGATCGCACCATCTACATACTCTACCATAGAATGAATAATACTCTGTGGCTGTACTACAACCTGCACCCGATCCACATCTACATCAAATAACCATTTGGCTTCGATGACTTCGAGACCTTTGTTGACCATTGTAGAGGAATCAATTGTGATCTTACGTCCCATTGACCAGTTTGGATGCTTCAATGCATCTTCCACCTTGATTTCCATCAGTTCTTCTGATTTTTTCCCACGGAACGGACCGCCGGATGCGGTCAGAAGAATCTTATGAACTGCCCCGTGACGATTGCCCTGTAATGACTGGAAAATGGCGCTATGCTCACTGTCTACCGGGAGAATCGATACTCCCATCTTTTTTGCCAGCGGCATAATGATATGTCCTGCCGTTACCAACGTCTCTTTATTGGCAAGCGCAATATCTTTTCCTGCCTTGATTGCTTCAATTGTAGGACGGATACCGATCATACCGACAACCGCTGTCACAAGAATCTCTGTATCATTCATGGTTGCGACTTCCAGAAGTCCATCCATGCC
>UMEH01011887.1_pt1 | contig 10730 bp, 10 predicted proteins | sample 1964681 | NCBI WGS metagenome assembly UMEH01 (sample SAMEA4836013, study PRJEB28245) | human gut metagenome | biome: gut microbiome; material: fecal sample | place: Denmark | collected 2008
GCGCACTGGAGGGTGCCGGTGCAACGGTATACGCATTCGGCAGCCAGATATGCAGCGGAAACAGTCCTGCCTTCGCCGCAAAGCCAAACAGAATCAATACGCCGATGGCATAGAACTCCGCAGGGTTTTCCCTGCTCTGCATAAACGCGGTCAGCTCTGTCATGTTCAGCGTGCCTGCCTTCTGATACATCATAAACAGACCCATCAGTGTAACCAGACCGCCAATCACCGCTACCGCAAGGTAGGTTTTTGCGGAGCGAACCGTGAAGTCCTCCTCATCATGCATAACCAGCACAAAAGAGGTAAAGGACATAATTTCAAAGAAAATAAATGTCGTAAACAAATCGGCGGAAAGGAAAATTCCCATCGTTGCGCCCAATGTCAGGAACACAAAGAAATAATACCGATTTCTGTTCCGTTCAGCCGCCATGTATTCCTTAGAAAAGATGGTTGTAATCAGCCAGATTGCGCCCGTCAGCACGGCAAGAATCACGCCGAAGCCATCCGCCGCAAAGCTCAGCCCCAAGCCGCAGAAGCCGCGCAGGCTATAAACTGTTTCCTTCCCGACGAGCATCAGGCTCGCAATGAAAATCACCGCAGATAAAATCCAGCACCAGATATCCCTTGCGCCCTTATTGCTGCGCCCGATGATGTAGCTGATTACCGCACCCAGAAAAGGAAAGAACACCAGAAACGGTAAAATTATGCTTGTTGTCATAGTTTCCATGCTTTCTCCCCTCCTTTACAGTATGCCCATAATCGCATCATTCATAATGCCCAGCAGTGTCGCAGGCATCAGACCCATCAGAATCGAAACAGCTGCCAGAACAATCAAAGGCACTGTCATATATTTATTCGGATCGGATACATGATCGTAATAGCCTGCAGGGTATTCCTTCTCCCGCGGGAAATATGCCCGAATGATGATGGAGAAGATATACAATGCCGTCAGCAGTGCAGACAAAATCAGCGCAACCACGCCGATATAGGTAACAGGGTTGCCGCTTGCGGTTGCCGCAGTTGCCAATGCCCATTTGCTGTGGAAGCCTGCAAAGGGCGGCACGCCAACCAGACCAATCCCCGTAATTGCCATTGTTGCAAAGGTAATCGGCATCAGCTTGCCGAAGCCCTCCACCTCGTAGAGATATTCTCTGTGGGTTTTATATAAAATCGCACCGGCAGTAAAGAACAGTGTAATTTTGATTACCGCATGATAAATCATGTGTAGCATCCCTGCCGCAAGCCCTATCGGTGTCATAATGGCAACGCCAAAAATGATATAGGACAGATTGGAGATGGTAGAATATGCAAATCTTCTTTTGATATGCGGTGTCCGCAGTGCAACGGTCGAGCCGAACACAATCGTAATCGAAGCTGCAATCAGCATCACATACTGCGCCCATGTGCCAATCAGAAATTCCGTACCGAAGGCGTAATACGTCAGACGGATGATGGCAAACACACCGGATTTTACGACTGCCACGGCATGCAGCAGAGCCGTAACGGGTGTGGGAGCAACGGATGCCTTCGGCAGCCAGCGATAAAACGGGAATACCGCCGCTTTTACACCAAAGCCGAAGAACGCCAGCACAAACACCAACCGCAGCATCTGTTCATTGCCTGCAATCAAATCGGGATTCAGCACACCACCGTAAACAAAATCTGTCGTTGTGCCGTAGAACAGCACAAACACGAACCCGATAAACGCCAGAGAAGCACCAAACATCATATAAAGGACGTAGGTTTTCCCGGCGTGGCGCGCCTTATTATCGAACTGGTGCATAACGATAGGCAACGTCACCAATGTCAGAAATTCGTAGAACAGATACATCGTTAAGAAGTTATCCGCAAAGGCAATCCCGATAACTACGCCGAATGTCATGGTAAAGAAGGAGAAGAAACGGTCTTCATGTCCTTCATGTGTCATGTATTCAAAGGCATAAATCGTTGTGGGAATCCAAAGCAGAGATACCATCGTACCGAAAATCTTGGATAAGCCATCCACATGCAGTGCCAGAGACAATCTGTTGCTGAAGCGGAAAATCGTAATCGCGCCGCTGTCCGCAAAGAAGATGGCATACAATGCAAAAATCGCATTCAGCACAATAATCGGCAGAACCACCCTCTGGCGCGCCTTTCTGTCACTAAATTTTACCGGCAGCAGGCAGGCACCTGCAATGATCGGAAAGATCACCGGTAACAATATCGCAAATGCGTTCATAATGTTTCCTCCCTTTCCCTTAGAAAATCATTCCGCTGATACTGCGGATTGCCTGCATCAAAGGCGCAGGCATCATGCCAAAGCCGACTACAGCAATACTCAGCAGCACCAGAGGTACCGTCATCAAATAATTCGGCTCCTTCTTCTGCAAGGATGCGTAATCAAAATCCTTGCCGGGGAAGAACCCATTCACTACAATACTCATCAAATAGCCTGCCGTCAGCAGTGCGCTGACCATCAGCACCGCTACACCGACCAGACCAAGCATCCCCGCCTGTGGCAGCAAGCCGCCCTGTGCCAGATACCATTTGCTCACAAAGCCGCTTGTGGGCGGAATCCCGATCAGCGAAAGTGCCGCAAGCGCAAATGTCCACATCACAATCGGCATTTCCTTGCCAATGCCCTTCAGCTCGGAAACGTAGGTCTTATGCGTCTTATAGATAATCGCACCTGCACAAAGGAAGAGGATATTCTTTGCAACCGCATGGAATACCACCTGCAGCAGCGCGCCCATAAATCCGGCAGGGCACATCAGCATCAGCCCAAACACAACATACGATACGTTTGAAACCGTGGAATACGCCAGCCGCTTTTTCAGCAGCTTTTCCTTATATGCCAGCATGGAGCCCATGAAAATCGTCACAATGGAAAGCACAAGCAAAGCCGTCTGCGCCCAAGTGCCGCGCAGAAAATCCACGCCAAACAGATAATATGTCACACGAATGATAGCAATGATACCGCCCTTCGTAATGATACCGGAAAGCACCGCGGATGCAGGAGAAGGTGCAACGGGGTGCGCCGTCGGCAGCCAAGCATGCAGGGGGAACATACCCGCCTTACAGCCAAAGCCAAGCGCCATCAGGAAGAACACAACCAGAAGCAGGTTTTCATGCCCTGCCACCATCGCCATATCCAGTGTGCCGCCGGGCATAAAGATGGTTGTTCTGCAATAGGTGTTCAGGAAGAAGAACCCCATCAGCCCTAAGCCTGCGCCGAAGAAGGAATACCCCAGATATTTCAAGCCCGCACGCGTTGCCTCAGGTGTACCCGTATGGATAACCAGTGGTGCTGTCAGAATTGTCATAAATTCATAGGACAGATACATCGTCATCATATTTTCGGAGAAGCAAAGACTCATCAATGCCGCCAGAGAAAACGTATAAAACATGAAGAACCGCGCCGGCTTATGCTCATGCTTCATATATTCCATGGAAAACACTGCCGCAATCAGCCAGATGGTACTGATGAGGCAGGCAAAGAATCTTGCCAATCCGTCCGTTTTGTAAACAAGTGCCAATCGGTCAGATATCCGCCAGAGCACGAAGGTTTGCATCTCTCCGCTGCAAAGATACCAGACCAGAGCCGCTTCCACAGCCATTGCAATAAATACCAGAATATTGCGCTGCTTTTCCTCCTTTTGGAAACCAATGATGAGACCAAAAATGAAGGGTAAAATCATCGGGAGCAGCAAAAGTACAGATCCGTTCATTTCTTTCACCTCATTCTCTCATCATAATGCAACCTGAATCAACTCGATACCCATTTTCATGATTTCGATAATGGGACGATAGCCGATACCCAGCGCCAAATTGACTACAATAAACAGTACCATTGCCATTGCAAACAGCGGAGAATTCTGCACTCTGACTGTTTTTTCCTTTGTCTCAGGGCGAGACCAGATTGCAATAACAGAGGGCAGGAAATACATCGCATTCAGAATCATGGAAATAGCCAGTGCCGCAAGAACCAGAACCAGACGTGTCCCCGTCATTTCCAATGCAGCCTCCGCAAAGTACAGCTTGGAGATGAACCCTGCAAACAGCGGCACACCAATCATGGACATAGCCCCAACGATGAAGGCAATCCCTGCCAGAGGGTTGCGGTAAGCCGCCCCCTTGAGGTTTTCCAGCTGCTCCTTGCCGCCGGCCTCCTCAATAAAGGTACCACAGCAAAGGAAAAGCATAGATTTTGTAACGGCGTGTGCCAGAACATGGAAGCAGGCTGCAAGCATCCCCGCCTCTGAGCCTAAGCCAATCCCCATAAAGATGTAGCCAATCTGTGCCACAGAGGAATATGCCAGCATACGCTTCAGCCGGCTTTCCCGTACGGCATAGAAGGAGCCCATAATCATGCCCAGAACGCCCAGAACGAACAGAACGTCCGCAATTCTCAATTTAACCAGTGTTTCAATGGTAAATACTTCAAATACCAGCTTGATTGCCAGAATAATATATGCCTTCAGCACCAGACCGGACAAAATCCCGTTCGAGGTTGTCATCGTAGAGCCGTAAGCCGTAGGCAGTGCAGAATGGAACGGGAACAGACCGCTCTTGATGCCCAGACCCATAAACATCAGGCTGACTACAATCATCAGCGGGAAATGATACTGCCCTGTTTCCATCAGCATGGCAATCGTTTCCTTCATCTGCGGGAATAAGAGCTGCCCTGTGATGCCATAAAGAATACAAACACCCAGCAGGAACAGACCGGAGCCCATACAGCCGAACACCAGATAATGCGTTGTGCCGACAATCGCCTGCTTTGTCCCTCTTGCCAGAATCAGTGTGCAGGAGGCAATCGTCAGAATCTCAATGAAAACGTAGCCTGTAAACATATCGTTTGTATATGTCATTGCCAGCATTGCGCCATAGGTTGCATTCAGCATAATAAAGTAGAATTTTTGTTTTTCCGGAACAATTTCCTCAAAAATCTGCCTGCTGCCTGCCGTGATGGTTAAAAACATAACCACACTGACCATAACCGCCAGCAACGCCTCCAGAGGCCCGATGCGCAATTCATTGCCCCAGGGTGCAGGAAAATGCCCCATCATAAAGGTATATGCTTCCTGATTTTTCACCACGTTCGCCAGAAGCACAACAGAAAGTATGCCGACAAGCCCTACCATAAAGCCATGCAGATGGCGTGCCGCACGTCCGCTTTTGAGCAGAGGCGTAATGATGCCGCAGAACATCGCAAAAAAGACGCTGAAGAAAGGTATATTATGTACGAGATTTACATGATGTTCCATATTATTCCCCTTCCTCCTCTCTCATCATTCTCAGGATTTCATCCATATCCAACGAGCCGTAATGCTTATACAGCCGCAGAACCAGAGCAAGAGAGAACGCTGTTACAGATACCGATACAACAATACCCGTCAGAACCAGACCGGCAGGAATGGGGTTGATATAATAATCCGCATCAATAATGCCGTTTGTCAAAATCGGGGCAGTTCTGCCTGCCACATAGCCCTTCGCCGCCAGAAAAAGATAGGTAGCCGTATCCATAATATTCAGACCAATAAACTTTTTAATCAGATTTCTTTGCAGAAGCAGATTCATGAATCCAATGCCAAAAAGAATAACAGAAGCTGCTTCATAATAATTTGTCAACAGTTGACTCATAATCAGACTTCTCCTTTTGTAAATAACGCATAGAACCCATACATCGTACATGCAACAACCAGACCGACACAGATATTCAACGGCAAGATAAAGCCGGAGCTTAGAATTGCACCGGGTGTGCCCTTCGGTACCTCCCAGCCGACATGGTTTGCCCCTGTAAAGAAGGAATAGCTCTTACAGCCGCAATAGGTCAGCAGGCACGCTGCCGTTGTCAAAGTCAGTGTTTTAATCGTAAAGAAGGTCTGCATCTTCTTATGTCCGAATGCCACGGAATACAGAATCAGACCTGCGCCGATGATAGACCCACCGGAAAAGCCGCCGCCGGGAGAAAGATGTCCGTTTAAAACAACATAGATTCCATACAGGATAACCACAGGAGCGAGGCATTTCGCGCCCTTTTTCAGAATCAGCTTGGAATCCTCTGCATCCAGCATTTCGTCCTCCTGCATTTCCTGATCCTCTGCCGCATCAATGTTCTTTTTATCTCTTTGCAGCAGCATCAGCACCGCGATAACCGCCATAAACAGTACGTTGGATTCGCCAAAGGTATCAAAGGCACGGTAATCCAGAATCATGCCTGCAACAAAGTTGATTGCGCCTGTTTCCGCAATCCCTTTTTCCAAGTAGCGCGCCGCAACCTCGTTGTTGGTGATGCTGTTCGGGTCGCCAAACATCGGCAGCTCCATAACTACATGCAGCATAACTGCAATAAATACCACCGTAACGAAAACGGAAAGCACACAATACAGGGTTACATTGGAGCGAATGTCTCCAATCGGAAAAATTCTTTCTTCATAAATAAACTCTTTTTTCTCTTTTTTGGAGATAATTTCATCTGCATCGAGAAGCACCTCGTCCCCGTCAATCCAGCGTTTCAATTTCTCCCAAAACGATTTTTCTTCTTTCATCTCATCACCCCTCCCTTGTGCCTTTCAGTGCGTGAACCTTCTTCAGCGTCAGGAAGAACAGTACCGTATCAATCCCTGCGCCAACAGCCGCCTCTGTGATAGCCAGGTCGGGAGATTCCAGAAAAAGCCACACAATTGCCATAACGGAGCTATACCCCATGAAAACGATAACCGCCATAAAAAGCTTTCTTGTTACAGAAACGCCGATGGCACTGGCAATGAGAAAAATAACCAAAATCATCTGAATGGTAACGCTAAAATCGCTCATCTGTCCTTCATCCTTTCTTCACAGTCTTTGTTTGTCAGAAGCTCTACCTTCGCAATCAGGTGTGTCGAAATGGGACTGGATAGCCAGAAAAACAGAATGATAAGGGCATATTTTGCCATGTGGAAAATATCCTGCCCTAAAATCAGAAGACCTAATACAACAAAGAAAATTCCCATGGTATCCCCTAAGGCTGCTGCGTGCATACGGTTCATCGCATATTTAAAGCGATAAATCCCCAGAATCGAACAAAGGAACACAAACAGCCCTATAAAAATGCAGATTGCTGCAATGATTTCTCTTATTGACATTTTTCCTCTGCCTCCTTTTCCTTTCTTGCCAGAAACAGCAGACGACCCTTATGATGCAGGGTAACAACGTGACACATCACCACTACCGCCAAGAAGCTCAGCAAGGAATAAACCAGAGAAACATCCACCAGAGAGGTTTCGCCCAGATAAGCGGAAAGAATCCCAATCATTACCGTCGTCATGGTACCAATCATGTTAATCGCCACAATACGATCTGTAAAACGAGGCCCTCTGACTGCACGGATAAACGCCAGAATCATGCCGCACGCCAGAACGAACATAGCGATTTCCAGAATAAAATGCATTGTACCGCTCATACACTCATCCCTCCAACCTTCTCAACTGCTTTACAAAAACGGAATCCTCCAGACCCTCGCCGAATTTTTCCCGATCCAGCGCCTGCACAACATATTCCCCGTTTTCCAATTCCACCGTATAGGTGCCGGGGGTCAGTGTGATGGAATTCGCCAGAGCAACCAAAGAGGCTTCACTTTTCAAATCCGTATGAAACCTTACAAGCGCAGGCTGAATCTCTGCTTTTTTCGGCGAAAAAATAATCTTGATGACATCCACATTCGCCTTGAAAATTTCCCAGAGCAAAACAAAGGCATATTTCAGATAAAGAGGAATCTTTTTCACAAGAACCTTCTCTCTCTGAAAGCTGTAGCCCATGTACTTGCAGATAAACCAATAAAGCCAGCCGCAGATCACTATCCCAAACAGGGCAACTTCCAGCGTTACTCTGCCATTAAAAATAAACCACAGCAGTAACAATAATAAATACATTGAACCATCCTTCCCTCAAAAGCATTTACTTCCCTTCTGTTTCCATGAAAATGCCGTTTCCTTCTGCCGAAAAAGCCGAAATTCCTCCGGCTTTTGTTGAAAATTCAAGCTGAAACTGACATCTGCATTTACTCCAATACAATATATTATCAATGATTATCAAAAAAATGTCAAGACTGTTAGTGGTATCTGACTATATATTTTTTACCATTTTCTTAACACCCTCATTTTTATTGTATATTTTGTATATTCCACCACTAATTTTCGTAGATAAGTCGTACATTTTAGCAGAATTTTCAGTGTATTCTGTATTTGTGCAAAAGGGAAAAAGTTTTGCCTGCTTCGGTTTTATGGGCATTTCCTACCTTTTCCATCTTCTCAGACAACTTTATTTTCACAAACAAAAAGCGTATCCCCTCCGAACCGCCTAGTTCAGAAAGAATACGCCTTTGAAGCCTTTCATAAGCAAATATTTTTAATTTATGGAACGAAATCGTTCAGACTGCCTTATGCCGCTTTCTTCTTTGTGAAGATTGCACGAACGGGCAAGCCAATCAGTACCAGAATGATACCGCCTACAGCAACCTTTCTTGCATCAGGACCTGCCATGAACAGCTGGTTCAGCAGAACATACAGACCGGAAATGATTGCGATGATAGGAATTACAGGGTATGCAGGTACCTTATAAGTACGTTTCAGATCGGGTGCCTGTTTTCTGTAAGCCATAACTGCCAGGAATGTCAGTGTGTAGAATACCCAGCCTACGAATGTACCAAGGTTTGTCAGCAGGTCGAACTGACCTGTCAGTGCATAAATTGCACCCAGAATACCAATCAGGAAAATGCAGTTGATGGGAACGCCTGTGCCGGAGATTTTGGACAGAGCCTTGCTGCCGGGCAGGTCACCCTGTTCTGCCATGTACAGTGCTGTACGGGAACCGGACAGGATAAAGCCGTTGCATGCGCCGCCGGCAGAAATCATGATACCAACGGATACGATTTTACCACCCATGTTGCCGAAGATCTGCATTGCTACTGCGGATGCAGGGGATTCCAGATTCATCATTACATCAGCAGGCAGTACCCACAGGTAAGCCAGGTTGATGATAATATAAACTGCCATAATCAGCGCTACGCCGCCAACAATCGCCTTAGGCAAATCTCTGCCGGGATCTTTCATTTCGCCCGCGATTGCACCTACGTTTGTCCAGCCTTCGTATGCGAACAGAACTGCAATCATCAGCTGCCCCAGAACGGAGCCGAATTTCAGTCCCTCACCCAGCATAGGGTCGAAAATGGGATTGCCGTTGCCTCTGATGAAGCCGAAAATCATAATGAGAACCAGAGGAATCAGCTTTGCTACGGTAAAGATCGTCTGTGCTGCACCGCCAACCTTAGCGCCCATGCAGTTCAGCGCAACCATGATGATGATACATACGATTGCCACAGGAACAACCATGCCGTCGCCCAGGAACAGCTTTGCCTGGTTTGCAACCGCTACTGCCAGTGCCGCAACCAGACCGGGATAGAATACAACCGTCTGCATCCAGCCACAGAGATAACCAACCCTGTCACCGAATACCTTTTTCAGATATACGGGCATACCGCCTGTTTCGGGAATCAAGATTGCGATTTCGGCAAATGTCATTGCCGCGCACAGGCAAACCAGAGAGGTTACCACCCATGCGATGATTGCCAGACCGGGCGCACCGCCTGTTGCTGTGTAGATTGCTGTGGGTTTGAAGAATACACCGGAACCGATTACGCAGCCGACTACTGTAGCCATCGCAGCGCCCATGCCGAGCTCCTTCTTCATTTCGTTGTTGTTGTTACTCATTTCTTCCTTCCTCCTTTTTAGGGTATGCGCTGAAACCATCGGTGCTTCTGTAACGCAGGCAATAAATAATGCTGATAAAATAATTCCGTTTTTGCCTGCACAGAAATGCTTCCGTCAGTTTTCCAGCAAGTGAAGCACGTTCCGAAGCATCACACAAAAGCTTCTCTGCGGCAACCGGCTCTTGGGGAAAAACGGCTCTTTTTTCTCCCGTCCGCAGCAGAATTTCATTTGTTTTTATAAGAAATGAATGAAATAAATTCACTTCTTCCTTCGGCTATATGCTCTTTGTGAGTAGATTATATCGCTCAAAGAAATTGTTGTCAATACATTTCAATGAATTTTTTTATCGCCCTTGCAAAATTGTTTATTATAACGTACGAAAATCATAAGAATATTTGTTTTTCAGTCTTTTTGACGGTTTATATGCGAAATATTCGTATCATTTTCTACCTTTTTCTTCCAAAAAAGCATTACTTTTGTTCAGTCAAATCCCCGTTTTCTCCTTGTTTCCCTTCTATTTCCTGTCCTCTTGTCATATAAGTAAAAGAACCCCCTTCGGAGGCTTTGCCATGAGCAGAAAAAATATCATCACCGGAACCCTTATCCTGACCTGTGCCAATCTCATCACAAAATGTATGGGTTTTTTCTATCGTGTTTTCATGTCAAACGCCATCGGCGCAGAGGGCATGGGGCTGTATCAGCTGATTCTGCCGCTGTATATGCTTGCATGGAGCATCACCTCTGCCGGCTTCACCACAACCATTTCCCACCTTGCCGCACAGGAATACATCCGCGGACAGAATGGGAATATCGGGCGCATTGTCAAGCAGGCGGTCTGCCTTTCCCTCTGTGCAAGTGCGGCTGTCAGCTGTGTCCTGTTTTTCGGCGCGGATAGCATCGCCCTTTCTATGCTTAGGGATAGGCGCGCCGCTTTTTCCCTGCGCCTTTTGGCATTGGCTGTGCCGTTTATGGCAGCAAGCTCCTGCTTTCGCGGCTTCT
>UMEH01062231.1_pt1 | contig 10689 bp, 10 predicted proteins | sample 1964681 | NCBI WGS metagenome assembly UMEH01 (sample SAMEA4836013, study PRJEB28245) | human gut metagenome | biome: gut microbiome; material: fecal sample | place: Denmark | collected 2008
GATAAGTTGAAAAACAACTGGAAGGGTGCAGACTTCTCTGAAATATTTTTGAGGAGGTGTATGCACATGGGAAAACCGGATATTGTTACCAAAGCATACATGCGAAAGAGTAACATTTTTGCAGATGCGTTCAATTATCTTATCTACAATGGAAGAAAAGTTATTAATCCAGAAAAACTGACAGAAGTTGATTCAACAGAGATTGCCATATCGTTTGGCGCAAAGAAAGAGAGAAAAGAGGCAAAAGAGATAACCGAAATGACAGAAGATCCGGTTCAGAAATATCGGGATATATTGAAAACAGCTGCGGTTATGCAGGAATCGGAAACGTATTATCTGCTTCTTGGAATCGAAAATCAGACAGACATTCATTATGCAATGCCGGTTCGAAACATGATATACGATGCTTTACAGTATGGCAAACAGGTTACAGACACTGCGGCAAGCATCATATCTTTCCGAAACATTATCTTGAAAAGATCGGGTACGATAATGACCGTGACAGAAACCAGATTGCAAACTTTACATACTTGGACTATACAACAAACATTGATATTTCCGATGAAGCTCCGGCGGAGTATGTCAGCCGGTACCGAGAGAAATTAGGAGAAGAAGGATACCGGCTTGCCTGTGCTCAGAATGCATTACCTGAGAATTTTGAGCAGTTACCGTATCCTGAATTCCTGAAGCAGAGAAGATTATTGATGGCGCAGATCGTCAAAAAGGCATATAATGAACTTGACAAGTAAGTATCTATAAAATGTCTGAAGAAGTGTTTTCGGTTTAAAAAAAGAGAAAACAGTTTTGCACAGCACATGCTTTACATTTTCTATCAAGGAGATCATCACAATATGGAAAACCAAACAATCGCTTATTACAACCAAAACGCAGCTTCTTTCATACAAGGCACTGTTTCTGTAGATTTCCAGACGATGCAGGATAAATTTTTAAACGCTTTGCCGGGAAAGAGAGTGCTGGATTTCGGGTGTGGTTCCGGAAGAGACACGAAGTATTTTCTGGGAAACGGTCTTGCTGTTACGGCGCTGGACGGTTCAGAAGAACTGTGCAAATACGCCAGTGCCTATACCGGTATTCCGGTAAAAAACATGATATTTCAGGATTTGGATGAGATGAATCAATATGACGGCATCTGGGCGTGTTCATCGATTCTGCATTTACCGAAAAAAGAATTAAAAATGGTATTCCATAAGATGGTAACAGCGTTGGACACTAATGGGATTATTTATACCTCCTTTAAATATGGAACGTTTGAAGGCGAAAGAAACGGCCGTTTTTTTACGGATTTCACACCGGATACTTTTTCTGATTTTATCAAGGATGTGGAGCAGATCCGAATAGAAGAAGAGTGGATTACGGATGATGTAAGACCGGGAAAGGAGAAGGAAAAGTGGCTGAATCTGATATTGAAAAAGACAGGTTTCTAGCAGAACACGCAGATTTTAGATTTCGGGAACAAGTGTGTTATCCGAATGGCGGAATTTCCCGGTTTTATGATAATGGGACGGATATGGTTGTTATTGATGATGGTATCTGCTCTCATGAGCCAAAAGAGCCGGTTTTTCCCTATATGCTGATTACGGAGAAGCAGAATGATTATATGCATCGCTTTCAAAGGGTGTTTCGTTTTCTGGGATATGCGCGGGAAAATCTGGATTCATATCTTGCCAAAGATGGAATTGTCCTGGAAGGCGGTTATATACGAAACACAGGAGATCGGAGCGAGCAGGCCGATGCTTCTCCGCTGGAAATTCATTTCGAAGAGAATTTTTCAAGTGTTTATGGAATGAATGCGCTGAGATATCTGACGCGGGAATATGGAATCTGTGATGAAAATGGAAGGAATTATTTTCTCGATTATTTTGTCAGAACAAAGGATCAGAAATATGCGATCGAAGAAAACGGCCTTGATTACCATCATCCGCAAATTATTGGAGAGGAAAAATATCGCAATCAGCTCAAGAAACAAAATACGTGTGCCCTGTGGGGGATCAAATTATTTCGCTTTTCCAAAGAGGATTGCGAATTTGCCAGTCGGATTGAGGATGATATCAAACAGTATTTTGGAAAAGATTCTTCGAATTTTGTGGATGACGGAATCAAAGTTGAAAGAAAAGTTGAGCTGTATGAACATCAGACTGTCAGCCTGCAGGAGATACAAAAGCGCAGAGATGCGGGTATCAAGGCATTTTTGATTGTGCTGCCTACAGCAGCGGGAAAATCGAAAATTGTGGAAGAAGATTTACGGACATTCGCGGAAGGAAAACAAAAGTTTCGTGGACTGATTCTGGTTCCGGGAGTCAATCTTTTGTTGGACTGGGAAGAAAGAATAAAGGCTTCGCTGCCAGAGTTAAAAGATAAGATTGATATTCGAACGTATGCCTTCGCGGCCAGACATTATACGGACACTACACCAGACTATTACAATTATCTTGTCGTGGATGAAGCACATCATGCGGTTGCGCCAGTGCTGAAAAGAGTTGTGCAATACTATCGGACAGAATTTACGATAGGCCTGACGGCGACGGATCAGCGGCCGGATAAAAGAAAGCTGGAAACGGTGTTTGGATCGTATACGACTTCGTTATCCTTAAAAGAAGCGATGGAAAAGGGAGTGGTCGCGAAAGCGAATGTTTACCGGATTGAAACGAATCTTGATCTTTCCAGTGTAAGGTTTAATGGGCGGGATTATGTCAATGCGGATCTGGAGAAAAGAATCCGGGTCACTTCAAGAAATGAGCTGATTGTCCAGGTACTTTCAGAGTATTTTACGTCTGGCGAAGCGGGCACGAGACAGGGTGTTGTTTTTTGTGTCAATGTTGCGCATGCGAACGAAATGGCAAAGCTCCTTAATAAGGCAAATATTTCGGCGGCCAGCTACACAAGACAGACGAAAAATCAAAGTTCTGTTATGAAAGCGTTTAAAGAAAAGGAAATCCGTTTCCTGTGTGCCTGCAATATGATTTCAGAGGGATGGGATTATCCGGAACTCGGCATTCTGGTGATGGCAAGGCCTACGCTTTCCAAGGTTCTTTATCTGCAGCAGGTCGGAAGGGGACTGCGGAAAACGGACACCAAGAAAAATGTGATTGTGATTGACGTAGTCGATGAGTACGGCGCCATGATCAAGCCCTGCAGTATGCATTCTGTTTTTGCCAATCCTTATTATGTTCCGTTTGGCGATATCACAAAAATGGATTATAAACCGGGAGATCTGGTGGTGATTGATGGAATGGAAGAGCGGATTGAGCGGATTACAGAGGTGGATATCCATTCTTTTGAAGAAAAATACGGCGATTATCTGAGCCAGGAGCAGGTTGCCAGGGAATATTTTGTGAATACGGGAACCATCACAAGCTGGATCAGAGCCGGAAAATTAACGCCAGAAGTGCAGTACAAATTCGGAAGTAAAACATTATATTTATTCAGTCCGGATGAAGTGGAAAAATATCGGAAGCAGCTTGGAATTAAGGAACACAACGATGCGACCATCAAGGAAGATTTTTTTGCGTTCCTGGAAGAAAGAGATTATTCACTTTCTTATAAAATGCCGTTTCTGCTGGCTTTTATCCGTCATGTGGATTCTATTGGAGATGCAAAAATAGAGGAGATTCTGGAGGACTATATTGCTTTTTACCAGAACAGAATAACCCGGGGACTTCCCGTAGACCGGAGTACATGCCCGTATAATGAAACGATGCTGCAGGATAAGAAAGCAATGCAGAGAAGTATGCTGACCAATCCGTTTGAGAAATTTGAGAGAAAACGGTTCTTGTATTATTCGAAGGATCTGAGTGTAATCTCGATGAATCATGCGCTGTACAGCCAGATGGAAGCAGGGGACTGGGAGCGGGTGAGAAGGCAGATGGAGGAAGATCTGGCGGGGTATTATGCGAAAGTGGAAGGAGCTGTGCTGGTGAAGAGATAGCAGAAAGAATTTCTTCCCCAGAGATTTGATTTGGAAAGGTGCGTGTAAATATAGCAGGATACAAGAGATTACCGGTGGAATTTGAAGATTTTCAGGAAGTTTGAAAATCTGGATTTTACTATGTGGATAAAGCAAAGCTGATTGAACAGCTTTTTGAAAGTAAACGGTAAATTCCGAGTACCTTTTTATCCCACTACATTTATGCCATAATCATACTGACCAAATTAACATAGTCCAAAAAGTTCAGTACTCAACTTTTTAGACTGACTATAATTAAGGGAGGGATGGTATGGCTACGCAAACCAGTCTTATAGCGCAGCAGGTCAGGATCCGGCAGTGGGCAGAACAAATTCGTGCCTGTCAGAACCGTCCGGCGGTCATGGATGTTGACACCTGGTGCGTACAGAACAATCTCACAAAATCTAATTCTCTGAGATTTCAAGAGACGATGTGTTAGATGCGTATGAGGATATGGAAGAGGAGGCCGGATTATTAATCCCACATCCACAGAACGAACCGGTCATAGGTGTGATAGATACACAGTTCAATGAAAAGGTGTATTTTCACGAGTGGGTTGAATATAAAAATCTTTTGGATCCTAATATTCCTCTGTCCAGGAAAGATTATGAACACGGAACAGCTGTCAGCTATATTATCGTAGATGGTCCACAGGGGGAAACCCGGAGCTTGCGGATGGCTGCGGCAGATTTCGTGTAAGACATTTTGGCGTGGCAACAAATAACGGATTTAGTTCTTTTACTGTTCTGAAAATGATCCGAAATATTGTTGCGTCTAATCGAGATATTAAAGTCTGGAATTTATCGCTGGGATCAAAACTTGAAATCAAACCAAATTTTATTTCGCCGGAGGCTGCAGAGCTGGATCGTATTCAGAGTGAATATGACGTTATTTTTGTGGTAGCAGGTACAAATATTCCGGCAGGAGTTACCAAAAAGAATATGAGAATTGGATTTCCGGCAGATTCCCTGAATTCTATGGTGGTTAATGCTGTGGATTTTGCAGGAAACTCTGCTTCTTATACCAGGATTGGACCTGTTCTGTCGTTTTTTCATAAACCGGATGTCAGTTATTATGGTGGTGATGGAACGGTCTATACAGATAAAATGGTGGTATGCAAAGACGATATGGGAGCAGCATACGTAGCGGGAACTTCATTTGCAGCGCCATGGATTTCACGTAAACTGGCATATTTGATTCATATTATGGGATTAAGCCGGGAAGTGGCGAAAGCATTGCTGATTGATGCAGCTGCCGGATGGAATCGAAGAGATGATATTTCACATAGAATCGGATATGGTGTTGTGCCAAAGCATATTAATGAGGTTTTAAAAACACCGGATGATGAAATACGTTTCATTATGACAGGGGCATCGGAGGAATATGAAACTTATACTTATAATCTGCCAGTGCCTGTTGTAGATCATGCGCACCTGTTTTATGCAAGAGCTACCCTGGCATATTTTCCACAGTGCGATCGCAAACAGGGTGTTGACTATACGAGTACAGAAATGGATATTCAGTTTGGCAGAGTTGTTGCCAAAAGAGGGTCAACCATGATTAAAGCAATTGATGACAATCGACAGTCTGAAGAGAAACAGATTACTTTGTACGAAGAAGATGCAAGAAAAATGTATCGCAAATGGGATAATGTGAAACATATCAGTGAAAAAATAAAAGAAAAAAGGGTTCCCAGAAAGGCTTATGATTCTGGGTTATGGGGACTTAAGATTAATACGAAAGAATGCTTGCAGAAAAGAAAAGATTCTCTTCCGTTTGGTGTGGTTGTAACGTTAAAAGAGATGAATGGAGTAAATCGTATAGACGATTTTGTGAAGATGTGTCTTGCAAGAGGTTGGCTGGTTCAGAGACTTGATATTGAAAATCAGCTGGATTTGTATGCTAAGGCGGAGGAAGAGATTGAATTTGAATGAGGCGCAAGCGAAAGGATTTAACTTATGAAAATCACAGCAGGCCTAGGCTCCATTGATGACTATCCCCGTTACGTCCGCGCCGGAGCAGACGAGCTGTTCTGCGGTTACGTTCCGTTTTCCTGGTCAGAAAAATACGGAACGGTTCTGCCGCTGAATCGGAGAGAGGTCTTAAACTATAATGTACAAATCGGATCGTTCAGCGAACTGGAAATTCTGGCCAATATGGTGCAGAAATACCAGAAGCCAGTGCACCTGACGTTCAATTCATTGTATTATCGGCCGGAGCAGTATGAAGAAATTGCACGGATCATCCAACAGTGCCGCAGCATAGGGTTTGAAAGTTATATTCTTGCGGATCCCGCGCTGCTTGTGTACCTGCGAAAAGAAAAGATCGACTGTGAGGTGCATCTGAGTGGGGATTTGGGAACGGTGAATTCTGCGATGACAGAGGTTTTTGCGAAAGAATACCCGAAGAGGATCATTTTCCAGCGCAAAAATACGATTTCGGAAATGCGTGCAGTGATTCGGCATATAACTGCGCAGAAAGAAGCCGCTCGAAAAGAATGGACTTATCCAACGGAGTTCGAGGCATTTGCTTTGAATGAACTGTGCCAGTTCAGTGGTGCTTTCTGCAATTCCCTGCACTGCGATGAAATGGGATATCTTTGCCGGGTTCCTTACTGGAAGAAACCGATGTCGCTTTCAGAATCTAAATTAGAAAAACAAGAAAAAAATCGTCCGGGAGAAAATATTTCTATATCCGAATGGGATTCTGCATCAGAACTGATGAATCCTGTATCGGAAGATGGTTACCTCTGCGGCGCAACCGGCTGCGGCCTGTGTACATTAAAACAGCTTTCCGATGCTGGAATCACTCATCTGAAGCTGGTAGGCCGGGGAAATTATACCGATTTTATGGAGCGTGATATCCGAAATCTGCGCCGCACGCTGGAGATTCTGGAGGATTCTTCTACGGAAGAAGAATATATCCGAGCGATGAAAGCAGAGCTTTTTCCAAATGGATGCCGTCACATGTGCTATGCCAGATAAAATATGTCAACTTTTTCTGAAGTAATGCATTTGGGATTGACATATTTTTGTATCAAGGGTTAGTCCTCGAAAGAAAATGTAAGAAAGGCTCTGCGTATGCAGGGTCTTTCTTAATCTAAAGAAATAGTGGAGAACGTAATGAGAAATATTTTTCCGGCACGCTTTAATAATTAACATAGTGATGAATCGTCTTCTGCGCCAGATGATATTGCTCCAGCGTCATGGCGATTTTCCCTTTTTTCAGGGAAATCACGCCATCCTCTTTTAGTTTGCTGATCGTTCGTCCCAGCGTTTTTACGGTAATACCGCATTCTTCGTAGAGCTCCTGCCGCGTTTTCTGAATTATGATTTCTTTTTTTCGCTCGATGCCAAGGTGCGCCGCCTGTTTTAGAATGTAGTCGAGCAGCAGGAAGTTTGGCGGATAGAAGAGTCGTGCGCCGCGGTTATAGGAGGAGCGGTACAGCTTGTATGCAATTTTGTGGGCGACCAGCCGCAGAAGCTGAATATCTTTGACAATCCAGTCCTCGAAGTCTTTCCGGGGAAAATAGACAACGGTTGTCTCGGTCAGTGTTTCGATTGTAACCGAAGTCTTTTCCATTCCGGCCAGGATCGTCACTTCTCCGACAAAATCGATCGGTTCGTTCTTTTCAATCATGAAAACATTGCCATTCTGGAATTCATTGATGACGCGATGTTCCCCTTTTGCGATGATGCCGAATTTTTCCAGCTTATAATCTTTCTGATGGATAATCGTTCCCGGCGGGTAGACACGGATCGTGTAACGGTTATGCAGTTCTTCCGGCATATGCTCGAAATAGGGGGCAAGTGCCGGAACTTCTTCGATCAGTTCTTCTAGTGTCATATTTTCTCGACTCTCTTTCCTTGGTGCAATCACAAAACCAGTTTTGCGTCTGGCATAGCTCATTTTGCGGTCAGACATCTACTGCGGTGAGTATATCACATTTTTTTTCATGGACGCAATGTCTGGCTCTGACTTTTTCAAAAAAAGAAAAGAAATCCTAAAAAAGAAGAAAAATTTCCCCGAAAACATCCCATATGTCCTTTTTTTCATACCGCGAATCCGCTAGAATACATCTTGTTCTGCAAGACAGAACAAAAATGAACCATAAAAAGAGCAATGGTGGAGGAGAATGTTATGAAAAAGGAAAAGTATGCGTATTCATCACTGAAAAGCCGTATTCAGGCTGAGTGGAAGATCTATGTTCTGGCATTTGTGTTCATTCTGATCGCAGATTCCATCGGACAGGTCAAGATCCCGCTGGGACCGGGAAACTTTATTTTGTTCCCGATTTTTTATGCATTGATTCTTGGTGTGCTGTCCGGTCCGCAGGTGACTAAAATCGTAAAATCGAAGGAAGTAAAAGCAGCATCAAAACTCGTTATTGTGGCAATCTGTCCGTTTATTGCAAAGCTTGGCATCAATGCGGGAGCCAGCATTGAAACGGTCATTTCTGCTGGCCCTGCACTTCTGTTACAGGAGTTCGGAAACCTTGGAACTATTCTTCTTGCAATGCCGCTAGCACTTCTGCTCGGCTTAAAGCGGGAAGCGATCGGAGCCACTCATTCGATCAACCGTGAAACAAACCTTGCTCTTATCACCGATATGTTCGGACCGGATTCCCCGGAAGCGCGTGGCAGCCTTTCCATTTACGTGGTCGGCGGTATGGTCGGCACCATCTATTTTGGATTTATGGTTTCCGTAATCGCAATGTTGAATATTTTCCATCCGTATGCTCTCGGTATGGCCTCCGGCGTTGGAGCCGGCATCATGATGGCGAGCGCCACCGCTTCACTGACCGAGACTTATCCGACGATGGCGAACCAGATCTCTGCACTTGCCAGCGCCAGTGAAACGATTTCCGGTATCGACGGAATTTACATGGCCATTTTTGTCGGGATTCCGCTCTGCAACTTCCTGTATCGAAAACTGGAACCGACGCTTGGAAAATTTGCAGACAGAAGAGCAGAAAAACGTGCCGCAAAAAAGAAAGGGGAAGCATAAGCGATGAGATATATTGAATGGGGATTCTTATTTTTACTGTCCGGTCTTGGAATCGGACTTGCCAATCTGGTTGGATTTCAGGTAAACTTTCTGGATTCTCTTCCGGGAATTCTGATTCTGCTGGCGATTTCCTGTGTCGGTGTTGTGGTAAGAAAACTGATTCCGCTGAAGCTTCCGATTGTAGCATACGTTTCCATTCTCGGCCTGCTTGCTGCATCTCCGATTTCACCGGCAAGACAGTTTGTGATCGACGCAGTCGGCAAAATTAACTTTACAGCTCCGCTTACCATGGTAGGTGCGTATGCCGGAATTTCCATCGGCGACCAGGTAAAAACCTTCGCAAAACAGGGATGGAAAATGATTCTGATCGGCGTCTTTGTTATGACAGGAACCTTTATCGGTTCCGCTGTGATTGCACAGGTTGTCATGATGCTGACAGGAACGATTTAAACACTACGCAAGAGAAACGGAGCCCGGCTCTTCCCAGACAGAAAATGGGATGAGGCAGGCTCCTGCTGTTATAGAAAAAGAAAGGAAACCAGTTATGGGAAAACTGATCGTAACGAATACCTCTGTGCTTCTGCCCGATATGACAATCGCCAGAGGGCAGACCGTCGAAACAGAGAACGGGATCATTTCTGCCATCCGTCCGTATCAGGAAGGAGAAGAAATAACGCTCTCCGGAAATAAGGAAACTGAGCTTCTTGACGGAAGCAGAAAGCTTCTGATGCCCGGCCTTTGCGACAGCCACATGCACACGGGGCAGCAGCTTTTAAAGGGACAGATTCTCGACGCGCTTCCGATGATCTGGACGCGGATTATGCTGCCGTTTGAGAGTACCCTGACGCCGGAAAAGATGGAACTTAGTGCCGAACTTGCGGCATTGGAGATGATCAAATCCGGAACAACGTCGTTTGTGGACGCAGGAAGCTACTTTATGGAGAGCGCAGCAGATGTCTATCTGCAGTCCGGGCTGCGTGGCCTGTTATCTGCATCTACCATGGATGATGCGTCACTGCCGGATGTTATCCGCCATACCGCCGATCAGAATGTGGCGCAGACAGATGCGCTGTATGACGCGTACCATGGAAAAGGGAACTTAAAAGTCGCCTATTCTCTTCGGTCTTTGATCAGCTGTACAGAAGAGCTGATTTTAAAGGCAGCCGGTCATGCGAAAGAGCGTGGCGCCCTGCTGCAGGCGCATATGAACGAATATCCGAACGAGATCAATTTCTTTCTGCAACGTTTTGGAGTGCGGCCAATCGAGTACCTGGAAAAGCTTGGTGTGCTGGATGAGCGTTTTCTGGCGGCGCACTGCATTCTGCTCTCGGAAAATGAGAAGGATCTGCTGAAAAAGTATAATGTGAAAACGTGCCACTGCCCGTTCAGCAACTGCGGAAAGGGAATACCGGATACACCGGCTCTTTTGCAGCGCGGCATCACCGTCGGCCTTGGAACGGATGGCGCGGCGCATGGAGGACTCAGTCTATGGAATGAGATGAAGATTTTCCGCTCCGTGATGAATGTCGGACGCGGTGTCGGCATCAGCGAGGCGGCCGTTATGCCAGCAGCGAAAATCATCCGCATGGCGACACAGGGCGGATATGACTATCTGCATGAAAACGGCGGAAGTATCGCTGTTGGAAAAGAGGCGGACTTTATCACGATTTCGCTTCGCCAGCCGCATCTGTATCCGACCGGAAATCTTGTCAATACAC